>JABAOG010004186.1_pt1 | contig 13748 bp, 11 predicted proteins | sample 7062131 | NCBI WGS metagenome assembly JABAOG01 (sample SAMN14538629, study PRJNA623070) | marine sediment metagenome | biome: marine biome [ENVO:00000428]; feature: marine pelagic biome [ENVO:01000023]; material: deep marine sediment [ENVO:00002113] | place: India: Arabian Sea | collected... | reverse complement strand
CGCGCTTCGAGGCGGACATCAACGCGCCCCTGCCGGTGGTGTACCTATCGTTTCCATCCGCCAAGGATCCCGATTTCGATCGGCGCTATCCCGGGCACTCAACCATCGAAGCCATCACCCTGGGCACTGGCGATGTCTTCAGGCGTTGGGAGAACACCTCTTGGAAGAAGCGGGGCGCCGAATACGAGGAGCTCAAGGCAAGTCTTTCGGAACGGCTCCTGGACACGCTGTACAAGCATGCCCCGTCGACGCGCGGGAAGGTCGAGATCGCCGAGCTTTCGACACCCCTCACGACGCGCAACTTCGCGGCGCATCCGCACGGTGAAATCTACGGCCTGCAACACACACCGGAGCGCTGGAAGCAGCGTTGGCTTCGGCCCCGGACTCCGCTCAAGGGCTTGTACCTGACCGGCGCGGACGTGGTGTCGGCCGGTCTCATGGGTGCGACGATGGGCGGAATGGTTTGTAGCTCCGCAGTGCTCAATGCCAACGTGCTCGGCCAGGTGCTGAAGCATCAGGCGCAAACATTGCGCGAAAAGACACCGGCACCACCGACTCCTGCGCGCGCTTAGAACCGCATTCACCTCGCAGCATCCGCACGATTCGGTATGCTACACGAGCTATGACTCCACTCGATCTCGAGCATCCGGTTTGGGAGCAGGTCTACATGGTCGCTCCGCTCACCATCGTTGGGACGCGCGAGCCTGACGGGTCGTACGACCTCGCACCGAAGCACTTGGCGATACCCATGAGCTGGGAAGACCACTACGGCTTCGTGTGTACGCCGTCGCACGCCACGTACGTGAACGCGAAACGCGAAGGCAGCTTCACCGTGAGCTTCCCGAGGCCTGATCAGATCCTGCTCACCAGCCTGGCTGCGGCGCCACGGTGCGACGACGATCACAAACACGCCCTCGAAGCGATTCCGACGGTCCCCGCGACGAAGGTGGATGGTGTACTTGTCGAGCACGCGTACTTGCACTTCGAGTGCGAGCTCGACCGAATCATCGATCGCTTGGGCGTCAATAGCCTGATCATCGGCCGAATCGTGGCGGCATCGGTCGCAGAGGACGCCCTGCGCGACGCGGACCGCGACGCGCAAGAAATGATCGCGCATTCGCCAATGCTCGCGTACCTGCACCCCGGGCGCTTTGCCAAGATCGTTCAGACGAACGCCTTTCCGTACCACGTTGGCTTCAAGCGCTGACCCGCTGACGATGTCTCAGGACCTCCCAAGGCGAATTCTCGAACACCTCGACGGCAATCGCGCAGAGATGGCTGCGCTCCTCGAACGATTGGTGCTCTGCGAGTCTCCCTCCGGAGATCCAGCATCACTGGCACGGGTGCTCGAGCTCTTATCGGATGCGTTTGCGCAACGCCGGTTCCGTCCCCGGATTCTCACCGGTAACGAGAGCGGCGGCATGCTCCTCGCCATGCCGGATAGCCGGCCGCGTCATCGTCCACATCAACTCTTGCTAGGCCACTGCGATACGGTGTGGCCGGTTGGAACGCTCGCGACGATGCCGGTCAAGACCGAAGACGGCACGTTTTGGGGACCTGGCTCCTACGACATGAAAGCGGGGCTCGTGCAGGGGCTGTTTGCGATCGAGGCGCTTGCATCCGCAGGCGTCGATTCGCTGCCTGTGACGCCGGTCTTCCTCATCAACTCCGACGAAGAGGTTGGCAGCCACGACTCCACGAGGGTGATCACCCGGCTCGCACGGAGCGCCGATCGGTGCTTCGTCTTGGAACCGTCCTTGGGCCCGGACGGAGACCTCAAGACAGCGCGAAAAGGGGTGGGCCGTTTCACGATCACGGTCAAGGGCAAGGCCGCGCATGCTGGGCTCGATCCGGGCAAAGGCGCGAGCGCCATTCTCGAGCTCTCGCACATCATCCAGAAGTTGTTCGCACTCAACGACCCCGAAAAGGGGATCACGGTGAACGTCGGCACCATCGATGGCGGCCTCGGTCCCAACGTGATCGCGCCGCAGAGCAAGGCGTCGGTCGACGTCCGGGTTCCGACCCAGGAAGACGCCGAGCGCATCGAGAAGATCATCCACGGGATTCGAGCCGAGACCCCGGGAACGGAGGTCGAGATCGAAGGCGGGGTGCGCCGTCCGCCCATGGAGCGCACGCCTCGCAATCAGCGCCTGTGGCAGCTCGCGCAACGCGGCGCGGAAGAGCTCGGCATCGAGATCGAACAAGCAGCTGCGGGCGGGGGCTCGGACGGCAACACGACGAGTCAGTTTGCCCCCACACTCGATGGTCTTGGCGCAGTCGGTGCCGGGGCGCACGCCGTCAACGAGCACCTCGTGCTCGACAAGATGGTCGAACGCTCCGCGCTCCTCGCGAGGCTGCTGTCGTTTCCGCCGCTCGACGACGCCGTGCCTTCGGGCGACTAGAGCGCGGCCACGCGGATCACGGCGTCGCGCGAGGGAAAGTCGTCGGCAACTTCGGCGAGCAAGACGTCCGCTGGGCACCGCGAAGTCTCGAGGAGCGCACGCAATGGGCGTAGCAAGGCGGTTTCGTCTTCGCCCGCCTCGTCTTGGGCGCCGATTCGCCGGAGTCCCGCCTCGGCCAGCTCCAGTATCTCTCCGGCCCAGTCGGCGGTCTCGCGGTTCATGAACCTCGTGCGAACGCCGTGACGCGCGAGCGCATCCCGTTGACGTTCGACCCCGGGGAACGACCACCGGTCCACCAAGCCTTCGAGAGCCCGAAAGCTGTCCTCGTCGTACAGCAGTCCCTTCCAAAGCGCGGGCAGGGCGAACAGCATCTCCGGGCGCTGCACGTCTGCGCCCCGGTATTCGAGTGTGTTCTTGAGCCGCACCTCGGGGAAGAGAGTGCTCAGGTGCTCCACCCAGTCGCCATAGCTCGCCCGGATGCCTTGGAAGCCGTCTTCCATGAACGAACGGAACGTCTGCCCGGTGTTGTAATAGGCTTTGCCTTTGCGCTTCACGAGGAACATCGGGGCCTGCAACGCCCATTCGACGTAGTCCAAGTAGGACGGGTGGTCTTTCCATGCGAAGGGCAAGAGCCCGGAGCGATCGGGATCCATGTGAAGCCAAGTCAGCGCGCGATACGAGCGATAGCCGCTTCGCCTGCCCTCGTTCCACGGGCTGTTTGCAAACATGGCGGTGACGATCGGCTGCGCGCGCAAGCCCACGCGCAGCTTGCGCATCGCGTCTTCTTCGGACGCGTAGTCGAGGTTGGCCTGCACGGTGCAGGTCTTGGTCATCATGTCGCCGGCCATCGACCCCCGCGTCGGCATGTACTCGCGCATGACGCCGTAACGCATCTTCGGCACCCACCCGAGCTCCTCGACCGACGCGAACGGGTGACAACCGATTGCGAGCCAGACGAGCCCGAGGTCTTCGATGACTGGCTGAAGGTCGGCCCAGTGCGCGTCGGACTCCGACTTGCCATCATGCACCGTCCGGTACGGCGCCCCCGACAGCTCGATTTGCGACCCGGGCTCGAGCGTCACCGAGGAGTCCCCGCGGCGAAGAGCGATGATCGGGCCGCCGTCGGTCTCATGCTCCGGCTCCCAGCCGTGCTCTCGAATCAACTGGTCGAAGATCGCCACGACACTGACAGGACCGTCATACGGCAGGTGCGTGCCGTCGACCTTGCGCACCGCGATCCGCTCCGATTCGGTACCGATCCGCCAACGCTCCCGCGGCTTCTCCGCGTCGTGGAACAGCACGAGCAAGTCATCCATCCCGCGAAGCGGGGCATCGGGTTTTGGCAACGTGTCCTCTGAGTCCGCCCGTGGGGCGCCGGACCCTACCACGAAGGCCACACCGGCGCCCCTGGGGCGCCTCAGTTCACGGTTGCACGAGCGGCCCGGACGTGGTGGAACATCCACGTGGATCGACTGCTCGAGCTTCTCCGTGACCGCGGTTTCCGTCGCGGCCATTTCGTATTGAGCTCCGGAAAAGAGAGCGACTTTTTCATCGACTGTAAGCCGGCAGTGCTCACAGCCGAGGGACACACCCTGGTGGGTCGCGCGCTGCTTCAACGAATTCGAGACGTTGTGGAGCCCGTTTCGGCCGTCGCCGGTGTCGAGCTCGGAGGTTGCCCGCTTGCATCGGCAGTCGCATGCGCGTCGTGGGCTAACGGCGCTCCGATCGACGCGGTGTACATCCGCAAGTCCACCAAAGAGCACGGGACCCGAAAGATGCTCGAGGGCGCCGAGGGTCTCGGCCCCAACGCGCAGCTCGTGATCGTCGAAGACACCGTGACGACAGGCGGCTCGACGCTTCGCGCTGTCCAAGCCGTGCGTGATGCAGGGTTCGAGGTTGTCGGCGTCATCGCCGTGGTCGACCGCCTCGAGGGCGGTGCCGCCGCGATTCGCGATGCGGGCGTGTCTTTTAGCACGCTGTATGACCGAACCGACTTCATGGGGGACGCATGAGGCGGACATGGGACCTTCGAATCGTGCGAGTTCCGCGGGGCCTAGGTCGTTCGCTACGCCCACGGCTACGGCCTCGAGCCCTCGGCTCGCGACGAAACGCTCCAGGCCAGCCTGGCGAGCGGGTTCTGCTGATCGACCCCGAGGGGAACCGAGGCCGTCCCGGTGCTCATGGAGCGTGTGAGGCGTCCCACAGCCCTTCCTGCGCTTCACGGGCGCTCGCGGTCGGGCGGGTTTTGGATGGAACCTTCAGCCCTAAAAAGGGGGTTGAAGAAGTTTTGACAGCCCCGATCTCGGCTCGCTATCATTGGTTGACTGCGTAAGCCTTCGTAACGAATGGGGAAACGGGCCGTGCGGGGAGGTTCAGAAATGATTGTGCGCCATAGGGGGTGGGCGGTTGCGGTTTTGATTGCAGCGCTCGGGTTGGGTTGTCACGCCGCTGAGGACGATCCGGAGGGACAAGCAAGCGAGCTTTCCGATCCGGTTCGGCGAGAAAACGCGATCTTCAACCTCAAAAAGATCTACACCGAAACACTCGCCGCCAACGGCGGTGATCGAAACAACGCCGAGGTGAAAGCCGTCGCCGACGTCATCGTCGATCCGCTCACCCAAACGTATCTCACCAATCAACAGGATCGCATCAACGGGCTTGCGATTTTGGATCTGCTGTACGAAATGCAGGACCCACGGAGCCTTCCGGCGCTGATCGAAGCGTTGAATTGGCGGACGGAGGTATCGGAGGACCACGCCATTCGTGGCGCTCAGACCATTCAGGTCATGGAAGTCCCCGAGGCCGAGCGTTCCAAAGTGATCGAGGCACTCGCGCGTTCGTTGGAGCGCATCACAGACTCTCGCCCAGAGGACAACAAGATGCGCGTGGCGATGATTCGCGCGCTCGGCTCGCTCAAGGATAAGGGAGCAACCGAGATTCTGACGAGCATCGCCACCAAGCAAGACGAGAACCAGAACTTCCTCATCAATCGTTTGGCGGCCCAGCAACTCGGCGAGCTGAGGGACCCGGCGGCGATTCCAGCATTGATCAAATGCTTGTTCCTTTTTGCGCCGAATCATCCTGAGCTTCGAATGAACGATGTTGCCGCCGAGGCCTTGATCCTGATCGGGCGCCCGTCGCTCAAGCCGCTGCTGGCCGTGCTCGCGGGCAAGGATGCGACGGCCAATGCCATCGCGAAGCATTACATCGACACCATCAAAGCCCGTCGGCCGGACCTGGCCAATCGTATGACGGTGCGGCAGGTGACCGGGGGCGAGGCGAGCTTTGCGCTCGGCGCGCTTGGGTTCTCCCAGGCGTTGGAGCCGCTCCTTCAGGAGGCGGCCTCCACAGACACGGTCCGCAAGCTGAACGCGGCCATCGCGCTCGTGCGCATCGACGTGCCGCAGGCACAAAAAGAGCGTGTACGGTCGACGTTGAGGAAGGTCTATGCCGGCTTGCCCAAGGGCTACGAAGGCGTCGCAATGCGCGGGCAACTGCTCGCGGCGATCGCCCACATGTACGACGCGGAGATGATGCCGTTCATCTATGACCAGGTGGTCGACAAGAAGGCCAACCCGGAGGTTAGACTCATCGCCGTGCAGAACTACGCGCTCCTGGCGAACAAGGCAGAGGCCGCGAAGCTCTCGCAGGCTATCGCCAACGAAAAGCCCTCCGAGGCAGGCGGTTACCGGGAGAAGTTCGAAGAGCGCAAGCCGCTACTCGATCTGGCGAACGAGTGTGACACGAGTGTCGATTGCTGGATCTCCAAAGCCAGCAGCGCGGATGCCAACAAAGCGCGAAAAGGCGCATACATGTTGGGACGCTATGGGAGCGGTAATGACGAGGCCATCGATGCGTTGGTCGCTCAGCTCCGCAGCGAGGACCTCGGCGTTCGCCTCTCGGCGCTGATGGCTGTAGATCAAATTGCGGTCAGGGGGAGCTCGACGGCCGTCGCCCAGATCGACGAGCTTCGGACCCGGGAAGAAGGTCAGTCTGTGTGGACTCGGTTTCGCGGCGAGGCACTCCCGATTCAGGCACGCCTTCGCAGTCGGACAGGCGACCCTAGTTAGAAGCCGCGGCGGTTGAGCCGTGCTGCGAATCGTCGTCGCCATCGTGATTGTCGGAGCAGCGCCGCTCGCCGGATGCGAGCGTGAGGCAGGCAAGTCCCGGACCGAGGAGCGAGACACACGCGCCATCTCTGACGTCGTCGCGCGCGTCGGCGGCCGCTCGATTGGCGCTGCAGAGGTCGAAGCCCGCATGGTGGCTGAAGGCCTCAGTGCGAAAGNNCCGCATGGTGGCAGAAGGCCTCAGTGCGAAAGCCGCGCTCGAGCAGCTCATCGACGAAGAGCTCTTGCTTCAAGAAGCCGAGCGCCTGGGATTCACCGAAGACCGGGAGGGCGAGCGCACGATCGAACGTCTGATGGTGCGTGCGATGCTTCACGACATCGAAAAGGAAAACACCCCGGAGTCGATCTCCGAAGAGGAAGTGCGCGAGGACTTCGCCCTTCATGCCGATAAGTTCCAGGTCCTGGAGCGCCGCGACTCATGGCACATTTTGGTGAGGGAACCGAGCGACGAAGGACGCGTGCTCGCCGAATCGATTCTGCGTGAGGTACGGCAGGCCGATGATCCCAAAATCGTCTACCAGCGTTATGCGGAGGGCGCTGCGGACGACCCGGAGCTCCACGTGCAGGCCGAGGAGCTTCCCCCGATTACCATGAAGGCAGGTATCGAAAAGCCTTATAAAGACGCGCTCTTTGGCGCCAAATCCAAGGGACCCCTCAAGGAAGTGGTGAAGACGTCGTACGGTTGGCACACCATCGTCGTCACCGACATCCTGCCCGGGGAGCGGCGCACCGTCGAAGATGTCGAGGATCAAATCCGCGAGCGGCTGAGCCAGAAGAGGCGATTTGGCATGCTGGTCGAAATCGTCGAGAGCCTCGAGGCGCAAGGCTTGGTTCAGTACGAAGATCAGGCCGTCGAGCGCATGCTCTCGGCCTCTGGATTGCCTGAGCGCGCCGAGTAACCGGGCTGTAGGCGTTACTCCACCGACTGGAGCAATGCCTCTCGGACCTCGTACACGTGCGGAGGATGCGCTGGAGTACGCTCCGGCGAAAACGAATCCACCGACGTCACCGGTGTGACGCCGGAGCCGCTTTTGAGCGCATCGCTGAGCGCCTGACGGGTTTGATTGCCCTGACGAAGTGTGGCCGAAATCAACCGGTATGCATCGTAGCCATACGCGGCAAACGTCTGCGGGGGCTTGCCATATCGTGTTTCGTAGGCGGTTCGGAAATGAGCGTTGAGGGTGGTCTCCGACGCCCCGTAGAACGGGAGGGCGACCAGAGCGCCCTGAAGGTAGCGTTGTGCACGGCCCAAGAGCTTGGATGACCAGCTGGGGCTCGGAAGAAGGAAGTGCACCTGGCGCTCGGCATGCTCGGGCAGGGCGCCTTCGGCGATGCTCCACGCGCCTTCAGCCGCGAAGGTGGGCGCGATCAGCGCCACTTGATCGGCGACATCGGCAAAGAGCACGACGTCGCATGTCGTTTCGAGAACGGTTCGTACGTAGTCGACAAACGACTTCGTGCCTGGTGGGTACGCGACCCCCTCGCAGTAGACCCCGCCGGCTGCGGCCACCTCTTGGTCGAACAACCGTTCCATCGTTCGCCCGTAGCCGTGGTCCGGATACAGGATCACAAAACGCGACAACCCTCGCGCCCGAGCCTTGCCAACCAAGGCGGTAAGCTCGTCCCGCGGGCTATAGAGAAAGCGAAAGACTTCGTCGCCTGCGCTCGTCGCAGCTTCGGACGCGGAGAAGCTCAACAACGGCACGCCTGCGCGCCGGGTCGACTCGGCGGCCGCTTCGGTCGTGCGGCTGCCCACGGGGCCAAGGACCGCGACGACGCGTTGATTTCCAATCAGCGACGCGACTGCCTCAACCGTCTTTGCCGGATCACCGGCGGTGTCCTCGACCGCGAGCTCGGGTCCACCTTCATCGAGGGCCGCGAGCTGCATACCTTGAAGCAGTTGGCGGCCCACTTCGCGTCCTCGCCCGCTAAGGGGAAGCAGCGCCCCCACCACGTAGGGATTGCCGTGAAGGAACTCATCGGCACGCGCCACCAGAATGGTTACCTCCGGGTCATCGATGGAATCACTCGCGCGCAACGCATCCGAAGCCCGCACTACCAGGTCTGTGTCCTGCGTAGCCAGGGCGTGGCCGAGCAGTCTCATCGACACCGCAACGTGAGGCAGGGCGCCTGCGCGAAGCTCGTCGAACAGGGCCAAGGTTTCTTCGATCGTCAGTTTCTGCACCAGCAATTCGATCGCTGCGTTCGCGCGCTGGGGGTCGGGCGGGGCACCACCTCGCTCGACCAGCGTGTCCAGCATCCGCAGGGCAAGGGCCGCGCTCGTGGTTTGCTCGGCCGCGATCACCGCGGTCTCCCACAGCAGCGCTTGCTCCTCGCTGGAGAAGCGCTCGCCTGCGAGGGGCTCGATGGTCTGCAGCGCCCGCTCTGGATCTCCCAAGCGCAACTGGCAACTGCCCAAGCGAAGCGACGCCCGCAGTGCAATCGCGTGGTCTGCGCTGTCTTGTGCCTGCTCGAAGTGCGCAATGGCGCTCTGGCATCGGCCGATGTCGGACTCCAGCACACCCAGCTCGAGGCGGGCTAGATCCGCCTCCGTTGTACCGGGGTGATTGATGATGAACATCTCGTACGCGTTTTGGGCGCCGCGGATGTCCCCACTCGAAGCGAGGTCTCGCGCCTGGGCGATTTCGGCCGGTGGTGCTTTTTCGAGGGGGCTTTCGACTTTCTTGGGTGCGCAGCTGGCCAGGAGGATCAGAAGGACCAGCGCCGCGCACGCGGACGCGCTTCTCAACATGCGGGCGCACGATACATGGCGTCCCAGCACCCCGCCAACCGGGCGAACTCGGCGACCGAGAGCGTTTCGCCGCGTCTCTTGGGATCGATGCCTGCCGCGCTCAACGCGCGGGTGCCGCGGTCGGCGCCGTCCAGCGCGCGCAAGGCGTTGCGAAGGGTCTTGCGGCGCATCTGAAACGCCGCGCGAACCACCGTTTGGAAAGCCTCCGTCTCCTCGGCAAGCGCTGTCTTGCGAGGAATGAGCCGCACGACCGCGCTTTCGACTTGGGGCGCCGGGTAGAAGGATCCCGGTCTCAGCCGACAGACCGTCTCGACCTCGAAGCCGGCGCGCGTGAATACGGTCAAGGCTCCGTACTCCTTGGTCGCGGGTTTGGCGACCAGCCGGTCCCGCACCTCTCGCTGCACCATCAACACTGCGCCGGTCAAGGCGGCCCGATGCGCAACGACCTGTCGGAGGATGGCGCCGGTCGCTTGGTAGGGAAGGTTTCCTGTGACGACGAGCTTCGAGCCACAAGCATTTGAATGTGCGGTGAGATCGAGCTCTGCAGCATCGCCCTCGCGGACCTCCAGTCGCGCCTCTCCTGCAAATTCCTCTCGCAGCACGCGAACCATGTCGCGATCGAGCTCGACGGCGAGGACGTTGCAGTCGCGCTCGAGCAGGGCGTAGGTCAGCGCACCCAGACCCGGACCGAGCTCGACCACCTCGTGACCCAACGCCACCACTGCGTCCGCGATCTGGGCTATGGCACCTGGCTGGATCAAGAAATTCTGGGAAAACGATCGCTTGGGGAGCAGGTCGTATTTCCTAAGCAGATCCCGCGCATCGGGCGGATCACGCTCCTGGGGTGTCATTGAGCCAACCCGATAGAATCACGAAGTTTTTGGCGCACAGTCGACATGGGCGATCTGGTCATGTCACACCTGTTGTCAGCTTGTAAGGCGTTATTATATTGGTCCCGTGGGTGGATTGACCTACGTTAAAGGTAGAGGAACACATGCTCCCAGGCTTCATCATCGACCAAATCCGTCAGCGTGAGGAAGAAGAGCGGGCCAAGCGCCAAGTTCCTCAGTTAGAGCTTCCAGTTCCGGCTCCGGAAGGCTCCAAACCGCCTGACTGCGACGAGGAGTCAGAACGGGGCGTGATCATCATCGAGCTACTCGCCGAGTGACAATCCGCTAGAATGCGGGTGTGTCAGATCGTGCCTCAGTGGGCCTGGATGAGCTAGCGGACCGGGTGTGGCGCCAGGTCGACCGCGGAGAGCTGGGGGAGGCGTTCCGTTTACTATGGGAAGCCCCGGAGGGCGTCGACCCTGGTCATACGCGCGAATTCACTCGGGCTGAGCTCCAAGCTTACTGCGGCAATGAGGACGCGGCGCTGGCACTGCTCGTCGACATCCAAGACGCCAAGGCGCCATCGGCGATGGTCCGAGCGCGCGTCGCGGCATCAAGGGGAGACTGGGAGTCGGCATTGAGCCACGCATCGAGTGCCGCGGAGGGTCCTCGGGGCGTCGCCCGCGCCCTGCTGCTCGCAGCCCTGGCGAACATCGAGCTCCGCCGGCCGGAGGAGGCGGCACGCCTGCTCGATCGGCTCGCGCGAGACACGGCAGTCGAGGCCCTCAGCGTTGCGGCGCTCCGGGCTCGTCTGGTTGCAGGCGACTCCGTTGGGGCGCTGACTCGCGTCGCGGACCACGCGCGGGAGCAGGGCGCCGCCGGCATCGAGGCTGCCGCTTGGGGTGACCTGAGCACGCTCCACCGTTCCCGCGGCGACGCCACAGAGATGCGCAAGTCGGCGGTACGCGCGGTCGAGCTCTGGGACGACATGGCGACTTCGCTGCCGCCTCCACTTCGCGCGGGCTTCTGGTCCGACGCGAAACGACGAGCGATTCGCAAGACGTCAAAGCGCCAGAAGACGGAGGCGGTGCTGCCCGCGCCGACCGGACTTGCTCCCTTGCTAGCGAATCTCCGACGGCTCGCCAGTGAGCGAGATCTGTCGAGGCTTCTCACCCTGATCACCGACGGCGCGGTGTCCCTCAGCGGCGCAGAACGCGGCTTCGTGCTGCTCGTCGACGAACGAGGCGCGCTCGAGGCGAAAACGATTCGCGGTGCAGAGAACCAACTCGGGGAGCAGACGGCGGCCTTTAGCCGCTCGATCGCCGAGACGGTCTTAATCGACGGCGACCCCGTCATCACGGTCGATGCCGCGCATGACGCGCGCGTCCAGGACTATATGTCGGTCCACCAGTTGATGTTGAAGTCCGTCGCCTGCCTGCCGATCGAGTCACGCGGCCGAACCTGGGGAGTTCTCTACTTGGAGCACCGAAGCTCCAGCGGACGCTTCTCCGGGACCGACTTGTCGCTCCTTCGCGCCTATGCCGATCAAGCGGCCATTGCGATCGAAACCTCGGACCTCTTCGAGCAAATCGAGACGCAAAGGCAGGACTTGGAGCGGGCCAATGTAGCGTTGCGCGAGGCCAACGAGCACCTCGAGCAGCGGCTTCACGGGCAGAGCGAAGTGCTCCAGCGGACTCGGCGAGAGATCGCGCGCCTCCAAGCTTCCACCCCTGAGGGCGACCGATGGGGTCTCGTGGGTGTGAGTGATGGAATGCGGCGTGTGTACGAATTGCTCGATCGCATCGCTGCCAACGAGGTGCCGGTTGTGGTCATCGGCGAGAGCGGGACCGGCAAGGAGCTCGTCGCGCGTGCCATCCATCGAGGCAGCACCCGCGTCGAGGCTCCGTTCGTTTCGCTCAACTGCGGTGCGATTCCCGAAGGCCTGCTCGAGAGCGAGCTGTTCGGCCACGTGGCGGGCGCATTCACGGGGGCTACGCACGCCCGCGACGGGGTGTTCCAGCAGGCCGACGGCGGCACCCTCTTCATGGACGAAATCGCGGACATGCCAGGGCGCATGCAGCTCGATTTACTTCGCGTGTTGCAGGAAGGGCGCATTCGGCCGGTCGGTGCTGCCGATGAGAAGCCCATCGACGTGCGCTTGATCACCGCGTCCAAGCAACCGCTCCGGGAGCTCGTCGCAGAGGGGAAGCTGCGGGAGGACCTCTATTACCGACTAGCGGTGGTCGAGCTCGAGCTGCCCCCTCTTCGTGAACGGCGCTCGGATATTCCGCTTCTATGCGACCATTTCCTCGGGCGTATCGCCGAGGAGCGCGGAGAGGCCAAGAAGCGNNGTGACACGATCGAGGCCACAGAGCTCGCAATCGATGCGGGCCGCACCGCGCCGACGTCGAACGCCGACATCGCGAACTACCGGGACTTCAAGGACGCCGAGCGCGACAGAATTCTGGCGATGCTCAACGCCCAAGGCTGGAACCGAGCAAAGGCTGCCCGTGCGCTCGGGATGGCACGCCGGACGTTCTATCGTCGGCTCAGGGAACACCACATCGAGCTGCCGAAGGGGAAGGGCTAGAGGCTGGTGGGGGACACCGCGGTCGACGCACCCGCGTCGTATTTCTCGGGGGTTTCCCCCGGAGGCAGGTAGAGCGGAGGCTCGCCGGGCCTCGACCAGTCGACCCAATAGACGGCCTTCGAGCGAACATCGACATGGACGAAGCTGCTTCGTGGATAGTAGCCGACCCCGACTTTCGAAAGCGTCAGGCAGTAATCCCGCAGTACTTCGTTGGGGACGCCCTCGACACGGATGTCGATGGCCTGCCCAGACGCATGTCGGCTCGAGCCGTTGTTGCCGTTCCCCACAGAGCGGTATGCGCTGACGACGATGATCGTGCGGCCGTTGAAATGGTCTGCCACGTACGACAATACGCGCATGAGCCGAACGTGCGGGCGCCTCCCCTCGTCGTTTTCTCGGTCCCGGAGGAAACGCGCGAGGCGCTGACGAGCCTTTGGCTCGGGCTTCCCGGCTTTGTCAAAAAGACGAACGCGAAGAGTCTCCTTGCTCGCAGGACGCTCGAGCGTGACCAATCCGTTCAGGACGGTGTTGCGCGCCTTGCTCGCCTTGGCCTGGGCACTGTAGCCGGGCAGCTGCAGGCGCTGCCCGACTCGAAGGGTTGCCGTGGGTTTGAGACGGTTCGCCCTCGCAAGGGCCTTGACGCTGACCTTGTTGAGCTGTGCAATCCCGGTGAGCGTCTGTCCCGGATAGACGTAGACCACACCCTTGGGCGGGATCCGCAGGACTTGCCCTACGCGAAGGTTCGAAGTCTTCTTCAGGCGATTGGCCGCCGCGAGGTTGGTTACCGAGACGCGGTATCTCTTCGCGATGGCACCCAGCGTTTGGCCCTGCTGGACGGTATGCTTGCGCTGCGCATGTGCAGGCGCATGCAAAAGGAAGACCACGAACAATACAGCGACGGCGCGCCAAACCCTACTCGAGCTCATCACGACCCACGGAGTATTGATGAGTCGGGGGGCAGGGCAAACTTAGCGACGCATATCTCGGTTTTTTTGCCTTCGGCTTCCAGCATTGCGACCATGAATTTCGACACCTTTGCTCGTTGAC
>JABAOG010018655.1_pt1 | contig 13759 bp, 15 predicted proteins | sample 7062131 | NCBI WGS metagenome assembly JABAOG01 (sample SAMN14538629, study PRJNA623070) | marine sediment metagenome | biome: marine biome [ENVO:00000428]; feature: marine pelagic biome [ENVO:01000023]; material: deep marine sediment [ENVO:00002113] | place: India: Arabian Sea | collected... | reverse complement strand
GCGCCTCATCCATCTCGGCTTCGGAGGCTGCCGCCGCCCCTTCGGCCGTGCCGGCTTCGTCCTCCACGACGGTCAGGTCGTCGATCACTCCGACCAGCCGGCCCGCCGTCTCCTCATCGATCCCCTCGATGGCGACGAAATCCTCGCGATCGAGGTCGATAATATCGAAAAACGTAGTATATCCGGCGCCTTCCAGGGCCGCTACCGTGTCCGGCTCCAGCTCGAGCTCCGAGAGCGGGAAGTCGGCCACCTCGTAGTCCTCCTCACCGCCGCCGAACAGGGCGGCATCCGCGCCCCGCTCCAGCCATTCGCGGCTCCCGTACAGGTCGATCTGCCAGCCGATGAGCTGGCTGGCGAGCCGCACGTTCTGGCCGTTGCGGCCGATGGCGAGGGAGAGCTGGTCCTCGTCCACGATGGCCGTGATGACGCCGCGGTCCGGGTCGCTGAGCACCTTGGCGACGCGGGCCGGCGCCAGGGCCCGGCGGGCGTAGATCTCGGGGTCCGGGTGCCAGGGAACGATATCGATCCGCTCGCCCCCCAGCTCTCCGACCACGGCCTGCACCCGCGAGCCCTTGAGCCCGACGCAGGCGCCGACGGGATCGATGGACTCGTCGCGTGAGGACACGGCGAGCTTGGTCCGGCCGGCCACTTCCCGGGCGATGCCCTTGATCTCGACTATGCCCTGGTAGATCTCGGGGACCTCGAGGCTGAACAGCGCCGCGACGAATTCCGGCGCGGCCCGCGAGAGGATGAGCCGCGGTCCCCGCGACGTTTCGTCCACCTTCTTCAGTACGGCGCGGATGGGCTCTCCCTGTCGGAACCGTTCCCGGGGATTCTGCTCCTTCCACGGGATGATGGCGTCGGCGTCGCGGGCGTCGTTCAGCATCACGACCAGCTTGCCGCGCTCCACCTGCTGCACCTCGCCGCTCAGCAGCTCGCCCGTCCGGTCCTCGAACTCGTCCCGGATCTTCTGCCGCTCGCCCTCGCGCACGCCCTGGATGATCCGCTGCTTCGCGGCCATGACCGCGTTGCGGCCGAACTCGGTGAACTGGACCGGGATCTCCAGCACGTCGCCGGGCTCGAAGTCCGGGTCGTCCCAGCGGGCCTCGTCCAGCGAGATCTCCCGCGACGGGTCCTCGACCTCCTCGACGACCTCCTTCAGCACGACGATCTGGATCCCACCGGCCTGCTCGTCGATGGTGATCTCGGCTTCCACGTTGGGGCCGAACCGCTTGGCCAGCGCGGCCATGATGCCGTCACGAATGAGGTCGTGCAGCTCCGCTTCCGAGAGATTCTTGTTGTTCGTCATCTCCCGGAACGCCGCGAGAACCTGCATCCCTTCGTTCGCCATAGCTCTCCCTTATTCGTTCCACCGGAAGACGAGGTTCGCCCGCGCGATCTCCTCGCGCGGCACCTCGACTTCCTCGCCGTCTCCGAGGCGCAGCCTCACCCGCTCGCTATCCGGGCCGACCACGAGCCCCAGCAGCTCGCCCTGGAGCCGCCGGTCCCTGCCGGCCAGGGGCGCGTACCCCTTCAGCAGAACCTCGTGGCCCGCGAAGCGCTCGAAGTCCCGCCGCCGTACCAGCGGCCGCTCCACCCCGGGCGACGACACCTCCAGCACGTAGTTGCCCGGCAGCGTCGGCAGCGCGTCGAGGTACTCCTCGAGGGCGCGGCTGATGCGGGCGCAGTCCTCCAGACCCACGCCCTTCCCCGGCTCGGAGTCCGGCCGGTCCACGCGCAGTCGGAGGACCGGCCGGTTCTTCGCGCCGGTCCGCTCCAGCTCGACCAGCTCGAAGCCCAGGGCTTCGGTCCGTTCTTCCAGGACGTCGTGTAGCGACCGATCCGCCATGCGTCAATAAAAAAGTGGGGGTGTGCGCCCCCACTGCTTAGCGGCTCCGCCCGGGAGCCGCGCACCCTCCGATGATACAAGGACGGCGAGAGCGATGCAAGCCCGCATCACTTCGCCGACGCCCGGGCGCCGCACACCCGCACCCGCGCGCTCAACCGATCATCGGAACCCCCCCTGGACCGTCCGCCGGCCGCGTCCCATCCGGATCCCGTCACCGCCCGGGTCCCGGGGGCCCGGGCGCCGTGCTCAGGCATCGCGGCTCCCTTCCGCCGTCCACCGCTCGCCGTCCTCCTCGGCCACCTCCGCGTCCCAGGTCACGGCCACCGCCCCTTTCAGGCTCATGGCCGTGGGACAGCGGGATGCGTGGCGCCCCAGCGCCTTCATCACCCGCTCCCGCGACCCCGGCGGGACCGAGAGCCGGTAGGACACGTGGATCCGGACGAGCACGGGCACCCTGTCCCGGATCTCGTTGTACCCCCGGGCCCGCGCCCGGATCCGGTCGCCGTCCAGCACGATCTCGCGCGCCTCCAGCGCGCCGTTGAGTGTCCCGAGCAGTCAGGCGCCCGCGGCGCCGACTACGTAATCCACCGGCAGGGGTCGATCGGGCTCGTCCGCGAGGCCGTAATGCGTCTTGATGGCGCCGTGGACGCCCACCTCGAACTCCCCACCCGGGGCCAGCGTCACGCGGCGATGCACGCCGCTCACCTTCTCGATCTCCGTCTCCACCGTGTAGAACGATTCCGTCATGACTCCTCCGTCTCGTCAGGATTGCCCCCGCCGTCCCGGTCGGCCTCGAAGCCGACGCACCGCAGGACGGGCAGGACGGGGTAGCGGGGGAAGCCGGGGTCGGTCCGGCTCCGACCGCACAGGTAGAACGTGGAGCCCCGCCGGCTCTCCACGGTCCGGGCGTGGGCGCACCGGCCGCACAACCCGGGCCGGGTCATCGGATCCCCAGCACGCCGAGCTGACGTTCCGGGGATCCCCCGCGGTGCGAGAAGAATCCGGTTCCGCACCGGGTGCAGTGCTCGGAGACCGTGACCTGGCCGGGGGGCACGCCGGCGTCGACCAGCTGCCGGGCCTGGACGGCCCGCACGTCCACGGGCGTGTTGGTGGCGGGGGGCGGCAGCCCCAGCGCCGCGTGGACCTCCGGGCCCACCTCGTAGCAGTCCCCGCAGATCGCCGGACCCAGGTGGGCGTGCACCGTGTCCGGGTCGCGGCCGAGCCGGTCCATCCCCCGGCCCACGATCCCGGCGGCGGTCCCCCGCCAACCCCCGTGCAGCAGAGCCACCCGGCGGTCCCCCGGGGCCACCAGCGAGATCGGAGCGCAGTCCGCGACGGAGACGGTGAGGAGGATGCCGGCGCGGGCCGTCACGTGGCCGTCGCAGTCCTCGGCCACGAACAGCCCGGCCGTGGCATCGTCGTGCTCGAGCACGTCGGCCCCGTGGACCTGCCGCGCGTGCACGGCCCGGCCCAGTCCGGTCGTCTCACGGAGCGCGCGCCAGCGCCCCAGGGACTCGGCGACCGGCGTGCGGCCGAAGAGTCCCAGATCCCGGCCCCGACCCCCACCGGTCGTCCCGTGTACCAGCCACGGGAACCGGTCCCGCCAGTCCGGGATCACGTGGAGCGGGACCGCCCCGTCCACCCGCGTCTCCCGGACGCGCCGGACCCCGTCGGGGAGCGGCGGGATCGGGCCGTCGCGCCGGCCGCTCAACCCTCCGATACGGGGATGTCGGGACCGGAGCCCGCGCCGGGCGCGGCGCCCGTCGGCGGCGCACCGCCCGGCTCGTGGGCGGTCGCTTCGAGGCGCTCCACTCGCCGGCGGAGCTCCCGGACGTCCTCGGCCAGCTCGTCGTGCTCGCGGCGTGGCACGAACTCGAAGCGNNTCGTCCAGGTCGCTGCGGGGAGCGAAATCGAACCGGACCCGTGCGTCCTCCACCGCCGCCTGTGCTCGCTCCATGGTGGTACGGACCGCCTCGCGGGCCCGCTCCTGCGACAGCTCGCCTCGCTGGAGCATGTCGTCCACGGTCTCCTCGATGGCGTCCTTGAGGGCGCTCAGGATCCCGATCCCGGCGCGGATCCCCTCCCGCACCTCGTCGCCGACATTGCCCCGCCCTCGGCCTCCCTGCTGGTCCGTCATGATGGCTCCTCGCTAGCTGTCCCGGGAGTCCTCGCGCTGGATCCGGGCGCCCAGGCCCCGCAGGCGCTCATCGATCCGCTCGTACCCCCGCTCGATCTGCTGGATGTTGAAGATATGGCTCTCTCCCTCCGCGCCCAGTGCGGCGATGAGGAGCGCCATCCCCGCCCGGATGTCGGGGCTGTCCACCACGCCGGAGTACAGCCGGGACGGCCCCACGACCACGGCCCGATGGGGATCGCAGAGCACGATCCGGGCGCCCATCCCGATGATCTTGTCGGCGAAGAACATCCGGGACTCGAACATCTTCTCGTGGATCAGCACGGTCCCGTGGCACTGGGTCGCCGTGACCAGGGCGATGGACGTGAGGTCCGCCGGGAACGCCGGCCAGGGGCCGTCGTCGATCTTGGGGATGTGGCCGCCGAGGTCCATCTGGACCTCCAGGCTCTGGTCCGCCGGCACGTGGAGGTCCTCGCCCTGCACCTCGCAGCGGATGCCGAGACGCTCGAACGCCAGCAGCGTGGAGTCCAGGTGCCGGACCGCTGCCTCCTCGATGACGATGTCGCCGCGGGTCACCGCGGCCAGTCCGATGAACGATCCCACCTCGATGTGGTCGCTGCCGATCCGGAACGTGCCACCGCGCAGGCGGTCCACCCCCTCGATCTCCAGGACATGGGTCCCGATCCCGGAGACATGCCCGCCGAGCGCGTTGATCATGTGGCAGAGATCCTGGACATGGGGCTCCGCGGCCGCGTTCCGGATCCGGGTCGTGCCCCGGGCCAGCGCGGCCGCCATCACGGCGTTCTCCGTCGCCGTCACGCTCGGCTCGTCCAGGAAGATCTCCGCGCCGTGGAGCCCATCCGCCTCCAGGTGGTAGCCGCCCCCGGTCTCCACCCGGGCGCCCATCCGCTTCAGGGCCAGGAAGTGCGTGTCGACGCGCCGGCGGCCGATCACGTCTCCCCCCGGGGGAGGCAGGATCATGTTGCCGGACCGGGCCAGCATCGGTCCGGCCAGCAGGATCGACGCCCGGATCCGCGCCGCCAGGCTCCGGTCGACCTCCGCGATCCGGATCTCCTTCGCGTGGATACGGACGGAGTGGGCCGCGGTCCATTCCACGTCGCAGCCGAGCTGCTGGAGCAGCTCCAGCAGGGTCCGCACGTCCCGGATGTCGGGGACGTTCTCCAGCGTGATGGGCTCGTCGCTGAGCAGTGTCGCACAGATGATCGGGAGGGCCGCGTTCTTGTTGCCGGCGGGGCGGATCCGGCCGTTGAGCGGGACCCCTCCCTCCACCACGTATTTGGGCATGTCGGATGGTCAGGTGCGTGAGTGGCCGATCCCTGTCGGCGGACTCGGGGTCCACGATGGAAAAACCGTACCGCCCCGGGAGCCGGGGCGCGCCGCGCCGCCTTGACTCGGGCCCTTCGGGGCGTCTAGCTTCCCCGCCAGTCATTCCTCCCTCCGGTATCGTCATGCGCCTGAGCGAGTATCTGGAGCCCGAGCTGGTGCTGCTGGACCTGCGGACCCACGGAATCGAGGACACGATCGCGGCGCTCGTCGACCACCTGGCCGAGGCCGGCCGTGTGGACCGGCCCGAGGCCGTGAGGGACGCCCTGGTCCAGCGAGAAGCCAGCCACACCACGTCGCTCGGCAACGGCGTCGCGCTGCCCCACACCACCGTATCCGGTCTCGATCGGCCGCTGCTGGTGGTCGCCGTCGCGCCAGAGGGCGTGGGGTTCGGGCCCGCCGCCGACGAGGCGCAACCACCCGATCGGCTGTTCTTCCTGCTCCTGTCCCCCATCGACCAGGCCGGAACCCACATCAAGCTCCTCGCCCGAATCGTCCGCCTCGTCCGGAGCCCCACGTTCGTCGAGAGCCTGGTCCAGGCCGACTCCGGGACCGCCCTCGTGCGCGAGGTCGAGCGCGAAGACGCGCTCCACGTCTGAGCGCCGCCATGCAGCTGCTGATCGCCGTCATCAACCAGGAGGACCGCCTCGACGACATCCTGTCCGGGTTCCTCGAGCTCGGGATCACCGGCGCCACCATCATCGACAGCGAGGGGATGGGCCACGTGCTGAGCCACGACATCCCCATCTTCGCCGGCCTCCAGACCCTGATCTCGCGGGCGCGGCCCCAGAACCAGACCCTCTTCAGCGTGATCGACAGCGACGAAAAGGTCGACGGCGCCATCGCGTTGCTCCAGGAGATCTGTGGCGATCTGAACGACCCCGCCACCGGCATCGTCTTCACGGTCCCGGTGACGCGGGTCGCGGGGCTGGCGCCGGAGCTCGGCACCGAGGACCTCTGAAGACCCCGGCCGTGCCCACCCGTTGAGCCCCCTGGTCGGGGTCCTCGTCCTCGTCCTCCTCGGACTGCTGGGCGCCCGGTTCGCCTTCGACCCCGCCCGCGCCCCCCTGGGCCCGCGGCTCCTCCTGACCACCGGCGCCCACTTCCTTCTGGTCGGGCTCCTACTGGGTCCCATCCTCGGGTTCCTGACCGTCGAGGTGGTCGGTCAGCTCGAGCCGCTGCTCGCCCTCGGGCTGGGCTGGATCGGCCTCCTGTTCGGCATGCAGCTCGACCGGGACCAGCTCGGCCAGTTCCCGGCCTCCTACTTCCTGTTCACGGTGACCCAGGCCGTCCTCGCGTTCCTTCTGTTCGCGGGCGCCGGCTTCCTGGCCTTCGGCCTCCTGGATCGGTTGGACCCCGCCATCTCGGTGGCGCTGCTGGCCACGGCCGCCACGGCCGCCGTGTCGACCCCCGCCGGCATCGCGCTCATCAGCCGGACCTTCGGCGTCCAGGGCGAGCTTACGCGGCTGCTCTTCTACATTGCCAGCCTGGACGCGCTGGTCGGGATCGTCGCCCTCCAGCTCACCTATTCCCTCTTCCACCCCTCCACCGCCGCCGTCGCCGGGCTCGGGTGGGGCTTCTGGATGGCCATCGCCGCCGCCACCGGCATCATCTTCGGGGTCATCTTCCTCTGGCTGACGCGGCCCAAGCCGGAGCGCGACGAGCTCACCCTCTTCCTCCTCGGCCTCGTCGTCTTCGAGGCCGGCACCGCCCTCTACCTCGGCATCTCGCCGCTCTTCGTCACCATGATCACCGGCGCCGTCATCGCGAACCTGTCGCCGTCCCGCCGCCGGGTCTACGCCACACTCCAGACCTGGGAGAAGCCGATCTACGTCGTCGTCCTGATCCTGGCAGGCGCGCTGCTGGGCGCCGGCGCCTGGGTCGCCCTGCCCCTGGCCGTCGCCTACGTGGCCGTGCGAGGGGCAGGGAAATACCTCGGCGCGCGCATCGCCCGCCGGGCGGTCCGGCTCCCCTTCCCGCCCCCGCCCGGCACCGGCGCGGGACTGATCCCCCAGGGGGGCATTTCTCTGGCCATGGCGCTGAGCGCCGCGTTAACTTACGGGGCGATCGTGGGCACGCCCGACGAGGCGATCCGGATCGCCTTCGCCACCATCGTCGTGGCCGTCGCGGCCAGCGAGCTCGTCGGCCCCTTCCTGACCCGGGACCTGCTCCGCGGCGCCGGCGAGATCACCCCGTCGATCGAGGCCGCGCTGGCCCGGGATGGCGACTGAGGCGGGCGGATCCGGGACGGCGGCCCGCGCGTTGCAAGGTGAGGACGACGACCCTGACGCCGGCCTCCGGGCCGGCGAGTGAACTGTCGACGAACGCGGGACGAATACAGCCATGGATCGGGATCAGACGACGGAGTACGTGACGGCGTTCCTGGTGGGCACGCTGCTGGGGGTGGGGGCCGCGCTGATGTTCGCGCCGAAGCCGCCGACGCGCCGGGAGCGGATCATGAAGGAGCTGAAGCCATACCGGAAGAAGCTCAAGAAGCGCTCCGCCCAGGCCCGCAAGGAGATGGGCAAGCGGGCCGCCGGCGCAGCCGAGTGGGGCGACGACATGGTGGAAGCGAGTCGCGCCGTGGTGGGAGACGTACGTGACGAGGTGGCCGAGATGGTCGCGGAGGCCCGCGACGAGATCGCGGACGCCGTGGCGAGCCAGCTCGACTCGGCACAGAAGGCGCTCCGCAAGAGCGCCAAGCGGATCCGCAGCTGAGTCGGTTTTGAAGGCCGTCACAGCGCTGCTGGGAGCGATGGCGCTGCTCCTGGTCACACCCGATCGCCTGCTCGCTTTCGGTCCGGCCACCCACGTCTTCCTGGGCGAGCACCTGCTGAGCTCGCTGTACTTGCTCCCGGCGGCGCTGTCCGATCTGCTGCGGGCCTATCCCCTCAGCTTCCTCTACGGGTCGGTCGCGGCCGACATCTCCTTCGCCAAGAAGTACGTGCCCGCGGGGCGCCACTCCCACTACTGGCACGTGGGCGAGGAGATCCTGGCCGCCGCCCGCAACGACCGGCTCCGGGCGGCGGGGTTCGGCTACCTGTGTCATCTGGCGGCCGACACCATCGCCCACAACTATTTCGTGCCGCGTCAGCTGATGCTCACCAGCTCGACCAAGGCCCTCGGGCACTCGTACTGGGAGCACCGGCTCGACGTGGAGCTCGGGGAGGGGTACACGGGCCGGGCCCGGGAGGTGGTGGTGGAGTACGACCACGGCGAGGCCGACAACCTGTTCGACAGCGTCCTCTCCGGGACCATCTTCTCCTTCGAGACCAACCGCCGGATCTTCCGCGGGATGGTCCGGTTCCAGGACAACGAGCGGTGGCAGAACGTCTTCGGCCGGCTCCTGGAGCGCTCCCGCTGGGACCTGCAGTCCGGGGACGTCGAGGACTACCTGTCGCGCTCCTTCGACTCCATGGTCGACTACCTGCTCCGGCGCCGCGCCTCCCACGCCGCGGCCCGCGACCCCATCGGCGACTTCAACCTGCACCTGTCCAAGAAGGTGCGCCGCATGGCCCTGAAGGATGGCACGGCCGAGGACTACGACCGCATGCGGACCATGGCCGACGACTTCTTCCCGCTGCCCGAGGACCGGCTCGACTTCTGGAGTCGGCGCAACGTCAGCGAGCCGCTCATCGTCCCGGGCTGACGGCCCCGCGCTACTCCCCGAGCCGGCGCCGGATCAGCTCGGCGGTGCGCTTCGGGTCGGCGACGCCGTCCGACCGGCGCATCACGTCCCCCACGAAGAACCCCAGAAGCCGGCCCTCGCCTGCGCGCAGCCGGTCGGCCTCCTCGGGGTGCGCCGCCAGCGCGGCCGCGACCCACTCCCCCAGCCGGCCCTCGTCGCGCACCTGCTCCAACCCCTCGGCGGCGATGATCTCCGCCGCGGACCGACCCGTGTCCGCCATGCGTCCAAGCACCGTGCCACCCATGCCGCGGGAGACCCGTCCGTCCCGCACCAGACCGATCAGCTCGCCGAGCCGCTCCGCGCCCACCGGGAACCGGTCGATGGCCCACCCCGCCGCGTTGAGCCACGCCATCACGTCCGTCATGACCCAGTTCCCGGCGGCCTTCGCGTCGCCCGTGGCCCGCGCCACCGCCTCGAAATAGTCCGCCACCTCCCGCGACGCCGTCAGCACGCCCGCGTCGTAGGCCGGGAGGCCGTACTCCGTCCGGAACCTCGCCTCACGGTGCCGGGGCGGCTCTGGCAGCGCCGCCCGCACGGCGCCCACGACCTCCCCGTCCACCACCAGCGGCGGCAGGTCCGGCTCGGGGAAGTAGCGATAGTCCTCGACCTCCTCCTTCGATCGCATCGGCCGCGTCTCCCCGACCGTTGCGTCCCACAGCAGCGTCTCGGCCACCACCTCCCGGCCCCGGCCCAGGAGCCCCCCCTGCCGCTCCGCCTCGAACCGCAGCGCCCGCTCCACGTTCGCGAACGAGTTCAGGTTCTTGACCTCCGTCTTGGTGCCCGGCCCGGTCCCGGCGGGCCGGACCGACAGGTTCGCGTCGACCCGCAGGCTGCCCTTCTCCATGTCGCAGTCGCTGACCCGCAGGTACTCCAGCAGCCGCTTGAGCTCGGCGAGGAACGCCCGGGCGTGCCCCGGGCTGCGCAGGTCCGGCTCCGTCACGACCTCCATCAGCGGCACGCCGGCCCGGTTCAGGTCCACCGCGGTCCGCCCCTCCAGTCGGTCGTGCAGGGTTTGCCCCGCGTCCTCCTCCAGGTGGATCCGCCGGATCCGGACCGGTTTCTCCGCCCCGTCCCCGGGTCCCGCCTCGGGGTCCGACACCGCCAGCCGCCCCCCCGTGGCCAGGGGTCGCTCGTACTGCGAGATCTGGTAGCCCTTCGGCAGGTCCGGGTAGAAGTAGTTCTTGCGGGCGAACAGGCTCGTACGATGGATCTCGGCGTCGAGCGCCGCTGCGGTCCGGAGCGCCAGCTCCACTGCCGCGCCGTTCACGACCGGGAGCGCCCCGGGGTGTCCGAGACACACCGGGCAGACCCGCGTGTTCGGCGGCGCTCCGAACTCCACCAGGTCGCCGCAGAACATCTTGGTGCGCGTGGCCAGCTGCACGTGGATCTCGAGACCGATCACGGTCTCCCGGCTCGTGCTCACGGCCTCTCCAGCTCCCGCTCCAGCGCCGCCGCGGCCCGGACCATCACCGGCTCTCGCCAGTGGTCCGCCAGCAGCTGCCCGCCCACCGGCAACCCGTCCACCTCGCCGATGGGCACCGACACGGCCGGGAGCCCCGCCAGGTTCGCCGTCACGGTGAACACGTCCGCCAGGTACATCCGGTACGGGTCCGCCACCCGTTCCCCGAGGCGAAACGCGACCTCCGGCGTGGTGGGCGTGAAGATCACGTCCACCCCGGCCTCGAAGGCCGCGCGGAAATCCCCGGCGATCCGGCCCCGCACCCGCTGCGCCCGGCCGTAGTAACGGTCACGGTAGCCCGCCGAGAGCGCGTACGTACCCAGCATGATCCGGCGCTTCGCCTCGGGGCCGAAGCCCCGGCTGCGCGTCGCCGTGTACAGCTCCCGGGAGGACCCGGCGCGGACCCGGAGGCCGTAGCGCACCCCGTCGTACCGGGCCAGGTTGCTCGACGCCTCCGCCGGCGCGATCACGTAGTACGTCGGAATCGCCAGGCCGGTGTGCGGCAGCGAGATCTCCCGGACCTCCGCGCCGGCGTGCTCCAGTCGGGCGATGGCCGCATGCGCCAGGTGCCGGATGCCGTCGTCCAGCTCCGGCGGCAAGTACTCCCGGGGGACCCCCACCACCAGCCCCTCGACCCCGTCGTCGAGCCCCGCCAGCAGCCCGGGGGCCGGCCGGTCCGCGCTCGTGGAGTCCAGCGGGTCGTGGCCGGCGATGACCTCCAGCAGCGCGGCCGCGTCCTCCACGGTGCGGCCGAACGTCCCCACCTGGTCCAGCGAGGAGGCGAACGCCACCAGCCCGTACCGGCTCACCCCGCCGTACGTCGGCTTCAGCCCGACCACGCCGCACAGCGCCGCCGGCTGCCGCACGCTCCCGCCCGTGTCCGACCCCAGAGCGGCCGGGACCAGCCCCGCGGCCACCGCCGCCGCGGACCCGCCCGAGGAGCCGCCGGGCACCCGCTCGGGATCCCGGGGGTTGCGGGTCGGCCCGCACGCCGAGTTCTCCGTGCTGGACCCCATGGCGAACTCGTCCAGGTTGGTCTTGCCGACGATCAGCGCGCCCGCGGCCCGCAGCCGCCGCACGGCCGTGGCCTCGTACGGCGCCCGGTAGCCCTCCAGGATCCGGGACCCGCACGTCGTGGGGTAGTCGAGCGTGGTGAGGTTGTCCTTTACGGCGACGGGGACCCCCGCGAGCCGCCCGGGCGGGCGCCCTTCCGCCCGCCCACGCTCCACCTCCTCGTCCACCCGGGCGGCCCGCGCCCGGAGCAGCGCGGCGTCGTGGGACAGGAACGCGTGGAGCCCGTCCGGGCCCGCGTCCCGGTCCCCGATCGCCGCCACCGCGTCCGCCGCCAGCTCCGACGCGCTCCGGGTCCCTGCCGCCACCGCCTCGGCCAGCCCGCGCACCGAGTCGGGAGCCGGCATCACGGCGCTCCGGCCGGGTCGTCCGGGCCGGATCCCGTCCCGCCGAAAGAGGGCAGCCGCGGCACCGTGAAGAACCCCGCCTCCCAGCCGGGGGCCCCGCTGCCCGGATCCGAGGCCAGGGGGTCGGCCCCGGGCCGGTCCGGCCGCAGCGGGGCCCGCTCCGCCGGCGCAGCCATCGGCTCCGCGCCCGCGGCATCCACGGCGGCCAGCTCGTCGGCGTGGTCGAGGATCGTGTTCAGCTGATCGGTCATCACCGTCAGCTCGTTCTCGCCCAGGTCGAGCCTCGCCATGCCGGCGACCCGGCGGACCTCCTCCGGCGTCACGCCCACGCTACAGCTCCTTCTGGAGGTTCGCGTACCGGACCACCACCTTCTTCCTCCCCACGTCGTCGAACTCGATCACCGCCTTCAGGTCCCGACCGAAGCCGGACAGCTCCCGGATCGTGCCCCGCCCGAACTGCGGGTGCCGGACCACCTCCCCCTTGATGAACCGGGGCGCGTCCTGGCTCTCGCTGTAGTCGATGACCAGCCCGCCGGGCTCGTTGCCGAACGCGTCGGTCTCCCGCCGGCGCGAGCGTCCGCCCCGGCTCGACCGGCGGCCCCGCCAACTGTCGTACGCCCTCCGCTGCCGCTCGACCTGCGGCGTCGTCCGGCGCTCGACGAGCCCGTCCGGGATCGGCTCCAGGAAGCTCGATGGCATGCACGCCTTCACTTCGCCCATCCGCCGCCGCGTGCCCGCGTGCGTCAGGTAGACCTTCCGCTCCGCCCGCGTGATCCCCACGTAGAAGAGCCGCCGCTCCTCCTCCAGCTCGCCCGGCTCGTCGTACGCCCGGGCCAGCGGGAACAGCCCGTCCTCCAGCCCGCTGATGAACACGACCGGGAACTCCAGCCCCTTCGCCGTGTGCAGCGTCATCAGCGTGACGGCGTTGGCCGCCGGGTCGTGACGATCCACGTCCGTGATCAGCGAGACCTCCTGGAGGAACAGGTCCAGGGGCGTGGCCTCCTCCGGCAGGTCCTCCACCTCCCGGAGCGTCGGCAGCCGGTCGTCGAACTCGTAGGCGCCGGCGATCAGCTCCCGCACGTTCTCCGCCCGGTCCTCGCCCTCCGGTCCCTCCTCCGCCAGCGCCGTGAAGATGCCCATGTCCGTCACGACCTGCTCCACCAGCGCGCCGGCGCCCACCAGCCCCGCCCGCTCCCTGAACCCGTCGATGCTCGCCGCGAAGCGCTCGAGGGACGCGGCGGCCGACGGGGTCAGCGTGTCCACGTCCCGGGCCGTCTTCGCCGCCTCCAGCATCGACAGGCCCGCGCTGGTCGCGTACTCCCGGAGCCGGCCCTGGTTCACGTCCCCCACGCCCCGCCGGGGGTAGTTCACCACGCGATCGAAGGCCTGCGCGTCCCGCGGGTTCGAGATGAGCCGCAGGTAGGCCAGCACGTCCATGATCTCCCGGCGCTCGTAGAACCGGGTCCCGCCCACGATCCGGTAGGGGATGCTCCGCTCCACCAGCGCCCGCTCCAGCTCACGGGACTGGGCGTTCGTGCGGTACAGCAGCACGAAGTCCCGGGGCGTGAGCTCGGAGCTCTCGGCCATCCGGAGCTCCAGCTCCGACGCGATCCACTCCGCCTCGTCCCGCTCGTCCGCCGTCTCCACTACGGTGAGCCGTTCGCCGCCCTCGGCCTCCGTCCGCAGCGTCTTCCCCTTCCGGCGCACGTTCTCCGCGATCACGGCGTTGGCGGCGTCCAGGATCCGCTGGCTGGACCGGTAGTTCCGCTCCAGGCGGACCAGGCGAGTGCCGGGGAAGTTGGCCTCGAAGTCCAGGATGTTCCCCACGTCCGCGCCCCGCCAGCCATAGATCGACTGGTCGTCGTCG
>JABAOG010015392.1_pt1 | contig 13766 bp, 15 predicted proteins | sample 7062131 | NCBI WGS metagenome assembly JABAOG01 (sample SAMN14538629, study PRJNA623070) | marine sediment metagenome | biome: marine biome [ENVO:00000428]; feature: marine pelagic biome [ENVO:01000023]; material: deep marine sediment [ENVO:00002113] | place: India: Arabian Sea | collected... | reverse complement strand
CCGCCGGGGACACCGGGATCAACTGTTCCTCAAAGCAGTACCGGTAAAACCCAGCCACCGTCGACAAACGCCGCGCCACCGTGGCTCTGGCTTTGCCGTCTTGTTCCAGACTGCGGGCAAACAACTCGATATGGGCCCGCTTCACATCGAAGGCTCGCAGCTGGTGGATGTCGCACCAGCTCAGCCACTGCCGCAGATCCAGACTGTAGGCCTGGCGGGTGGTGTCGCCGTAGCCGGCCAGGAACCCGGCAATCGCCTGCCGGACAGCAAACGTGTCGAAGTCCGGCGACACCAACGCCGGAACAAACCTGGTTTCTGTAGTTGTCATTGTGGTTCCTTCCCCCCGTCAGGGAACGAACCGACCTGCACCCCACCAAGTCAACACCCCGACACCGCCAACTCGTCACCGAATCCTCGACGTTGTCACAGTTGGCAAACCCGGAGCCAACAATGCCCACACCCGTCACGGACCCGAATACCGCCACTCCCCGTGACCGACCAGAATCAACACGACCGATCGCCAAGTGCCGATCGGCGCTATCTGGCGATGCGGGCGTTCTCGCTCGGGATTTGCTGATCCCGCGCACAGCGGAGGAACCAGCCGACGCTGGGAAACGTCGTATGTTCATGAATCGTCGTGTCTTGATGGCCATCGTGATCGCGGTGCTGTCCAGCCTCGCGGCTTCGGCCTGTACGTCGACCGACCAAGCCTCTTCGGGAATCACGGGAACAATGACGGCAACGGGAGGCCGAGCCGGCACCCCTGACAGTCCGGCAACCGGCCAGATCCTCGTCTGGGCAACCACCGAGTCGGCACCGGCAACAACAGTTGGTTTGGCACCGCGACCGTTGCAGGCGATCGCCACGTCAGGTGAATTCACCGTTGAACTCGAACCCGGGTTCTACGTCGTGCGCGGCACGGAACTCGGCGGGCTGGTGTGCGGAGAGGTCACCGTGGAGATCGCTCCCCGCGAGATGACCAAGGTGGACTTCCTCTGCCAGCATCGGTAACGCCCACCCTCTCGCTGCGGCTCTGTGGCGAATACAACGTTGAGTGTTCGCCCTGCCGAGCACGTACGTGCCGTTCTCGGACGCTGTGCGGAATGCTCGTTCGTGTACCCGACTTGGTGATCGGGGACACAGGTGACTGCCTTCATCCTGATGAGATCCGTGCGATCATTGGGCGATGGATTTCGAGTCTGTGGCGAACCATGTCTTCGACCTGTACTGGGAGAAGCGCTATGACGAGGCGCTGGACTTCGTTGAGGACGCTCGTTCGGATCATTCCCATGAGGATGGTCGGCTGACGTTCTGGCAGGCGTGTTTGCTGGGGATCTCAGACCGGTCCCCGGAGGCGCTCGATGTCCTAGAGGGTGGATTGGAGCGGGGGCTGTGGTGGGCGCCGGACCTGCTGGCAGACTCCGATCTGGATTCGGTGCGTAGCCTGCCGGGATGGGAGGGAGTGGAGCGCCGCTGCTCCGACGCCACCGAGCGGTTCATAGCTGGCCACCACCCTGACCCGCAGGTCCGTCCCGGCCCGGTTGATGGGGCCGCTGGCACGCTGGTCACCCTCCACGGTGGCGGCGTGGATCCGCTGGCGCATATGGAACGCTGGGCTCGGGCAGTTCCCGAAGCGTGGACGGTGATCGCCCCCGAGGGCACCGTCCCATACTCAGAAACCCAGCGGGCCTGGCCGCGTGATGACCTCGCCAGTGTTGTCGTCGCCCAACTCGACGGGTTAGACACTCCGCCCCCCGTTGTGCTCGCCGGATACTCACAAGGGGCAGGAGTGGCCGCCTTCATGGCATGGGACGGAGTGCTCGAAGCGGCGGGATTGCTCCTGGTGGCTCCCCCCATCATTCGGTCGCGAGTCTGGAAGCCTCAAGTCGACCGGCCGGTCCCCACCTACATGGTGGTCGGAGAACACGACCACTCCCTCCCCGACTGCATCGAGCGGCAGCAACGCATGCAGGAGGCGGGAGCACCCGTACACCTGGACCAGCGACCGGGCCTCGGTCACCAACTACCCGATGACCTCGCCGAGACGATCACCGCCGCCCTCAACTGGATCACCAAGCACCAAAGCTGACCTCATTCGGCCAAACCTCTGTCGCCTCACAAGGGCACGGGAGGTCACAGAGCGTAGTCACCGCCAACCGCGGGCAACCGCTCCTAGACATGCAGCTCGGCGCTGTTCGGGCGCTGGGGCGTAATCGCACATAGCGGATGATCTGGATCGGCTGGAAGTGTGCTTGGATTGCGCTAATGAGTTGGTCCCCCCAGGGCGTATGTGATTGAGCGATGGCTTCGGAGATGCCGATTCACGTCGTCACTGGTGCCTATGGCTACTCCGGCAGGTACATCGCTAAGAACCTGTTGAGTCGGGGTTTGCGGGTCCGGACGCTGACTAATTCGCTACATCGCGAGAACCCTTTCGGCGACGCCGTTGAGGTGCATCCGCTCGACTTCGATGATCCAACAAGTTTGGTCGAGTCGTTGCGGGATGCATCGGTTCTCTACAACACGTACTGGGTGCGCTACGACTACCGCAGCGAGTCTCGCGACTTCGGCTACGACCGTGCTGTTGCCAACACGAGGACGCTGTTCGAGTGTGCCATCCGCGCCGGGGTGGGGAGGGTGGTCCACGTCAGCGTCGCCAATGCCAGCGCCGATTCCGAGTGGGGCTACTTCCAGGGAAAGGCGCGCCTCGAAGCGGATCTGCGTGAGTCGGGGGTGCCCTTTTCGATCGTGCGTCCCACGGTCATCTTTGGCGGTCCCGAGAATGTGTTGATCAACAACATCGCCTGGCTGCTGCGCAGGTTCCCCGTCTTCGGCTTGTTCGGTCGGGGCGACTGCCGGCTGACCCCTGTCCACGTCGAAGATGTCGCTCAGATCTGCGTCGACGCCGCTTTCGCCGATCCGAACGTCACGCTCGATGCGGTGGGACCGGAAACGTTCACCTATCGCCAGATGATCCTCGAGATGACCCAGGCAATGGGATTGCGCCGACTCCTCGTGCCCCTCCCCGACTTCGTGACTCTCGTAGCCGGTCGGATGCTAGGTGTGGTCTTGAAGGACATCGTCATCACCGGTCACGAGATCTCCGGTCTCCGTGACGAACTCATGTACACCGGGACCGAACCCCTCGGCGCCACGAGCTTCACCGACTGGCTTCAAACCGAGGCACCCACGCTCGGTCAGCAGTACACCAACGACCTCATGCGAAGACACTGAGGCGCACTCGTACGTGCCGTTCGGCGCTATTCGGGCGTTGGGTCGTTCTCGTCCCAGATCTGGCGATCGGGGCGGCCACGAATCTGGGAGGGGCTTTCCCTGTAGTTTGCCGGTAGCCGGTTTGCGTGGTCGCTGAATGGGTAGGGAACCGACTTGGGCGCTGGCGCGTGTATTGGGGAGACTGCCTGAAGAGGAGGCGTCACTTGGCAGGCGAGGACCGGGTGGTTGTGAGCAGTGCCCCATCACAGCGCGAGTTCAGTCACTTCTACGCCGAGTGGCGCGACCCGATTCGCCGGGCTCTGGCCCTGGCGATTGGCGACATCACATTCGCAGACGACGCCACCGACGAGGCCATGACCAGAGCGCTGGCCTCGTGGGAGAAGATCCACAACTACGAGCGGCCGGAAGGCTGGGTCTATCGGGTTGGACTCAACTGGTCGCGGGGTCTGTTCCGCAAACGACGCTACGAGATCCTCACCCAACTCGACCCCGATCCACCCGCCACCGATACCTCACTCCCGGACATCGACGTTATCGAGGCCGTCGGGTGCCTCTCATGGAGGCTGCGGTCGATCGTCGTCGCCCGCTACTACCTGGACTGGTCCACCGCCGACGTCGCAACCGCGTTCGGCATCCCGGAAGGAACCGTCAAAAGCCGACTCTCTCGTGCGCTGAGCCGGCTCGCTCGAGATCTCGGAGAGACACCATGACCAAGCTCGAAGATCGCATCCGTACCAGCCTCCACGCCACCGCCCAACAGCTGCCGGACACGGCGGAAGGCTTAACTGCCACGACCGAATCGCAACCACTGCCCCGGGTACGTGGTCCCTTTGTCGCCGCAGCGGTGATGATCGGTGTTCTCGTCGTGTTGGGTGGGTCACTGCTCTGGCTCTCCAACCTCGGTGAGCCGCACCCGGGTGATGTTGCTGACTCTGTCGCCCTTGTCCAACTCGAACGATTCCCTATCCCCGGCTATGTCCCACCAGGCGCTGAACTCGTCTACGGCGACTATGCAGTGCCTGACCCGACCAACCCGAGCTCGGTGGACGCCGTCGTTGCACGAAACAGCCCTGAAGGGTTCACCGATGGAGTTGTCGTGACCGTCTATGACGCCTCCCAAGTCGGGATCGGAATCCCCGAGGGCGAACCAGTGGTCGTGAACGGGCATCCGGCGACACTGTTCCGCAACAAGGGACGCGTCACCCTGTGGTGGCAACAAGACGACCATGTTGTAACGGTTGCGTCACCTGCCGGTGACGCAACCCTCGCTGAGTCGGTCGCTGCGGTGGTGATCATCGCCAACGCTGAGCCGTTCGATGAGACCGTGTTGACCTTCGGATCGTTGCCAGACGGTCTTGCCGTCTTCGCCCCACCTCGCCTCGCCCCACTCGAACCACACCCCTACGTCCAGATCCACGCACCCATGGGACCCGAGACTGTCGATCCCGAGTTCGTCACCATCGCAGTCGTCCAAGACACCATCGAACAGGTCGCCGGAGCGTTTGGATCCGCTGCCGCCACCAGAATCCGAGGCGTCGACGGCTACCAAGTCCACACCAGCGACGGGGTCAGCTTCGTGTGGAGCCATGACTCGGGAATAACCGTCACCGTGGGCGGCACCTACCCGGAAGCAGACATCCAAGCCATTGCCGAAGGCCTCGACTTCGTCACCGAAGCAGACTGGCGGCACCAATACGAAAGCACCGGACCCCAACTCCCCACCACAACAACAGCTCATGCAACCCCGATCACGGAGCCGCCAGCGGTCGGAACCGACGGCGACGACCCCGGAGCGCCCACCACCACCACCGTCCCATAGAGCGCCCGACAATCCGGCTCGTGGAAATGGGCGGAGCAGAAACCGGGTTCAAGCATGCTACGCAGCGTGGCGAGTGTTCCTGTCTATTGGCGATCGCGGACGTGCCGATACCGGACACTCGGCAGGATGTGCGATATGGCACCCGATCTGTTGATCGGCGCTGGCTGCATAGCTCGTTTCACACAGCCCAACAACTTCCCAGAGTGATCACCGCCGAACCGCAGTGGGGGTACCGTATGAATCTGTCACTCTGAAGCGCGATCATGCCCTTATGCATGAGCCAGTCGGTGAGACAATCGGAGGGGTGACCCCCAAGCTGCCCAGTGAGCCGGCTGGTCCTCGTAACTTTGTCATTGTCCTAAAGGGCTCTTCTTCGGTGCGGATACCCCTCGGCACCGGGGCGAGGTTCGTTCTGGGCGCCGTTCAGGGCCAGGCCGAGGTTCGCGTTCTGACCAACTGGGCGGACTCTGGATTCAGCCACCCGATCCCGAGGGAACTCTGGATTGATGTCCGGCTCGAAGCTGGTTCGATCGACGAAGCTATCGACCAGGCGCGGGTTCTGGCTAGCGCCATTGCCCCTGTGGTTGCCTTTGCGACGAATGCTGGGATTGGCGCTATGGAACCGCACGTCGCCTTCGAGGTCACGGCGGGTATGGCGGAACGAGACTTCGTCGAGTATTTCGTGCCCGACGAACGAGGTCTGGTCCCTCAATCTCGAGCTGCGGACCCAGACGTCATCGTTGCTACCGCCGATGCCGCTTTTGCTTCTGCGCACTGGAAGGGGATCGCGACGGCACTTGCTCACTACTTCGCCGCTCTGGGTCACTATCACGTCGGTGGCGAAGCGTTGGCGGTCGGTCACCTTTTCATGGCGGCGGAGGCCCTCCGTGAGGCGACCTTGTTCGAATACTGCTCGACCAGCGGGCGGTCTGAAGCAGACATCATGGCCGATGAGGGCCACGAGCATCGGGGTCATCTCCTTGCGTGGGCACGAAGAGAGATCATCTTTGCTGGCGACGGAGAGGTCTATTCGGCGGCCAAGAGAGCGAGCGACGGTTTGGAGCATGGCTTCCGGACAGTGAGTGAAGTCCGCGGCCTTGCGGAACCGGTTTGCGACAGGACCTTCATGTACGTTCGTAAAGCCATCGTGGACCTGCTCGACATCCCAGAGGCATCGCGCAAGGCGCTGCTCGACAGGTTCGGGACGCCAGCTGACACACAATCGCTCCGCAGAAGAGTCACCGGAGTCTTGGTGGGCGGTGGAGAGGAACTCGCAGCTCCCGGACGCGAGTACCCGATCCTGGAATGGAACTCCTCGATAACCCACTTCGACATTGCCGCTGACGGGTCGCCGACTGCACGGTTTAATGACCGCCTTACGGTTAGGACAGCCGAGTCGATTGCGTTTCAGGCTCGGAGCATGGAGGTCTACGGCCGCAGACGTCCTGGAACCGAACTGAAGCAGCTAGATATCGAGATCCAGACAGCGGATGAGACCCACGCCCGCGATCAGGTTCTGCCATTCATGAACCAGCTGGCCCGCGCGGTGGCGGCCTGCGGACCCGGTGAGGAAGGCGCCGAGTTCCCTCAGTTCTTGTCTCACCTCCTTGAGCTCTTCAACCGGTCCAAGGGGCTGTATCGAGCTTGTGTCTCGCTACTGCAGCAAGGCCTCGCGGAGGAAGCGCTTATCGTGGGGCGGGCTCTGATGCGGGACGCGCTGCGCCTTCGCGAGGCAGCCGACTCAGACGAAGACACGACGAAGGCACTCGCGTTTGGCTGGAGGTACGACTCGGCGGCGGCCGCAGCGGACCTATTCAGTCAGTGGGCAACCCGCCCGACCGCAGCGGCAGAACGCCAGAAGAGCTTCGAGGAGCTCCGGAGCCAGATCCTCGAAGCCGCAAGTCGGTTCGGGGTTGACGAGCCACACTCCTTTGCGGCCACGGAAGACCTGTTGACCGGACTGGAGGACGATGACTATCCGAAGATCGACCGACTCGCCGGGGCCATCGAGCAGGGGTGGGATATCGCGACAAGATCACGAAGGAGGGCGACTCCAGAAGGAACCCTTGGCCTTCATGACACCGCTCCGAATAGCTGGGTCTACCCCCTGGCAGCGAAGTACATAGGCGGGAGCTGCCTGATCGCAGCCAACGCCGCACTGCGGCTATTCGGCTGGGACGACACCGAAGGCCAACTGGCCGCGGCAGCTACCGCTCTCGACGAACTCGAGGCCACATTCACCAGCTCGACCACCGATGAGGAGCAGTGATACCGAAACCGCTGACCCGTTTCCGATCTACGGGAGACGCGCAACCACGGTCGCGATTGCATCTAGCACGAGCACAGATTCGGTGACCAGGCTGAGATGGTGCCCGTCGACCGCTTCCCGCGGCCAGCCCCGACCCTCCGCCTCCAGGTAGGCGGCCTGGTATCCGTCGCTGAGCTTCACGAAGCCACACGGCCAACCCGACCAGCCATCCGGGACCGGCACCGTCTCTTCGTAGAAGGCTCGTGGCAGCTGCGGCATGTCTGCTTGCAGGGTGGTCCGAACGGCGGAATCCGGGACAGCCTCTTCCAGCGCATCCGCCGACCACCAGTCCCACCACCTGAGCAGAACCCCGTCAACAGTCTTCTCATCCAGCAGCCTCTCCAATTCCGGAGGGGTGCGATGCACCCCAGACCGGGGAGGGACCTGAGCGTCGACAAAAACTAACGCCCGCAGCCGAGCCCCGAGACGCTGCCCAATGGCGGGAAGGAACACTCCCGCTCCGGAGTGTCCCACCACCACAACCCGACCATCAGGATCGACTACAGCGTCGACCGCCCATTGCACCAAGACCTCCCAGAATGGCGGCGCCGACCCAGTAACAGCCGTCAGGTCGGGAACATGGACAACCGCTCCCCGCGAGCCGGCAGCCGCGGCAACCGGAGCCCACGTAGACGGTCCGACCAGCGGACTGTGCACGAGCAAGAACGAATCTGCCACGCAGCCGATCCTATCGAGCCCCGATGCTCGACCCAGGTCGCAGCACCGACACCAAGGTGACCTCGCAGCGTGGTCACGTGCCCGTGCGCACGACGTGCCGATCGGGGACACTGCGGCAAATGCTCGTTCTCATCCGATATTGGGCTGATCTGGGCTAGGCGTATCCACGGGTTCGACCTATCGAGAAGCCACTCTCAGCTTCATCTATGAAGTGTCCAGGACAGGCAGGTGTAGGTGGGAGCACTCTTGGGGTGTAATAGATGTGCATGCTTGTGCGGTTAGTCGTTGAGAGGAGCAGGATTGACCCCGTTGAGTGGTGATGACCCGAGGAGCGATACCGAGTTGCTCTTGGCGTCGCGCGATGACCCTGGTGCGTTCCGGGTCCTTTACGATCGTCACTCTCCTGCGATTCTGTCCTATTTCTACCGCCGCACCTTCGATGCTCATGCCGCCGCGGATCTCACCGCTGAGACGTTCGCTGTGGCGTTCGAGCGGCGGGCGCGATACCGCCCTCAGGGTCCGCCGGGAGTTGCGTGGCTGTATGGGATCGCCCGCCGGGAGTTGGCCGGGTACCTGCGCAAGCGTCGCATCGAACTTCGAGCGGTGCAACGCCTTGGAGTGCAACTCCCCGCTCTTGATGAGGAGTCGATCGACAGGATCGAAGCTCATGTCGACAACCAGGCGTACCGTCGACAGCTTGAGGAAGCGCTGGGACGGTTGAGTGTCGGGCAACGCCGAGCCGTGCAACTGCGCGTCGCCGACGATCTCGACTACTGGTCGGTGGCCGCCCAGTTGGGATGCTCGGAGGCGACCGCCCGGGTGCGTGTACACCGAGGTCTGACCCGCTTGGCTGATCTGTTGGAGGTGACCAGATGAACAACCCGACCGCAATCCCCTATCTCAAGAACCTGGGAGACGCGCTGGAACTCGCCGCCCAACAACAGATCACCCTGGCGCCTCGGCCACAGCGCCGGTCTCGTTGGGTACCGGCTGTCGTCACGGCGGCGCTACTACTGACCGTCGGTACGGTGCTGGCGGTCCTCGTCCCCACACTTCCACCGGCCGCAGCCGGTGTCGAGATCCAACAGGTCGGGGAGGATCTGCTGGTGCGAATCATTGACCTCGAAGCTCAGCCAGACCAGATACAGCAAGCTATCGCCGAGGCGGGCCTGGACGCCGAAGTGATACCGGTTCCCGTGTCACCATCGCTGGTCGGGCTGTTCGTGTCCTCGTTCATCTCCCAGCCAGGACCTGACTTCGAACCTATCGAGGTGGACGGTCAGACCTTCCGTGGTTTCCGGGTTCCCGCCGACTATCGGGGCCGGATCGAACTGCACATCGGCCGCACAGCCCGACCAGACGAGGACTACCAAGCTGGCGGCTTCGCCTACGCAACCGGCGAACCCCTCGCCTGCACCGGACTGTTCGGTGTCCATGTTCGCGACGCCCTCCCCACCCTCACCGCGCTGGGACTCAACGTCCGATGGCAAACACTGAACGAAACACGATCCGGCATGGTCGAGGTTCCCGCCGAGACCATTCTTGACCTCTACATGACCGACGCATTCTCCGTCAATCCCGACACGGTGCTCATCTTCGCAAACCCCACCCCCGAATCGTTGCTCACCAACCCGGGCGAATTCGCCACCAAATGCCCGTGAAATAACCACCCGACGCGTGAAGCTGAGCGTAGTGGTGCCGATCCAGTGCATTCGGCGAAGTGACCGGTGTGGCGTGTGATCTGGCGATGGGGGTGGATCAAACGGAGTTGTCATGATCATGCTCCATCCCCCACCAGCGGAAGGAGGTCCTCTGGGCTCTCGGGCAATCCTCCTCGACAACGCCAATGCCGAACACGAGTGTGACGATTGACGTTCGGCAGATTGGCGGTCGGCAGCGCCGGTGTTGATTGAGGATGTAACGAATCGTTTGGTCGTGCCGTTAACAGGTGCCGGGATTTTGATTGGCTTCAACTCCTGACCTCGGCCAAGGGGGGTTGATGAAGATAGCCATACGCGCTCAGCGACTACGCGTAGCCGCGGATCTCTGGGTGGGGGACCGACCACGAAGCAACCCCGACCATGAGGAGTGCCTGAAATGAGACGGATAGGATTTCTGGCGGTAGCAGTACTTGCATCTACCGCGCTGATTACGCCCGCAACGGCAGCCAACACACCATCCACTGCGATCACGAGTCAGGACCACTGCGTTGCAGAGGTCCTTGGTCAACATGACGATGGGCAACTCGAACTCGCACCACCGGTGTGCTTCCCTACATTCGACGCTGCCATGCGCCACGCAGGCCTCGACCAACCCGACCCGATAACACCCACCAACGTCTCCAGCGCAATGAGCGCCACTTCAAGCATCATCGCGGTCCACTACGATTTCACGAACTATGGGGGTTCTTCGCTCGCCGTCTCCGGCAGTGCGTGTACCGGCGGCTACATCAACTTCCGCACCCATTACACGAGTTGGAATGACCGCATCTCATCGACGATTCACGGCTGCGGTTCAAAGCCGATTACACATTGGGACAACGCACCCAGTTCGGGCGGTAACTGCTCGGGATCCAAGTACGTTGCATGGACGCACGTCCCAAACCTAGGCGCAATGGTGAACGCAACGTCGTGCGTCCACTATGGAGCATGACACCGTGCGAGACCGGGCTTTGCATCATCAGCAAAGCTGACCGCGACGCAACCCTGACCATGAGGAGTGCCTGAAATGAGACGGATAGGATTTCTGGCGGTAGCAGTACTTGCGCTTACAGCACTGATTGCGCCCGCAACGGCAGCCAACACACCATCCACTGGGATCACGAGTGAGGACCACTGCGTTGCAGAGGTCCTTGGTCAACATGACGATGGGCAACTCGAACTCGCACCACCAGTGTGCTTCTCAACATTCGATGCTGCCATGCGCCACGCAGGCCTCGACCAACCCGACCCGATAACACCCACCAACGTCTCCAACGCACCAAGAGCAGCAACGGCAGGCAACTACATTCTCGCCGTCCACTACGACCAGACCTCGTGGAGCGGCAATTCGCTAACGGTCACAGCTTCAAGCCCGAGCTGTACCGGCGGCTACATCAACTTCCGGACTCATTACACGTTCTGGAACAACCGATTCGAGTCGATCATATACGGCTGCGATGGCGGACCCATCAAGCACTGGGACATCGCACCTACATCCGGTGGTAACTGCTCTGGCTCACAGTTCAATGCCTACTCACACAAATCCACCCTCGGCGCCATGAACAACAAGACGTCGTGTGTGGTGTACGGTCCCTAATAGGTGGATCGGCGAATCATCTCGGTAAGGCTCAACGGAAAAGAGCTGCCACCGAAATAGGCTGGAGGACCCGATGCTTGGAGCCACGTTTGTAGTCGGAGTGGCTGGGGTTGGAGTGATCTTCATGGTGGTAGCAGCCCTGAAGGGTCACCTACGCCACGGGCTACAGGGGTATCCGGAAGAAGGTGTATTCCTAATGGCACTCAGACCAGCAAGACCCGGGTCAGCCTGGTCGAAATGGTTCGGTCAGGAGCGGTAACGGGTGAGCAGCGAGAGGATCTGCTCTCCATCTATTCGTTAAACGGAGGCGGTGTCAAGGGCCAGCAGGATCTGTCCACTGGTGGCCACTGGATCACAGGTTGAGAACCAACACAGCGGTGCAGCTCCTGGATGTAGCCCATCAACAGACCCTACATCAGGTCCTTCCACCGCCCAGATCACTCACTGTCCTGAACGATCTCGCAGCGCTAACCGGCAGATCGAGCGCATCCGTCCGAATGGCCCCGCCACCGTCCGTGTTGACGACAGGGATCGGGAGGTAGCGCTCGAGGTGATGCCATGAAGAGGGGTCTGAGTAGTAACGGAACAGGAAACCAGGTTAACGTGCTCACGCAGCGTGGCGTTCTCTCCGGACCCAGGCGATCCTGGAAGTGCCGTTCCCGGGTGCTTTGCGGAATGTGCGATATGGCACCGTATTTGGTGTTCTGGGCTACTCGGCGAGGTCGATGGTTCCGTCGCGTCGGCCACCTTCGGAGAAGGTTCGGAATCCGATCAGGGCCATGAGGAACCATACGGTGCCGATGAGCAGTTCGAGGCCTAGCTCCCCGAACGCCCCAGACGAGATCCCGTTTGTGAGCAGGTCCCGCGTACCGAGGAGTCCGTGGTGGAGCGGAAGTAGGTTGGCGATCTGTTGCACCCATTCGGGAAAGACCTCGGTGGCGACGTTGACGCCGCCGATGGCGACGAGGGTGTAGAAGACGAAGTTGAAGAGGATGTTGCCGATGCGGAGGCGTCGGATGCTGATCGCGGCGAGGAAGAGGCCGAGCCCGTAGGAGCCGAGCGCGACGGCGATGAGGCCGACCGGCAGAAGCCACCAGTGGCCGGAGAACCCGATGAAGGGCGCGAGGAGTCCGAAAACAACGATGGACTCGCCGATGCCTTGAACGATGTAGAAGGAGGAACGTCCGGCGAAGACGGGCAACATCGAATGGGGTGCCGCGACGAGGAGGGGGAGTGTCCCCAACCCTCGTTCCCAGGCGGTGTCGGGACCGGTGCCGAGCGCGGATTGGCTGGCGCTGGCTACCACGTTGCCGATGAAGGCGTAGAGCACCAGGGTCTCACCCCCGACGAGGAGCCCCATGGCTGCGTAGAACAACACGAACGCAGCCGATCGGACCATCCAACCGAACAGCCACGTCTTCCAGGTGTACTGGGCGCGGGTGTCCTCAAATCCCACGAGTGCAGCGTTGCGGGCGATACGGAGGGCAACGGTCATGCCGACGAGATCTCCCCACTGATCCGCACCCGATGCAGGATCACCTTCACGAGCCATTGCCCAACGACAAACCCGGCAACCCCCAGCCCAACGAGAGCTGAGATCCTGCCGACCAGTCCGGCGACATCGACTTGGGTGACACTATCTCTGATCAGGTCCGAACTCCACGACAGAAAGACCGCTTTGCCGAAAGGCTGGACCCACACCGGGAGCAGGCCTAGAGGGACGNNCGGTGACGTCTGTTTGGGTGACGCTGTCTCTGATCAGGTCAGAACTCCACGACAGGAAGATCGCTTTGCCGAACGGTTGGGCCCATACCGGGAGCAGACTCAAGGGGACAAACACCCCACCCAACAGCAGCAGTGGGTAGGACGCCGAACTCTGGAACGTGATCGCAGCTCGGCTAAGGATCGTCATACTCGAGAAGATGATGCCGGTACCGACAATCGCCCCAGAAGTGAGCAACAGGGTGCCGGCAAGCAGGAAGGGATGTTGTATCTCGACGTTGATGCCGTAGGTGAGCCAGGCGGTGACCAACGTCAGCGGTACCGCCAGAAGCGACAGCAACACCACCGCGGTGACCCGGGCGACAACCACCAGACCGTACGAGATAGGGGCGGCCACATGGAACTCGAGGCGACCGGCCCACCGGTCATCGCGGATCACGCTCCCGCCCGTCCACAACGACGTGGACCACATCGTGATGAGCACCGGCGCCAACAGCGCATGGGTGATGAGATCCGGACGGCCGAATGTGTCGATCACCGACAAGAACACCACCACTTGCAGCGGCGTTGTCAGTTGTGTCATCCAATAGTTCGGGGTTCGCAAGGCGAGACGAAACTGCATCCGGAACGCAGCATTCATCGCCGCAATCACACCTGCATCCCCCGGTCACCGATCAGACGAACGTACACCTCTTCCAAGGACGGATA
>JABAOG010010152.1_pt2 | contig 13781 bp, 8 predicted proteins | sample 7062131 | NCBI WGS metagenome assembly JABAOG01 (sample SAMN14538629, study PRJNA623070) | marine sediment metagenome | biome: marine biome [ENVO:00000428]; feature: marine pelagic biome [ENVO:01000023]; material: deep marine sediment [ENVO:00002113] | place: India: Arabian Sea | collected... | reverse complement strand
CGCGGCCGCGTCTGGCAGGATGCGGGCAAGCGCGATCGCGCGCTCGACGATTTTGAGACCGCAATCGCCATCGACCCGAAGCTTTCCGAGGCATACTTCTACCGCGGCCGCCTCTGGCATTCCTTGTATATGCGGCGCAGCGCTCTCAAGGATTACACGCGCGCGTTCAAACTCAACAAGCGCTTCGCGCCGGCATATTACTACTGCGGAGAGATCCTCTACGATCGAGGACACTACAAGAACGCGCTGTGGTGCTATTCGAAGGCCATCAACAGCGATCGCGCCAACGCGCCCGCGACGTTCTTCAACGCGCGCGGCCAGGCACACCATTGGTTAAAGCACTACCGGAGCGCCGCGCGCGATTATGATGAGGCCATCAGGCGCGAACCCACCTATTCCCAGGCGTTCAACAACCGCGGGTATTTGCGCTACGATAGGAATCAACTCCTCAAGGCCCTCTCCGATTACAATCGCGCGATCGCGCTCGATCCCAAGAACGCCGAAGCGCTTGCCAATCGCGCAGACCTCTACGCAGACCTCAACAAATTCAACCTCGCGTTTCAGGATTACACGCAAGCGATCGCGGTCGATCCCAAAAACGCGCGCGCTCATTTCGGCCTCGGTCAGTATTACACACAGGTGAAGGGGGACGAAAAGGCGGACATAAAAGCACTCGAGGCATTCACGAAGGCGATCGAGTGCGATCCGCGCGACGCGCCGGCTGCGTATTTCTTCAACCGCGGGCTCGTGTGGGAGAAGCTCGAGAAATACGACAAGGCGCGCGACGACTTCACGCGGGCCGTCGACCGCGACCGCAACCATGCTCAAGCCTTCAACCACCGCAGCATCGTCCGCAAGAAGCTCAAAGACTATTTGGGATCTCAGGACGATCTACGGGCCGCCTGCGACATCGACCCGACGATCTGCCAAATTCGGCAAATTCGGGGACGTTCCTCATCTTCCAACTGATTGATATGATTAAGGTCTGACACACTTTTCTGTCATTGTGACGTTAATTTGTTCAAAGTATTGAACGCATCGTACATTAGACTCTTCTCTAAGGCCGTGCAGACTTTGTGGACGTCTTGTTCAATAACCTGAACAAAATCATCCTTAAAATAGCCAAACCCGTGTAGTTTGTCAGTATTATCAAGGGATTACAAAATGAGGAACGTCCCCAAAAAGTGCGCAACGTATTGGCGGCACTGCCGATGAAGGAGCAGGAGCGTACACTATGAAGACATACGGCTATCTTGTGTGTGTTGCACTCATCATCGTGGCGGGCTGCCAGGGGGGCATGAGCGCGGGCCTCACGCGTGCCGAGGACATCGTGCCGGTCCCCGACGAAAAGGCCGTCGCCATCTTCGCCATCGGCGACAGCTTGACGGCCGGGACGCAGGATGCGGCGACGTTCGACGAGACGCAACAATACAGCTGGGCATCGCAACTCGCGGCACAGGCGCGGAGCGCATACGACGTGCACTATGCCTATCCGGCACTCACCATCGACGGGAACAGGAAACTCCCCGAGGAGCTGCCGACGAATCTCGCGGTCCCCGGCCTCGAGATCGCCGAGGCGCTGGAGGAAACCGGAACCATCGCGCTCATCGAAGGCGTTCCGGTCGAAACGCAGCCGTACCTCACGCCCTACGGAAACGCAGACGACGGCGCGACAGCGCCTATCACGCCGCTGGCCGCACTCGTCGAGGCGCTCGAGGCCGAGGAGCACGCCGCGATGGAGCGCTGGGTATTCGTGTGGATCGGCGCCAACGACGCGTTTTTCGATGTGACGAAGTTCGACACGATCACGCCGGCCGACATCGATGTCATGACGCCCTCCCCCGACCAGTTCACGGCCGACTACGCGGCCCTCATCGATGCGATCATGGCAACGAAACCCGCTGGGCTTTTCGCGCTGACGGTCCCCGATCTGACGAAGGCGGGCTTTCTCTTCACGCCCGGCGACCTCGCGTTTCTCTTGAAGAGCGATGCGCCGACGCGCGCCATGAAGGACGACGACCTGGTTCCGCTCACCACGGCCGTTGAGCTCTACGGCTCAGCCGTCCTCGGCTCGTCGGTCGATCTTCTGATCGCGAGCCTCAAGCCGTCGGATGTCATCGACGCTGACGAGCAGAAGCTGCTGCGCGAGCGGATCAACGCGTACAACGTGGGCATCCGCGCAACGGCGGCCGCGCGCGGCATCACGGTCGTCGACATCGCGGCCATACTCAACGACTGGCTCATGAACGGCGTCGCGCTCGACGAATCGCATCGCCTCACCCGATCCTGGGGACGCGGCGGCCTGTTCTCGCTCGACGGCGTACACCCGTCCAACGCGGGCCAGGCGCTCATCGCCAACACGGTGATCGAGGAGATCAACGCGCTCTATGAGATGGAGATTCCGGCGATCGATGTCGCCGCGGTTCACGCGTCCGATCCCTACCGCGATATGGACGGCGACGGCCGCTGCGCCGGCCCTTCATGGACCCCCGCACCGGGAACGCCCGCCGNNCGCCGCAGCGTCCAATTGACAGATTCGGCACAACCTGATGTAAATGCGACCTACCATCGAGGTGATCCCATGAATGAACAGCACGGTGCCGAACGAAGAAAATACGCACGCCTGGATCTCGCGCTCACGGTGAGCTACGCGGTGATCGATCCCGCGGGCCAGCCGGTCGATCCGCGCGAAGCGCTGTCCACGGACATAAGCGCGGGCGGCTTGCGCCTCATGACGCCCACGCCGCTGGAGAACGGCGCGACGATCGACCTCAATATCTTTTTGGCGGAGGACGAGGAGACGCCGGTGCGCGCCAAGGGAGAGGTCGTGTGGCAGACAAAGATCTCCAACACCAGCTTTGAGACGGGCGTGATCATCAAGGGCATGCCCGATGCCGACAAAAAGCGCTTCATGTCCTTCGTGTTCGATCAATTGTCAAAAGTCGTTACAGGTTAGGNNGTTAGGCGGCGCGCTTTGACCTCGGTCATTCCTCCCTGCGCCATCGCGCAGAGAGGCAACGCCCGAGGCGCCGCGCCGCCACATTTGTGCCATCATGATAACAATAGGCCCCCTCACACTGAGACATTTCGCGGTATCGGCGCCGATGGCGGGGTTGTCCCTGCCGGCGTTTCGGAAGCTCGTCATGGAGCTCGGCTGCGGCCTGGCCTATTCCGAGATGGTCTCGGCCGAGGGCGTCGTCTATGCCAACAACAAGACGAAGCGCTATTACGAGAACGCCGCCGACGTGCGTCCCTACGGCGTGCAGCTCTTCACCGCCAAACCCGAATTCCTGGCCAAAGCGATCGAGCGCATCGATGATGAATCGATCGACGTCTATGACATCAACATGGGCTGTCCGGTGAAAAAGGTGGTCAAAAAAGGAGCCGGCGCCGCGCTGATGAAGGAACCGCTGCGCGCGGCTCAGCTCGTCGAAGTCGCCCGCCGCGCGACGAGCAAACCCGTCACGGTGAAGATCAGGGCGGGCTGGGACGAGTCGTCGATCAACTGCGTCGAGATCGCGCGCGTGGCGGAGGAGAGCGGCGCCGATGCCGTCATCGTCCACCCGCGGACGCGAGCCCAGGAATTTCGTGGCTCAGCGCGCTGGGAGCTCATCGGCGAGGTGAAGGCCGCCGTGCGGATTCCCGTCATGGGCAACGGCGACATAGCCACCGCCGACGATGCGCGCCGGATGATGGCGGAGACCGGCTGCGACGCCGTCATGATCGGCCGCGCTGCGTATCGCAATCCCTGGATATTCGCGGAACTGAGCGGAATGAACGCGCCCGCGTCGTCCCCTGCGGCAAAGCGCGAACTGTTGCTGCGCTATATCGATCTCTTGCGTGAAGACCATGACGAACGCGGCGTCGTCTGCGCGATGCGCCAATTCCTGGCTCGGTTCTCGAAGGGATACCGGGATGTGTCGAAGTTCCTCACGCGGGTTCACTCTACCAACGACGTCCCCGCACTCAAAGAAGCCATACGTTCGTTCGCCTTCAGCGCGCTTCGCTAATCCTATTTCTAGGCTGTCAGCTTATTGAGAAATGAGCTGATGTGCTCGTTGATCCGATCGGGATCTTCGAGGAAAGCCGCGTGGCTGCCGTTGGAAAGCTCCACATACTCGCAGCCCTGAATATTGCGAGCCATCTCGCGCGCGATCTTCACGGGCGTGAACCGATCCTTACCGCCGCCCAGGACGAGCGTCGGAACGCGCACGTAAGGAAGCACGTCCTCCGCACTATGCAACTGTGCGGACTGCAGGAGTTCGAAGAAGGTGCGCATGTCGAGTTGTTTGTAATGCTCGAAGTAGGGTTTGAAATCGTCCCAGCTGCACTTCTCCGGATGAATGATTCCGAGCAGGCGCACGAGGTGATAATTCATCCTCAGCGGATTGATGTACACGAGATGCCATCCGATCCGCATCACGGGATGCTGCATGCGCGCCATCCAGCATACCAGCGATATGATGTATTTCGTGTTCCTCGTATCGAACACGCCGTCGAGGGCCTGGCCGTACGTGCCGAACGNNCAGCGCCTTCACGCGCTCGGGGTAGCGCCGATAGTACTCGAGGATAACCTGCACGCCTGAGCTGTGGCCGAGCAGCACGCATCGGTCGAATCTGAAATGGGATCGTACTGCTTCGAGATCCTCGGCCAAATCATAGATTGTACAGTTTTTATAGTTCGGCGGCACATCCGACTTGCCGTGCCCGCGATAATTCCACTGAATAACGCGATAGTTCTTGCTCAGCTCCTGAACGAGATACTTCCAGTAGACGAAGGACACCGACAGCCCGCTGCACAATATGATGGGCTTTCCGCGGCCCTTAGCACGGTAATAGAGCCGTACGCCGTCGCGCGCTTTCACATATCCTTCCGTAGCCTTCATCGGATCCCCTGTTCGATAACGCCTATCCAATGTGCAAGATAAAAAACTATTCGTCAATTATGACCTGATAGCGGCCGACGGTGGGTCTGATCTTTGCATCTCGTGCACGTTTGACAATGTCTTCGTAACGGATCAGTTTGAGGAGTTCCGCGTCCTTCGTGTAGCTATCGATCAACGCCTGCCCCGCCTCACGGTCGCCGGTCGCCTGGATCCGCGTGATCCTGCGCAGCATCTCACCGGCAACATCCGGCACGCGGTCGAAATCGATATCCCACGCACCCCGTTGCTCATTATAGCTGACAGCGCCTTCCTGCATCAGCGATCCGAGCATCATCGCGCCGACGGCCGAATACGTCTTTATCTTACCCTCCGCATTGAACAACTCGCGGAGGAGATGGCCGAAGGCCCAGATGACGCCCGCCGCATTGCGCTCCTTGCGCGTACGCGCATCGATAATACCCGCCTCCTCGACTTTTTTATCGAACCACAGATACACAAAGCTCGCCTTGGCCTCCTCGAGGACCTGATGAACCGCGGGGGTAAGCGCTTGGCGCACGGTGAGCGGTTCCCCGTTTTCAAGATACTTGGTTTGCCCGTGCTCATCGCGCACCTGCGTTTCATCCTGCGGTCCCAACCCATGGAAGATCTCATGCGTAACGGTGTTGGCCGTGCTCGCCCCTCCGACGGCGTATTGAACATATTCCTCACCGAGATAGGTGCGATAGAAGTGCTCCCGCCGTTCGGGCGAAGCCATCGATCCGATAATCCACTTCTTTGCCATGGCATGCGGCCCCCAGTTGGGAAGTGCAAACCCGGCAACCGTGCCATGCGACATTCGAGGAAAGCCATCGACGAAGATGGCGCGCGCAAACTTGAGCGGAACCTTCGGTGCAATGCTGCGCCCAGCATATTCCTTGCTGTTCATGAGCTCGACGAGCTCATCCTCCATGCGCTGATAGCCGAACTCGTTGAAGGAGTCGAGCATGCGCTGGGCGTTCGGATCGAAGAGGCCGAAGAAGATCTCGTAAGCCGCGTGGGCGTTTGTACCGGCGCCCTCATCCCAGTACGTCTCGTCAGGCGCGATGCGCAGACCCCATTTGAAGTCCACGGGGATCTTTACCCACGCAGCATCGGCTGCATCCCAGGGCCGCGGCTCGNNGCATCGGCGGCGGCCAGAAGATAGCTCCTAAAGGCCTGCCATCCAGCGACATCCTTCTTGGGCGCCCCGTCCGGCGCAACCGCATGGGTAGCGGCCAGGCGCAATTGTTTAGCAACCTCTCCCGCCTCCCTCTCGAAGAGCGGATGCCTGCCGAAGGGGACGGCGCGATATCCGTCGCCATCCTTCTCCAGCGCAACGAAGGGACTGATGAGGTCGCGGCCATTGGGGAGCGCGCCGATCTGCTGAAACAGATCAGCATTCATTCCCTTCGGATACAGGTGGGAGCCCGGGCTACGCGGCGGGATGTCCATCAATACGCTCGCGCCGGTCTCGACCTGTTCGGTCCACGGGCCGTGGTTGTTGTAAAACAATTCAACCGCGAGGGGATCGCCTAAACCCAGCACGCGCTGTTCATGGGAAAGGTTCTCCGCATCGCGCTGGAGCAGGAACAGCCGCCTGATATGCCATCCCGCGCGGACGATATGTCGTGCCATCGCGCGTTCGTTCGCACTAAAGACGATCGCATCGAGATGAGTCGTGTGAACGGTCACACTCCGCCGATCGAGATCCGCCTTGACCGTCTCGCGAAGCTCCGGCTTGAGGAGCTCGCTGTGGCGCCCGGCGATGGAACGGTTGACCAGCTTGCACGCCTGGTCAAATTGCGCCGTGGGCATGCCGTCCCTCACATAGGTGTCCGCGGGGACGCCCCAGGTCTTGAGCTCGCCCGCGGCAAAATCGATCGCGCCGGGATCGACGCGATCGGTCTGCCAGTAGAAGTGGAAGCCGAGCTGGCCCGCGTGCGCGTTGAACAGCTGTACATAGGGTTGTGAAATCACTTTTACCACGACACCTCCATCCGGAATCGTCATTGATGAAATTTCAAGAGGACTTTAAACGCTTCGATCAGCTCGCCCAGTTTATCGGCCTCGATGTCAATGTGGTCGTCCCGGGCGGCCGTGTCGGTATGGAACAGTCCCATCATCCTGCCGCGCAACGCCTTCACCTCATCGCCGTCCATGCGCGGTTCGGGCGCGGGCAGGCCGATCTGATCGGCATATCTCGCGGCCAAGCCCCGCACGAACCTCAGCGCCTTTCGATAGGCGGCCTGCTCGCGCGGAGGCGCTCCTCTATAGGCGTCATTCATGGCATACCACTTCGCCTCGCCTGCCCGTACGATCAACTCGGGCCGGTTCGAATCCCAGCCGCCTGCGGACGTCACCCACGTGATGCCGTCGGGCGCGCCGAGGATGACCTCCACCAAGCGCTCCCACTCGTTCGCCGCGAACTGGGGTTCGCCGTCGAAATGAATGAGCTTGGCTTGGCTCGCCGTCATCACGGTCATCCTGGACGCGGCCNNGTGACTGTTCATCGCCTCGACAAAGAGTGATGAATTAGTGATTTGGACGGCGCGGAGGGCGGGGACCAGCTTGTCCGCGATCTCGCGGGCGCCGCCGCCCGTGATATCCAATCCGGGCTTGTCGGATCCCGATCGCACCAGCTGTTCATAGGCATCCATTAGCTTGATCCACGACAGCGCATTGCTCCAGTCGACATCAAATCGTTCTCGTACGCCAAACGATGCAAAGGGGATCCACTTCCAACTCAGCCGCCTCAACCCTTGAGCAGACACTTTTTGCAACAAGGCACTCGATCTGGCGTTCAACAACACCTCCATCAGACGAAACGGGGCCATGCCGCCGGGCAATGTGTCAAAATTCAGTTTTATCTCGACCTGCGCGGTGCCCGGCCGATCGCTCCTGACGGCTATCTTGAGCGTATTCCGCTCCTTATCCTGCGCGTCGACGTCGATCAGATTGGCATGAAACGGGGCGACCACGTCCCGCAACCCGGTCGTCGTATCAGCCATCAACGCATAGCCGATCTCCGCAAGGCCGGGGAACGATCGTTCCGGCGAAACGTTCGACCGCAGCGCGCTGATGCTCCCGACAAACTTCACCAGGCGGGAGAACTCGTTGGCCCAGCCCTTGTCCATGCGCGGCGACAGGGTAAGCATTTGGCTCTTGCCGCCGACCGACACGCTGCCTATCGGCCGATATTTCTCCAGGAATGAGCCCACCAGATCGACGCCCCGCATGACGGCGCTCTCTTCATTCAGCATCCATATGGCATAGGCCCGGGCGAGATATATCCATATATCTTCCGTGGAGATGCTTTTGATCTCTTCCGAGGAAAGGACCAGTTCTATCTTGAGCTGCGCCTTGCTCCTGAAATCGCGGCCCAGCACGTCTTCCTTCGGCGGAAGGAACCGTATGTCGGCGCGCGGGGGTGTATTCGGGTGGGATTGCTGCTTTATGTTGAAGCGCATGCTCAAGCTTTTCAGGCGCTCGCTAAGATGCGTGCGGGTATCGTTGGAGACCTTGATCTCCCTCAGCGCCTCATCGATCATGAGGTCTGCCTCGCCCCTCAACAGCGCCGCGTAGACCGGTATGGCCGCCCTCACGTGTCGGGGAGCCAGGGAGGCTTCCTCCAGGCCGATCTGCCGCGATTTCGGATTGCCCTTCGCCAAATACTCCTCAGCTCCTTCCGCCCAGTCATAATCGCGCTGACGAAAGCTCCATTGCAGCTCGCTCGCGGCAACCCTGAGGAGGCCGAATGCAAGATACCCCGCATCCAGCGCCTTCTCGTCGTCAAAGGCGACGTGATAGTGGGGCACCCCCATCGTCGCGCTCGCGTCCTTCACCCCCAACAGCCTCCTCTCGCTCGCGGGCATGACGTGCGCATCGTCCATGTTCAATTCGGCGAGGCTTGAGAAGGTGAACTCCATGCGCGGGGCGCTGAGAAAACCTGATGTGTGGGTGCGGTGAAGCCACTCCGAGGATGATGCCTTGGCGTTGATCGCGATGGGCAGGAGGAGCTGGAAGACGCGGCGTATCGCCGCACGCCCCATGGCGCGCCGCTGCGGATCCTTCCCATGCACGATGATCTCAGGCCGCCACGCGTGCGGCCCCGCGCCGATCATCTCGGGGGCGTGCATGGCCTCCTCCGCGGATTGGGCATGGATGCTCGTTCGCCGTGCAATTCCCACGAATTCGTTGGCAACCTTAGGCCAGGTCGTCTCGGAAATGCCGGAGATAATGGCCGCGAGCCTTTTCTTGGCGATGCGGGCGGCGTCCTTGAGCTTGCCGTCCGACATCGCCATCTGAAAGGTGAGGTGCTCGGCATGAAAGCGGTCGGCGAGAAGCCGCGATGCCTGAAGATCGAGGGCATCGGCGAAGAGTTCCGCGGCCCCGGAGAGCATGTTGTGATTGCGTATGGTGGTCCGGAGGAGCCTCCCCCCCAACGCCGGCGCCGCGAGGGTCACGCCCATGAATATCGCCGTATGTGGGGCAGACGTAGACACGCCCTATCCTTCATCGGGCTCATCGGCCGCGGCGCCCAGAGATTCCTTGGCCGGCGCGGGAAGGGCGGGCATATCGTAGCCGCGAATGCCCGATGCGGTGAGCGCGGGTACGCCCTCGTCGCCGGGCAGCGGGATACCCCGCGCGCTCAGCGAGACGCGCGCACGCTCGGGCGTGTTCGGCGTTCCCGTCTTCATGAAATAGTCGATGGGCGGAACGCGTGCGGCGATAGGCGCCCGCGCCTCCGATCCCGGAATGGCCGCCAACGACCGTATGGTCTCGAAGGTCATCGCCACCGTCGTCACGATCCTGTTGGATAGCGTGCTCTGTCGCGACTTGAGGGTCACCTCCCGCCCCTCCGTCGCCTTCTTCATCGTGCTCACGAGTGCACGCATTCCATCCACATCACCGATCTTCAGGAGCTCATCAAAGGTCTCCCTGAAAGCCGCCGCCGCCTTCCGCTCCCCGATGATGAACATCATGGCCTCGTACTCATCCCGCTTCATGATATACGAAGCTGCCGCACGCACCCACTGTTCGGCGAAATCCACCAGCGCCTCCGCCTGGGGAAAGCGGCCGGCATCCAACTGCGCGCGAACCTGACCCCGCAGGCCGTCCATCTGATGCAGCCCGTTGTCGGTCAACCATGCCATTTTCTTCCGCATGCGATTCAAGCGCGCGAAGAGGTATCCCTTGCGCGCCGTATCGTAGTGCCCTTTTAGGATCTCGGCGTTCAACATCTCCAGGCTGAAACCCACCTGCTGATTTTGGCTGCCGAGCTCATGGAGCCAGAAGGCGAAATCGAAGTCCTTGGACTCGACCGGCTTCGCTGCAACGTTCTCAGCAAACTCCTCGCTCTCCATATGCGCGGCGAGCGGCTGCTCCCAACCGGCGTCCTTGCGGGGCGAACCCGCCGGCATCTTCACGCGAATCAGTTTGGGATCCTTGCCAAAGGTGATGAATCCCTCCGGGATCATGCCCGCCTGCTGGGCCGCGTACAGGTACACGGCCGTAGCCTTCGCCCCGGAGACGCGGCGGGCGTTGAGCAGCACCTGCGCCGCATTGATGATGCCCATGATCTTCTCTTTGCCGAACGCCTGGGGGTTCTCCTCCGCAAGCTGTTTGACGACTCCTTCTTCGCTGTGGATCAACTGATAGAGCCGCCACTGATCCCTATCGAGCGTGTTGATGCTGGCGAAGAGGATCTCGGCCGCTTCCTTCCGCTCCGCCTCCGGCGGCCTGGCCTCGCGCGGCTGAAGACCTGTAAGGTCGACGATCACCGGCAGAGGATCGCGCAGGACGTCGCCGAGCATCGCATCCTGGAGCACCTTGATGCCGTAGGCCTCGGCGTGCTCGGGGCTCGTGGCCACATAGCGCACGATCTCTTCCCGTATCTCGCGCGGCGCAGCCAGCTCTCCGTCGCTGATCGCGCGCACATGCGCCGGCAGATATTCGGTGTGCATCTGATAGATCTGATCGCCGAAATACCGCGCGATGGCGTCGTTCATATTGTCGGCAGCACGCTGTTGGACGTCCGCCGGCACGATCACGGGAAACCTCTTGTCGACATCCTCGACGCGCGGCGCGATGCTCACGAGCTGAGGGGGCATGGTATACGCCTCTCCGCCGATGCTGATGTCGTACTGGTCGGCAACCACCCTGGTCTGCAGGGCGGCTCCGGCTTCCGCGCCAAGGGGGCCCGCTGCCCCGCGCGATACCTTCTTGAACTCCGCGAACCGCTCAGCGCCCTGCAAAAGCCCCTTCGCATTCAACAGTCGTCCCGCCTCGATGAGCGTGCTCTTGGGGATGGACTTAAGGAACTGCGTTATGCCGTGCTCCCTCTTCCGCAGGGCATCGGGACGAGCGTCATCGGCAGCGCCCTGCAGACGATCGGCCAGCTTGTCGACCTGCGGCTGGTCGGTATCGCGGAGCGCCTGCACGACATGGGTCATGTCCTGGAGTATCTGTTCCCTTGATATAGCAGGATTCGCCACCGCCGCCGAAAAGGCCTGCGTCAACAAACCGACGCCGACATATGATCCCGCCGCCAATAGGTTGGTTCCTGTAGTCTTCGTCATCGCCCTGCCTCCTTAGCCTTCTGTGGATTGTTCCCCTCTGTTATCGCCCCATCGGCGACAATGTTGCGTCCTTTATCAGATTTTTTCCCTCTCCCCCTTACGGGTACATCTCCAGGACCGCATCCCAGTATTCATTTGATATTGTTAACAAATTTACCTCGTCCAGGCCGGGGCGTTTATCCGGATGCCACGCCAGGTTCATGCTGCGCCGTTTCTTCTTCACCTGATCGAGCGTATCGCTGGCCAGCGGCTTCCACTCGCGCGGCATGGTCGCGGTGGTGAACCAGCGAAGGGCTTGGACGTACTTTTGTCGATCCTCCATAGGCACATCGTTAAAGTGGGGATTCTCCCGCGGCGACACGCCGCCGGGAAATCCGCTGCTCGCATCCGTCGGCAGCGTAACCGACGGGTCGAACACGCCGAACCCCGCGAACATCCTGTTCGCCGCGATGCCTGCATAGAGCTCGGCCGCATCGCCGCGACTGCCGACCGTGACGGCGCGGTTGTCGATGTGCATCCTGACCGCGCGCGTCGGGTTCGCCGCCATGACGCTCATCAGGTAGAGCCAATCGCGCGACGTGAGCATGGCTGCATCGTCGTGCGCATGGATGAGGACCGTATGTCCCACCGGTATGGCGTCGATCACGCTATCGCGTCCCAGCTCGGCGCTGTGGATATACCAATTGCTGTGTCCCAGGAGGTTCAGCCAGGCGGCCTGATGCGATTCCCAGGGCGTCGTGGCGGCAAAGCGCGCGATCGCGGTCAGTGCACCCGCCAGCTGCGGTCCCACGGCGCCGATGTCGCCTGAACCATTGATGCTGGCGCCCGCCCGCGCCGTGTCGGCAAGGCCGTTATAGGCATAGGCGAGTTTAATCACCGACCGCCGGAACAACATGTCGGCGGTCAAACCCCTCCCCGCGCGCAGATCGTTGAGAGTCACTTCTCTCTTATAATCCGACCCCATCTCCTTTTCGGTGGTCGATTTAAAGAATAGGTCGATGATATCGTCGATCTGCAATCGCGCCAGCGTCCCCGAAGAGATGCCGACGGTCACCAGATATTCGGAGAGCTTGCCGATCGAAGAAACGCTGATCGTTCCCCTGCCGTCCTCCGGGACTATATTGAACAGAAAACGACATTCCTTGGCACGCAATGGAGAGAGGTAGTTGAGCATGATGTGGCCGATGTTCGGCACGCGCATGAGCCGCTCGACGCGCCTCATGTCGAGCACCATCTGCGCCGTCAGTTCGAGATTGTCCACATGTACGGTCGGCTTCTCAACGTCGGCTCCATAGGCGTCCAAGAGGAAGGCGGACCACAGCCGCACCCAGTTTTGAAAATCCTCCAGCCTCTTGAGCTGAGCCTCGGGCAGCGGTACGGAACCCAGCTGAACGGCCTCTCCCCGCTTCACCAGCAGCATGGGGATCTGCCGCTTCAAATCGCCGGGCAGGACGCTTCTCTCCCGCGCAACGTCCTGGGGAGGGATCAGATCGGTCGCCGCGGAGAGGAGAAACGCCCTTGCTATGAGGAGTTTCAGCTCGTCCTCGGATACCTTGCCGTGCCCTTCTGGCACCTCGATCTCGACCACCGCGTACCTGCGCGTGGTGGTATCCAGGGAGACGTGAAAGCGCTTGCCCTTGCCGCGCGTGAACGTGGGGTAGATCCCCCATCGATAGTCAAAAACATTCTTGTTTGAACTGAGGATGTGCTCTGGGTACGGCACGCCCAGTTCGAACAGCGCGGATTCCATCCACTCCCTGCGGCCCTCGTTCTCGAAATCCAGCGCGCTCACGATTCGCGCCAGGACATCCATCTCCACCAGCGGGTCCTCCTTGCGCGCGCGCGGCTTCTTAAGCATCTTGGCAAAATGACGCCAGCCCGCATAGGTGGTCGCGTTGCGGCCCGATGCATGCCCACGCTCTGCGGCCTCGGCGCGCGCGCCGAGCACATAGAGCTTCGCACCGAGCGTCGGTTCCGTCTGCGCGATCGTCTTCGCGAGCGTGGTGAGCGTGGACGAACTGAACTGCACGGGAATATCATGATCATCATCCGACCCCAGATGATGCTTGAACCTGCTGTCCGCGAGCGAATCCCTCAGCCCCAGCACGCTCTCCAGGTCGTGGAGGGGAAGTCCTTCGGAAAGGTTTTCGAGGGGAAAACTCATGAGTTTCGCCTTGCGGCGGAGCGAGAGCATACCCTGCAGCAGCGTCGCCATCGCCGCCTTGGCAGCAAGGATGTTGAGCTGCTCAGCGCTTAAGATCTTCACGGTGGAGGGGAGGTGAATCGTGAGCGAGGTGCC
>JABAOG010003271.1_pt1 | contig 13781 bp, 9 predicted proteins | sample 7062131 | NCBI WGS metagenome assembly JABAOG01 (sample SAMN14538629, study PRJNA623070) | marine sediment metagenome | biome: marine biome [ENVO:00000428]; feature: marine pelagic biome [ENVO:01000023]; material: deep marine sediment [ENVO:00002113] | place: India: Arabian Sea | collected... | reverse complement strand
CATCTGGTATTTTTGGGATTGGTTCGGCCGTTGAAACAATATCTCTACCGGCGCGCCGCGAATGAGGAAGTGAGCGGCCGTTTTGGGTATCAGGGCGGTGAAATTGCCGGCCGGCCACCAGAGCTGATTTACTGCCAACTGTCCTTCATGCAATCGCACCTCGCACTCAAAATCAGATTCTCCATCTCGATATATACCCGTAAACCGTTCCAAATTCTGCAAGAATCCATCTTCAACTTCTAGGAGGGGCAGTTGTAGTAAATCCATTATCTGGTGGTAGTAAGCGGGCCATTTGCCTTCTGAAATTTCGAGGGTGATTTTGGGTGTGGTGAAGGTGTCAAAGAGGTGGTTGCACAGCTGGCGGTAGTGGGTGAAAAAGGCGATGGCTCCCTCCGGGCCGGTCCAGTTGTGCTGGATGCTCAAGGGGGATTGGGTGAGGAAGTTGACTATCATTTGGGTCCAGCTTTCTCCCCGTTGGGCAAAGGTTTGGTGGATGAAGTCAGCCGTCTTCCTCGGATAAAGATGTATCATCACCGGCTTCAAATCCGCTATCGCAGCCTGCACATTACGATAATACTCTGCCAACCAGGATTCCGTCGCGCCCTCAAATTGGGCCAATAGCGCGCCGGCTGTGCGTTGAAAAATACTACTTTCCAGGACGGTAATCTCATCGGATTTTTGGGCGGTGGCGGCAAATGACTGCCAGGCGTTGAGGTTGCGGCGGGCAAAATCGTCCCGGTTCGCCGCTTCCCAAAAGTGGATGGGGTGCGGTTCTTCGTCTTCGTAATACCAGCGGGCGGAGAGATTGTGTTTTTGGAGTTGGAGGGCGATGAATTGGGCAGTGCTTGATTTGCCGGTGCCGGGCAGGCCGTCTATGAGAATGAGCTTGGTGGACAGCATGGGGTCAGTATAGCAGTAAATGGTGGACGGTAAATAGTGGGCAGTGAACAGTGGACGGTGAACAGTGGGGGAGAGACTTTTGTTTTCTGGGTTGGAGGGGTGATGGGTTGTGGGGGTAGAGAAAACAAAAGTCGGTGAGTGGGGGCGGTGTTGGTCAATGAGAGAACATCTCATTCTGCCCCAATCCGGCTTCCAGCGCCATTAGCATCAGTTTGGCCCGGTCGTTGGCGTGGACTTTTAACAATACGTTGGAGATGTTGTTGCTGACCGTTTTGGGACTCAAGGAGAGGTGGCTGGCGATTTCGCTGTTGGTTTGGCCTTGCGCGATGAGTTCTAGTATCTCTCGTTCGCGGGGAGTCAATTCGTCGAAGATGCCGGACGGTAAATTGGGAGTGGGGACGGAGAGGTAGCCAAGCACTTTTTGGGCGATACCCGGGCTGAAAATCGCGCCTCCGGATGCGGCCGTTTCAATGGCCTGGAGCAGCTCTTTCTGGCCAATGTTTTTCAACAAATACCCTTTTGCTCCGGCCCGAATGGCGGGAAAGACGGAAGTGTCGTCGTCAAAGACGGTCAGAATCAGAATGTTGATGTGTGGGCTGGCCCGGTGAATCTGCCGGGTGGCTTCGATTCCGTTGATTCCTGGCATACGTAAGTCCATCAGAATAACATCTGGTTGGAATTTGTTGGCGAGTTCGATGGCTTCCTGGCCGCTGGCAGCCTCGCCCACAATCTCGATATTGGGCTGGGAGGCCAATAGATTTTGCAGACCGCTGCGGGTGATGGTCTGGTCGTCGGCGATTAAGAGGCGAATTTGCTCCATGCGTTATCTTCCTTCTCTCTGGAACGGTATGCGGACTTTTACGGCCGTTCCCCCCTGAGGCCGCGATTCAATGGTACAAACGCCACCAATCTCGGCCGCGCGGGCCTGCATGGATAACAGGCCAACGCCCTGTTTGGCGGGTGATACCATACCTCCGCCATTGTCAATTATATCCAGGCAAACGAGGTTGTTTCCTGCTTCGACCAGGATAGCCAGGGTCATTGAACAGGCGCTGGCGGCAGCGTGCTTTTCTATGTTGGTCAGGGCTTCGAGGGCGATGTAATAGACGGCCGTTTCTATCTCGGCCGGTAGTTGGGGGAAGGGTTGGGAGGCATTAAACTGAATTTGCAGAGTGGTAAATTGTTCAACCCGTTCTTGTAAGGCTCCTGCCAACCCCAGCAAAGCGACTTCCGGCGGGAACAGGCGATGGGCTAGACGGCGAACATCGGCCGTTACATCAACCAATTGCCGTTGAACATCCTGCAACAAGACACGGCTTTGAGTTGAGTCCTGTTCAAGGAAATTGAGGGTTTGTTCGACCTGCCGGGTGAGTCCAACCAGGGAATGGCCCACGCCATCGTGCAGGTCGGCACCTAACTGCCGCCGCGCTTCGCCCCGCTCGTGAGCCAATCTCAGGCGGGCTAGTTCTAAATCATTGGTCAATCTGGAGGCTTGGGCGGCGGCCCCAATTTGGCGGGAGAGGTCGCCAAGCAGGCGCAAGTCCGCTTTGGTCAAAGACTCATTTGGGGAGCGATAGGCAGCGATTAACTGGCCGATGGTTGACCCGGCGAAGAGAAGGGGAAAGGTGTGAACATGGGGAACGGATGTGCCATAAGCGGCCATCAGTTTGTACTTCTCCTCCTCTATTAAGGTAATTGCCACGTAGGGCAGCTTGAGGGCCTGGGCGATGGTGGAAACGGCCGTCGCGAGCAAGCTGGCCGGTTCAACCGCGTTATCCATTTGTTGTCCCAGCCGGTTGATTAGCTGGTATGGTTCGTCCCGCACTCCATACATCAGCCGGTTCACGCCGCGCTGTATGCCGTCTCGTAAGGGGGCGAAAGCGACGGCAACCAGGCCGGTGGCCGCCAATGAGAGGAGAATGTTGCCCTCTGTCTGGAAAATCATGCTCAAGTAGCCAACAATAATAATGTAGATAGCAATGACCCCAATGGTCAGGATGATGTAAACCAACGCCCGATTTAGCAGCAAATCGAGGTCGAACAGACCATGTAAAATGGCGATAGCTAAAGCCGTGCCTATAACCATAAAGCCAAAACTGAAGCCTGAGCCAAATAGCTGCGCTAAAAAGGGGCTGTCTACCCATTCGGCCGCCGCCGGAAAGACGAGGAGCATTAAGGACAGACCCAACAGCAAGCCGCCAACAGCCCAGATAAACTGCATTTTGCTGAGGGAGTCCCGTTGGGTCAGGCCGGAATGGATAAGGCTGAGGATGGCGAGGATTATCATGGTCATTGTCCCCAGCCAGCCAACGGCCGCAGGCCCATTGGGCATGAAGACGATAGCGCCAATGGCCAGGCCGACCGCGAAGGGGGCCAACCCCAACATAGGTCTTTTCCGCACAAACGATTTTGGCTGGGGGAATAACAAGGTGAAGGTCAGTATGGCGGGTGCTAACAGGATGCCAAAGATGGCATAGCTGAAAAAGCTGGTGGTGTAGAAAGCGAGTTGGTTGAATTGAACGGAAAGGCCGTCGGGCAGCAAGCCGCTGATGGCGATGGATAGATAAACGGCGCAAAGGAATAGGAGGGCGGAGGCGGCGGGGATGTTCGGCCGTTGGAAAATGGTGAAAAGGGCTAATCCAACCAAAAATAAGCCGCTCAACAGCCCGATGAGTTGTTCCGGCCTGGCTGCGAGGTGATTCCAGAGGGCAGCGGACGTCCAGCGAATGATGGGAACCTGGATGATTTGCTCGGATGATTGGCGTCTGACGGTGAATGGAATTGTTTGCCCGGTCTGCCATTGGGCTGGCGTGGAAAAGGCGGCAGATGTGGCTTGCCCGGTTACATTTCGGCCGTCTACGGCCAGGACAATATCTTCCTGTTGAAGGGCTGAGGGTGCACCGGCCAGGTTTTGCCAATATACCCAATCGGGGTTTTCAAATGTTTCGGTTGTGAAAACAAGCCAGCCGTCGGTTGGCAGGGAAAAGCGGTAGACCAGTTGGGCGGCGCTCAAGGCAATCAGAGCCAGGGCTAATGTGACAACCATTTTTGCCAGGGTGTTCGTCTGGTGGGCGGATTGAAGCATATATCCCAAATAAAATACCCCAAAACGGTTTAAGTTTCGGGGAATTGCTAATCAATTAAATAATTGAAAGGTATCAGGTTGTTGATAGGCGAACGGCCGTTTTGCCGGGTCGCGCCGTATAAACCGCCAGGGAGAGGCCAAACCAGCAGGCGCCCATAATAAATTCGCCAATCATGCCCGGCCCATCGGTCACGCCCAGAAAGGAGGGTAGATTAACCCCAAAGAAGACGACCAGGAAGTAAACCAATGGCATATATCGCTGCCAGCCAGACCAGTTTTTGGCGATCAGGGCGGCGATGCCTATTAACAGGCCGCTCAGGTCGCTCAATATACCGGCCAATGGGTATAGCAGGAAGATGGGGCTGTCTTCGGTTTGGATGAGCAGAGCTACTAATCCGGTAAAGATAATGAGCGCCCAACTCAACATGTGAAGGTAGACGGCGGTTCGGCCGAATCGACTCTGCACCGCGTCGCCCCAAACCAATCCCAGAAAGCCTACAATTATGCAGCCCAGCGCCGCAAAAGCAAGCAATTGGTGGATAGGATATAGCGGCCCACTCCCCGGCCCAAAAAGGCCGAACACATTTTGCATAATGACGCTAATCATCCAGAGGCCGGCCCCCACCATACCAACGATTGCGGCCGTTTGTGCCCGTGATTTGTTTTCCACTGTAACATTCTCCTTTGTGAATACGATATTGCTGATAGCATACCTATTTCAAAGGGGGGCCTATAGAGACTTTTTCCCGATTTTCCCGGGAAAAAGTCTGGGTTATTTAGAAATCCGGTTTTTGACAATAATCGGGTTTCTTAACTCCTCAAGGAGGGTGCGGGCTTGTTGGAGGTCGGCCGTTTCGAAGCCTTCGGTGAACCAGCCGTATATATCGGCCAGTATCTCACGCGCCTGTTCCTGTTTGCCTTGCGACTGCCATAATTGGGCCAGTGAGACCACGGCCCTTAGCTCCAGGGATTTGGCGGCCTGGGCCTGGGCTATCCGGATGGCCTGGAGCAGGTCGGCTTCGGCGGCTGATAATTCGCCCCGCAGCCGGTACAATTCCGATTCGGCCCAGCTTAGTTCGGGTATCTGGTCAATCAATGTGAAAGCCCGGTCGAGGCAGTGGCGTCCCGCGTCCGGCTGGCCGAATCGGGCGTAGGTCTCGGCCAGCAGGGCTAGAAAGGGGGGCGCGCCTAACTCCGACCCCCAGGCGAGAATGGCCTCGGCCAGCCCCTGTTCCATCCGGGCAATGGCCTGGTCCTGCTCACCTTTCTGGCCCAAGGCCCAGCCATAGTGGCAGGTTCCGATAGCCAGGAAGAGGGGGAAATTGTGTTTTTCAGAGAGGCGAATCGCTTCTGCTGAATGTTCTAAGACGCTGTCCGGGTCGCGGCGGAAAACGCTGGTCCAGGCAGCCCAGTTGCGGGCCATTGTTTCGCTGTAGGCGTGGTCAATTTCGGCCGCCAGGGTAATGGCCCGGGTATAGTAATCGCGGGCCTGGTCGGGGTAGCCGAGCATCCAGCTGTTGATGGCGGCGTAGGACAGGCTGGCCACACCGGGGTCCTGACCGTGGCGTTGGGCCAGGGCCTGATGTTCGGCCCGGTTATAGGTTGCGACCGCCCGCTCCAGGTTGACCTGGGCTTCTTCATGGTCGCCGGAGAAAAAAGCCTGGCTGCCCAGGGCGAAGGAGGCTTCAATGATAAGGGTCCGGTCTTGCAGCCGCTGGGAAAGGTCGCACATCTCGCGGTTCAGTTGACGGGCTTTTTCGCTTTCCATACGGTGTCGTTGGAACTGGGCCAGCCCCCGGAGGGCCTCAAATTGGATGGGGGATTGGCCCAACTGTTGGGAGAGCTCGTAGGCCCGTTGGTAGGTTTGGCCGACTTCGGCCGCGCCGTCGCCTTTGGTGATGAGCAGCAGGCCGCCCAGCCGAACGTATAACGGGGCCAATTTCTCGGCCCCGGCCCCAACTTTTTCGGCCAGTTCGACGGCCCGGCTGATGTGAACGACGGCCTCATCGTAGGCGTGGACGATTAAGGCCGTATCACAGGCTATTTCGGCATATTCGATGGCTTTATTGACCCGCCCGGCCCGTTGGAAATGGTAGGCCAGTTGTCCGGCGACTTCTCGGGGGTCTTCATACAGCTGTTCCAGGGTGCTGCCGACCGCTTCATGGAGATAGCCGCGCTCGACCTCATCCAGGCGTTGGTAGAGGTAATTTTGGAAGAGGTTGTGGCGAAAGCGATAGAGGGACAGCCGCTGTTGGCCAGAGCGCAGCCATTTGACTTCCTGGGCTTCGATGAGCTGGTGGCGCTTGTCCAGTTCGCGGCTCAATTTGAGGGCCAACGGCCGTTCTTCCATTTGTTGAATGCGGGCCACGACTTCGGCCGTAAAAACCGTCCCTTCCACGCTGGCGGCGGTCAGGATGGCCCGCAGCTCCTCGTCCAGCGGTTCAACCCGCTTCTCAATGACGCCTTCCACTTTGGCGGGCAGGGTCTGCCAGTCGATATCGGCCCCGGCAGCCCAGAGGCCGTCCTCGTCCTGTTGGATGTCGCCCCGTTCTTCCATGGCGCGCAGGAGTTCGGCCGTAAACAAAGCCTGGCCGCCGGTGCGTTCAAACAGAGCCTGCCGGAATGGTTCGCCCAGCCGGTTCGGCCGTAAATCGAGGTAGTCGTCCACAAACTGGCGGTTTTCAAGGCTGTTCTGCCGGTTAAGGTCGAGCCAGATGTCGCCGTGGGTGCGTTTCAGTTCGCTGAGAATACTGGAAATGGAATGGCCTGTTAGAACTTCTTCAGGGCGATAGCTGCCCAGCAGGAGGATGCGGCAGTCCGCCAGTTCGCGGCTGAAATGGAACAAGAGGCTGCTGGAGGCGGTGTCAATCCAGTGCAGGTCTTCGACGACGAGCAGGAGCGGCCGTTTTTCGGCGACGGCTTTCAGATAGGTAGTGTATTGGGCGAAGATTTGGGCCTGGTCGATTTCGGCCCCGGACCGTCCTGCCAGCGCTTTAAGCTGTTTGGCCCAGGCCTGTTCGTCGCCGGTCAGCATGGACAGAATTTCCCGGAAGGGCAGGTAGGGGTCGCCCAAGCCGGTGATGGCGTTGCAGTAGCCCCGGGCAAAGTGGAGCCGGTCGTCCCCTGTCAGGGCCTGCCGGGCGAAGGCCTGGATTAAGGTGGATTTGCCCTGCCCGGCCTCACCGGTCACAAAGCGAATCTGGCCCTGGCCGGATTGGGCCTGAGACAGGGCGGCCTGTAAGGCTTGCAGTTCTTGCCGGCGGCCGACGAAGGGGACGGGGTCCGGTATGGTGGGGGCAGCCAGGGTGGGCGGCGGCCAGGGGTCGATTGCGGCCGTTTTTTCCGTTTTGGGTTCCGGAGCGGAGGTCAGACCGAGCAAGGGTTGGCGGGCTTTGATGGCGTCATACAACTCGACAGTTTCCGGTTCGGGCGGCACGCCGAGTGACTCGTCGAGCAAATCGACCAGGAGGTCGTACTGGCGCAAAGCGGACGACCGGCGGCCGTTCAGGGCGTAGAGTCTCATTAACTGCCGTTGGGCCGGTTCGCTGAGGGGGTCGAGGTTGACCTGACGTAGGGCATGGGGGATGGCCTGTTCGTAGGCGGCCTGTCCTTCAAGGTGTTGGACGAGGTTTTTGAGGACGCCGGCCAATGACTGGCGCAGTTTTTCGGCCTCAAAGAACTGCCACTCATCAAATTCGGGGCAGTCGGGCAGGCTGAACCCGGCCAGGAAGTCGTCTTTATAAAGGTTGGCGGCGGCGGTGAGGTGGGAGAGGGCTTCATCCGGGGAGTCGGGGTCGTTGGCGGCGGCGGTGTGGCGGTGAAATTCGGCCGTATCTACCCAGATTTTGTCTAGCTGGTCCAGGGCGGCCGTTTCATGGTCGGCCTCGACCCAGCCGCCGGCCAGCTCGCCGTTGACGACGTTCAAATCGCGCCGAAAGTAGGCCCGGGCGCGGGACTGATCGTATTCGGGGTAGAAGAGGGTGGCCAGGGCGTCCCGGTTGTGGGGCCGCCCGGTCACGGCCAGATAGACCAGCAGGGCCAGGGCTTTGCGCCGCTTGAGATGCAGCGTTTGGCCGTCGAGTTCAACCCGGGGCGAACCAAAGAGGTAGAGTTTCAACATGGGAATAAACCCCAAAACGATTCATCGTTCATGGAGTGATTCTCTGGACCAGGAAGNNCCCGGGCTTTTTCTAAACGAGCTAAATTTCGGCGCATTGCTTCTTCATAACGCTCTTCACTTTCCACCAGGTCTGTTAGCGCATCGGTCAACAGCCCTGACAGGGAATTATTGCGTTTGATGGCCAATATCTTGGCCCGTCGAAGAATCTCTTTTGAAATTGAAAGGGTTACATTCTGTTTTTCCATCATTCACACCTCACATGAAGTAGTGTAGCACGTAAAAACGTGTTCTAGAAACCCACTTTTTGCCAAAATCCGGGTTTGTTGTTGTTCTAGGCTTCGCATGGGGTAATGACTTTTGTTTTCTGGGTTGGAGGGGGTGATGGGTTTTAGGGGAGTGGAGAAAACAAAAGTCTGGGTTTGGGGTGAATAGATGGTGTGGTACGGCCGTTGGTACGGCCGTGGCAACGGTGGTGGTATGGCGGCCTTTTATGGTGGGGTCATAACCATTAACAATTTGATTCCATCTAAAGACTTTTGTTTTTTTAGCTCTAAAGAATTGGGTTGAGAGGTACCAAAAAAACAAAAGTCTGAACGGTTTCCAACTTTTGGAGTATGACTCATGAGATGCCACTACCAACAAATTATGTTATTCGCTATCGTTTTAACCACCGCCTTCAGCCCGGTACTGCTGGATGGCGCAATATCTTTCGAACCTCAAATCGCAGCAAGGAGCAGCCTGGTTGAAACGTTGTCCTGCGCCGAGCCGGTGGGAACGGCTGTTGAGATTTGCCGCCAGATTGAGGAACGGATTTTACAATCGACGGTCCGGATTGAAATCACGAGTTGGGCGGTGCTGAAAGGTGACCGTGGTTTTGACTTTGATGTGAAGGCAAGCCACGCGACGTTGAAGGACGGCCGTTACCTGGTGACCCACAATCATTTTTCGTCGGCTTTTAATGCCCAGGACAACATTGGCCAGCTGGAGGGGTACCAGTCGGTGAGATTGTCTGATGCCCAGGGTAAAATGTTGTTCCAGGGACCGCTTTCGGATTTTGAGGTGGTTTGGGAAGATGAGGAGACGCTGGTGATTGGGCACCGGAATGAGACGATTTTTGGGCGGTTGGGTCTGGTTTCGGCCGAGTTTGTGGATGGGACGGCCGTTTCTTTGCAGCCGGGGATGGAAGTAGCCCAGATTGATTGGGACGGTTCCAACACTTGGGTAGAGTGGACGACCATCGAAGCGGTCCAGGATGAGAATGGGGTGCCGGTGCTGGTGCTGGACGGCGATATTATGATTGGGGCGTCGGGCGGCGGGGTGTTCTGGCAGGGGGCGCATGTGGCCAATAACTGGACGGTGCGGCAGGCGTTGGATGGGGCGGATGTGGTGGTTGATAGTACGACGAAGGTGGCGCTGAATTCGAAGGTTGTGGTCGAATAGTAGAAGTCAGGCTTTTGGGTTGCAAATGTAAAAGCCTGACTTCTCCTGGGGTGGCCGACTTTTGTTTTCTAGCTGCGGTTTGTCTCTAGAACTATTTATTCAAAGAGGGAGGCGGCGACGTTGACGACGGTCTCGGCGCTCAGGCTGGGGCTTAGGACAAGAAGGGTATATTCCTCGACTTGAATGACGACGATGGTGAAAAGACGGCCGTCATTCAGGCTCAGGTCGGCATTGCGGATGAGGAGGGCGTCGTAACCGGCGATGGTGATGTTCTCGGTGGTAGTGGCCGGTCCGGTCTCGTAAGTGAAGGGCTCGCCGTCCCGAATCTGGGTGATTGACAGGGATTGGAGCAGGTCCCCGCTGGCGTTGTTGATGTACATGGTATTGACTTCAGTGAGGCCGCCGGGTTGGGCGAACACTTTTCGGCCGTTCAGGACGTAGCCTTCGGGCAGGAAAGCGGGTTCGTAGACCTGGTCGAAACCGGCGACTTCGGCCGCTTCTTCGGCGGTGGCCATCACGTAAAGGCCTTCTTCAGTGGTCGGGTCGAGGACACCGTTTTGAACCGCCTCCGGACTGATGGGGGTGGCGGTTGGTTCGGCCGGGTTGAAGCCATCCACCTCGAATTCCCGTTCTTCGTTGGTGACGGTGACCAGCCCGAAGCGGGCCAGAACTTCCATGGTCCTGGTCTGGCCGGGGCCAACGAGCAGGACCAGGCTGAGGATGACGGCCAGGGTCAGGGCGGCGGCAAGACGGCCGAGGTTAGCTTTGTTCATTCTTAATGCGTTCATGATAGTCATTACTCCTGTTGCATGTTGCTTGATGATGAGGTCTTCCCGCAGACTATCCTGAATATCGCTTCGATGAGACAGGTCGGTGGCCCGCAGCTGCCGGGCAAGCTTGAAGAGGGGGTCCTGGTCGTGGCTTTCCCGGCCCAGGGGAACCTCTTTCAATAGCTGGTCTAATTTTTCGTTGAATTCCTTAGACATGTTGACCTTCCTCCAGTTGCTGACGCAGTTGTTTGAGCGTCCGATAAACGATGACGCCAATGTTCGACTCGCTGAGACCGGTGACTTCGGCGATGCGCCGGTTGGTCATGCCGGAGGCGAATTTCAGGGCTATGATGTCCTGTTCTCGTTCATCCAGCTGGCTGACCGCTTTCAGTAGCCGTTCTTCCTGGAGCTGTTTTTCGGTCCAGGTTTCGGGTTGTGGGTCGCGGCCGGCCTTGTCTTTTAACCATTCCAGGGGCAGCATTTGCCAACGGCGCTGGCGGCGGTTGTGGTTTAGCACTTTTTGGCGGGCAATGCCGAACAGCCAGGCGACAAAAGCGCCGCGTTGGGCATCGTATTGATTGAGCCGGGTCATGGCTCGTTCGAACACATAGGCCGTCAATTCATCGGCGGTGGCGTCGTCATTCACACGATAGCGAATATAGGTATAGATTTGCGGAAAATATTGTTTGTAAATGGCGGCAAAACCATCGGGGTTTTCCAATGCTTCTGCCAGAACCAGTTCTTCATGGGTTAACTCATTGATTGTCATGACATTCTCCAGACAGCTGTCTATACCATGTACTATCATGAAAAAGAAAAGTATTACAAAATTGGTGGAAATTGGGTAGGAAATGGCCGAAACAGGCAGGTAATTGGCCATTCACTATTCATTTCCTGTCCCTTGCGCTAAAATTTATCCATGAACGAACTACACCCTTCCCAAATCGCAGAAGCGGCCGAACGGCTCAACGGCATTGCCAATCGCACCCCCGTCCTCACCTCCCGCACCCTCGATAAATTAACGGGCAACCAGGTCTTCCTGAAGTGTGAAAACTTCCAGCGGGTCGGCGCTTTCAAATTCCGGGGCGCCTACAACGCCGTCAGCCAGTTGAGCGAGGCCGAACGGGCCGCCGGGGTCGTGACTCACTCCAGTGGCAACCACGCCCAGGGGCTGGCCCTGGCGGCCAAACTACTAGGCGTCCCGGCCACCATCGTCATGCCTGACAACGCTCCCCGCATCAAAAAGGCCGCCACGGCCGATTACGGGGCTCACATCATCACCTGCGACCCCATCGAACGGGAACGGATTTCGGCCGAACTGGTCGAGGAACACGGCTACACCCTCATCCATCCCTATGACAACGACAACATCATCCTCGGGGCCGGGACCGCCGCCTGGGAGCTATTTGAAGATGTGGGCGAACTAGACCTGCTCTTCGTCCCTGTGGGCGGCGGCGGCCTCATCAGCGGCTGCGCCCTGGCGGCGGCGGCCAAATCACCCCACGGCCGCGTTATCGGGGTCGAACCGGAAACGGCCGCCGACGCCGGTCGTTCCTGGCGGGAAAACAGCATCCACACTCTTGATCACGTCCCGCCCACCATCGCCGACGGCCTCCGCACCCGCTTCGTCGGCCGGCGCAACCTGCCCATCATGCGCCAATATGTCCACGATATGACTACCACTACCGAGGCCGACATCCTCGAAACGCTCCAATTCGTCTGGCAGCGGCTGAAAATCATCATCGAACCCAGCGCCGCCGTGGCCCTGGCCCCCATCTTTGCCGGAACCTATCCGGCCAACGGCCAGCGCATCGGCGTTATTCTGAGCGGCGGCAATGTTGACATGGCCAATCTGCCCTTTACCCTGCCCGACGCCGTTGATGAACCCCGGCCTGCCATCCCGCCCCCGGTCACGGCCCAGACCAGACCCCGGGAAGCCGCTCCCTCCGGCAAACCCCGGGTTCTCATCGCCGCCCCCATCGACCAGCAGGGGCTGGATATTTTACAAGAAGAAGTCGAAGTCGATATCCGCGAGGATGTCAGCGAAGAAGAACTCCAGCAGATTATCGGCCGTTATCATGGCCTCATCGTTGACGACCGCACCCGGGTCAGCGGCCAGGTCATTGAGTACGGCTTCCGGCTGCGGGTCATCGGCTGCACCGGCACCCGCCTGGACAACATCGATGTCAGCGCCGCCCGTTCCCTGGGCGTCGAAATCCGCTACCGCCCCGGCAGCAACGCCGTGGCCATGGCCGAACATACCCTGAGCCTGATGCTGGCCCTGGCCGGCCGTTTCAGCCGGGAAGAGGACGCCCCCGGCCTGGGGTTGGCCGGTAAAACATTGGGTATTATCGGCTTCGGCCGGATCGGCCGTCAGGTCGCCCAACGGGCCGTGGCCTTTGACATGCACGTCCTGGTCAACCAGCCCCGCCTGACCCCGGAACTGGCCCTGGCGGCGGGGGTGGAAGTGGCCGACCTCAACGACCTGCTCCGGGAGGCCGACTTCATCAGCCTCCACGTCCCCTTCAAAGCCGAGACGGAGACCCTTATCGGCCCGGAAGAGCTGGCCCGCATGAAGCCGGGCGCTTTCCTTATCAACACCGCCCACACCGACCTTATTGACGATGACGCTTTGCTGGAAGCGTTGGACACCAATAAATTGGCCGGGGCCGCCCTGGCCGCTTTCGCGCCCCGGGTGGAAGATGGCGAAATACGGCCGTCCGCCGCCCTCCGCAACCATGCCCACACCATTCCCGCCCACCACATTACCGCCTTCCGCAGCCCGCAAAAGGAGAAGGCTGCCCGGGCCGTCGCCCGCCAGATAGTCGAGATTCTGCGCACCCGCCGCCCGGATGAGTCTCTGTCCCTGGAAATCGTGCCCACCGACCTGGTGAGGCCCCACGAGCAGACCGACAATAAACGGGTGCGGCGCTTGATGGAGCGGCTGGAGGAAGACGGCCGACTCGTCAACCCGCCCCTGGTCACCTTCTGGGACAAGAAATACGTTATTCTGGACGGCGCCACCCGCTTCACCGCCCTCAAGCAGTTGGGCTACCCTTACGTCATCGTCCAGGTCATCCCGGCCGACAGCGAAGATTTCAACCTGCACACCTGGTACCATACCATTTCCAGCAACAAGCCCATCACCGACCTGCTGGACCAGCTGGGCCAGATAGCGGGCCTCAAGCTGACTCCTATTCCCGCCAGCGACCTGCAATCGGCTTTCAGCGAAGAGAAAAACGCCCTGTGCTATTTCCTTGACCGTGACGGGCAGGCCGTTCTAGCCCAATGCACGTCCGGCCCTGACCGTCTGACGATTATGAACAGGCTGGTGGATACTTACACCCGGTGGGGAACGGTGGAACGGACTTTGTTGACCGACCTCGGCCGTCTTTTGGCCCAATTTCCCAGGATGGTCGCCGTGGCCGTCTTTCCCCAGTTCAAGCCGGAAACGGTTTTCAGCGTC
>JABAOG010007288.1_pt1 | contig 13784 bp, 13 predicted proteins | sample 7062131 | NCBI WGS metagenome assembly JABAOG01 (sample SAMN14538629, study PRJNA623070) | marine sediment metagenome | biome: marine biome [ENVO:00000428]; feature: marine pelagic biome [ENVO:01000023]; material: deep marine sediment [ENVO:00002113] | place: India: Arabian Sea | collected... | reverse complement strand
CCGTCGGTGATCGATCCCGACGATCCGGAGATGCTCGGAGACCTGGTGGTGGCGGCCGTCAACCAAGCCATCAAGAACGCCGCCGACGCCGCCCAGCAATCGCTCGGCGGGTTGACCGGCGGGCTCGATCTCGGCGGCCTGCTCGGCTGATGTTCGAGGGGCCGATCGAACGGCTCATCGACGAGCTGGCGCGACTTCCCGGCATCGGGCGGAAGTCTGCGCAGCGTTTGGCGTTTCACCTCCTCAACACCGAGGAGGCGGACGCCCGCCGACTGGCGTCGGCCATCATCGACATGCGCAGTCAGGTTCGGTTGTGCGGCCGCTGTTTCAACGTCACCGGCGCCGAAGAGTGCTCGATCTGCCGGGATCTGCGCCGAGACCCGGCCATCGTCTGCATCGTCGAGCGGGCCCAGGACATCGTCGTCATCGAGAAGACGCAGGAGTTCCGAGGGCGCTATCACGTGCTGGGCGGGGCGCTCTCGCCCATCGACGGCATCGGGCCGGGGCAACTGCGTATCTCGGAGCTCAGGGAGCGGATCGCCAATGAGGGCATCGTGGAGCTGATCGTGGCCACCAACCCCACCATCGAAGGGGATACCACCGCCATGTATCTGTCCCGCGAGTTGAAGCCGCTCGGCGTGCGGGTGACCCGCCTCGCCAGTGGACTCCCGGTCGGCGGCGACCTCGACTACGCCGACGAACTGACTTTGGGGCGTGCGCTGGTGGGGCGGCAGGAGATCTAGCGCGGGCCGCTCTGCGGCGCAGCGCCCGGTACCGGGTTGCGGATACCGTATGCCGGACGGCTTGCCGGTAGCCTCCTCGCGGTGAGAATCCTGCTCATCGAACCGTACTTCGGGGGATCGCACCGGGCCTGGGCAGAGGGGTATGCCCGTTTCAGCCGCCACGATGTGCATCTCCTCACCCTGCCGGCCCGTTTCTGGACGTGGCGGATGCGCGGGGCAGCGATCACGCTCGCCGGCGAGACCGGGCGATGGGTGGCGAAGCATGGAGCTCCCGACGTGATCCTGACGACGGACATGCTGGACGTTCCCGCCTATCTGGGAGCGGCGCGACGGATGGTCGGCGATGTGCCCGTCGCCGTCTACTTCCACGAGAGCCAGTTCACCTATCCGTGGTCGCCGCAGCTGCGGGAGGACCTGCAGTACGCGTACGTCAACTGGTCATCGATGCAGGCCGCCGACCTGGTGCTTTTCAACTCACAGTTTCATCGTGACGTCGTGTTCGCGGAGTTGCCCGGGTTCCTCCGGCAGTTTCCCGACTTCACCCATGAGCACCTCATCGATGATGTCGCCCTTCGGACCCGTGTGATGCCCGTCGGAGTCGACCTCCGCCGACTCGATGGCGGCCGGGAGAGCGTGGAGAGCGGACCGCCGACCATCCTCTGGAATCAGCGATGGGAGCACGACAAGGATCCGGCGACGTTCTTTCGGGCGATGTTCGACCTCGCCGGCGACGGGTACGAGTTCCGCCTCGCGGTGTGCGGTGAGAACTTCCGCCGGCAGCCCGAAGAGTTCACCGAAGCGCAACGGAGGCTGGCGGACCGGTTGGTGCAGTTCGGGTACGCCGATGAGGAGACGTACCGTCGCCTCCTGACCTCGGCCGACGTGGTCGTGAGCACGGCACTGCACGAGTTCTTCGGCATCGCCGTCGTCGAAGCGGCGTACGCCGGTGCTTTCCCGGTCTTGCCGGACCGGTTGTCCTATCCGGAGATCATGCCGGCCGAAGTGCACGATCGGGTCCTGTACGGGGACGGCGAACTGCTGGACCGGCTGCGCTGGGTACTGACCCATCCGGAAGGGCGGGCTCCGGTGGCCGACACCGTCCGCAGGGCCCTCGCCGACTTCGACTGGTCCATGCAGGCTGCTCGCTACGACGCGGCTCTCGCAGACCTCACCTGACGCTACCGTTGCGCGGCGATGCGACACGTGGTGTGGGACTGGAACGGGACGTTGTTGAACGACCTCGAGCAGGTCGTCCGGTCGGTGAACGTCGCACTGGCCGAGTTCGGCGCCGGGCCGATCACCGCCCACGANNCGTCCGGTGTCCAGATCGGAGTGGGAACGTCTCGACCACGCCTTCCACTCGGCCTACCGGGAGGCGCTGGTGGACGCCGACCTCGCTCCCGATGCCAGGGCCGCCATCGACCTCGTCGAGGCTGCGGGATGGACGCAGTCGCTGCTGTCGATGTTCCCGCACGACGAACTCGTGGTGATCCTCGAGGAGAAGGGGATCTGTGAGAAGCTGCTCGCCGTCGACGGCCTGCGCGAGGCCGGCGGCGGGCGCAAGTACGGGAGTCTGGTGCGGCATCTCGAGCATGTGGCGACCCGGATCGGCGGTCACATCGACCCGACGACGGTCGTCATGGTGGGCGATGCGCTCGACGATGCCGACGCCGCCGAGGGATTGGGGATCCGTTGCGTGTTGTACGCCAGCGGGTCGCACCATCGTGAGGAGTTGGAGGCGACGGGTTACCCGGTGGCGGATACGCTGGTGGAGGCCCTGAACCTGGGCGGCGTAACCCTCTGAGGAGTTTTTCGGCAATGCAGCGGCGCGTCACGCGCCGCTGCATTGCGCAGAAACCTCAGGGTTGTTGGAGTTGCGTGAAGATGGACTGGCATTCGGCCATCGCCGCCTGGAACGCCGGATCGTTCGGGTCGATGTTCTCGCCCAGTTCGAAGAAGCCGCCGAAACCGCCGTCCGAGAAGTCGGGATCGGGCATGTCGTACCCGTTCTCACGCATGCAGGTCGTGAACTCGAGGAATGTGTCCTGCAGTTCGATCAGGTCGGGCAGTTGTCCACCTCCAAACGTCATGCCCTCGAGGTACTCCGAGCAGGCGTCGAGCGCGCTCTGCAGGTTGCTCTGGATCTCCTCGGGAGTCGACCCGAACACGGTGGGATCGAAATCGTCGCCCATGGTGAGGTTGCCGTCGGCGTCGACCGTCGGGTCGGGGAAGTCCAGACCCTGGTCGCGCATGCACTGCGCCAGGTCGAGGGCCTGCTGTTCGCTGAACTCCGTGATGGTGGTCGTCTCGGTGACGGCAACGGACGTCGTGGTGCTGCTCTCGAGGGTTGCGACACCCTCGGGTTCCTCATCATCTCCACCGCACGCCGACACGACGAGCGCCAGTACGGCGATCAGAATCATCAGTTTCCCGGCCATGCCCCGATTCTCGCACAGTCCGGGAGTACCGGACACTCAGACGGCGGGTGCCCCGAGGCTTCAGTCGTATACGAGGGCGCTGATCGACCGCAGTCGGTTGAAGTCGTGCCGTGCATGCATCGTCCGGAGCGATCCCGTCTTGGAGCGCATCACCACCGAGTGGGTGCGGGCGCCGTCGCCGAAGAACTCCACCCCTCGCAGCAACTCACCGGTCGTCACACCGGTGGCGGCGAAGAAGACGTTGTTCGAGCGAACCAGATCCCGGTGAGTCAGGACGGTGTCGAGATCGAGTCCGTGTTCGCGGGCGTAGTCACGTTCGGCTTCGTCGCGCGGCCACAGGCGACTCTGCATCTCGCCGCCCATGCACGACAGCGCGGCGGCGGCTAGAACTGCCTCCGGAGAGCCCCCGATGCCGAGCAGGATGTCGATGCCCGTTGCCTCGTCCGCCGCCGAGATCGCCGCCGAGATGTCGCCGTCCTTGATGAGGCGGATCCGCCCCCCGACCTGACGTACCGCATCGATGTACTTCTGGTTGCGGGGCCGGTCGAGGATGATGGCGGTGAGGTCGTTGAGATCCTTCTCCCGGGCCTTGGCGACGGCACGCAGGTTGTGTTCTACGGGAGCATCGAGGTCGATCTTGCCGGCTGCTCGCGGTCCGACGGCGATCTTGTCCATGTAGACCACCGATCCGGGCGGGTACATCGATCCGCGCTCCGCCACGGCGATCACCGCCAGCGCTCCGGGCATCCCCTGGGCGGTCAGCGTCGTCCCATCGACCGGGTCCACCGCCACGTCGACCGCCGGTCCGGAGCCGTTTCCGACGGCCTCACCGTTGTAGAGCATCGGAGCTTCGTCCTTCTCGCCTTCGCCGATGACGACCACGCCGTCCATGTCGAGCGAAGGGAGAATGGCGCGCATCCCGTCGACGGCGGCCTGGTCGGCCGCCTCCTTGTCGCCGCGGCCTTGCCACCGGGCGGCGGCCATCGCCGCCGTCTCGGTGACCCGTGCCAGGTCGAAGGCCAGATTGCGGTCGGGCGTTTCGGTGATCATGGTCACGCTACCTCGATGATCAGTGCATCACCCTGTCCGCCGCCGCCGCACAGGGTGGCGGCGCCGATTCCGCCTCCGCGCCGTTGCAGAGCGTTGATCAACGTCACGAGCAGACGGGCGCCGGTGGCGCCGATCGGATGGCCGAGGGCGATGGCGCCGCCGTTCACGTTCACGCGATCGTGGGGTAGGTCGAGCATTCGTGCCGACCAGAGCGACACCGCCGCGAACGCTTCGTTGATCTCGACCAGGTCGAGATCGGAGGGCTTCATGCCGGCCTTGTCGAGTGCGACTTCGAGTGCTTCGGCGGGGCGTTCGTGCAGCGTGGCATCCCGCCCACCGATCTGGCCGTAGGAGATCACCTCGGCGAGGATCGGCATCCCCTCGGCTTCGGCGGCCTCCCGGTCGGCCACGATGAGGGCCGCCGCTCCATCGGAGATCTGGGAGGCGTTGCCGGCGGTGATCGTCCCGTCGTCGCTGAACGCCGGACGGAGTTTGCCCAACGACTCGACGGTCGTGCCGGCCCGGACACCTTCGTCGGTGTCGAACACAACCGGATCGCCCTTTCGCTGGGGTATCGAGAGTGGGACGATCTCATCGGTGAACGCGCCCGACTCGATGGCCGCCTGGGTGCGCGCATGGCTCTCGGCCGACCACTCGTCCTGTTCCTCCCGGGTGATGCCGAGTTGCCGGTTCTTGAGATCGGAGCTCTCACCCATGGTGCACTGATCGAAGGCGCAGAACAGCCCGTCGTGCATCATCACGTCGATCAGCCGGGCGTCGCCGAGGCGGGCGCCGTGGCGCAGCTCACGCACCACGTGGGGAGCGTTGGTCATCGACTCCATGCCACCCGCGACTACGAACGAAGACTCACCGAGGCGGATCGAGCGATCGGCGAGGCCGACCGCCGCCAGGCCGGAAAGGCACACCTTGTTTATCGTGATGGCAGGCACCGTCATCGGGATGCCGGCGCGGGCTGCCGCCACCCGGGATGTGATTTGTCCTTCTCCGGCCTGCAGGACCTGGCCGAAGATCACCTCGTCGATCTTGCCTTTGTCGAGTCCGGATCGTTCCAGGGCTCCCTCGATCACTCGCGCGCCCAGATCGACGGCGCGAAGTGAGGACAGGCTCCCCCCGAACTTGCCGATCGCCGTTCTGGCGATTCCGGTGATGACTGCTCCCATTGCTGACTACCTCCTGTAACGGCAGCCTACCCGAGGTAACCGACGGCCCGACCCGGTAGTCTCACCGGCGTGAAGCTCCTCAATCTCGATCATGTCGCCATCGCCGTCGCCGATCTCGACGGCGCCCTCGCCGAGTACCGCCGCCAGTACGGCGTCGAACCGCTCTACCGGGAAGTCGTCGAGGAACAGGGTGTGGAGGAAGCGATGATTCCCGTCGGCGGGTCCTACGTGCAGTTGCTGCGGCCGCTCTCAGACGAGACGCCCGTCGGGAGGTTCTTGACCAAGAACGGTCCCGGGCTCCATCACGTCGCCTACGCCGTGCCGTCGATTGACGCCGCCCTCGCCCACCTGAAGTCCGAAGGCGTCCGGCTCATCGACGAGGAGCCTCGTATCGGTGGCAGGGGAGCGAAGATCGCTTTCGTGCATCCGAAGGAGCTCGCCGGAACTCTGATCGAGCTGGTGGAACTCGATGAGTGACGGGATGGAGATCCGCATTCGGGGCGGGGTCGGCCCACAGGAGGCGGCCGCCATCATGGCCGCCCTGCAGCAACTCATCGATGAGGAGGCGGCCTCGCAGGCGATGATGACGCCGCGCAACATCGCCTCGGCCTGGGTCCGGTCCGGTCAGCGCCGGATCGTCAAACCCGCCCGCAGCGCCACGACGTACCTGAGTGCCTTCGGGTTGAAGGACGGTCAGGTCGAGTAGCGAGATCCTCCGTCGCTATTCCCGTCCCCGGTTGCCGGTTCGACTCCGCATGGTGCGTAGCTCACTGATCTCGGGCGCCCGCAGCAGGCGGGCAACCGCGAGGAACACGACCCCGACGACGGCCGCTCCGACGGCCAGCGCACCGAGGGATCGCCCGAACCCGGACGAGGCGATGTCCCCCGTCACCGATGAGACGGCCCACCAGCCTGCGACGGCGGCTACGGCGGAGGCCGCCGCGCTTCGACCGATCGACGCGAGCAGCGGTGGTAGCTCCTCCAGACCGGTGCGCCGGTACCAGACGACGGCCATCATCGCGGTGTACAGGGTCATTGCCAGCGTGCTCGCCAGCGCCATGCCGGGTGTGCCCGCTACATCGAAGAGCCAGATGTAGAGGCCGACGCCGGCGACCGTTCCGATCGTGCCGGTTACGACCGGCACCCACATCTCCCGTCGTGCGTAGAAGCCGCGAGCGTAGAGCTGGTGGGCGCCCCACACCGGGATTGAGAACGCGTAGGGAATGAGGGCGGCGGCGGTGCCGGTGGTGGCGGCGGCGGTGAACTCACCGCGCTCGAATACCACCTGCACGGCCGGTTGCGAGGCGGCGAGCACGGCCGCGGTGGCGGCAGCGCCGGCGAACACCGTGTACTGGAGAGCTTTCCGCAGGGTGGCCGCCATGTCCCTGTGCCGTCCTTCGGCGTAGAGTCTGGCGAGGAACGGGTAGGCGGCGACCCCGGCCGCCTGGGCGATCATGCCCACCGGCAGCATGTTGAGCCGTCTGGCCAGTCCGAGCTGGGTGATCGATCCTTCGCCGGCCCATTGTCCGAATACCCGGACGAACTGCTCGTCGAGCACGGCGATCGACTGTCCGAGCATCAGCGGCAGCGCCAGCACCGCGTATTCCCACAGCGCCGGATGCCGCCAGGGCGTGCCCGGCATCCATCGGAGGCCGGCGCGCCGCGCTCCGAAGGCCTGGAGTGCGAAGTTGCCGAGCACCGCCCCGGTCAGGGCGCCCCACACGAATCCGGCCGGCGAGGGATTGCCGGCCGCCCAGCTGATCAGGCCGCCGGAGATGATGCTCAGGTTGTACACGAGCGGCGCCAGTGCGGGAATCACGAACTGCCGCCTCGCGTACTGCACCGCCATGAGGAGCGAGCCGAGCAGGAAGAACAACTGGGCCGGGGCGACGATGCGAGTGAGGGAGGCAACCTCGTCGAGCTGGGAGGCTGTGAGCCGGGCGGCGGCGTCCGAGACGGGCAACACGTCTGACAGCCGGACGAAGAGCAGTTCGACGAGCGGCCGGGCGAACACGATGGTGGCGACGGTCAACACGGTCATGATCAACGTCACCGGTCGCACCACGGCGGCGAAAGCCCGCCAGGCGCCCTGGTCATCCTCGTCCACGAAGTAGCGGGAGAGGATGGGGATGAAGGTGATCGTCATGTATCCGCCTGCCATCAGGTAGAAGAGCAGGTCGGGGATGAAGAACGCCGCGAAGTAGATGTCCCCGGCGGCGGTGGCCCCGAGCAGGTTGGCGATGAGGAGATCGCGCAGCAATCCAAGGACGCGGGAGAGCACGATGCCCCCCGATACCACGAGGGCGGCCGTGCCCAGTGTCTGCCGCCGGCTCATGATGGGAGTGCGGCGCGGGCCGACTCGAGCTCGGCCAGCACCTCGTCGGGCACTACGAGGTCGCCCCACCCGGTTCCCAGCTCCAGGCCCTGCTTGTAGGTGCCGTGGTAGTCGGATCCGCCGGAGGGGATCATCCCGAACGATCGGGTCAGTTCGACCATGGCCAGCCGCTCCACCACCGAGAATTCGGGGTAGTAGCAGTCGATGCCGGTCATCCCCAGGTCGGCGAGATGCGCGAACGTCCTGCGGAACTCCGACTCGGATTCGAGACCCATCGTGTAGGGGTGAGACAGGATCGAGAGTGCTTGTGAGGCGCCGGCGAGCGCGATGGCGTCTTCGGGGGTGAGTCGTTCCCGTGGCACGTAGGCGGGGCGCCCGTTGCCGAGGTACTCGTCGAAGGCAGACCGGACGTCCTCCACGACTCCCTTCTGCACGAGCAGCGCCGCCAGGTGGGGCCGCCCGGCCACGCCGCTGCCGGCCTCGGCGGTCAGTTCGTCCTCGGTCATCTCGATGCCGAGTTCGTTGAGTCGTTCGATGATGCGGATGTTGCGAGTTGCCCGGGCGCGCTGCAGACCGGCCAAGTGGTCTTGTAGCGGTCCCGATCCCGGCTCGAGGAACAGCACGACCAGGTGCAACGTGCCGGGCGTCCATTCACACGAGATCTCGACGCCGGGTATCAAGCGCAGGCCAACCGCTTCGGCGGCAACCCTCGCCTCGGGAATGCCGTCGAGCGTGTCGTGGTCGGTCAGCGCCAACGCCGAGAGACCGATGGCGTGTGCCTTCTCGACCAGTTCGGCAGGCGAATCCGAGCCGTCCGAATAGCGGGAGTGGGTGTGAAGATCGACGGCCATGTCCGCCCGGCAGGGTAGCCCCGCCTGCCGCTCGTTCCCGCCATCCTCGTCGAATAGCATCGTTGTGTGGAGGAACCTACGCAGTCGATGCCTTCGGCCCGATTCGATGATCTTCGCCCCCATTGCCGCCGGTCGTTCGCGCTCAACGATCCTGAGCAGGTGCTGGTGGCGGCGACCGCAGGCGACGTGCCCGGCGTGCTCGAGGTCGCCGAAGCTGCGGTAGCGGACGGCAAGTGGGTTGCCGGGTTCGTCGCCTATGAGGCGGCCCCCGCATTCGATCCGGCGCTGCAGGTAGTTCCGACTGCATCTACGGACTTCGACGGCTTGCCGGCAGCCTGGTTTGCCGTGTTCCTCGATCGAGCGCCGGCGGAGGAGGAGGGCCGACGTCCGTACTCCCTCAGTACGTGGGAGGCATCGGTCGACGAGAGGGGACACCGCCGGGCAATCCACGAGATCCAGCATCTCATTCGCCACGGGCACACGTACCAGGTGAATCACACGTTCGGATTGAGCGCGCCCTTCGACGGCGACGCGCGCGTTCTCTATCGCGACCTGGCGGCGTCGCAGACCTGCGGATACGGAGCCTTCCTCGATACCGGCCGGTGGCAGATCGCCTCGGCGTCGCCGGAGTTGTTCTTCGAGTGGGATGGGGAGCGCATCGTGTGCCGGCCGATGAAGGGCACGGCCCGGCGTGGACCGACGACCGCCGGGGACGAGGCTCGCCGTCTGGAGTTGCTTGCTTCTGAGAAGGATCGCGCCGAGAACGTGATGATCGTGGACATGGTCCGCAACGACCTGGGCCGGATCGCCGAGATGGGATCGGTCGACGCACCGGTTCTGTTCAGCGCCGAGAAGTACGACACGGTGTGGCAACTCACTTCGACGGTGACGGCCCGCACCCGTCGGGGTACGACGCTTCAAGACGTGTTCCGCGCCCTGTTTCCGAGTGCCTCGATCACCGGCGCTCCCAAGGTTTCGACGATGTCGATCATCCGGCGGCTCGAAGCTCGACCTCGTGGCGTCTACTGCGGTGCGATCGGTTTCGGCGGACCGGGTCCCGACGGCCGCCCCGAGTGGGCATTCAACGTCGCCATCCGGACGGTGCTGATCGACACGGTTCGGGGGCGTGCCCTCTACGGAACCGGTGGCGGCATCACGATCGAATCGACCGCCGGAGGGGAGTACGGCGAGGCGCTCTTGAAGACCAAAGTCCTCGCTCGCCGCACCGCTCGCTTCAGCTTGCTGGAGACGATGGCCTGGCAGCCCGATTCTGGGGTGTGGCTGCTGGACCGGCATCTCGACAGGTTGATGGACTCCGCCTGGTACTTCGACATCCCGGTCGACCGTGCGGCCGTTGAGTCGATCATCAAAGAGCAGGTGGCCGCGCTCGTCGGGCCATCGATGCTGCGCCTGCTCGTCGATCGGACCGGCGGAATCTCGATCGACGTGTCGGAGCTGCCGGATTCCCGGCGGGTTCGCCTCGCTGTGGACGATCGGCCGGTGGATCCGGAGGATCCGTTCCTCTTTCACAAGACGACCAACCGGGCCGTGTACGACGCGGCCCGTGAGCGGAACCCCGAGGCGGACGACGTCGTGTTGTGGAACCCGGCCGGTGCCGTGACCGAGACGGCGATCGGCAACCTCGCCGTGCTGGCGGACGGGGTGTGGTGGACGCCGCCCGTGTCGTCGGGATGCCTGGCGGGTACCTACCGGGCGGAGTTGCTCGAGCAGGGTGAGATCCGGGAGCGGGTGGTGACGCTCGAGGATCTGCGTCGGGCGGAGGGCCTCGCCCGCATCAACTCAGTGCGCGGCTGGGAACCGGCGGATCTGGTCTGAATCGGGTCGGCGGTGAGTCCGTCTGGCGAAGCTGCCCCCCTCGTCGGCCCCCTCCGCCTCGCGGACTCGGCACTCCCCCCGCTCTGGCGCCGGGGGGAGAAACGCGATGGCAGCTTCTGTAGGACGCGGATGTTGTGTGTTTCTCCCACCGGCGGAGCCGGGGGGAGTACCCGGAGCGAAGCGGAGGGGGAGGGGGGCTGCCGAGGGGGAGGGGGCCCTCCGATTTGCAGCGCATCCGGTCGAGAGAAACTCGGTCGAATCCTCGACACTGCAGGCCGTCAGCGGGTACAACGGTACCCATGAAATCGGGCCCGGTACTTGCCATCGACCTCGGCACGAGCGGCGCAAAGGCGGCGGTCGTCGACCCGGAGGGTCACCTCCTGGGAACGGGTTGGGCTCCGGTGACGACGCTGCACTCACCCGACGGAGGCGCGGAACAGGATCCGACCGAGGTTTGGGAAGCAGTTCGTTCCGCGTGCGGATCCGCTTTGTCGCGTTCCGGCCGGTCGGCCGATGTCGTGGCGGTGGCGCCGAGCGCCCAGTACTCGTCGATCGTGCCGGTGACCGCAAGCGGCGAACCGGCGATGAACATGGTCACCTGGATGGATCAACGGGGTTCCAAGGCTGCCATGAAGGAGTTGGGCGGCTTCTCCGACAACCTGCTGCGCCAACTGCAGTGGGTGCGAACACACGGGATCCCCCCTCTCGATTCGGGGGTGGACTCGCTGGCACACATGCGGTGGATCATGCGCGCCCGGCCGGAAGCCTATGCGGCAACCGCCGCATTCCTCGAACCGGTCGACTACGTGATCAGCAGGCTGACCGGCCGGACCGTCGCCAATCAGTGTTCGGCCTTCATGATGCTGGTCACCGACAATCGTGATCCCGACGCCACGCGCTACGACGAGCGCCTCGTCGGATTTGCAGGAGTCGACCCGAGCAAGCTTCCGGAACTCGTTTCCACCGGTGAAGTCGTCGGCTCGGTACAGCATAGGGTGGCCTCCGACCTCGGTTTGAGGGACGGAACGGTTGTGCTCTCCGGACTGAACGACACGCAGGCGGGGGGCGTCGCCGCCGGGGCCATAGAGGGGAGTCGGGCCGGGGTCTCGATGGGAACGACGTGTGTGCTGATCACCGACGTCCCCTTCAAGAAGAGCGACATCAGGAACTCGCTCGTCAGCATGCCGTCGCCGGTTCCCGGCCAGTATTTCGTGCTGGCGGAGGGCGGGGTGGGCGGCCGGGCCATTGATCACTTCCTCGAGGATGTGGTGTTCGCCACCGATGCGTTCGGCGACCACGACCGTCACGACAAGTTCACCGCGCTGCGCGCCGCCCTCGACCGGATTCCGCCCGGGAGCGAAGGCGTTCTCTTCCTTCCGTGGTTGACGGGTTCGATGTCGCCCGCCGAAGACGGTCTCGTACGGGCCGGATTCCTCAACCTGTCGCTCAACACGACCCGTCAGCATCTGGGGCGAGCCGTTCTCGAAGGAGTCGCTCACAATCTGCGCTGGCTGCTGGAGGCGGTCGAGTCGTTCGCCAAACGAGGCGTGCCGGACCTTCGGTTCTACGGTGGCGGAGCCGTCTCCGAACCGTGGTCGCAGATCCTCGCCGACGTGACCGAACGGCCGGTGCACCAACTCAGCGACCCCGGATACGCCGTATGTCGGGGTGCCGCCGCCTACGGCCTGGTCGGCACCGGCCAGATGCGCTACGAGGACACGCCCGACCTCATCCCGGTCCAGCGCGTGTTCGAGCCACAGGCGGGTACGGCCGGCATCTACCGCAGCATGCACGAACAGTTCCTGAAGGCCTTTCGGGCGAACCGCCCGATCTTCCGCCGTTTGAACAGCAAGGAGTAGCCATGGCCGACGATCTCGAGCGGCTCATCCGCGGTTTGTATCCGTATGCCGACACGCACGGCGTGTTGCGGTCCATGCCCGACACCGGCCGTGACGAGGAGGAGATCCTCGATGAACTGACGGTGATCGCCGCCGCCGAGGATGAAGTCTGGGAATCGGGCAAGTGCTCGGGAACCATGTACTCGGGGGATCACGATCACTACGACTTCCTGAACCGTGTGTGCAGTCTCTTCTCACATATGAACTCGCTGCAGCGAGACATGTGTCCGAGCATGACCCGCTTCGAGTCCGACGTGATTGCCATGTCCCTGGACCTGATGCACGGTTCGGCTGCCACCGACGGTGAGGCCTGCGGTTCGCTCGGGTTCGGCGGGACCGAGAGCATCATCAACTCGATGCTGGTGTACCGCGACAAGGCACGGGCCGAACGGGGCATCACCGAACCAAACATGATCATCCCGGCAACGGCGCATCCCGCCTTCATCAAGGGGGCGCATCTGCTGGGCATCGATCTGATGGAAGCACCGGTTGGGCCCGACACGCTGGTCGACGTCGATTGGGTGGCAGCGAAGATCGACCGGAAGACCATCGCCCTGGTCGGTTCTGCCGGCAGCTATCCCTACGGGACCATCGATCCGATAGAGGCCCTCTCGGACCTGGCTGTGGCACACGGGATCTGGCTGCACGTGGATGCCTGTCTGGGTGGATTCATTCTCCCGTGGGGGGAGCAACTGGGCTACGACATACCCACCTTCGACTTCCGTCTGCCGGGTGTCACGTCGATCTCTGCCGACACGCACAAGTACGGATACGGCCTGAAGGGGACGTCGGTGGTGATGTACCGTGACCCTTCGTTCCGGCGGTACCAGTACTTCGTGACGCCCGAGTGGAAGGGCGGGGTGTACGCCTCCAACGGCTTGGCCGGCAGCAGGTCGGGCGGTCTGATCGCCGCCACCTGGGCGTCGATGGTGGCGCTGGGACGAGAGGGATACGTCGCCCGTGCAAAGGCGATCTTCGAGACGGCGTTCGCCATGCAGGACTCGGTCCGCCGGCATCCCGAGCTGGTGCTGATGGGCGATCCCACCTTCTGTTTCTCGTTCGGATCGGATCGCCTCGATATCTACCACGTCAACGACTTCATGAAGGGCCGCGGCTGGCGGTTCAACGGCCAGCAGAACCCGGCAGCGATTCATATGGCCGTCACCGGACCGCAGACGCAGCCGGGTGTGGTGGAGGCGTTCGACGCCGACCTGGAAGAGGCGGTGCAGTATGCGTCGTCCCGGGGCGATCAGCGGCCTCGAAGTTCGGCCGTGTACGGCGGCGGGGCGACCGGACTGCCGCTCGACACACCCGAGGCGAAGGTTCAGTTGATGGAGATGGCCCTCGACGTGTTGCAGAGGTACCCGTTCTGAGCGGGGGTGCCCCCCTCGTCCCTTCGGGACACTCCCCCCGTCCCGGCGGCCGGGGGGAGAAACGCGGTGACCGTTCCCC
>JABAOG010004567.1_pt1 | contig 13784 bp, 10 predicted proteins | sample 7062131 | NCBI WGS metagenome assembly JABAOG01 (sample SAMN14538629, study PRJNA623070) | marine sediment metagenome | biome: marine biome [ENVO:00000428]; feature: marine pelagic biome [ENVO:01000023]; material: deep marine sediment [ENVO:00002113] | place: India: Arabian Sea | collected... | reverse complement strand
AGTCGCATCCTTCACGACCGCGACCTCGAAGCCCTGCTCGAGCAGCTCCCGAAGGTGCGACTCGACGCAGAGGTTCGCCGACATGCCGGCCAAAATGACCCGCTCGATGCCGCGCTTGCGCAGCTGCAGCGCCAAGTCGTTGCTCTCCGGCCCGTAGACCTTGTGCGGGTTCGCCACGACGGTCTTGCCGTCGTTGATGTACTTCTTGTAGCGGGCGAGCCAGTCGGCGCCGGAGTTGTTGAAGCCCTTGAGGCTCAGCGCGCCCGTTCGATCAAACATGTTGATCCCGTGCATCATCGTCTCGACCGCGCCGCCGAACTGCCAGCCGTGGTCCGTCGGGTAGTAGTAGTGAGGCGAAATGAACACCGGAATCCCGTGCGCCTTCGCCGTCTTGAACAGCGTGTCGATGTTCTGCACGGTGTTGTTCGCGGTCACGCTCTCGCCCACGACACCCCACGTGACTCCTTTGGGGCTCAAGAAGTCGTTCTGAGGGTCGGTGATGACGAGCGCGGTCTTTGCATCGACTTGCATCCCTGGGTCCGGCAACCCGGCCAGTGCAGTCGACGCGAGCACGAGGAATAAGAACGGTGTCGCCGCGGACACGATTCGTTTGCTTTTCATGGTCTACTCCCTTCCAACGGTGCAGGCCTTCGTCGTTGGTGTGTTCCGCATACGGCTGGGTGGGCGAAACGTAACGAAGAAAGGCACTGCAACCTCATGCAGCACGCTGATCGGCGAAGACCGAAGTGCCCTCAGCCCGCCAGCGCGCCTCCTGTGAAATGAGCTCAAAAAGCTCGTTTTGTGCGCGACTCCCACCGAGTCGCGATACTTGGGGCGCTGTCGCAGCCAATGTGACGGCTGCGCGCGCGTAATCCTGCGCGACGAAGGCGCCCAATCCTTCGGCCATGCGGGTGAGGACATGGCCGGAAAGTGAAGAACCATCGCGCGTTCGGGTGCTGCGCCAACGGTTGATGGAGGATCCATCGCCAGCACCAGCGAGGGCGAGCAGGTGATGGAGCTCGACATACGGAGAGCTGGGCGCGCGTAGTCCTTCGATGGCGGCTTCGCGAACGGGCTCCCATGGAATCTCCAACCGTCCAGGATTCGAGAGGGAAAGTCGCCACAAGAGAGAAGGCGCGTCGGTATACGCCTCGCCCACGGAGACGGCCGGCTGGATGTGGCGCACAAATCGCTGAAAGGCCGCGGTCCACCGTCCGGTGGCGATCTCGAACACCGCCATGTGCCACTGCAAGTGAATCCAATCGCTGCCGGTACCCTCGTGAGTGGCGAGCCAAGCGCCAAGCACGCGATGTCCCTCTTTGGGCTGGCCCGCGTCCAGGTGACGATGGGCGACCACGTGCGCCAATCCAGAGGCACCGTCGCAGAAGAGTGGCGAGCCGCTCACATCCCTATCCACGATCCGTTGCCCAAGCTGCGTCTTTTCCATGGGGTCTCCTTTCGCTCCGAACACACGATCAGACTGGCAAAGTCGGGGTGCGGAAGGGTCCCGATGGCGTGCTGGATCGTCTCAAAAACCCAACGATCCTGGTCATTGACGCGATCGAGCTGGCGCGAGAACATGAGGTCATGATTCTCGAGCGCCTCTTCGAAAACTTGGTTCTCACGGTGGATCCCTTTGCGACCTGCAGGCTGGCGGACGGATGGAGGCTCCGGCTTCCGTGCCGTGACTGGGTGACGTTTCACTACACGCTGCGAGGTGGCGGCGGGCTTCGCCTCGCCACAGGAGAAATCCTTCCGCTCGGGGCCAACGTGCTCGCGGTCATGCCGCCGAACTTCAACCACGCCATCGAGTGCGGTGCAGAGGTGCAGCACGAAACCGGCGTGGATGGTCAGGTAACCGACGCGCCTTTGTGCGAATTCGTCGCGGGCCCCCTCGATGAAGTGAACCTCACGATCGCCTGCGGCCGCATTCAGGTGACCTACGGAGAAGGCCTCGGCCTCTTCGATCATTTGCAGAAAGCCATCGTCCTCGATTTCAACGACTCTCCACAGATGCGCACCACGTTCGAAGCGCTCGTGAGCGAGTATCACGAAACGGGCGCCGCCAGCCACGCCATGATGACGGCCCTCATGAACCAGTGCTTGATCCTCGTGCTGCGGCGCATGAGCGACGAGGCCCAAGGCTCGTTGCCGTGGTTATCGGCCCTCGAGGACCCGCAGCTGGCGGGCGTCATCGATGTGATGCTCCAGCACCCCGAGCAGCACCACACGGTCGAGTCGCTGGCATCGATCGCTCACATGAGTCGATCGGCTTTTGCGCGTCGGTTCGCCGAGTGCTTCAACCGACCTCCCATGGACTACTTGCGCGACGTCCGGCTTCGGCGTGCTGCACAGCTTCTGTGCCGCGACGATCTATCCGTGGATGAGGTAGCGAGCAAGGTAGGTTTCTCCAGTCGCAGTCACTTCTCCCACACCTTCCGTGAGCATTTCGGTGCCTCGCCGTTGGCGTTTCGCGAAGGGCTTGCGCCGAATTGAGGCATGGGCCGATGGGCGCCGCCTCGATTCGCAGTCACAGGTCCATCTGCAAGCGCACCACGATTGCGCTGTTGTTCGAAAAGAAGGTGAGAAGCCCTTGGCCGGAGGGTGCCGCGCGCATGTAGGTGCCGGTGACGGTCATCCGCAGGTCGTCGTGAATGAATCGTAGTTGCTGGCCGACGGTGGCTTCGGCCACGAGCTCTCCATGCTTCACGTCCACTACGGCGCGGAGCTCGATGGCGGTGCGCGAGAAATCCAGCGGTTCCCAGAACAGGCGCACGGCGATGTCCGAGTCGAAGGGCCGGAAGATGCTTGCAAGGTCGGATGCGCCGTTTTCCCCGGCATACTCGAGGGTGAGCAGGACCTGATCGCGGTCGGTAAACACGGGGTTGATCAGGAGATCCAGGCCCGTGGTGTATTGCACATAGTCGTCCTGTTGCTGGCCAGGTGAGCCGGCGAATTCGAACGGACGCTTATAGGCGAGCTCGAGCTTGAAGGTGAGGCGCGACCATCCAACGGTGTTCGGAACCGCGCGCATGCCGAGGCCTGCGACGGTCGCTCCATAGTAGATTGGAATGAAATCGACGCCCGTGGGGCCCAACACGGGTAGGAAGTAAGGAAAGCGCTCGGGTCCGTGCGACACCAGATACGAGACATCGGCGTTGAAAGGCTTGGTGTTCAGCGTGTGCTCGAACCGCAGCGCCCCGAACATCTGCTGAGCCCCGGTCGGTTCGAAGCTCAACCCCGGGCGGAAATCGACGCCCGGCTCTACCGGACGCCAGCGGCTTTGCCTGGTGGGCAGGAGCGCCGGGCGGAACAGCGGCATGAAGTATGCAGACAGCGTCGGTTGGTCGACAACGCTTCCTCCTTTGAAGCTTTGGGTCACGCGTACGCCGAGCTCGCCAAGCCGCGGAGGGTCGAGAAATTTCACACCGAAGTCGCGACGGTTCAACACATCGAGTGGGTTGTTGACCTCGGCGACGCCCCAGTTCTCGATGAACTGGCCGAACTTCACACCGGTGCGCGATCCCTCGTAGGCCATGTATGCTTCGAGCGGCTCGTAACGAATGAGCTCGGTGTCTAGGCCATCGATCAAGAACCTCGGCCGTAGGAAGAGCTTCATCCGCTGAGCAAAGCGGAAATCGAGCTCCAGCTCTGTTTCAAGCAAGAGCTGTTCGTCGTTGCTGGGGAGATCCCGATCGACGAGGAAGCTTCGCACCTCGACAGCCGCGAAGTAGCGATACTGATGAAGCCGAAAGCGTTGACCCCCGTCTCCACCACCCGCGCCGTCGAGCTCATCGAGGGTGTCGAGCGCGTCCAAGTCGTCTATCGAATCGGCGCCCATCGCGGCTTGGCCGCCCTGCTCGCCGGATGACGTTTCATCATCCGCGAGCGGGGCGGCTGCGGCAGACCCGGAGTACAATAGACTCGCGAGCACGATGAGCGACGATTTCGACATCAGCCGTCCTCGAGCGCTCGCCGCGTGAACTGGTCGTCGTTGAGGTTGCTTCGGGCGCTGCCATCACGCCGCTGGTAGAGCGAGAGGTTCACGAAGTACGCGGACGCTTCGATCACCGTGCGCTTGCCCGTCTGGTGGTTTTGCATGTCGAGCTCGAGCGGCCGGTGGAAGCGACCGTGGTAGACCTTCCACTTCGAAGCGGTGAGGGTCTTCAGGCGCTCGCCGGTCTTGTCGTAGAACTCGACGCGGCTCGTGCGGAAGTTGTCGCGGTTGACCGTGAGAACGAGCTTGCTGTAGCCGGTGTCCTGGTAGTTCGGACGCGCTTCGAGCTCGTAGACCGCCTCTTCTTTTCCATCGACCGTGATCGTGGTCTCTCGAAGGAACCGCCAGTCGTACCGCTCGACGATCAAGCTCGAGAGGTCTTCGTAGGTGAACTCGGTGCCTTGAAAGCTGGCGGTCCGGTTCGCTCCTGCAATCCGGCGGACGCGCCGAGTGGCAGGCAGGTAGAGCCACGTGTCGTCGGTGGCTTGCGGGTGCTCATGGATCAGTGCGGCGACGCCCCGAATGTCAGCGGGGCTCATGAAGCGAACCAGCGCTTTGTCGCCCGCGCCTCCCTCGAGGGTCATCCCCCGCGTGTCGCGCACGACTCTTTCGCCGCGCGCATCGATCAGGGTCATGCGCGCCTGCGTGTATTGGTCGATCCAGCCGCTGTCGTAGGCATCCGCATGCGTGGCAATCGCATGCCCTCGGGTGGCTGGGTCGCTTGTCGGGAACGTGGGCTCCGCCGGGATCGGAACGCCCGAGGTGTTGTCGGCATGCGCCGACGTGGTCAGAGTGACGGTGTACGCCATGGCGACAAGGGCCATCGCGGTCTTGGTCTTGGGTGTCTTGTTCATTTTCATTTCTCCGTGGGTTTGAGGTTCAGCGCGGCAGCCCTGCGCGATCATTCGGCAGGGACCCCGGCCAAATCGGTGGCGGTTGTTCGAACGGGCTCGCGGTCGTTCTCCAAGAGCGAAAGGAACGCGGGCATCACGAGAAGGTCGGCGACCCAGGCGAGTGCGATCATCGTTGCGCCGAGGACGCCGATCAGCATGTTCGGCCGGAAATTGCTGAACGCGAGGACGGTGAAGCCCAACGTGAGGATCACGGTGGTCCACGTGAGCGCTGCCCCGACTTGTTCGAAAGTGGCTTGGAAGGACTCGACGACCCCCAAGCCCTTCTTCCGGTTCTTGGTGTACTTCGTGAGGAAGTGAATCGCGTCGTCTACACAGACCCCGAGGGCCACTGTGACGACGAGCACCGCTGGGCCATCGAGCGGAATCCCCAGAAGCCCGAGGGCNNTTCGTGAGGAAGTGAATCGCGTCGTCGACACAAACCCCCAAGGCCACCGTGACGACGAGCACGGCCGGGCCGTCGAGCGGGATGTCGAGTAGCCCCATGGCGCCGAGCGGAATCAGCAGGGGGAGCACGTTCGGGATCAAGCTGACCGCTGCGATTCGGGCGGAGCGAAACACGAGCCCGATCAGTGCGGTGATTACACTCAGCGCCAGCGCCAACGACACGATGAGCGTGTTGGAGAAGCGCCGAAACATGTTGGTGAAGAGGTATTGCTTGCCGGAGAACATCACGGACGTGAGAGCGTCTCCGCGCGCAAGCTCTTCGGGCGACCCGGCAAGCTCGGGAAACTCGGTCGCGAGAATCTCTCGAAGGCGCGCGAAAGCCGCGAGTAGGGTGCTCGAAGGCGCAGTCCTCGTACGCGCGGCGATCCGGAAACCGCGACGGTCGGCGGATACGAGGGAGCTCAAGTTCTCACTCGGCTTGGCCCCGTTTTCGTACTGGATGTAGTACTGCGCGATCAGCGTGGAGGCGTCCTGACCCGGAATCGTGATCGTCTCTTCGAGCACATCGTCGTAGAGCTGTTTGGGCCGGCGCGCCTCTTCCGGGATGTCGTGCTCGGCCGGAACTCGGTAATCCGCAGCGGCGTTGTGGTTCTGGACTTGGTGAATCTTTCGAAGCACCGCGAGGGCACTATCGAAGTTCGTCAGGACCCAAAGTGGGGAGTCCGCCTGGCGTGCTTCCTCTTCGACGCGACGCTGAAACGCATCGACCTGCGACAAGAAGCGTTCCGACGCTGCTACACGGTGCGCCTCGTCAGTCGGTTCGGGGTTGGTTTCAGGCGCATAGAAGACGATGTCGAGGTCGCTGCCGCCACCGATCCGCGCCTCGGTCCAATGAAGGTCGCGGATGATCGTGTTGTCCTGCGGGAACATCAACCGGATGTCGGAGGCGATCTCCAGCTTCCCGAGACCCACCGCGGTCACGATGGCCACACCCGTGGATGCCACCGCGATCACCATGCGACGCGCTGAGATCCAACGTGACCATCGGCCTGCTAGGTGGGCCCGAAAGACATCGGCCTTGGATGGCTCGGCATCAACGGGTGCAACGCGGGTTCTGTTCTTTGGCAAAGGCAGCAGAGACAGCAGCGCTGGCACCGTCGTGATCGAAAGCACGTAGGCGAAGATCGTCCCGATGCCGGCCGTGTAGCCGAGCTGCCGAATCGGAAGGAGCTCGCTCGTCACGAGTGAAAAGAAGCCCACGGAAGTCGTTATCGAGGTCAAGAAGACGGGCAGGCTATTGCTTCGAAGCACTTCGCGAATGAGCTCGTCGCGCCTGCGATGCCGATGCCGGATCAAGAAGTACGCTGTGACTAAGTGCACCGCGTCGGCCACGCCGATGGCCGTGATCATCACCGGTGCGATCGCCGTGAGGTTGTTGATGAGGTCGCCTGCCGCCCAGACCGTTCCCATCATGCCGATGACCGATGCGAATACTACGAGCAGCGGCACGACCACCGCCGAGACCCGCCGGTAGATCAGCAACAGCACGGCAGCGATCACGGCAAACATCAGCCCAACGAACGCCATGTCCGACTGCCCGACCCGCAGGAACTCCCGCTCAAACAACGGCAGTCCGGCAATATGGAACTCGTAGCGATCTTCAGCGGCGAGCACTTCTTCGATGGCGGCAAGCGCGTCACGCTGCTTTTCCATCACCCGAATCGTCGGCCCGACTTCGCCGCCGGCCGGATCATCGGCAAAAGCTGTGACTACCCGCTCCGGCGACGCGCGCGGTCTCAGGATTTGCACCAATAAGGCGGCGCTACGTCCGTCTTCGCTGACCACCGCGCCGGTGAGACGCGGCTCGCCGATGTAGTCGGAGAAGCTCGCGTCCTGTCCGATGAGGGCGCGTACTGAGTCTTCGCCTACGACCGATGCGGCGCCTTGTGCGCCCAAGACCGCGATCATCCGCTCGAGGCGTTCTTCTTCGGAGTAGGTTTCAGGCGCTCGCTCGAAGAGGTCGCCGATCAGCAGCCCTTCCTCGTCGGCGCTGATGTCGCCCCAACGGATCCATGGGTTCGTGGTGAGGCTCCGCACGTTACGCACGTTCGGGATGCGTTCGATCGCGTGGCTGAGCTCTGCGATTGTCGAGAGAGACTTGACGCTGAATACCCCCCATGCCTCGTCGCGCTCTTCGAATGCGATGCTGACTAGGTCTTCTGCGATGAACTGATCCTCGATCGCGTAGTAGGCGCGAAGCCCCGAGTCCTCGGAGTCGAACCAGATGTCGGTGCGCGGATCGAACAGGCGGGGTGGGGAGCTTTCCGCCGGGGTTTCGTCGAGGGCGGTGACGCGATCGGAGAACCCTCGCAGGCTGGTAACGCCCGCCGACAGGGCGACGACGACCAGCGCCAGCGTCAGGGCGGCGAGTGGCCAGCGGAAGCGATAGAGAGCAAAGGTGGAACGCTCGTTCCATGTTGAAGCGCGATGGGATTGTCGGTTGGTGTTAGAGTGGGTCATGGTCTTTCCTTTGGGAACGATCGTTCCAGATTATGGCGTAGCGGTATGCAGTGGTGTGTTCAGGGGGTTCTCACTTTTCGACAAAGGCGCCCGAGCTCAGCACCCGCATCATCGAGGGTGCAATTCGCTCGAACAGATTCGGTCGGCCCTGGCCGAGGAGCAGCGCTCCTTGGCTGAGGGTGATGAGGAAGAGCGCGAGCGCCTGCACATCGGTACCCTTTGGCAGCTCCCGACTGCGCACCGCGTCCTCGAAGGTCGACACGAGGATACGCTCGCCACGGCGCACAAAGCTCTCGAGAACGCGGGCCATCTCCGGGTCTTGCATTCCACCTTCCGCGACGGTGTTGCCGAACAAGCACCCCGCGTTTCCGAGCGCTTTTTGAGCCTCGTGGCGCTGCTGAAATGCACTCTGAATCCGCTCGGAGAGGGAGCCAGGGCCCCGCAGCGCCTCCACGAACTCAGCGATCTGCTCATCGATCCAGACCTGCAGCGCCTCTAGGAAGAGCGCTTTCTTGTCGCCGAAAGTCGCGTACATGCTCGACCGGCTCAGCTCCATGGACTCGAGCAGGTCTTCGATGCTCGTCCCCTGGTAGCCCTGCTCCCAAAAAACCTCGATCGCGCGGGAAAGCGCCTCTTCGCGGTCAAACTGTTTGGGGGGGCCTGGCATGATTTCATCCTTTCCTGGAACGTATATTCCAAGTTATAGCGAACTCCTAGAAAGTGTCAAGTGGGGACACTCTCCGGGTGCCTAAGCCCCTGAAACCACAAAGTTTCTCAACCAAAGATCGCAGCGGCCCTAGGGAGCGATGTTCTGGTTGAGGCGGAACAGGTTGTCGGGATCGTACTTGCGCTTCAACGCGACGAGTCGATCGTAGTTCGGGCCGTAGGCGGCATCGATCGGTGCCTCGCCGTCCGGGACGAAGTTCACGTAGACGCCGCCGGTTGCGTACTGTGCGGTGTCGTTGAAGTAGCTGCGCGACCACGCGATGCAATCGTCGTCGTCGGCCGGACTGTCCCATCGTGCATGGACGTTCATCACGTATTCGGCGTCGCGATGGGGGTAAGCGGTCGCGTCGGGCGCGATCTCGTTCACTGCACCTCCGAGGCGTCCGAAGAAGATCTCGGTTTGGTCGGAAGGCAGTCGGCCCGTGTAGTCGAGCGCGGTGTCGATCAGACCGTCCGGCAGCTCGATGAAGTTGTGTGACTTCCAGTAGTTGCGTGCGCCGGGCGTCAGGAGCGGATCAAAAGCGGTTTGCCACCCGGTAAACGGATGCGGCCCGATGACGTCGGCGATCGGGTTGCCGAAGTCACGAAGTGGTTGCAGCAAGCGCTCTCCTTCCGCCATGTCTCCCGAATAGAATGCAGCCAAGATGAGCACTTCGGTGCCGTGGACTTCCTCGGGCAAGAACGGAAGAGGCGGAGCCTTTCGCAGGACGACCCATACATTGAGGTCTGCCGGTAGATCCGCCGCGAAGTCTCGATAGTACCGAAAGACGTCGGGAGCAGCAGAGTAGGGGTGCACGACAAGGCCGGACAGCACTTCGGGCCCGCATTCCTGCAAATCGAATTCAAACGAAGTGGCGACTCCAAAGTTTCCGCCGCCGCCGCGAATCCCCCAGAAGAGATCGGAGTTTTCATCTTCGCTGGCAGTCACCAGCTCGCCGCTGGCCGTCACGACGTTTGCAGACCGGAGATTGTCGACGGTGAGTCCGTACTTGCGACTCAGCCAACCAAAGCCGCCGCCTAACGTGAGGCCCGCGATGCCGGTCGTGGAATTGATGCCCACGGGTATGGCAAGCCCGTAAACTTGGGTCTCGTCGTCGAGGTCCCCCAACGTCGCGCCGGGATCTACCGTTGCGATCTTGCGTTGTGGGTCCACGTGCACGGAGCGGAGCGACGACAGATCGATCAAGAATCCGCCCTCGCATACCCCTTTGCCTGCAATGTTGTGCCCGGCTCCGCGTACAGCTAGCAGCAACTCGTTGTCGGCGGCGAAACGTACCGCCCGGATGACATCGGCCGCGCCCGCGCAGCGTGCGATCAGCGCAGGTCGGCGATCGATCATCGCGTTCCATAGGGTACGTGCGGCGTCGTACCCATCTGACTCCGGCAAAAGCAAATCACCACGCAATGCCGTTTGCAGCTCGGTGAGTTGGTCGCCAGAGATCGTCGCTGCACCTCCGTTCATAGTGAGCACTGTCGCTTCCATAGCGGACCTCCTTTTGGTTGCTGGGGCCTCCTAGGCTAACGCCAGCCGAACAAAAGCCGCAAGCGTCATCGATTCGTCGTACCCAACTCGCGCGATCGATGCTATCGAACTATCCCGTGACCCAAATGCGCACGCTTTCTTCATTTAGCCGGACCGCTTGCGCGGTTGCTTTGCTTTTCACCTCCGTCGTCGGATGCAGTACCGACTCGAGCTCGGGCACGGCGGCTTCTGCGGACGAGCTGTTCAAGCAGGGACCGCACGAGGTTGGCTATCGTGAGATGGCGATCACGTACAGCGCAGCGGCTTCGATGGAAACCCGTGAGATCATCTTGCGGGTGTGGTATCCGGCGCAAAGCCATTCCGGGGCGGGGCTCGCACGGTACGCGGTGGGCGGTATCATCGATCTGCCCGCGGTCTATGCGTTCGACGGGCCGCCGGTGACTGACGAGGAAGATCTACCGCTTGTCATCTACTCGCACGGCAATGGCGGCGAAGGCTTGCTCGCGTATCCATACGGCGAGCTGATGGCGTCGCATGGATGGGTGCTCGTCGCGCCGAACCACACCGGCAACACGGCGTTTGATCTCCTGCAGACTCCCGATCCCTACACGCGCTCGGCGCTCGACAGACCCTACGACATCACAGCGATCATCGACGAGTTCGAGTTCGGATTGAGCGGTGACGAGCTTGAAGGGAAGGCGGACGCTTCGAAGGTGTTCCTCTTTGGGCATAGCTTTGGCGGCTATACGACGTTCACCGGCGGCGGCGCTGACGTCGACTTCGACGAGCTCAACTCGGCCTGTGACGGCATGATGAGCGAAGCTTGCGACGTGCTCGCAGACCCGAACGTCGAAGCGGCATACCGTGCTGGGTTCGGTGACCCACGCATCGTCGCCCTCGCGCCGCAAGCGCCGGCCTTAGGCGCGATTACGGAAGGCGAGCTCGGAGAGCTGGGCATTCCCACCATGCTGATGAGCGGGCGACTCGACCAGACGACGACGCAGGAAGAGTCCGCCGAGCCAGCGTGGGCGGGTATCGATGACCCAGACGACTTTTGGGTTGAAATGCCACTGGGCGCCCACTTCAGCTTCATCACGATTTGCCATGACCTCGCGCCCGATGTCGTCGAGCTCTTTCAACCCGACGCGGAAGAAGACGGCTGCGGCGAGGGCTTCATCGACACGACCGAAGCGGTTCCAGTGCTCGCCGCGTACGTGCTTGGCTTTGGCCGTCTCCATGTGCTCGGCGAAACCAAGTGGGACGACGTTCTGACCGGCCCGCCGCTAGGAAACCCGGGCGACTTCGTCGTGACCGTGAAATAGCCGTTAGTCGAGCTTGATGCCGCACAGCGGGTCGTCCGGTGCGCATTCCCGGGTCTTTTTCTTCGGGCGTTGCTTCGGGCGAACCTTCAGCCTCTGTTCGCGCTCCTTCTGACGTTGCTCACGCTCTTGGAGCTGCTGCTCGAAACGGAGCTTATCTTCTTCGGCCTCTTCGGCACGCCGCTGTGCGTCGACCAGCTCCTGTTTGGCGCGCTCTTTTTCTTCGAAGGCGAGCTGCTGCGCCTGCCGGGCTCGTTCCGCTTCGAGCGCCTTTCGCTCGAGGGCTGGCTTCACGCCAAAGACGTAGCCGCCAGCACCGCCCAAGAGCGCAAACACCAGTCCGCCGGTCACCATGCGGCGGGTGCGGATCTTGGCCTTCTCAACGGCAGTGATTGCCGCCATCTCCTTTTCGTGCTCAAGCATGCGCTGCTGCTCGGCAGCGCGGGCCCTGGCCTGTTCTTCGAGCTGAACGCGGAGCTCGGCTTCTTTGCTTTCACGAAGGCGGCGTTCTTCCTCTTCGCGACGCGCCCGTTCTTCGGCCAAACGGGCTTCTTGCTCGGCAGCCAGCCGCGCTTCCTCTTCTTCACGCCGGCGCAGTGCCGCGGCTTCCGCTCGGCGGCGCGCCTCTTCGGCCGCTCTAAACCTTGCTTCTTCTTCGGCCGCAACGCGCGCCTCTTGAATGCCGTGCAGCTCCAAGAGCTGGTCCGCGAGCGAATCGTGGCTCCCTGCTTCCATCTGTGGTCCCCGCCTCCTCAAAGATTCTGGCAAATCCGGAGGACGGGTGCCCGTGAGTTTTCTGCTCATGCGTTCAAAGACGTGCGGGAATCCGGAAAGATCTAGAGCGTGAGCTTGCCTACACTTCGCTACTCACATTGCGGCACACATGCCATCGTTCGGTCATGGCAAAGCGGAGGAGGTCACGATCGTCTCGAGCCCGTGACCGCGCCTCCAGCCTCGGAGCAGCTCGCCGCGTGGCCCGGGAGCGCTTCGGAGTGCGTAAGCTCCACCCCGAGCAGGTGCAGGCCATCGAGTCCGTGCTCTGCGGTCGCGACACGCTGGTGGTGTTGCCGACGGGCTTTGGGAAGTCGCTGATCTACCAGGTCCCGGCCTTGCTCTTCGATCGGCCCACGATCGTGATTTCGCCGCTCATCTCGCTGATGCGCGATCAAGAGCGGAAGCTGCGCCAGCGAGGCATACCCGTCGTCCGCATCGACAGCACGCTTCGGGCGGCGACGCGGCGCCAGACCTTGGCTCGGGTGGCCAAAGGCGGACCGCTCATCGTACTCACCACGCCCGAGACACTCGAATCGCTCGCGGAGGTGTTTGCCGAAGTGAAGCCCGCGCTTGTGTGCATTGACGAGGCGCACTGCATCTCGGAGTGGGGACACGATTTTCGTCCATCGTACTTGAGGCTTGGGGTGCAGCGCCGCGTGCTCGGCGATGCCGTAATGCTGGCACTGACCGCCACCGCTACACCTCGCGTCCGCAAAGACATCATCGAGCGGCTCGAGATGAAACGTCCGGTCGAGGTGATTGCGCCCCCGCATCGGCCCAATCTGCATCTTGCGGTCCGTATCGTTCCGGGCGATCAGAAAATCCTCAGTGCGGCGCGTTTGATTCGGCGTCTGCGGCGCCCCGGCATCCTCTATTGCTCGACGACCAAAGCCGTGGATCAAGTGGCCGCGGCCTTGTCGCGCGCACGAATTCCGTCGGCCCGCTACCACGGCAAGATGAAAACGGCCGAGCGCGCCTCAGCTCAGCGCAAGTTCATGAAGCCGGACCGCCGTATCGTGATGGTGGCGACGAGCGCGTTTGGGATGGGCATCGACAAGCCGGACATTCGCTACATCGTGCACTACCAGGTGCCTGGCTCGCTCGAGCAGTACGTTCAGGAAGCGGGTCGCGCAGGGCGTGACGGCAAGCGGTCGGAGTGCATCCTATTGTTCGATCCGGATGACCTTCGGATCCAAGAGTATCTGCAAAAGCGGGGCCGTCCGAGCGCCGTGCAAGTCCGTCGCGTCGTCGATGCACTGGTGGCATGGATTGACGAAGACAAGCCCGTCAAGCCCAAGGAGCTCGCGGTGTCGGCGCAGGTGCCGTTGGCCATCGCGCGATCTCTCACCTCGCAGCTCGAGGAGCTCGGCCTCGTAGAGATGGTCAAGCGGGGCCAATACGCTGGCCGCGTTGCACCCAAGAAAATCCGGGCCGGGGCCTACGAGCTCGCATCCCGGCTCGAAACGCTCCGCATTCAAGATGCCAGGCGTCTTGCTGCAATTGCCGAGTACGCCGAGACCGAGGAATGCCGGAGCCGCTTCATCCGGCGCTACTTCGGCGAAGCCGATCCGCCGCAGTGCGGCCTCTGCGACCGCTGCCGCGAGCGCTGAATCAAAACGGTGTCGTATCCCAGCCCAACTCGCGGTATGCTCGCCGCCCCCAGCACC
>JABAOG010001559.1_pt1 | contig 13793 bp, 9 predicted proteins | sample 7062131 | NCBI WGS metagenome assembly JABAOG01 (sample SAMN14538629, study PRJNA623070) | marine sediment metagenome | biome: marine biome [ENVO:00000428]; feature: marine pelagic biome [ENVO:01000023]; material: deep marine sediment [ENVO:00002113] | place: India: Arabian Sea | collected... | reverse complement strand
CGGACGACGATCCGTGCGCGACGCGCCTCACGCCTCCCCCTTGAGCGCCTCCGTCGGCTCGATTCGGAGCCCCTGGCGCGCGGGCCCGAACGCGGCGAGCAGGCCGACGATCGCCATGAGGACCGCGAGCGCGGGGAGCAGCACCGCGCCCTGCCCGCCCACCAGCCCGCCGCCCGTGAGCCGCTCGATCGCCGCGGCCGCCGTTACGCCGAGCGCGATCCCGAGCGCGATCTGCGCGGCCGCGCGCGCGAAGACACTGCGCAGCACCTGCCGCGGCCGGGCGCCCAGGGCGGAGCGGATGCCGATCTCCTTGCGGCGCCGCGTCACGGCGAAGGACATCATGGCGTAGATGCCGGCCGCGGAGAGGAGCAGCACGCTGAGCATGACCAGTCCGACGGCGAGTCCGACCAGTCGCGCGGCGAGCCGTACCTGCCGGTCGCTGTCGGCCATCGAGCGGACCGTCCCGAGGCGGAGCGACGGGTCGACATCCGCGGCAATTCGCCGGAAGGTCGGGGCGAAGTGCGCGGGCGAGGATCCGCGCAGCCGCACGACGAGCGATGCGCGCCGGACCCGGCTCGGCGCCACGGGATAGAGCACCGCGGGCCGCACCCGCTCGGGGGCCGCCGGGTTGGTCGCCAGATCCTCCATGACGCCGACGATCTCGTACCAGCGCACCGGCGACGTCCCGTCCGACCCCGCGCGCTCCTCGCTGCCGACGTGGCGAATCCGGCGGCCGAGCGCGTCGCCGCTGCCCAGCACCCGCCGCACGAACGTCCGGCTCACGATCACCGCCGTGGCGGCGTCGCCCGTGTCCGCGGGCGCGAGCGGCCGACCGCTCAGCATGCGGACGCCGACCACGTCGACGAAGCCGGCGTGCGCGCCGATCGCTGCGACCCGGTGGCCGGCGGGGTTCTCCGCCGGCGCGGGGACGCCCTCGACCCGGATCGTCCCCTCGCGGCCCGGCAGGCTCGCCAGGTAAGTGGCGCCGGCGACCTCGGGCTCGGCGTCCAACCGACGCAGCAACTCCGCCAGGCGGTCGCCGAAGGCGACGCTTCCATCCGGCAGACCCTCATCGCCTGCCGCCGCCTGAGCCGGCGCCGTCTCCGGCACGAGCGAGGCGACGGCGAACTCCGCCGCCGGGTACGCACGCCGCGTCGCCGCCTCGCGGATCACGGTCCACGCCAGGTTCACGGCCGCGGGGAGCATGGCGACGGCGATGGCGACCTGCAGCACGATCAGCGTGGCCCACGTTCGGCCGAGCCGCATCCCCGTGCCGCCGAGCCGGCGCAGGTCGAGCGGGAGTCGTCGCCCGGTCGACTGGAGCGCAGGCAGGATGCCGGTGATCACGGCGACGAGGACGGCGACGCCCACCGCGACGAGCGCGGCATCGGGACGGAAGCCCGAGTCCATCCAGAAGGGGACGCCGACGTCGTATTCCGTTTCCAGGATTCGGTGACCCAGCCCGATGCCGACCTGCGCGATCGCGAGCCCGAGCGCGGACGCGCCGACCGAGAGCACGAGCGCCTCGGCGAAGAGCTGCGCGACGATCCGGCCGCGGCTCGCGCCGAGGGCGCTCCGCACCGCGATCTCCCCCTGACGCGCCGCCGTCCGCGCGTAGACCAGGACCGCTACGTTCAGCGCCACCAGGACCAGCACCAGGCTCATCATCAGGTTCGTCTGGACCACCTGCCAGAGCGTGATGCCCTGTACGTCGCTCAGGGAGTGCGTGTACGGCATGACCATCGGCCGGAGCAGCTCGTGGGTCTCGGGGAACGCGTCCGCCGTGCGACGCCCGATCGCCGACAGCTCCGCCTGCGCCATCTCCATCGTGACGCCGGGCGCCAGCCGCCCCGCGATGAAGATCGCCGGCCCCTCGCGCCGCTCGTACGCCGACGGATCCTCGCGCAGCGGCGTCCAGTACCGGTGGCTCTCCGGGNNCTCCCCTGATGGCTCCGTGGTGTGGGCACGGAGCGCGGTCCAGGCGTGCTGCCGCTTCGGGAAGAGGAATCCCTCGGGCATCACGCCGACCACCGTGTGCACCACGCCGCCGAGGCGGACGTCCCGCCCCACGACGGCGGAATCGCCCGCGAACGCGTTCCGCCACACACCGTGTCCGATCACGAGGACCCGCGGCGCGCCCTCGCGCTCGTCCTCGTCCACGAAGTACCGCCCGAGCAGCGGCGGTACGCGGGCGAGCCGGAAGCCAGAGGCCGTCATCTCCGCCACCTGCACCAGCTCGGGCGGGCCGTCCCCCGCGAACAGGTTGCGGTCCACCGTCCGGAACGCGGCCAGGTCCTCGACCGACCCCAGCTCCTCACGCCACGTGAAGAAGTCGTGCAGCGAGCGGCGCTCCTCGTTGTCGACGGCGACGTCCCGGTTCTCCAGCGCCACCACGCGCTCGCCCTCGTCCAGCGGCAGCCTCGGATAGATGAACGCCGCGCTGAACGTGTAGAAACCGACGCTGATCGCGATCCCGACCGCCAGCCCCAGCCCGCCGACCAGCGTCAACGCGGGGTGCTTGATCAGCATCCGGATGCCGAGCCGGACATCGATCCAGGAGATGCGTGCGCTCATGGGGCCTCTCCACCCGGTGGATGGTTTCGGGAACGGTGGGGGCGCGTCCCGGGCCGTTCGGTGCCCGGGACGCAGGCGATCCGTGAGGCATCCCCCGTGCCGTGGTCAGCGATCGGGGTATCTCGTTGCCGTGCCGTCGGTTGCGTGACGTGTTCGCGGCGGACGACGCGTGCGACGGTTTCCGGTCGTGGGACGGACGAATCCCACGACCGGACAGCGGAACCGCTACGCGCCGGCCACGGCCGTCTCGCGAGTCTGCACGCACCTCCGAGGCGTACGCGGATGGGCTTCGCGCGACGTGGGCCGTACGCCCGTCGAATCACTCCTCGGCCGCCTCGCGCGCGGCCTCCCCGTCGGCGACGGCCGGGCTGCCCCAACTTGCTATGGACTCGCCGCCGCCGCGAGCGCACATTCTCTCGAACGTAGCCGCCAGAGCGACCCGATCCCACGGGAGCGTGAACCATGACCGTCTACCGGACCGAGCGTCCGGACCGCCCGCTCACGCTCGAGGCGTTCGAGCGGCTGCCGGAGGAGGATGCGTACCGCGTGGAGCTGGTGCGGGGCATGCTGGTGCGGGAGCCGCGCCCCGCGGCGGAGCACGGCCGGACCCTGTTCAACCTGTGCGCCCTGGTGCGCGACCATGTCCGGCGCCACGCGCTGGGGCACGGGTTCGCCGACGTGGGCGTGATCCTGTCGAGGTCGCCGGCCACGGTCCGTGGCCCGGACCTGGCGTTCGTCGCCGCGGCCCGGCTCCCGTCCGGCCCGCCGAGGCGTGGGTTCCTGGAGATCCCGCCGGACCTGTGCGTCGAGATCGCCTCGCCGTCGAACGCGTCGGCGGAGCTGGACGGGAAGGCGCGCGAGTACCTGGAGGCGGGCGTCCGGCTCGTGTGGGTGGTCGACCCCGGGACGCGCACGGTCACGGAGTACGGCGCGGGGCGGGAGCCGCGCGTCATCGGGGCCGACGAAGCGCTGGACGGAGGCGACGTGGTGCCGGGCTTCCGCGTGCCGGTCGCGGAGCTGTTCGCGCCGTAGCGGTCCTCGCCCCGCCATCCCGCGCGAGGCGCCGCGCCGGCCGCGGTCGAGGCGAACGGGCTGGAGCCGTTCGAGCCGCCGACTCCGGGGTGGTGGCCGATCATCGGACCGCCGCCGATCGCCCCGTCGTCCGCTTCGACAGGATTCGACGGTTCAACGCGGTGAACCGTGCGCGGATCTCGCCGACGGCCGGATCTACGATGGCCGGGACCGGGGCGACACGTGCGCGGCGGTGCCGGTCCGTTGCGAATCGCTGCCGACCCGATGCGGCGGGCGCCCGATCAGTCGGCCGCCATCGGCCGTTCGCCCTCGCGTGCAGCCAGCGGAAGCCACAGCGTGAACGTGCTTCCCCTCCCCGGCTCCGTCTCGAAGGTGATGTCGCCGCCGAGCCGGCGCGCGATGCGGCGGCCGATCGCGAGGCCGATCCCGGCGCCCCGCCGCCCGGCGCCGGCCGAAACGCGGGCGAACTCCTGAAAAAGGAATCGCCTCTGGTCCTCCGGGATGCCGGGGCCGGTGTCCGCGACCTCCACGGCGACCCAGCGGCCGGGTCCCGGTGCCTCGCCGTCCGACCGCACGCGCGCCCGTACCGTGACGCCGCCCCGGTCGGTGTACTTGACGGCGTTCGACAACAGGTTGCTCACGACCTGGCGGATCCGGTCGGCGTCGGACTCGATCTCGGGGAACTCGGCCGGGAGCTCGACCTCCATGTCGAGACCCTTCGCCTCCGCCTGCGCGCGGTACTCCTCGGCCGCGTCGCGCGCGACGTCACGCACATCCACGGGTTCGCGCTCGATCTCGATCCTGCCCGACTCCGCCCGCGCCAGCTCGAGCAGGTCCTCGATCAGGTGGAGCGCGGCGGCCAGCGAGCGGCGGGCCATGGCGACGCTCTCCTTCTGCTTCGGCGTGAGGCGGTCGACGATCCCCTCCTCGAGGAGCTGGAGGTAGCCGTCGGCGGCGCCGAGCGGGTTCTTGACGTCGTGGCTGAAGCCGCGCATCAGCCGGCCCCGGCTCTCGGTGATGCGCTCGAGGTCGTCGCGTCGTATCTCGGCCTCCTCACGGAGTTGCCGCTCCTGGTCCACGGCTCGGCCCAGCGCCGTGGAAAGCGCCCGCTGGCGTCGCGCGAACCAGCCGACGAGGGCGGCCGCGAGGAGCGCGAGCAGGCCGAGCGCTACGGAGACCGCGCCCTGGCGGACCAGCTCCGCGTCGAGCGCCGCCGCGCGTTCTCGCACGGTGCGGCGGAGCTCGGCTTCGAGCTGCGCGGTCGCGGCGAGCGTCGCATCATGGAGCGCCTCCTGGTCGGAGATCCTCGCGACGAATCGCGCGGAGGTCACGCGTCCGCTCACCAGCGAGTCCTCGAGGACGTGCCAGCGGTCCGCCGCACGCCGCACCGCATCCAGCCGCGCCGCGACCGCCGGGTCGATCCGGCGCGCGAGCGGGGCGAGCCGCTCGAATGTCTCTCCCTCGGCCGCCCGCGCCGCGCGGTAGTCGACGAGGTAGCTGGTGTCCCCCGAGAGGACGAAGCCGCGCACCGCCGCGGCCTGGCGCTCGAACTCGAAACGCAGCTCGGTGACGAGGTCCCGCGCCGGCACGACCTGCCTCTGGAACCGACTCCACGTCGTTTCCACGCGCTCGCGCAGTACGGCCGGCGCAACCGCCATTACGACCAGCGCGAAGATCACGAAGCCGTACGCGAGCGCCGGCAGCCAGCGGCGCCACCCCGTCTCGGGTCCGGTCGTCGCCCGATCTTCCGGTTCCTTCATCGTCGGATCCCCGCCCCCCTCGTGGACGCGGCGCAATCCTCCACGGCCGCTCCGTCAGGCGTAGGTCGCCGCCGGGGAGCGGCTCGACCGCCCACGGGTGCACGAGCCTCCCGTGCGAGCGCCACCACGTCGAACGCAACGTCCGAGTCGATCGCGCACGCGCGCGTCTGGCCGGGGAACGCCGGGCGCTGGTCCGGCGTGTTCGGCCGACGCGTCGGCACGGGACCTACGAGATGCGCGCCCCGGGCTGCAAGAGCCGGTCCAGTGATCGCCGCGTGCGGCGTTCGATTCGCCGACGCGGAGGCCTGGCTCGTCGGCTCGGACGCCGATTCCGATTCGTGATCCACGCCGAGCATGGCGCGTTCCCCGGCGTCGAGCGCATCCCGGAGGTTGTCTCCGCACTCGCCCGTCCGTACAATGTCCCGGAGTCACGGCTCGTTGCCGCGCGGACCCACGGACCCCTGCGAACCTGCGACACACATGTCGGAAACGTCACGGACCGGCGCCATCCCGCCCGGCATCGACCGCCGCGGCTTCCTGCGCGCGAGCGCCGGCGGCGCGGCGGCCGTGGCGCTCGCCTCCGCGATCCCGGCCGGTTGCGCGGCGGACTACCCGCAGGCCGAAGCCGACGGCGCCGCGCTCGAGGCGCTGACGCCGAAGGAGTACGCGGTTGCGCGCGCGGCCGCGGAGGCAGTGCTGGTGGCCGTGCCGGTGCCGCCGGAGCGCATCGCGCGGCGGATCGACCGCGAGCTCGCGCGGGTCGGCGAGCCGGTCCGGGGCGACATGAAGACGGTGTTCGCGCTGCTCGAGCACCTCACGATCCTGGGCGGCCGGTTCCGTCGCTTCACGGCGCTGGAGCCGGGGGCGCGGCTCGACTACCTGCACGGCTGGGCGCGGAGCCGCTTCACGTTGCGGCGCGGCGCGTTCCAGGCGGTGCGCGCGTTCGTCTGCTTCTACGCCTACTGCGACGACGCGACGCGGCCGCTCACGGGCTTCCCCGGCCCCTGGCCCGAGCGCATCGAGATCCCGGCCTACCCGGTGGACTTCGGGGAGGTGGTGTGATGCGCCCGGACCTCGGCGAGGCGGCATGATCATCCAGGGCGCGCAACGGACGGGCGACGTGCGCGAGCGTGCCGACGCGGTCGTGGTCGGCACGGGCGCGGGCGGCGGCACGCTCGCCGCCTACCTGGCCGAGCGCGGCTGGGACGTGGTCATGCTCGAGAAGGGCGGCTTCTTCCGCGCCGAGGACTTCTCGCAGCGCGAGGAGGACGCCATGGCCGATTTCAACGGGCGGCGCGGGCTGGACTCGACCACCGACAACGCGATCTTCCTGAACTACGCGGAGGCGGTCGGCGGGACCACGGTGCACTACTGGGGCGACTCGTTCCGCACGCCGGAGGACCGGCTGGCACGCTGGCGCGAGGAGAGCGGCCTCGAGTGGATGACGGGCGACGAGCTGAATCCGCACTGGGACGCGGTCGAGCACGAGCTCGGGATCCACGTCGCGGAGGAAGAGCTGCTCAACGAGAACAACCGGCTGGTCCGACGCGGTTGCGAGGCGCTCGGCGTCGAGGCGCACATCCCGCCGACCGCGCGCGTGGACTGCATCGGCTGCGGCTGGACCCAGTTCGGCTGCGCGTACAACCGGAAGACGTCGCAGTTGATCACGACGATCCCGCGGGTCTCGAAGGCGGGCGGCCGCATCTACAGCGACGCGCGGGTCGAGCGGATCCTGCTGCGTGACGGCCGCGCGGCCGGGGTCGAGGGCGTGCTGGTGGACCGGGAGACGGAGCTGCCGCGCGGCAGGTTCCGCGTCGACGCCGACGTGGTGGTCCTGGCCGCGGGCGCGCTCGGGACCGCGGAGCTGCTGTTGCGCAATTTCGACGACCCCACGGTGGGTCGGCGCTTCTACATCAACCCGCACTACTGGGTGTTCGCGGATTTCGGCCGCGAGATCGACAACGTGACCGGCATCCCGTGCGCGTACGTGGTCCACGAGTGGCGGCGGGTGCGCCGGAGCGCGGACGGCGAGTACGCGGGCGGCGGCTACATCATGCTGACCAGCCACCAGTCGCCCGGGATCACGGCGGCCATGCTGCCGGAGGCCGGCGCGGCGCACACGGAGCGGATGCGGAGGTTCCGCCGCCTGGGCTCGCTCATGTCGGTGATCGACGAGGAGCACCCCGGGCGCGTCTTCCTCGACGGCGGCGTGCGCAAGACGGAGTACCGGGTTCGCGGCGTGGACGTGCTGAAGGCCGTCGACTACCTCAGGAACGCGTCGCGCATCTTCCTGGCCGCCGGCGCGCGCGAGGTCTGGGTCCCCGACGTCTACGGAACGGTCGTGCGTAGTGAAGCGGAGCTCCGGGAGCGCATCACCGGGCGCTCCGTGCAGCCGAACGCGCAGTTCTGCGCCGGCAGCCACCTGCTCGGCACCGCGCCGCTCGGCGCCGATCCTGACGACTCGTTCGCCGGGCCGACGGGCGAGGCGCACCGGGTCGCGGGGCTGTACGTCGCCGACGGCGCCGCGCTGCCGGGCTCGGTTTCGGTCGACCCGTCGCTGACCATCATGGGCGCGGCGCGGTGGATCGCCGCGGGCGTGCACGAGCGGCACGGCCGCGCCGGCGCCTGAGCCACCCCTTTCGCAACGCCGTGTAATTTCGTAAGTTGCGAAGCCTACCATACGTTGACCCGGTCGTTCCGCAGGAAGTCCCGATGAAGCCGTCCGCCCTCGCGCTGTCGCTCCTGGCCTTCGTGGCCGCATGCTCTACCCATCGCCCCGAGTCGCTGGCCACGAAGTCGGCCGGTCCGCGTCGCGCCCAGGCGGCCGACGCGCGTCGGGCACGGACGGTGCGGACCGGACTGGACCGCGCGTCGGCCGCGACCGGCCGGGACGCCGTGCGGCGGCGCTCCGCGGCCGAGCGCGTCGATCCCGTCGACACGGCCGCGCTGGTGCTGGCCGAGGTGAACGCCGCGCGCCGTCGGGCGGGCTCGCGGCCGCTGTGGGTGGATCCGGCACTGAGCCGTGCCGCGCGGCGGTACGCGCGGGAGCTGGCGGCGCGCGAGGAGATCGAGCACGCGTCGCGCACGCCCGGCCGTCGCACGTTCCGGCAGCGGATCGCGGCGGAAGGCGGCAGGGCGCGCGTGGCGGGAGAGAACCTGGCGCGGCTGAGCGCCGGCGCCGCGTCGCTGCCGAAACGGGCCGTCCGGGCATGGCTGCGCTCGCCCGGTCACCGCACCAACCTGCTCGACCCGGTCTTCGCCCGCACCGGGATCGGGGTCTGGCTGGGCAGTGATGGGATCTGGTACATCGTCCAGGAATTCGCCACCGCCGATTGAGCCGGGGCCGGCCGGCGGCCGCGTCGCGGTGCCGAGCCACGCGGCGCTGGCCGAGCTGCTCGAGCGCCACGCCGAGTTCCGGCCGGCGCCGCTCTCGCCCGAGGTCCGCGCCTTCCATGCCCACGGCCTGGTCGAGGTGTGGGAGGCCGCCGAGCGCCTCGCCGGCCGGCCCATGCCGCCGCCGTTCTGGGCCTACCCCTGGCCCGGCGGCGCCGCGCTGGCCCGCGTCGTCCTCGACCACCCCGACTGGGTGGCCGGCCGGCGGGTCCTGGACCTCGGCGCCGGCGGCGGCGTGGCGTCGCTCGCGGCGGCGAGGGCCGGCGCCGCCGAAGTGGTCGCGAACGACCAGGACCCCTGGGCGCTCGCCACCGCCCGCCTCGCCGCCGACCGCCAGTCGCTCGAGCTGACCCCGCTCCTCGCCGACCTGACGGCGGAGCCCGCGACCGTCGAGGCCTTCGACGTCGTCCTCTGCGGCGACCTCGCCTACGAGCGCCGCGTCGCGCCCCGCATCCGCCGCCTGAACGAGCGCGCGCGCGACGCCGGCGCCCGCGTCCTGGTGGCCGATGCCGGCCGCGCGTACTTCGACGCCACCGGGATGCGGTGCATCGCGGAGCACACCATGGCCGTGCCCGTGGACCTGGAGGGCGTCGACGAGCGGGTGGCGCGGGTGTACGAGCTGGAGGGCGGGGCCGGCGGGCTCGCCTGACACCGGATTCGCCGGGACGCCCTCACGCTCGCCGGGGCGCCGGGCATGGCTCGGGCACCGGCGCTGGCCTGGCCGGGAGCATCGGCTCCGGCCGGGGCGCTGCGTCATCCGGGCGGGATCGCGCTCTCGTTTTCGCGCCGACACTGCGCGNNTTCCCATTCCCACTCCCACTCCCACTCCCATGCCCATTCCCTCTCCCTCTCCCTCTCCTTTTCCCTTTCCTTTTTCCCTTACCGTCTCCGCCTCCTTCCCTCACTCCTCCGTGAGGCTCCCCGTCAGCGTACGGTCCGCCTGATACTCGATCCGCCGAATGCGTTCGCCGTCGCGCCGGCGACCTGGTCTGCGTGCGTCATCGGGAACGGGAACGTCGACGGGTACGTTTACGGGAACGGACGCGGGCGGGATGCGGCGAGCTCCGCGTAACCCACCGGACGCGGGTGACTTGCCGGCGCTTCGCGCGGCCGGCGGCGGATCACGCGTGCACGCGGCTGACCAGGCCCTGTGTCCCGTCGACGCGGACGAGCTCGTCGTCCTCGAGGTGGCGCAGTGCGTCGTGGACCGCCATGACCGCCGGGATGCCGACCTCGCGCGCGGTGACCGCGCCGTGCGAGAGCGGGCCGCCGCTCTCGGTGACCACGGCGCATGCCGAGTAGAAGAGCGGCGTCCACGCCGGGTTCGTGGTGCGCGCGACGAGAACCGAGCCGGGGCGGAAGCGGGCGAAGTCCTCGACGCCCTTGACGCGGCAGACCGGCCCCTGCGCGTTGCCCGGCGAGCCGGCGAGCCCGCGCAATGCACCGGCGGCCGTGGGCTCGGGCGCGGTCTCGCCGTGCACGCGCGGCGGCACCGTGGCGCACTGCCGCTCGTAGTCGGATCGGCCGAGCCGGGCCTCACGCAGCGCGGCCGCCGGGTCCATGCCGTCTTCCACGACCGCGGCGAGGGTGTGCCTGCGAAGGAAGAAGATGTCCTCGGGCTCGTCGAGCGCGCCGCGGTCGGCCAGCCGGCGTCCGAGCTCCACGAGCCCCGCGCGGAAGGGGATGGAGAGGCGAGTGGTCTGGTAGTGCTCGAGGTCGTCGAGCGCGGTGTACGCGCGGGTCAGGCGCAGCAGCTCGCCGACGAAGTTGCGCACCTCCTGCGGCACCAGCGTCAGGAACTCCCGCTCCGCCTCCTGCTGGCGCACCCGCAGCTCGTGCTCCCTCGCGGTCGGCTCCGGTACTGCGCCCTGGAGCAGCATCAGGCGGATGTTCTCCAGCACGACCCACGGCTGGCCGATCCACGTCGGGTGGTACGGGTCGAAGTCGACCTCGCGGTGCCCGTGGTCCTCGAGGAAGCGGCCGAACGCGGCGGCGAACTCCGGTTGGTCGGCGATCGCGCCGGACTCGAAGAGGCGCCGGCGGTCGGTGTCGACCAGGAGGCGGGCGAACGCCGCGTCGCGTCGCGCCAGGGCGTACAGCCGATGCAGGTCCGCGTTGACCAGGTTCGTCTTGGTCTCGCAGAACGAGGTCAGTCGGTCGTAGAGGCCGGGCGCGCGCTCGGGGCCGACCAGCAGGGTCGCCAGGCGAAAGAGCGTGCGGTGCAGCAGCCCCTGCGTGATCGAGATCGCGATGTTGGGCCGGAAGTACTCGCGGCCGAGCGCATCGACGGCCAGCACGTGCCGCCAGACTTCCCGCTCGGAGCGCCCGCGCAGGTCGACTGCCGCGAGCCGGCCGAGCCGCAGGAGGTAGCGGTCGAGGTCGCGGGCCCACAGGACCGGAAGCTCCTGGACCCAGCGGTAGCGCTCGCGCAGCGCCGGGACCAGCGCGGCCAGCTCGTCGAGCGTGTCGAACTGCGCGTGGTAGCCGGCCGTGAACAGCTCGATCGCGGTCTGGTTGCCGTATACGTAGCCGTCGAACCGCGCGAACCAGCGGCCGTCGAACGGCGGCAGGCCGAGCAGCGCGAGCGAGTGGGCGAGCGACTCGTGGAAGCCGGCAGCCGTGAAGTCCCAGGACAGCGGCGTGAGCGGCGTCGGGAACCGCTCGGCCGACTCGTCGCGCGTCCAGCGTTCCGGGAAGTTCGTGACCGGGCGCGACTGGAGCAGGAAGAGCGCGTCCCCGGCGAACGCCCACTCGACGTCCTGCGGGAAGCCGTAGAACCGCTCGATCCGGCGGACGAGTGCCGAGAGGCGCGCGAGCCGGGCGTCCGCGAGCGACGGCTCCGTCCGCTGAGCGGGCGGCACCGGCTCGCGCGCGGTGCCGGCCGCGGTCGCGATGATGCGCTCGGCCTTCTCGGCGATGTGGCGATCGATCACGGAGCCGGTGCTCTTCTCGACCACGAACTGGTCCACGCCGCCTTCGCCCGATACGACGATCTCGCCGAGCCCCCAGGCCGCGTTCACGAACACCCGATCCAGCGCGCCGGTGATCGGGTCGAGCGAGAACGCGACGCCGGCGACGTCGCTCGCGACCATGCGCTGCACCACGACCGCCATCTCCGCGTCGAGCTGGCCGAAGCCGCGCTCGTGCCGGTAGCGAACCGCCCGGTCCTCCCAGAGCGACGCCCAGCAGCGGAGCAGTCGGTCGAGCACCGCGTCGATACCGGTTACGTTCAGGTAGGTGTCGTGCTGCCCGGCGAACGCGGCGCCGGCCAGGTCCTCGAGCGTGGCGGAGGACCGCACCGATACGGGCGCGTCCGACACCACGACCGCGAGGCCCCGGGCGAGCTCCTCGCGGAGCGCCGCGGGCAGCGGTTCGGCCAGCAGATGCTCGCGGATCTCCCGGCACTGGCGGTGCAGCCGCTCCGCGTCGCCATGGTCGAGGGCGCCGACCCGATCCGGGAGCTCCGGCACGCCGGCGATGAAGGCGCGATAGACGGCGGCGGAGACGACCACCCCGGGCGGCACGTCGAACCCGCCCTGCGTGAGACGGGCGAGGCTGGCACCCTTGCCGCCCGCGACCGCGACGGCCACCGCGCGCGGATCATCGAACCGGAAGACGTAGCGGTTATCCATCTCGTTCCCATTCATCGGCGAGGCGCCGGATCGTGTCCGTGATCTCCCGCGCCTCACCGACGAGGCGGCGCTGGTACCCGGGGCGCCGAAGGAACAGCAGGAAGGTGCGGATGCGTCGCGCCGCGCCGCCGGCGCGGTCGCGGTACAGCAGCGTCACGGCGCCGCTGAACGGCAGCAGCGCCGCGTAGCCCGCCGCCGCGGCGGTCGGCAGCAGCAGCGCCGCGGCCATCACCTGGAGCGCGTAAGCCAGCAGGAAGACCGGGATGCCGGTGAACACGGCGTTCGAGGCGAAGTGGTCCCGGTCGGTGGACAGCCGGCGCGTGAGGCTCCGCGTCACCCGGTAGGCGGGCCAGTGGTTCAGCGCGCCCCAGAGCGCCAGCGGCAGGCCGGCGACGAGGATCTCGAGCTCGCGGAGGATGAAGAACGCGGCGCGACCGGCACGGATCGGCAGGTTCGCCTCGGCGGCGGTGATGCCGAGGCGGCCGAGCTTGCGCCAGTAGCATCGCAACCGGCCGGCCAGCCCGGCGTACTCGGCCGGCCGCGCACGCGCGAGCCACCGTGCGCCCTGCTGGAGTCGGTGGATCGTGGCCACGATCCCGGCCGTGGGGTCGGGCGCCGCCCGCCCGAGCGGGGCCGGCGGCTCCGCGCCCGCGGACAACACGGCCGCGGCCCGGTGGAAGGCCTCGCGCTCGGCCTCCGTCTCGAAGTTCGTGGTCAGCTCCCGGATCCACCCCTCGATGGCCGCGTTGAGCTCACCGACGCCGGCGTCCGGATTGGACTCGAGCCAGTGCGCCGCGTCGACGGGAGCGCCGACGAGCACGGAAGCATCGGACCGGAACGCCTCCTTGCGTTCGTAGTGCAGCCCGACCGGAACGATGGTCAGCCGGGGCCGGCCGGCCCCCGCCGGGCTCCCCGCCACGTAGTCCAGCGCGAGCCGCGCGGCCCCGGTCCGGAACTGCCGGAGCGCGGGCGCCGAGTGGCTGACCCCCTCGGGAAACAGGAGGATCGCGCCGCCGGCTTCCAGGATGCGACGGCAGCGCGCGAGCGCCGCCGCGTTCCGTCTCACGTCCGCACCGGCGCCCACGTCCTGGCGCCGATGGAGCAGCACGACCTTCGTGGCGCGGAGCGGGACCCTCAGGAGAGGATTCCGCGTCAGCGTGCTCTTCGCCGTGAGCGTCAGCGTGCGCCGGAGCCGCGTGAGCAGCAGCAGCGGATCGATGAACGCGTTGGAGTGGTTCGCGACCAGGAGAACCGGACCCGTCGCCGGGATCCGCTCCAGCCCGTGCGCCCGGATGCGGCGGAAGAAGCCGAAAAGGCCGAGGCGCCAGAGGAAGCGCGCGATGCGGTAGCTCACGGCCCTCGCTCCGCCCACTGCACCGGATCGACCGCGTCGGTGCGTCCG
>JABAOG010019246.1_pt1 | contig 13797 bp, 18 predicted proteins | sample 7062131 | NCBI WGS metagenome assembly JABAOG01 (sample SAMN14538629, study PRJNA623070) | marine sediment metagenome | biome: marine biome [ENVO:00000428]; feature: marine pelagic biome [ENVO:01000023]; material: deep marine sediment [ENVO:00002113] | place: India: Arabian Sea | collected... | reverse complement strand
TGTACGTGCACTGGGTGCTGTACAATTTGCCGCCTGACAGCCGCGGGTTGCCGGAAAATGCGGACGGAAACGATTTGCCAGAGGGAACGTTAGTGGGGCTGAATGACTGGAAGCGAATCGGTTATGGCGGTCCCTGTCCCCCGATTGGTCGACACCGCTATTTTCACAAGCTGTATGCGCTGGACACTTTGTTGCCGGACCTTCACAAGCCGACCAAGGCGCAACTTCTGAAAGCGATGCAGGATCATATCATTGCTCATACCGAACTGGTCGGAACCTATCAGAAGGGGGACTGAGTCGCACTCCGGGCGGATGTGTTGCAGCATTATTGCCAGCGGCTGATCTGTCGTTTGATGAGGTCGCCCAGTAACTGGCTTGCCGGCCCGGGATGCTCCTGCCCGTAAGTCAGATAGAGATGGGTGGAGTAGCTGCGGCCTGACTTCAGGGGTAATGGCACTAGCTGTTTGTCGTTGAGCTGCGTGGTGATCTGGTGCCGCGGCAACCAGCCGTAGCCCAGGCCGCTGCTGATAGTCGTAACCGCCGTATCAATGCTGCTGACGGTCCAGCGGTGTTCGGCACCCAGCCAGCCGATGTCGCGCGGCGCGCGTTGCCCGGAATCCTTCACCACCACCTGCATCTCTTTTTGTAAATCGCCCATAGTCAGCTCACGTCCCAACTGATGTAGGGGATGGTTCGGGTGGGCCACAGCGAGAAATTCAATCTCCAGCAGAGAGTCAGAGAGAAAACCACCAGTCAGATCGGCACCAATGACCAGATCCGCTTTGCCCTCTTCCAGGGCTTCCGCAGCACCGGACAGCACGACTTCTTCGAGCAGTACCCGGGTACCCTGATCCTGGGGTGCAAAAGCATGCAGGGCTGCGGTCAGCAGTTGTGAAGGAAAGGCCGCGTCCACCACCAGGCGGATTTCCGGTTCCCAGTCCTGTTTCAATTGCTCGGCCAGATCCTCCAGTGCCAGTGCCTCCTGCAGTAACTGTCGTGATCGGCGCAGTAAGGTCTCACCGGCTTCGGTCAGTTCCGCCTTTCGCCCCTGGATTTCCAGTAACGGCAGACCAAGTTGTTGCTGCAGGCGGGTAATGGTGTAGCTGAGGGAGGACTGGCTGCGGTGCAGGGCGGCCGCGGCCTGGGCGTAGCCGCCATAGTCGATGATCGCCTGCAGGATTCGCCACTGTTCCAGCGTGACATGAGGTATACGCATGACATCAATATATCAGGAAATTCGATAATAATAGACGAGAATTTCTACTTTTTTATCAGATATTTTGGGTCCAAGATCAGTTCACCTGACAACATATCAAAACGGAGAGCGTCATGAACAAATACATCAATCTGGCCGGGCGAATATTGCTGGCCCACATTTTCCTGCTGGCCGGTATCAGCAAGATCACGGGTTACGCCGGTACCCAGGGGTATATGGAGTCGATGGGCGTGCCGGGCATGCTGCTGCCGCTGGTGATCCTGCTTGAGATCGGTGGCGGCCTGGCACTGATCGTCGGTTGGCTGACCAGGTGGGCGGCCTATGCCCTGGCAGTATTTACCGTGCTGGCGGCAATCTTTTTTCATCAGGGTGAGATGATCCAGATTATGAAGAACCTGTCGATCACCGGTGGCTTATTGATCTTGGCAGTAAATGGTGCCGGTCCTTTCAGCCTGGACAAGAAGTGATTTCAGTCCAGTCCGACCGGATGGTTCGCCATCCGGTCAGCAATAAGCAAACAGAGGTTAAGTCATGAGTCTGATGCAAAACGGCCAATTGCGTGAAGATTGGCTCGAAGCCGAAACCGAGAATGGTGAGTTCGTCCGGAAGGATTCCCAATTTCGCCACTGGATTACAGCGGATGGTTCGGCGGGACCGACCGGGGAGGGCGGCTTCAAGGCGGAGCCTGGGCGTTATCATCTGTACGTCTCCTACGCCTGTCCCTGGGCACATCGTACCCTGATTCTTCGCAAACTGAAGAAGCTGGAAGAGCTGATCAGTGTATCGGTGGTGCATCCCCATATGGGACCCAAAGGCTGGGACTTTCGGGACTACCCCGGTGCTACCGGCGATACAGTCAACGGTCTTGATTACCTGTATCAGCTCTATACACTGGCCGACCCTGTCTACAGCGGGATCGTGACAGTACCGGTATTGTGGGACAAACAGCGCAACACCATTGTCAACAACGAGTCGGCGGAAATCATCCGCATGCTCAATTCCGCCTTCGATAAATGGGCTGACCGTAGCGTGAACATGTATCCCGAACTACTTCGGCGGACAATTGATGAAATCAACGAGCAGATTTACGAAAAGGTCAACAATGGCGTCTATCGGGTTGGTTTTGCCAGTACCCAGCAGGCCTACGAGAAGAATTTTGATCGCTTATTTGTGGCTTTGGACGAGTTGGAACAGCAGTTGTCCGTCCAACGCTATTTGACCGGCAACCGGATCACCGAAGCCGACTGGCGGTTGTTCCCGACCCTGTTGCGGTTTGATGCGGTGTATGTCGGCCATTTCAAGTGTAATAAAAAACGGATTGCCGATTATCCTAACCTGTTTAATTACCTGCTGGAGCTGTACCAGATTCCCGGCATTCCCGAAACGGTCGACTTTGAGCATATTAAACAGCATTATTACTACAGTCATGTGGAACTGAATCCGACCCGCATCGTGCCCAAGGGACCGGAACAGAACCTTAATCAGCCGCATAATCGGGGAGACCTGAAATGAACACAGAACCGGTTTTTGTACGTGATGCTCTGTTAATGAGCGANNCTCTGTTAATGAGTGAAGGGGATGGTGCTGAGGTACAGCGCCTGTTTCCGATACCTCAGCGGATGATGAATTTTGATCCCTTCGTGTTGTGGGATCATTTTACTATCGAGCCGGGCAACGGTTTTCCGACCCACCCGCATCGTGGTTTCGAGGCGATTACCTATATGTTTAGCGGCGGCATGGAACACAGGGACAATCTCGGTAACCAGTCTGTGGTCACCATCGGTGGCGCACAGCGCTTTACAGCCGGGCGCGGTATCGAGCATTCGGAGATGCCGGCCACGGAAGGCCAGAGTAGCGGTATTCAACTCTGGATTAATCTGCCGCAGCGGCTGAAACAGATTGAACCGGACTATCAGCAGGTGGATGCCGAGGCAGTCCCGGTCCGCCAGGTGGGTGATGCCCAGGTACGGATCATTGTCGGTGATCCGTCCCCTCTCGAGATTCAAACGGACATCCGATATTTCGATGTCAGCTTGTCGGCATGGGGCAACTATACTGAGGTCGTGCCGGCCGGTTTTCGCGGACTGTTATATATGGTAAAGGGCGAAATTGAGGCAAACAGCCGGTCCCTGACCCGCGGACAGACGCTGTTTTTTACGGATATCCGGCAAATTGATGTCATGGCCCGGCAAGAGAGCCGCTTCATGTTGGTGATGGGGCAGCCCCATGGTGAACCCATCCGGCAATACGGGCCGTTTGTCGATTGAGGTTGTTTTGAACCGCAGAGGACGCAGAGTGCACAGTGGAATAAAAAATTATTTTTTTCAGTTTGTCCTATGGGCCAGGCCAAGCCGCACTGTTTGCTGCTGAGCCGGTGGTTAGTACCATAAAAATTAACACCCATTATCATTAAGAACCAGCAAGAAAATAATCTCTGTAACCCGTTTGAAATCACCGGGCCCTCTGTGGTCAAAATATATTGGGCACAGATGCTGTGGCATATTTATCTGTCAGAAGGAGTCCGATTATTAAACAGACGGCTGACAGGTAATACGGTCCGGAGCAACCGCTCCTGCCGAGAGTACGAAAGTCATGGCTTCATCCATCGTCCAGTCGGTGGCAATCAGGCTGTTCATCGGTACGATCTCCATATAGCCCGAGGTCGGATTGGGCGTGGTCGGTACATACACCGCTGCCAGTTCCTCGCCGCTGATGGCATCGGTGAAGACCCGGGTAACAAAACCCACGGTTTTCATCTCCGGGCTGGNNTGCATCACGGTAATCAGTTTGCGCACCGAACCATAGATGGACTGGACAATGGGAATACGGTTCATCGTCAGGTCCACCAGACCCATCAGTCGCCTGCCGATCACCCGGGTAGTGGCCCAGCCGAGCAGGTAGAGGGCAAGGAAGGTCAAAGTGATTGCCAGAACGGATTGGAACCAGGGTTGCAACAGCCAGTTGGAAATCTGGGGTGCGATCTTCCGGGTCGCATCGGATAACGCCAGCGCCAGGGGCATACCAAGGTCGGACAACTGGCTGAAGAAAAATTCGAAAACAATCCAGGTGATCCAGATAGGAATGACTGTTAATATCCCGGCCAGAATATAGCGTTGGATATGGTGCATATTATTTCCCGTCTGCTTGCAGTCCAGCGGGCAATTCTAGCGTAAATATATTACCGAGTGTGTGGCGGATCTGGTTTATTGTGACATGATTCGAATCAACCGGATCTTCCCACTGGCTGCATACCAGACGATAGACATCAGGCTGTTTGTCAGATTGGAGGAACATCTCGGTTGCTACATTAACAAAACTGGGGCCCCCATCCAAAGCGTCATGAATACCGATCCCGACCCCGAATTGAGCCCATGCCAGTTGTATCGATTGCAAGGCATAGTCATCCCAGCGAACAACTTTATAAATAACAAAGGTATCGACTTCGATTGTTTTGGCGCGGGTTTTCATGGTGAAGGTTTCAAATTTGCAGTGGGGATAGTATCGGTCCAGCAGTTTTTCCGGGATTTGCTTGCCTTCCTGGAACCATAGGCTGACCTTGTTGGCCGGGATGGTCAGTGCCTGATGCAAAATCAGCCTGGAGTGTAGGGGTACCCTGGAAAGTGGTGAATCCGGAGAGAACGGTGGAGCCTGGCAGCCGAATAAGCAGATGACTGACAGTAAAACGATCCAGGATGGTAAGCGAAACACCTTCATCGGTATACCTCGGGCAAATCGGAGGAGCTGTAAGGGAATACCCTAACTTCCGCTTTTCCAAGCATAGCACCGCTATCGTATCTGCAATGTGTTTCTCAGGCTGTTAGCCACTGTTTCTAAATGGCGATTCAGAAAATCCCACTAAGTTGTTGAAACAATATGAACATTGTAATATGCACCTGATTTATGGGAAATGGCAAAAACTTGCGCCGACAATAATGATAGGATAATTTTTTAATATCAGATTCGGTAACGCAATTATCCCCCTATATTGATCCGGGTTGTCAGGGAGCAAAGGCCCCGGCAAGAATCTTCGCCAAAACAGGACATCCAGAGACTGCTTGGCGAACCATAACTAAAAAATACCAGAGAATAAGGATTGTTGATGTCAGTACCTGAAGATAACAGCCCGAATTCGGGGACCGGGTCTGAACATCCCTGGCAGCATGCTGACGCCGTTTCCAAGACCACTAAACAAATCCTGAATTTGCTCAATGATCTGAGAACGTCCACTGCCGGTACGGTTCTTTATCAGCATGTCGAACGGATGCTGTTTGAGCTGGATCAGGAATATTGCGAACGTGAAGNNTCACTGCTGGATGTTTATTCAAAACATCTCAAGCCGGGCAGTTCGATGCATGTACATGTCAAGCTTTTGCAGAAGCAATTGCAATTGCCGCATAGCAACCATGAATTGCAGCAGTTGAAGAAGCATATGGATGTATACGCATTACATATTGCACGCATGGAATTGATAGATGAAGCAATTTTACGTCAGGCCCTGGAACCGGTATTGACCTATTACGGCGATGCATCCCAGGCTGAATTTTCTGGCGATTCATTTCCTGATGAAATGTCTGTATCAAGTCATGGCACCGATACCCAACGACAGGTAATACAGAATTTTATCGAAGAACTCCTGCCGCATAATGATCAGGATACCGAGCAGAAACTGGCCTCCAAATACCGGCACTACCTCAGCACCCAGCATCGCCAGGCGGAAAAAGTCCAGGCCAAGTTGATGCAGCATATTCAGGAAACAATTGATGAAAACAAGCAGTTCGGTGATATGTTACAGAGTGTCAAATTCGGTTTGTTAGAAGCAGAACAGATTGATGATATTGATCTGTTGCGACAAAGCCTTATGGAAGATATTGACAAGCTTGGTTACGCCTATAAGGGATTGCTGGGTAAACTTGATGAGGCGAAACAGTATCTCAAGATGATCGAAACCGACAGCCAAAATTTGAGTAAAGAACTGGCACGGGTTCGAATGTTGAGTATGACCGATGAACTGACTGATTTGCCCAATCGTCGCGCCTTTTTGCGCAGACTGGAGGATGAAATTGGTCGTTCACAACGGCATGGATTCCAGTTAGCACTGGCCATTATAGATCTGGATGCATTCAAGGCGGTGAATGATGATCATGGTCATGCTGCCGGAGATGCGGTGTTGAACTGCTATGCTGAAAAAATACTCACGGTCTTTCGCCATCATGACATGGTAGCGCGTTATGGTGGCGAGGAGTTTGCTGTAATTTTACCCAATACCGATGTGGAAGGTGCTCTGTCGGCCCTTGGCAAGGTACAGCGGGCAGCGGCTGGCACTACATGTCAATGCGGTGAGATAGATGTGCCGGCACCGACATTTTCAGCAGGCGTGGCACTGTTTCGATCCTCCGATGATGTGGAATCATTTATCAAACGTGCTGACGACGCCATGTATGAAGCAAAGCGCTTGGGCAGAAACCGGGTAGTGGTCAACCGCCATGACCAGTTACGTCTGCAGAGTGGTGAAAAGCCACGGGCGAACGGTAACAATTGATTACGATTCACAGGTTCGGAATCGGGATTTCTGTTGTCCTTATGATTAAGCAAGTGGTTAGTTGACCGGAAGTTTTTCCCGGATGGCATCGCGATCGAACCACCAGTCATCCTGTACCAGGACGTCGATGACGGTGGCAAGACGCGGCAGAAATGTTTTGGGTTCTTCCAATTCCAGCTTTTTTCGCCACATATCCATCTGCTCCTGGGTTTCGACATTACTGTGGCGCCTGGCAACATCGGCCAGGATCTTGGCCGTTAGGAAGGTCAGGCTTTCGTGCTTGTCTTCCGGAGCCCGGATATCGGCAATATAGTGTGAAGTGATGGCGGCAACAGCCGCACCATCTGACTCGGGTGGTGTTTCATCAATGATGTGATTCAACATTGCGATAGTGGTCTGGGGCATGATCGGGAAGGTGACCGCCAGCCAGACGCCCTGGCCCAGGGCCGACAAGGAAGCGGGTTGTTCGCACTGGAACAACACATTATAGGTTTCAACTGCCTCCTGCCAGGCCTTGGCATCGAGAAAGATGTCGATTATATCGCGAGCCTCGTTCCACGCTTCTTCTTTGCGTTCCAGTGCCAGCAGCAATTCGGCAACATCCAGCCGGGCGCGTGCATGATCCAATCGGGATGCGGAGTCAGGTAATTCAGCGATATGTTGCCGGTGCAGCCTGAGTTGCTCTTCCAGTGACATCTCGGGATGAGAAATCAGGGTTTTGTTGCCGAACAGGGCTTCATCTGTTTCAAAGTCACTCATCTCGGACTCCCGTGCAATGGTTGTGTGTCTCGGTCAGATTCGGGCCGGCTATTATAGAGACTGTCAGTTTGATTTTACAGGCAATGTTTGTTCTTATCAGATTGGCAATATGCTGGTGATATACTTGGCATTACGCATAGAATATGACCGTAAATAAAGAAAGGAATTTTATGCAGGAATATTTACCGTTGATCAGTCGCCTGCTGGTGGCATTGGCTGCCGGCAGTATCATTGGCCTGGAACGTGCGTTCCATGGACGTCCTGCCGGTCTGCGCACCCATGCCCTGGTATCTACTGCATCCTGTCTGCTGATGTTACTCACCGCCTATCAGTGGGAACTGCTGGCGGATGTCCCGGTGGAAACCATCCGTGTGGACCCGACCCGTATGGCACAGGGCATCATGACCGGTATCGGCTTTCTCGGTGCCGGTGTGATCATGAAGGAGAAATTGACGGTGCGCGGTTTGACAACGGCCGCATCTATCTGGATGACGGCTGCCATCGGGATCATGATAGGCATGGGCTTCTATAGCGCAGCCTTGATAGCCACTCTGATTTCGCTGGCGGTACTGGGCCTGTTTGGCTGGAGTGAAAGGGTGATGCCGACCCGGCATTTTGCCAGCCTGTCGATTCGTTATTCCCGTGAGCAGGGGTTGCCGCGTGCGCGTCTTCTGGAGATTCTCAAGCAGCACAACATCAAGAGTTCGCATCTGAGTTATCACATGTATGAACGTGACAACATGGGTGAGTATAAACTAACGATGTTTACTCTCAATCCGGAGAACTTTTATCGTCTTTCCGAGACCTTGCAAGAGACTGGACAGATAAAGGAATACAATCTGTTTCCCTCGGGGAGTTAAGGCTTATTTGGGCTTCGTGCCGCGGGCAAACAGGGTTTCCACATTCAACCAGAGCTCCTTGTCAGCGAGTAACTCTCGTACCTGCGCGAGATGATGAGACGGAACTCGGCCTGTCGTGCCGCATCGAGTTGCTCCAGATAAACGCGAAATCTGCTATTGGTCAGCAGTTCCCAGCAGTCCTGCTCATCTGCCAGACGATAGCCCATCTGTTTACCGTGATCTCAACATTTTCAAAACCGGCTTGCCGTAACAGTTCGCGACATTCTGTTTCAGTCGAGAGTCGTTGCCAACCGGATTCGGAAAATTCCACACCGAATTTTCCAATAGTTTCCCTGAACATGTCGGCCTGAGGATGAAATGCCTGACGGTAAATGCAGTGAAAGCCACCCGGTTTCAACACACGTAACCATTCCTTGCCAGTTCGATGGCCTGGATCCGGCCTTCGGGTCCGATACCCTGGGCCGCGGCCATGGCACCGGTGCCGGTGGCGATATCCAGCACTTTGCTGCCGGGACGGGGTCTGATACCGGCAACCAGTTGATTGCCACAGAATTGGAAGAAACGCTGTGACGGGTTGTCATAGCCATGAGCAACACTGTCAAACAACCGGGCCACGTTTTCTTTATGCTGTTCCGATTCGGTACTCATGGAGGTAATTCTGCGATATGCAACTTTCTGCTAATACGGTGTTCAATTGTTAATGGTAGAAATGCATTGGTAATGAACTATTTGTTATCCTGATGGAATCCGGCTCCGGGAGAGAAAAATGAATTCGGATGGCGTCACGACATTTTTGTTTACTTCGCTGGAGATAATGTCGGCACTGTTTATTTTTGTTGTCGGCACCATCGCGCTTGTTATCGTAATACTGTATATCCTCGATATTACCCAGACAAAACAGGCTATCCGGCACAATTATCCGGTCATCGGCCGGTTTCGTTATCTGTTTGAACGGTTAGGCCAGTTCTTTCGCCAATACTTTTTTGCCTTGGATCGTGAGGAACTGCCGTTTAATCGCGCTCAACGAAGCTGGGTCTATCGCGCTGCCAAGAATGTAAATAATACCCGTGCTTTTGGCTCTACCCGGGATATCAATTCTAGCGGCACGATTTTATTTGTTAACTGTCCTTTCCCCACCATGGATCGGGATGTGGTGTCCGCCCGGGAAGTGACGATCGGCCCCGATTGCAAATATCCCTACACCACCTCTTCGATAGTCAATATCTCAGGTATGAGTTATGGCGCCATTTCCCGACCGGCAGTCCAGGCGCTGGCACGCGGAGCGCGTATGGCCGGTTGCTGGCTGAATACCGGTGAGGGTGGACTGTCACCCTATCATCTGGAGGAAGGTGCCGATCTGGTCTTCCAGATTGGTACCGCCAAATACGGAGTACGTGATCTGGCCGGGCGCCTCGATACGGAAAAATTACGGGAACTTGCTGATCATGAGCAGGTTGTGATGTTTGAGCTCAAGCTCAGCCAGGGCGCCAAACCCGGTAAGGGAGGCATCTTGCCGGCGGTCAAGGTCACCGAGGAGGTGGCGTGGATTCGTGGTATTCATCCCCACAAAGATTCGATCAGCCCCAACCGTCATCCTGATATCAACAATGTCGATGAGTTGCTGGATATGATTCAACGAATCCGTGATATGAGTGGCAAGCCGGTCGGTTTCAAGGCCGTGATCGGTGCCTATGGTTGGCTGGATAACCTGTTTGAAACCATCAATCGACGCGGCCTCAATTCCGCCCCGGATTTTATTACCATCGATGGTGCCGATGGGGGGACTGGCGCGGCACCCATGCCGTTGATGGACGATGTGGGCCTGAGGCTGTATGAAAGTCTGCCGTTGGTCATCGACAAGCTGTGTGAATATGGTCTGCGTGACCGCATCAAGGTTATTGCTTCAGGGAAACTCATCACCCCCACCGATGTCGCCTGGGCACTGTGCATCGGTGCCGACTTCATCAATAATGCCCGGGGATTCATGTTTTCTCTGGGCTGCATCCAGGCGCTGCAATGTAACATGGATACCTGTCCTACCGGTGTTGCCACTCATAATCCCCGGTTACAGAAAGGGCTCGATCCTGCCCACAAGGCCCATCGGGTAATGAATTACAAGAACAACCTGGAGCTTGAGGTCGGGATGATCGCCCACGCCTGTGGTGTCGGCGAGGCTCGTGAACTGCGCCGTTTTCATGCCCGGATGGTGATGGAGAACGGCAAATCCATCGCCCTGGATGAACTGTATCCTGAAGTCAAATCTCCATTGAAGGTATCGTGATGTCGGTACGTAACCTGGGTTCAAGCTGCCGAGCTCAGCGGCTAGAGGCAGGTCAGATAATGCTGCTCCAGGATCTGACGGGTAAAACAAGTACGCAGGTAGAAACCACGCGGCAGCGTGCGACAGGGGTTGCCGTCGCTGTCATAGGACTCGGTCAGCACCCGTGAATGCGCGGCCTTCGGCCGGATTTGCAAGTAACTACCGTGGCGGGCGGAGAGCTCATCCCAGCGGCCGAGGCAGATCAATTCCATCAACTCTTCCCAGTCCCGACGCAACAGACTTTCCTGTTGAGGTGAAGGTGACCAGAGCAGGGCGGTACCGATGCGCCGCTGAGGCAGCGGGATTTCATTATCGGCTTCAAGCGGCACCCATAACACCCGACGCAGTTTCAAGCAGACCCAGGAATCTTCCCAGCTTAACCGGCTGNNTAAGTCGATTCCCGCGGCTGACCGTTGGCGTTTAGCGGCAGGCTCTTCAGTTCAACGCCAATTTGTTGAAAATCGGGCTCGGGCAGAGAAGAGGCGGTGGCGCCCAGCGATTGTTCCAGCAATTGACCGGTCCAGCCTTTGGCATGGCGCAGATTTGCCGGGAGCGGTTTGTTCAGGCGTTCCGCCAGATCGGCCAGGCTGAGACCGGCAATAGCCTCGGCGCGTTCCAGCAGGACTTTTTCGCTGCGGGGTGGGGCAACATGAGCGGACATAGCCGCTATTGTAGCGCCAGTGTCCCGATTTAAGACAGCAGTTTGATGATCACAGGCTTGTGAAGCGCAGGGAACGTAGCCGATCTTTGACGCAACTGATGCGATTCGGTTTTTCCAGCGTGCAGTCGAGTTTGTGGGATTTGCCCTGTTGCCCGGCTTTGATGTGGGTGCCAGAAGCAGCCCGGGCTTCCTCTTCTTCGTATCCGAGGGCGGTTGTACGTTCCTCTTGTTCAACTTCCAGTACATTGTTCATGTAAGTGATATGGAAGCGTTTACCGTTAAAGTCTGACAGGGTGGCTTCTGTGTTATAAGTAATAATTTCCGCGCCGGTGTTGCGCTCCTGGGCAGTGGAGATGCATTTGATATTTTCATTCTGGCCTCGGCAATGGCTGATGCTGGACGGCAGATAACCGGCGGGGCGGCCCGCCCGCTCCCAGTTGCCTTTAAGGATAGCCGCTATTGTGGCTAACGCTCGGCTGGAGCGTTTGGAGGAAGCGGTCCGTTCCGCCTGGCTGCCAGACGCGCCGCCGGGTTTGTTCCGGGCAAGCAAGGAGACGAGTTCTTTGACCTTTTTTTCTGCCCGGTAATAGCCTCCCTTGGCAGCTTTGCGGTACAGACTGATCGCTCGGTCGAGATCCTCATCGACTCCCATTCCCAGTTCATACATATTGGCGAGTTGATACTGGGCACTGGCGACATTCTGTGCGGAAGCCCTGGTCAGGAGTTCGACTGCTTTGCCCAAATCCCGTTTCACCCCGTTACCCTCGACATACAGTATGCCGAGCCGGGCCATTGAAGGTGCGTGACTGGCATTGGCGGCCTTGTTGTACCATTCGGCGGCCTTTTGCATATTGCGCCGGGTACCCCGGCCCCTTTCGTACTTGCGTCCCACTTCATACATCGATTGCAGTTTCCCTTCCTGCGCCTCTTTCAATACCTGTTTGAAACGCTGTACCTGGACCCAATCCGAGCTATCGGCGAATACGGGCTGGATAATGAGCAAGGAGAAACCAAGCAGGCTTGCGAATAGTTGCCGCAAGTACAATCGCGTAGGCATGTCTCGACTCCTTAGTCAGGGAATAGATAAATTGACTCAATCTAATTAATCGGCAAGTTAAAGCCAGGTTTGAGCAAAATACTTGGTTAATTATAGGCGCAAAATAAGAAGGGGCAATGGGGTTGCGTTGCAGTTTGCAATCGTCAGGTTCAGGAGATTTCCCGCTGCCAGTACCCGGACTTGCCGCCTTTTTTTTCCAGCAGGCGAATGTTCTGCATTTCCATACCGCGATCGACTGCCTTGCACATATCATAGATGGTCAACAGCGCCACCTGGGTGGCAGTCAGCGCTTCCATCTCAACCCCGGTCTGGCCNNAGGGGGATCAGGTCAGCGGTGCGTTTTGCGGCCATTATCCCGGCGATTCGGGCAATGCCCAGTACGTCGCCTTTTTTATGGCCACCCTCGATGATCAGTTTGAGGGTTTTTGCCTGCATGGTGATGTCGCCACCGGCCACCGCGATACGATGGCTGACCGACTTTTCACCCACATCGACCATGTGGGCATTACCGTCCTGATTGAAATGGGTCAGTTTGCTCATAGATTATAATTTAACCAGTTGGGGCAAGTAGGCGTTTCATGATAGGCTGCGAGCCCGCTTTGAGCAAACCCTGGTCAGGACATTTAAGTACTACCTATGACTATTCAGGTGAAATTTTTCGCCAGCTTGCGCGAGCAATTGGGCCAGGCCGAGACCAGCCTGCAAAGTACAACCCCACTTCGCGTGGCCGAGGTCTGGTCACAGTCCACCAACGATACCACGATGCCCGCCAATGTACTGATGGCACTCAACATGGAATATGTCGATGCCGATGCAATGGTGCATGACGGTGATGAAGTGGCCTTTTTCCCGCCGGTGACCGGAGGCTGACATGCAGATCGAGATCCGGGCCGAGCCCTTTGAACCCTATTCGGAAATCGCGCGTTACCAAAAAACGATACAGGCTGCTGGCCGATATGGTGCGACCGCAGTATTTGTCGGCAGTATGCGTGATTTCAACGAAGGGGATGCGGTCAAGGCGATGCAGCTGGAGCACTACCCCGGTATGACGGAAAAGTATTTGCAGGCGATCAGTGCCGAGGCCGCATCCCGCTGGAACCTGCTCGATAGCCTGATTATCCATCGGGTTGGCCATATCCTGCCTGACGATTCGATCGTCGTGGTGGCGGTGTGGTCGGAGCATCGCAAGGATGCTTTCGAAGCCAGTCGTTATTTGATGGAAGAGCTCAAATCCAGGGCTCCGTTCTGGAAAAAAGAGACCCTGCAACAAGGTGAACGTTGGGTTGAAAAGAACACTGCCGGGTATTAAACCGTGGTACGCTCATTCGGTTAGGCATGCGGGGTGACAGAGGGTTTGTTGACCTGGATCGCCTCTTCCACCGGGA
>JABAOG010007361.1_pt1 | contig 13801 bp, 9 predicted proteins | sample 7062131 | NCBI WGS metagenome assembly JABAOG01 (sample SAMN14538629, study PRJNA623070) | marine sediment metagenome | biome: marine biome [ENVO:00000428]; feature: marine pelagic biome [ENVO:01000023]; material: deep marine sediment [ENVO:00002113] | place: India: Arabian Sea | collected... | reverse complement strand
GTAAGATCGGCCGTTAAATCGTCAATCGATTTATACTGGGTTTTCTTAACCCGGCTGGCGTTCCAGCGGGCAAGGTCAAACTCAGGGGAAGCCCCTTTGCCGCCATCCCGGATGTTTTCTATTAATTTTGCCATGCTTGGCTCAGCCCCGACTATGTGCCGGAACAAATCAGATACTCGCCATTCTTCGGACTCAGACCACACTTTACGTTCCCAACCAGCCTCATCAACTTCAGCCACCAGGTCTAAAAGTTCCTGCCGGATCTTCGCCAACTTCTCCAATACTTTTTCCTTCCTATCTGCCGCCATGTCAATTACCTCTCAATAAGCCAATATAAATTTCCGACTACCAATCAAGCCCGATCAAATTTTAACTCTTCTCCATCGACGCCAACATTCACTGTCATTTCACCATTCTGGCTTGTTTGTTGGAGCAAGAAATCGGCCAGTGGTTCTCTTAGGTAACGGCCGATTATTCGTCGCAGGGGCCGGGCGCCAAATTCCGGCTGGTCATTCTGGGCCAGGAGCCAGTCTCGGGCGGCCCGATCCACCGCTAGGACAATGCCTTGTTTGGCGGCTTGCTTGAACTCTTTCTTGAGCATCAAATCCAGGATAAGCGATAACTGCTCAGGTGTTAATTGGTGGAACAAGATGACATCATCTAACCGGTTCAGAAATTCCGGCCGGAAAAAGCGGCGTACTTCTTCCATCACCAATTCCCGCTGCCGTTCGCCAATGACCGGCGTTAGCATATGGTAAGCGCCCAGATTGCTGGTCATAATAATTACCGTCTCACTAAAAGTTGTTAGCCGTCCCTGGCCATCGGTCAGCCGTCCTTCATCCATTACTTGCAGCAAGACATCTAAGACTCTGGGATGGGCTTTCTCAACCTCATCAAACAAGATAACGGTATAAGGTTTTTCGCGGACAAAATCGGTCAACTGCCCGCCGCCCTCAAAACCGACATAGCCGGGTGGGGCGCCGATGAGGCGGTTGACGCTGGCCTCTTCCTGATACTCACTCATGTCCAGGGTGAGCATGGCCGATTCGGAACCAAACATGAACTCGGCCAGGGTCTTGGCCAGCTCGGATTTGCCGACGCCGCTCGGCCCCAGGAAGAGGAAGGAGCCAATCGGCCGTTTTGGGTCTCGCAAGCCAACCCGGGCGGTTTTCACAGCCCGACTGACAGCCATAATCGCCTCTTCCTGGCCAATGATCCGTTCGTGTAAATGCTCGACCATATTCGCATAGCGACTTTGTTCATCCTGGCTCAATTTGGCAATTGGAATCTTTGTCATCTGGCTGGCTGCCACCATGATGTCTTCGCTATTTAAGAGACCGTCGTTACCGATGTCTTCGGTCTGGAGTAGATGTCCTTTATGGACCATGCTGACCATAGCACAGGCCCGGTCTGCCAGTTGGACGGCCGAAGCGGGCAGAACGGTGGTCTTGATATATTGGCCGGCCAGGTTGACGGCCGTTTCCAGGGCATCGGGCGAGACCTGAATTTCATATTCTTGTTCCAGCCGCTGCTTGTGGAAGCCAAGCATTGCCACGGCTTCTTCTCTTGAGGCGGCCGGTACATCCAGGCGATGGGTTCTTTCCCGGATAAGCCGGTCGCGGCTCAAGGCATCATATGCTGCCGGGGTGGCCGTTCCAATGACGACCTGTTCCTCGCCGACCAGGGCTTTGTGTAACTCCCGGTTCACCTGTTCCGGAAATTTGGCTCGCAGCCTATCTCCAAAAAAGCGGTCAATATCTGGTACAAATAAAATGCCGCCACTGGCCCGGCGCAAACCGGCCCGTATGGCGGCCAGCGGATTTTCCAGAAGTGCAGCTTCATTAATTTGGACTAAGGAGCGTAAGTTGGCCGGCCCTTTGTTCTCGGCCAATAGCTGTGCCAGACTGTAGCCTAATGTTCTTTTACCAGCCCCTTCCTGCCCTACCCAGATCATATGACGCCCCTCGGCCAGGGCCAGTAAATTCAAAATTTCTTGGAGTAGTTGAGTGCGTTGGTAGACCGGCATGGCTTCCCCTTCCTGGGCCTCCTGAATAAAATCGTGAAGGATAGGCGTCCCATCCTGGGCCACCTCACCTAATAATGCAATAACGGCCGCGGGTGTTACGCCTATTCGATTAAGAACCGCGTAGGTGGTTACATTTTGTTGGGCCATGGCTGCCAGCAAATGGCCACTGCCAACCTTCAATTCTTCCCGGGCTTGGGCAATTGTCAGCCCTTCATCTAGCACCACCAACATTTCATCGGCTAATGGGATGTCCTTGCCAAAATCGTCTGTGAAGTTGAACTGGGCGTCCCGCCCTGGTGTATGGCGGGCCGACATTTCCACCCGGCGATAAAAGTCGTCCCAATCAAAACCGCGCTGCTGTCTTAGCTGCTGCAAAATCTGGTTGGCGGCCGATTCGCGTTCTTCTAAGAAGGTGTACAACACTAGTTGCGGCGTGAGAAATTTGACCTTGAGGGTTTTCATTTTGCTGGCGGCCGTTGTCATATGCCGGGCTAATTCTGCATTTGGAATATTCGGGTTCAAAGTATTCATAAATTTATTGATGTATTAAAATATTTCATTGATCCTCAACTGGGGTATTCCACGTTACTTACTCGTGAATTATAGTGTACTAATCTACTGTTGTCAGTTAAAATGAATCAGATGAATGAGAATGAGACCAGAGCAGGTGTTGGACAGATAGCGCCCGATTTTTCCTTGCCGTCGATTCAAGGGGATATGATTTCCCTGGCGGATTATCAGCGCAAGCGCAACATTTTGCTCTGGTTTTCCAGGGGCTTTACCTGTAATTTTTGCCGGGGCCATATGGAAAACATTGCTGATGGTTATGATATGTTGCTTGAGAATGGGGTGGAGGTTGTTCAAATTGCGCCCAATTTGCCGGAAACAGCTCAAAGATATTTTGAATCGAATATGCCCTGCCATCCCTTTATCTGTGACCCGGACAAACGGCTTTATGGTGTTTATGAATTAGGAGATGCCGGTTCCCTGGAAGCGACCCGTAACACTGTTATCAGCTTCTCAACGGCCTTCAGAACTGGGGTCGGGATTGAAACAGTTAGGGCCTCCTGGATCGATGTCATGAATCGAAATTTTATTCGCCGCTTGCATCATCATGCTTTAACGGCCGTCGACCAGGGTTTATTCGTCATCGACAAAGCATCAATTATTCGCTACCGGTTGGTCATTAGTCCGGTTGAGTCGATACCCACTGCCCAAGAATTGATGTCGCTGGTAGATGCGCTTTGCCCGGCATAATTGCCATGACAACTTCAACGATAGAACAAAGATTGCTCGATCTGAATGATTTATTAGTTTCCCTGCTTAGTTCCCCTGTTCCTAGCGACCATTTTCAATATCTGGCAGATAACGCCCAGAAAGTTGTTCCTTGTGATTATCTGGCGGTTTGTTTGCTAGATCCGGACGTAGAAGGGGAGGCGATAGCTTACCGCGTTCATTCCCTGGTCGGCTTTGCGGCCGGGGCTGTTCCCCAGCGTCGATTTGAGAACAATGAAGGCATTGTCGCTGAGGTTATTAAGACGGGGGCGCCTTATACCTCTCAAAATTTAGCGGAAGATGTTTGTGGTTGCCCTGACCTGGAAGGTATTTTGGGGAAGCTGGGTATCAGGGTTGGTCTCGTTGTGCCACTATACCAAGATGATCAGCCAATGGGAGCGCTTTATTTTGCGGCCCGCCCTGAAATTGACTATGACGGTGATGATGTAAATATTGCCTGTAAGCTGGCGAATGGTCTCTCGGGTGCGTTTGAGAATTCGAGAATTTACCAGTTGTTGGCGGATGATCGGAGCACGTTGGAAGCGGTTCTTCGCAGCACACAAGATGCTGTGATGCTGGTCAATGTGCAGGGACGGGTTCTCATGTCGAATCCGGCCGTTCGGGAAATGTTTGGCATTAGTGAGACGGAAATAATCGGCCGTACCCTCCAGAACACTGTCGCCAATCGCGATTTAATCCGTCTGTTTGCCAGCGGGGAGCCGGGTATTGTTGAAGTGCAGTTGGCAGACGGCCGAACGACTCAGGCTAATCTTGTTCGTGTTGACACATCTTTTGGAGAACAAGTTGGCTGGGCGGCCGTTTTCCGTGACATCACGGTGCTGAAAGAACTGGAACAAATGAAGAATGATTTTGTCAATACTGTTTCCCACGACTTGAAAAATCCGATTAGTTCTATTTTGTTAGCGGCCGGTCTTCTGAAACGGCTTGGTCCCCTGGCCGCAGAACAAGAGCGGATGCAAGAACGAATCGTTGATACCGCCAATTATATGAATGAATTAGTCAGCGATTTGCTGGATCTCGGCCGAATTACGACCGGCCTTGATATGGCCAGGGCGGAAGTCAATATGATTAAGTTAGTGGAAGAGGTTGTTGAGGCGCTAATTGATCAAATTGAGGATAAGAACCAACAATTAGTGCTTAATCTGCCGGATTCAGCCCTTATCATTGGCGATTACGCCCGTCTTAAGCAGGTGCTTCTAAATCTGGTGGGTAACGCCAGCAAATATACGCCTGAAAATGGCAATATTACTGTATCGATTACAATAGTCGAGCCACATGCCCTGCCAGAACTTAATCAACCAGATATTGATCAATCACTTATCCTGGTTAAAGTCCAGGACACCGGTTTGGGTATTCCGGCAGCTGACCTATCCCAGATATTTGACCGTTTTTACCGGGTGCGGAATGAAAACACTGNNCTGAAAATATAAGCGGCACGGGCCTCGGCCTTGCCATTGCCAAAAGTATCGTTGAAGCTCATGACGGCCGGATCTGGGTCGAAAGTGAAGAAGGACAGGGCAGCACCTTTGCCTTTTACCTCCCTTGCCAAACCTCACAGTAAAGTCCTGGCCAGCATCAGATACATAAAAATACCAGAGGCATCGACAATAGTCGTAATCATGGGAGCACTAACAACGGTGGGATCGATTCTAAATCGCTCTGCCAGTAGGGGAACCAGGGTCGCAACAGTGTTGGCCCAAATGACGACTAAAGGCAAGGTAATCGCTAAGACTAATTCAACCCCTGGTTCGGCATTCATTATGAGGGCTCGAATGTAGCCGGCAATCCCTAAAATCAAGCCTATTATCACAGCTACGGATGCTTCTCGAATCCAGGCCCGGCCGAAATCTGCCAGCCGGACCTCATTAACGGCAATCGCGCGAATGATGGTGGTGACGGTTTGGGAGCCGGCATTACCGGCCGTGCCACTGACAACAGGAATGAAGATACCGACCGTAACAAATGTTGCCAACAGGCCGGTAAAGCCATTTACGACGGTATCTGTTACTACTGAAGCGGCGAAAAGAGGGAGCAGCCAAACCAACCGTTTTCGAACTACCTCGAAGGTTGAAGCTGAAAAGTAAGGCTGGGCCAGCGGTTCCGAACCGCCCAGCCGTTGAATATCCTCAGTTGCTTCTTCTTCAACAATATCTAAAACGTCATCAACAGTGACAACACCCAATAGCCGGTTCTTATCATCAACCACTGGAATAGCGACAAAATCATACCGGGATACAGCTTCAGCAAGCTCTTCCTGGTCGGCGTGAACGGAGACGGTGAATATTTCTGTGCGCATGATTGATTCAATTGTTTGTTCTGGTAAAGCTAAAAGCATGTCGCGAATGGGAACGACACCGATTAAACGATAATCTCTATCAATTACATAAAGGTAATGAATGGTTTCTGTTTCATCTGCCTCTACCAATGAGCGGATATAATTCAGCGCTTCAGAAACGGTCCAGTATCGGCGCAGAGCGGCGACATCCCGATTCATTAAGCGTCCGGCCGTTTCATCTTCATAGCTCAGAATCTCCCGCACCTCTTCCGCTTCTTCAGGTTCCATCAGGTGGAGGAGCTTATCGGCCGTTTCATCTGGCAGCATGTCGAGGAATTCGGCCGCATCGTCCATTGGCAGCACATCCAACAGGTCGGCTAATCGCTCGTCGTCCACTTTTTCGACCAGCTCCTGGCGAATGAGGTGTCCTGTTTCATCCAACACCTCACTCGCTACTTCATCCGACAGCATGCCGAAAACGATGACAGCTTCTTCCGGGGGCAAGGTGTCAAGGGAATCAGCAATATCGGCCGGGTGATAGGTATTGACGATTTGCTGTAACTCCTCGAGCCGGCCTTCCTCAATATAGGTGTTGATTAGCTGGTTGATGGTTTCTTGGGGATTGGATGGGTCCATATTACAAAATCCTTTTCTTTTACCTGACGATGCGAGGTGGTTTGTTTTTCCTGTTCATGAAACGGGCAGCATGAATTGGCGAGCGCTTGTTTTTTGGGGCCGAAACACTGCCTTTTATAATGTCTGCTGGGACAATATTTGAAAAGCTAGTATCGGTTGCTATTATACCGAAACGATACGAGGAAACGTAATAAGGATTATAACCCAATTATGTCGGAACAAATGACCAATATTTTCTTGGCCCTGGCCATTATGGCCGCAGCGGTAATAATCGGCCAGCTATCTCGTTATCTTTTGCGGTTTTTGCAACGTAGAATTTTAGGGCGGACCCGAACCCGACTTGATGACTCGCTGGTTCGTAGCATCGAGGGACCGCTGCGGGCGGCAATCCTGGTTGCCGGTTTGGAATTGTCTATCCAACAACTTGACATAATCCCTGACGGATGGATTGAGACGACTGATCGCATCTTCTTTATTGTCTATACAGTCATCATTTATGTCGTTTTGTACCGGGTAGTTGGTGATATCGCTTCCTGGTATGGCAAAGAGGTTGTATTTCAAACAGATACCGATTTGGATGACAAATTTCTTTCCTTCTTTCGACACCTGGCAATTATTATTGTTACGGTCATTATTATCGTTTTATTACTCGGCCGTTTTGGTATTGAGGCAGATGCCCTGATTACGACCCTTGGCGTCGGCTCCTTAGCAATTGCCCTGGCGGCTCAGGAGACGTTGAGCGACATCATTTCCGGTTTTATGATCATGATTGATCGGCCGTTTGGTATTGGCGACCGTGTTGAACTGCTTGATATTAATACCTGGGGAGATGTCACTGAAGTTGGGCTGCGCAGCACGCGTATTCTAACCAGGGATAACAGGATGGTCACGATTCCTAACTCCGTTATTGGCAAGGGTTTAATCGTCAATTATTCTGATCCTAGTACCGTTTACAGAGTTGAGACTCATGTTGGCATTGCTTACGGCACTGATATTGAATTTGCCCGGCAGACGATGATTGACGCCATAGCGGCCGAAGAGTGGGTGATGAAAGAGAAACTAATCGAAGCGTTATTATTGGAGTTTGGTGAGTCGGCACTCGTTTTTAGGGTTCGCTGCTGGATTGAAAACTATGTCGAAACCCGGCGTGTCATCGACAAAATGAACACCGCCCTTTATAAAGCCTTAAACGAAGCGAATATCGCCTTTGCCATGCCACAGCGCAGGGTGCATTTGCGTTCAACGGTCACTCCCGAGCAAATTGGATCGAACGAGTAGTCTCGGCCGATTTTACAATATCTACCGGCTTAGCATTTGGCTGCAGCGGCTGTTTCATCAGCCCTTAGACTCATACAGTTGACTCCCTGAACCACGCCTTCTTTAGCCGGTATCTCCTCAGCTGAAAAACGGATAATCTTGCCCAATTGGGAGATGATGAATATATCGTTTGTCTCTTCAACCTGGAAGCAAGCTACCAATTGGTCAGCTTTCATAGCCACTTTACCTCCGGCTCCAGGTGCTTTATTGGCCCGAAAACCGTCCATTAACCGGATAGTTCCCTTGCCGTCTGGCCCTAAGAGAAAAACGCCGCCGTCTTCATCGACGGCCGTCCCGCCTAATATGACATCATCCGGATGAACGCGCATGCCCCGGCAGCCGCTGACCGGAACCTGGTTGGCAGCAAAGCGGATAGCTTGCCCTTGTCTGGTGGTCATGAAGATATAGGTCTCATCATTGGACCAGACGGCGGCAACAACTTCACCGCCGTTTTTCATGTCGTGAAAGGTTGTTCCCGCCATCATACGGGGACCAATCAGATTGCTACGAACCCGGCGCACCCATCCTCGTTCGCTGAATAAAATCAAATATTTCCCCGCTTCTGCTTCTGCAATAGCGACGATGGATTCGCCATCTTTCAAATTAAAGGGTAAAAGCTCGAAAAAGGGTTGGCCCCGGCCCCGCACCGGCCTCTCTTCGATTTTGTTGACCGGCAGGCGGAACATACGGCCGAAATTGGTAACGAGCAGCAGGTGGTTGGCCTCATCGGCCAGGACAAGGAATGTGGGTGGGTCATCTTCGGGCGTTTCAATATCAAAGATGCCCATGCCGCCCCGGCGCTGACGGCCGTAAAAATGGCGCGGTGTCCGCTTTGCCAAGCCTGAGCGACTAATGGTGATGACATTTTGGGTTGTCGGTGGTTCTTGAGGTTCAAGTGGCGGTGGGGATAAACGAGTTGAGGTGGCGGCCGAATCCTGGCACAATGATTCAATCTGACCTTCGAGGTAATTGATGTAGGCCAGAATATCCGGATCGAGATCAGTTAAATCGGGTCGCTCCATGAGAAAAGGCAGCAGCCTGCTCGATCAGGCTGCCGGGGGAGGGACGGGCAAATCGGCTTCGGCCGTATCCTTCCATTTTTGCCCTTCCTCGATCAACATTACCGGGATTCCGTCCCGTATGGGGTACTTTAATCCGGAATCATCACAGACCAGCCAGCTATTATGGACTAATCGCAGTCTGCCTGGGTCCTCTCCGTACTTTTCTTTTTCCTGAACGGCTTCTGGACAGCGTAAAATCTCTAATAAATCGGGACTGATTGGTAATTCTGTTTGATCCTGTACATTGTCACTCATGCTAACCTATACATCTCCTCTCCTATGAATTTGGAATAAGTTCACCAGGATAATACGCATAATCCATAAGCCCGGCAAATTACACAATCACCTTTTTCAATTACATATCGTCGGGTAAATCATAGGCACACCGGAACCCTAAGTCGGGGCTGAAGAAAATGGTTTCGCGCCAGTTTCGGTTGGCGGACCGGATACGGTCAGCCTGGTTGTTGTTGGGCCAGGCTCCGCCTCTGATAACTTTGCCTTCGCCATCGGCCGGTCCTGGCGGGTTTTCGGCTGGGCTTTCAGCATAATAGTTCGGGTCGTACCAATCGGCCGTCCATTCCCACATGCTGCCGGCCAGGCCAAAAATACCGAATGGGCTGGCCCCAGCCGGCAGAGCGTCGACCGGTTTCAAATCTTCAAAAGCGTTGCTGAAATAAACGGCCCTGGTCTGGTCCGGTGGGTCGTTGCCCCAGGGGTAAATTCGGCCGTCAGGCCCCCTGGCTGCATATTCCCATTCTGCTTCAGTTGGCAGCCGAGCGCCCATGGCCCGGCAGTAGGAATCTGCGCCATACCAACTGACGTGATTTATTGGATAATTTTCGAAGCCGTCCATCGCGGCATAAATAACACCTTCCCCTTCCTCAATTTCTAAAAGATAGCTGGTATAGCCTATCCTTTCACGCGGCCAGGCACAATCAACCTCCTGGCAGGCCTCTAAATATGTGCCCAATGTGTTCAGAAAGGCTGCGTATTGGGCAACTGTGACCTCGTACTTGTCCATGTAGAAGGTGTCAATTGTGACTTCATGTTCCGGCCTTTCATCGATACCGGCCGATGGATCGCTTTCTGGCGCGCCCATGATGAAGGCGCCACTGGGAATAACTAACATGGACATGTTATCCGTTTCCCGAATAATCTCGGCCGGTATTTCATCTGAGCCAGTTATTAAAGTTGGGTCCGGCATTGGGGTGTGTGAAAGCGGCGTCGAGGAAGGTGGGGCTTCGGTGTTGGTTGGCAAAGGTTCGGCCGTTGCAGTGGCTTCAATAACTGGTATTGGTGTATGCGTAGCTGGCGCCCAGGTGATGGTTGGTTCAACAGTGGGTTCTGGCAATGGGGCGATAATTGGGCTGTTATCATTAGCATTTAAGTCAGAACCAGATGGCGTATCCGTAGAAAGTCCACCTGCAATGGTATTGTCTAATTGCTCCAAAGCGCCTGCCAAAATAAGACCCACACCCGCAAACAGTCCAATTACCAGGACAGCGAGAATGAAACTTGTTTTTCCAAACCTCCCTTTTTCGCTTGACTCACCAGCCAACACTGTCCCATTGTGTCCAGAACCTACAATAGTATTTCCGGATGTGATTGTTGCTGATTCCTTCGAAAACTTTTTGTGAACGGCCGTTTGGAAGCCATTCTCCTGCACAGATTGACGGGTTATTGATGCGACATCCGCCAGGGTGATGTGAAGTAGTTGATTTTTTAACCGTCGTTCATAGAGCCTGTAGCAAAGGCGTTGAATGTCGCCTGGGTGGCCGTCGGTGAGTTTAAAGATGTACTCACCAACGACGGCGGAGGTATTAAACAACACTGACTGTTTCAGGAAAGTCAATGTTGTTTCCAGGTCAAAATTGCTAACCTCAAACTGATTCGACAAGTTGAAGGGGGCCAACGCGTTTGGGGGTAACTTATCTACCGGCACATTCAGGGTAATGATGCAAGACAGATCTTTGTCTCGCTGAAGCAGGTTATGAAGATATGAGAGGATTTCGTATTCTGGGTATCCTTCTTGGGATTGCCCTATCAATATATCCAGGTCGTCAAAGGCCATAACCAGTTGTTTTTCCTGGAGCCGATCTTCTCTAATGATGGCCAGAAATTCCTCAAAGGCTGCCCCTGGTTCGGCCGAAAATCGACTATACTCTACAGGCGAGACCAATATTTTAACATCAGACGAAACCGTATCCTCATTGATTTTTTCAGCCAGCGCCCACAAAAAGCTGCATAGATTTTCCAAGGGGAGATTTTTGATATCAGTTTGGAAAACGGCCATTCCCTCTCCCAACCTCCCCAACGCTAACTGCTTTAATATTGAGCTTTTACCAACTCCTGGTGGACCGAATAGAATGAGTGGCTCGCCAAGAGGTCTATTTTGAAGCATGTCCTCAATCCAGGAAAAGAGTTCGGAACGGCCGAAGAACATCACCGGATCGGAGACCGCTTCATCAATCGTATAAGGATTACTGCTGGATGTTAGATTTTCCATACTTCAACTGGTAATAACAACGCTTATTTTACCGGAGGTTCGCAAAATTTGGTAACAAGACAAAAGGACCCAGTATCTTTAATGGTTTTTGTCACCGTAACTATTCAGTGCCTCTTTAGACTTTTGTTTTTTTAGTATCTTTCAACCCAAGTCTTTCGGGTGCCAAAAAACAAAATCTGACCGCTTACTTTGTCAGTTAGCCATTGTTGGTGGGTAAGAAAAAACGTTGACAATGATGGGGAATATTTTAAACAAGTTTGCGTCAGAAAAAAAAGGAGCTAAACTCACCTACAGGAATGGATTGGTCCCAAAGCTATTTACCCACGCGAAATGGGGAGCCAGGTTAGTTTGGATGTACGCTAACCTATCCTTTACTGAACCCAATTGGAACCCAAAATTAACATAAATTGGAGGTAAACATCTCATGAGTAGGATACGAAGTTTGTTGGCCGCCGGATTGTTGGCAGTCGTAATTTTGGCGTTGGTTTTAGCTGCGGCAAACTCTGTCACGGCCAAAACCGGGGAGTCAGTTACTCAGGCACAACAAGGTGATAACCTTGTTCCGGCCGTTCCCGGCACCTTTTTAACCGGCCCTAATGAAGGAGAACCGCTCGCTATCGCGATGAATTTCCTTCGGGAAAATCGGGCTGAGTTAAAAATGAGTCAGGTAGAAGTGTCTAACTTGATTGTTAAGGATCAATATATCACTCAGAAAACAGGCACGATTCACATTTACCTTGTCCAATCTCATAATGGGATTGAAGTTTTCAATACGGTGGTCAACATCAATGTTGCCGCAGATGGCAGTATTATTAATGTTGGTAACCGGGCTGTTCCTGACCTGACGGCGTCTATCGAGAATAGTGATGTCCAATTATCGGCCGTTGAGGCGGTTGAAAAGGCGGCTGAACAATTACAGTTAGAACTGAGTGAAACGCCAGTTGTAGAGGAAGTGATTGGGGGCGCTGCTGANNGGGCATCTCTCAGAACCCGATTCCCGCCCGGTTAGTCTACCAGCCCTTGGGTAATGGCTCTGTCAGATTGGCCTGGGAACTGGTCATTTATGAACTATCTGGTGAGAACTGGTGGAATGTTCGAGTTGATGCTGCTGAAGGAGAAATCCTGGATCGAAATAACTATGTTGACCACGACAATTGGGGTGCACGTGCCGGATTTGGAGAAGGGGGAGCTGTGGATCAGGACACGACTCTAAATGTTCCTTTGGCTGCTTCGGCCGTGCCTTCCAGTTACCTGGTTTATGCCATGCCGGTCGAAAGCCCCAATTATGCCGTCCCCGCGCCTCCGGCCGACGCCCGAACCACGGAAATATCCCCCTGGCTGGACGCTCCAACGGCTTCACCAATGGGCTGGCACCAAAACACAACCCAATCCTGGACCGACACCCAGGGAAACAACGTGGATGCCCACAAAGGGGCAGTGCGTTTTGATTGTGGCCCGACATTGGAATGTGACCCACCGCTTGACCTGACGATGGATCCAACCATTCCTACTAATGTCGATGCTGCTACCGTCAACCTGTTCTACTCCAACAACATTATCCACGATTTAACCTATGAATATGGATTTGACGAAGTTGCCGGTAATTTCCAGAACGACAACTTTGGTTTGGGGGGCTTAGGCAACGACCGGGTCAACGCCAATGCTCAGGCGCCGGGCAACTGTAACGCCAACTTTAGTACACCGCCCGACGGCAGCCAGCCGACGATGAATATGTTTATCTGTAATATGGCTACACCCAGCCGTGACGGTGACCTGGACAACGGCGTCATCTGGCATGAATATGGTCATGGTATTTCCAACCGTTTGACCGGCGGTCCGTCGAATACGAGCTGTCTGAGCAACGCGGAACGGCCGAGTGAAGGCTGGAGCGACCTCTTTGGTCTGATGTTAAGCATTGAACCGGGAGATACAGGGGCCGATCCTCGCGGAATTGGCACCTGGCTTCTTGGCCAAGGTCCGAACGGCCCTGGTGTTCGTGTCTTGCGTTACTCAACAGATTTCAACATTAATGACCATACTTACGACGACATCAAAACAATGGCCGTCCCTCATGGCGTCGGTGAAGTTTGGGCCACTATGGTCTGGGATATGACCTGGCTGATGATTGATGAATATGGCTACAATCCCGATTTCTATGGAGCCTGGAACACCGGTGGCAATAACCTGGCCATGCAATTAATGATGGATGGTATGAAGCTCCAGCCCTGTTCGCCGGGCTTTGTTGACGCCCGCGACGGTATCTTGCTAGCCGACCAGAATCTCACTGGTGGTGTAAACCAGTGCATGATCTGGGAAGCTTTTGCTCGCCGTGGTCTTGGTTTCAGCGCCGACCAGGGCAGCTCCAGCAGTGCAACTGATGGTACCGAAGCTTTTGACATCCCTCAATTTTGTGAATACCTGGAGGCCGAACCGGTAAGCCAAAATATTTGTGTTGGCGATTTTGCGGAATATGGGGTAACACTTGGTAATGCCTTTAATCCACCTGTGACAATGAGCGCGAGTGGTCATCCGGCTGGGACTTCGGCTACGTTCAGCCCCAATCCGGTTCCAACTGTCCCGAACACAACCACACTTACAATTAGTGACACCTTGGGTGCTTCTCCGGGCGGCTATACTATCACTATAACCGGTACCGATAGCGTTCTGACTTCTTCTAACTACTT
>JABAOG010008544.1_pt1 | contig 13803 bp, 11 predicted proteins | sample 7062131 | NCBI WGS metagenome assembly JABAOG01 (sample SAMN14538629, study PRJNA623070) | marine sediment metagenome | biome: marine biome [ENVO:00000428]; feature: marine pelagic biome [ENVO:01000023]; material: deep marine sediment [ENVO:00002113] | place: India: Arabian Sea | collected... | reverse complement strand
TCGTAGAACACGTTGGCGGCGGCAAAGCCGACCCGGCCGACGATGAAGAACACGGAGGCGAGCACCCAGTCGCCGGTGCTCACCAGGACGAGGAACCCGGTTCCGAGTACACCTATCCCCACGAAGATCGATAGCAGCTTCTTCTTCCCTCGCATGACGTCGGCGACGGTTCCCAGAATCGGAGAGATCAGGGCGACGATGATCAGTGAGATGCTGAGCGTCGTGGTCCAGTACGCCGTTGCCACCGCGGCGCTGGGCAGGCTCGAACCGGCGACCTCGCTGTAGTACGCAGGGAGGACGGCGGCGAGGATCGTGGTGGCGAATGCGGAGTTTGCCCAGTCGTACAGCGTCCAGGCCCGGATGCGCTTCTTGTAGGTCGTGTCGTCGACAGGCTGAGCAGTCATGTCTCCCCTAGTTAGCAGGTGGTTGATAGCACGCAGTAGGCAACAGAGAGGAGGTAGGAGATAGCAGATAGGAGGTAACAGGTAGGAGGTAACAGGCAGGAGGTAGCAGGTAGTGAGCAGTGGGTGTCACGAAGAAGCCAACAGGTTCAGAGTCGGTGGTCATCGGCGGTCGCAGCCCCGGACCTGATACCTGATACCTGATACCTGAAACCTCATACCGCATCCAGCGCCTGACCGATGTCGAGAATCAGATCGTCTGGATGCTCTACGCCGATCGAGATCCTGACCAGGCCATCGGTGACGCCGAGCCTGTCCTTGTCGGCCTTGCCGACGTCTGCGTGCGTCATCGAAGCCGGATGTTCGGCGAGCGACTCGGTTCCACCCAGCGAAACCGCCAGGTGGACGAGTTTGAGGGCGTTGAGGAACCGGAAGGCGGCCGGTTCTCCACCGGGGATCTCGAAGGCGATCATCGATCCCGCTCCCAGGCATTGCCGCTTGAAGAGGTCGAACTGGGGGTCGCCGGCCTCGAGATGACCCAGGTAGTGGAGATTCACCACCTTCGGGTGCTCGCGCAGGAAGTCTGCCACCCGGGCAGCGTTGGCAGCCTGGCGATTCATGCGCAGGTTGAGCGTCTCGAGGCTGCGGAGCAGGAGCCATCCCGTCCACGGTCCGACCATCGTGCCGAGGAACGTGCGCATGGCACGGACGGGGCGCATCATCTCTTCGGAACCGAGGGCCGCACCGGCGATGAGGTCCGAGTGCCCGCCGATGAACTTCGTGGCCGAGTACAGGACGATGTCCGCCCCGTGGTCGAGAGGTCGCTGGAACACGGGCCCGAGGAACGTGTTGTCCACGGCGACCGGCACCCGGTACTCGGCCGTCGAATGGCGGCGGGCGAGTTCGGCGCCCATGGCGATGTCGATGAGGTCGACGGTGGGGTTGGCGGGCGTCTCGATCAGGATCATGCCCAGCCGCCTGCCGGGTGCAACTTCCGCGAGCCTCTTCGAGATCGACTCGATCGTGTCGCGGCAGTCGAACGGCACGGGGGTGATGTCGAACTGGGTCAACACGAAGTTGGCCAGGTGGTCCGTTCCGCCGTAAATGGGCCGGCTGTAGAGGACCGCGTCACCGGGACGCAGATAGGACAGGAGCGTCGTGCTGATTGCCGCCATTCCCGATTTGAAGGCGGCCGCCGTCTCTGCGCCGTCCCACAGGCAGAGCCGGTCTTCGAGTATCTCGAGGTCGGGGTTGTTGAGCCGGCTGTAGATCAACCCCAGCCCTTCGCCTTCCCGGGCCTCACGCAAGCCGTAGGCGAGCTCGAAGAACGCCTTGCCTTCTTCGGCCGTCTTGAAGACGAAGGTGGAGGTCTGGAAGATCGGGCTCTTGAGGGCACCTTCGGACCACTCCGGCTTGTAGCCGTAGCCCATCATGAGGCTCTCAGGATGGAGTCGCCGTCCCCCTATCGAATCGTCCCATTTCGCTGGCATTGGATCGGTGCTCCTGATCGACGGCCCGCCATCAGCCTACCGGTTCACAATGCCCGTTCCTGCGTACGTCGATTCCTTCCGGCGGGTGGCGAAATACGCCAGAACAGGAAACGCCCGGGCGAGCTGCGGCAGGGACGCGAATAGTGTGGTTCTCATGGGTGTGACCGAAGACCGCTTTGAGTTGCGGGTGCTGCTGGTAGGCGACGACGTGGCCGACGCGCGCGTCGTCCAATCGCAACTCGAGGCAGCTCCCGGGAGGCCTCGATTGATCAAGCACGCGGGATCGATGACCGCTGCTCGCAGAGAGCTACGGGAGTCCAGCTGGGACTGCGTTCTGCTCGACCCGAAGCTCCCCGACGCCGATCCTCTCGAAGGGCTGGGGCAGATCCGCGCACTCGCTCCCGATGTTCCCGTCGTCGTCCTCGGCGGCGACGACGAGGAGCTCGCTCTGCTCTCCCTTCGTGAGGGAGCGCAGGATTACCTGGTCAAGGGCGCGGCGGACGGAACCCTGCTGGTGAGGACGATCCGGCACGCCGTGGAGCGGCAACGTGCCGAGACGGAGCTCGCCTACCGTTCCACCCACGATCCACTCACAGGTCTGCCGAACCGGGCGCTGTTCATCGATCGACTCGGGCTCGGTCTGGCTCGAATGGAGCGCAAGTCCTCGATGCTCGCCGTGATGTTCCTCGACATCGACGGTTTCAAGATGATCAACGACAACCTGGGTCACGACGTCGGTGACGAGCTCCTGCATGCAGTGGCCGACCGCCTGCGCGCCGCGCTGCGACCCGGGGACACCGTGGCCCGTTTCGGCGGTGACGAGTTCACGATCCTCTCCGAGGAGATCGGGGACGCCTCCGAGGCGATCCATATCGCCGATCGATTGCGGGCGGCACTGCAACCGTCCTTCACGCTGGCCGAGCGTGAGGTGTCCGTCACCGCGTCCATCGGAATCGTGGTGGCGGCCGACCCCCATCAGCGGCCTGAGGATCTGCTCAGAGATGCCGATGCTGCCATGTATCAGGCGAAGGAACGGGGGAGCGCCGGGTACGAACTGTTCGACGAGGTGATGCGGGTGAGAGTGGCCAGGCGCCTGGAAACCGAGTCGGGACTGCGCCGGGCAATTCGGGAAGGAGAGTTCTCGCTGCTCTATCAGCCACAGGTCGAACTGCCGACCGGCCGGTTGATCGGCGTCGAAGCCCTGGTGTCCTGGCATCACGCGAGCCGAGGGCTGGTCGGGCCGAGCGAGTTCATCCCGATCGCCGAGGAAACGGGCCTGATCGTGCCGATCGGTTCGTGGGTGCTCGAGCAAGCCTGCCGGCAGGGTGCGCGCTGGCGGGCTCGCCTCGGCGCCACGGTTCCCTTTGTCATGTCGGTGAACCTCTCCGCCCGGCAACTGATGCAGCCGGGTCTGGCGACCCTCGTCGAATCGACTCTGCAGGAGACCGGCCTCTCCGCAGGCGACCTCGTGCTCGAAGTGACGGAGAGGGTGTTGATCGAGAAAGACGACCATACGGCGGGGGTGCTCGAAGAACTGCGCTCCCGCGGCGTGCGGATCAGCATCGACGACTTCGGGAGCGGCTACGCATCGCTCACCTCGCTTCGCCGTCTGCCGGTCGACACACTCAAGATCGATCAATCGTTCGTGAAAGGAGTCATCGCGAACGACGGCGACGCCGGCATCGTCGAGACGATCCTGCGGCTCGGAGATCGTCTCGGGCTGACCGTCATCGCCGAGGGAGTGGAGGATGAGTCGCAGGCATCGAAACTGGCCGCGCTGGGTTGCCGGTTCGCGCAGGGCTACTACTTCAGTGTGCCGGTTTCCGGTAGTGAGCTGGAGGAGGGGATGATGGCGACGTCCGATGAGGGAGAAGTACATGAGTGGTCGTAGGCACGTAGCTCCTCGTGTGGCCGGAGGTCTGGTGCTCCTGCTGACCCTCGCCGGCTGCTCGGGGGAGGTGCAGGAACCGGTCGTACCGGCCGACGCCGGGTCCTCGACGACCGTCCCCGCAGATACGATCGCGCCTACGACCCCGGCCACGACCGCCACAACCTTGCCGGCGACACCAGCGCCGAGCACCACGACCACCACCACGGTTCCGCTGCCTCCGCTCCTCGGTCTGGCGTACGAGGAAGTGGCGAACGACCTCGGCTTCCCGGTCTTCGTCGATGCACCACCCGGTGATGACCGGCTGTTCATCGTGTCGAAGGCAGGCCGGATCCTGGTGTGGAAGGACGGAGATGTGCTGGAGCAGCCGTATCTCGACATCGCCGACCTGGTGCGCAACGAGGGTGAGCAGGGGCTGCTCGGCATGGCCTTCGATCCCGCCTACGCCGAGAACGGCAGGTTCTTCGTCCACTACTCGGATACGGGCGGTGACACGGTGCTGGCCTCCTATACGGTGTCGAGCGACACCGATCTGGCCGACGCCGGCTCGGCCGAGATCCTGTTCGAGGCGGATCAGCCGGCATCGAATCACAATGGAGGGATGCTCGCTTTCGGGCCGGACGGCTACCTGTACCTTGCCCTCGGCGATGGAGGCCGGGCCAACGACGCGTTCGGTCACGGACAGCGCAGCGACACGGTGTACGGTGCCATCCTGCGATTCGCCGTCGATCCGTTCGGGCCCGCCCCGGGCAATCCGTACGACGAGGTGTGGGCCTTCGGGCTTCGCAACCCGTGGCGGTTCTCGTTCGACGGTGACTTTCTGTACATCGCCGATGTCGGTCAGAACGCCTACGAGGAGATCAACGTCGTGCCGGCCGAGGCGAGTGGTCTGAATTACGGCTGGCCGATCACCGAGGCGCTGCACTGCTTCTCGCCGCCGTCCGGTTGCGACGTCGAGGGAATCACCCTTCCGGTTCTCGAAGTGGAACACGGCGACGAGGGGACGTGCTCGATCACCGGCGGCTACGTCTACCGGGGAGCGGCGATTCCGGAACTCGATGGTCACTACTTCTACTCCGACTACTGCGGCGGGTGGCTGCGATCCTTCCTCTGGGACGGGACCACCCCCGTCGAGCTGCGTGACTGGACCGCCGACGTGGGAGCACTTGGAGGGGTCACCTCGTTCGGCACCGATGGTGCCGGGGAGTTGTACGTGACCGCCGGTGGTTCCGTCTTGAAGATCGTCCCGGTGCGGTAGGTCGCATCCCTCCGGTATCGTCCTCACATGACTTCGACGACTCCCTACGGTGCCTGGTCCTCGCCCGTTTCTCCCGCCATGCTGGCCGGAGGGCAAATCTCGTACTGGGGGCTCACTGCCGACGCCGGCGACGTCTACTGGGGTGAGTTCCGTCCTGCCGAGGCCGGACGCATCGCCCTGATGCGGTTTCGCGACGGTGCGGTCACTGAGATCGCGCCCGGATTCAACGCCAGGACCCTCGCACACGAGTACGGCGGTGTGTCGTTGGCTACGTCAGACGGACGTATCGTCGCCTCGTCGTACGATGATCAGAGGGTCTACCGGCTCGACGGAGGGGAGCCGTATCCGATCACTCCCGAACCGCCGGCGCCGAGAGCATGGAGATACGCCGATGCTGTGTTCGCCGGGGACCGGGTGATCGCCGTTCGTGAGGATCACAGGGATCCTGACGACGTCAGAAACGAGCTGATCATGTTCCCGGCCGACGGCTCCACAGCGCCGGTGGTGATCGTCTCGGGCGACGACTTCTATGCATCACCGCGGGTCGACCCCACCGCCCGCAGGTTGGCATGGCTGAGCTGGAACCACCCGAACATGCCCTGGGACGACACGCGGTTGTGGACGGCCGACCTCAGCGACTATGGAGTGGCCGACGTCCGGCAGATCCCGACGATGGGGGAGTCGTTCTTCCAGCCCGAATGGTCGCCGGAAGGTGTGCTCCATGTCGTGTCCGACCGGACCGGCTGGTGGAATCTCTACCGGGTGCAGGACACGGTACTGGAACCGGTCCACACGACGGAACGCGAGTTCGGAGAACCGGCGTGGTTGTTCGGATTCCGCACCTACGGCTTCCTTCCCGACGGCCGGATCGCTGCGAAATCGGCGACCGACGGTCTGTGGTCTCTCGAGATTCTCGACGGCGGGGAGGCGGCCACGCTGGATCTCGGCGGCCGGCAGGCGTCGAGTCCCTACCTCACGATTTCCGGTGGGCTGATCTGGACGACGATGGGAGGTGCGGCCGAGCCGATGTCGCTCCTGGCCGTGGAACCCGGCGGAGAGGTGGAAGTGATCGCACGGGCATCTTCGATCGAGCTGGATCCGGGCACGGTCAGCCATCCCCGGCCGATCGTCTTTCCCACCAGTGACGGCGCGGTTGCTCACGCCTTCTTCTATCCGCCTGCCAACGCCGATCATCGGGCACCCGACGACGAACTGCCTCCACTGATCGTGTTCTCTCACGGCGGCCCCACCTCGCAAACGCAGGCGTTGTTCAATCTTCAGATTCAGTTCTGGACATCCCGCGGCTTCGCCGTCGTCGACGTCAACTATCGGGGTTCGACGGGCTTCGGGCGGGAGTACCGCAATGCACTGCGGGGCCGGTGGGGAGATGCAGACGTGGTCGATTGCGTCAACGCCGCCCGTTACCTGGTCGGCGAGGGCCTCGTTGATCCTGAACGGCTGGCGATTCGTGGGGGGAGCGCGGGAGGGTACGTGACCCTGTGCGCGTTGACGTTCCACGACATCTTCAACGCCGGCGCCTCGTACTGCGGGGTAGCGGACATCGGTGCACTCATGGAGACCACGCACAAGTTCGAGTCCCACTACGACGAGACGTTGATCGGTCCGATGCCCGAGTCTCGCCAACTCGCCCACGATCGGTCGCCGATCAACTTCGCCGATCGGGTGACCTGTCCCGTGTTGATCGTTCAGGGTGCCGAGGACACAGTCGTGACTCCCGACCAGGCGGAGGTGTTCGTCGAGGCGATGCGGCAGAACGGACTGCCGCATGCCTACATGCTCGTCGAAGGTGAAGACCACTTCCTGGCCAAGAGGGAGACCGTCATCGCTACTCGACAAGCCGAACTGTCCTTCTACGGACGGCTCTTCGGCTTCGAGCCGGCGGGCGAGATCGTACCACTCCGCATCGAGAATATGTTCTAGGAGTCGCGGGTCGCGAGTAGCGAGTCGCGGGTTCCAGGTTCTAGGTTTCGGGTTCTGAGTTTCGTGCCGGTTTCTCCCCCCGCTGCAGCGGGGGGAGTAGGGCGGAGCCGGGAGGGGGGCTGCGGACGCCGGATACCGGATACCGGATGGTCGAGGTAGCACCTACGTAGTACGACTGGTGGGTACGTCTCATACCAGCCGGTCGCGTCGCGGGTCCTCGAGCCTGCCCGGCCACGCCAGTGAGGGATCCGCCCCGGCCGGCGGCCAGTAGCGGTCCCTGCGGTACGCCCAGTACTCGAAGGGATTGTCGGCGTACGCCACCGTGAACACCGACCGGCCGATGGGTCGCCGGGTGACGGCTCCGACGATCACACCGGCCATCGCCCCCACCGCCGCCCACAGCAGGTAGAGGGTCGGGAACACCGGTCCGAACAGCCGATGCTGCCAGACGTGCAGCATCTCGTGGCGGTCGATCAACAACCGCCGTCTCGGGCCGCCGGGCCCGTCGAGGCCGGTGGTTCCGGCCGCATTCGTGACCGTGTTGCCGATCGCGGTGGCGAAGCGGCGATCGATCCGATAGCCGCCCGCGTAGATGTGCCGCCCGCGGCGCCGGCTGAGATCGGCGCGGTAACCGGCCGCCGGCAGCAGCGTCTGGACGGCGTGGAGCACGACCGATCCGAACGTGCCGACGAGACCCCAGGTGGAGTCGAGAAGGAAACCCGCCCAGCCGCCGGGCCGGCGCCAGTCGTAGACGGAACGAGCGCCCGAGATGAGCCCGTTCAGGCCGGCAACCGACGCGGTCCACAGTTCGACGTTGAGCGGAAGACCGGCGAGCCAGCCGAGGACCGCCCCGCCCGCTGCGACCACGGCCGCCTCGAGGGCGACCATCTCAGAGGAGTCCTTTGTGTGCCAGCGACAGGACGTCCATCGTGCCGGCGATGGAGACGTGCAGCGCCGCACCCCACCACACCGAGCGGGTCTTCAAGCTCATCGTTCCCAGGACGGTCCCCCCGAAGACGGCCCCGATCGCCTCCAGCAGCGGCTTGCTGAAGTGGATCATGGTGTAGGGCACCACCATGATCACCACCGCGAGATAGCCGAATCGCTGCTTGAGGCCGTGCACCATGAACCCACGAAAGAAGAACTCCAGGGCGACGAACTGCAGCGCGTACAGGATCCACCAGATCCACAAATACGGCCAGAACGACTCGCCGGCGGAGAGATCGTAGAAGGGATACTTCGACTGGAATCCGTCGGTGAAGGAAACGGCCACCACGATCGGGATGCTCACCGCCAGGAGCCCGAGGTAGAAGCCGGCGTGTTTCCGGGACTTCACCGTTCCAAAACCGGACGGGTCCTCCTTGAGAACGTAGCGGATCGCCACCAGGGGGACCGCCGTGTAGGCCGTGATCTGAACGAGTGCCCACCATGCGAGCCGGTTGAACGATGCGGCGTCGGCGGTCGTGAAGGCAGCGTCGGGAGCCTCAGCGCCGAGCAACTCGGCCAGGCTCGCGAACCAACGCCAGTCGGTGCCGAAGTTGGTGATCAACAAGACCACCACCGAGGTGAGCAGGACGACGGTCGCCCTCCGGTCGGCCTCCTTCCGCGGTGTGGAGGCCACGTAGCGCTCGGAGGCGTCGTCCGTCTCCCGTCTGGTGGTGGTGCCGTAGGTGTGCCACAGACGGCGGGCGGTGGACGGAAGGGTGGTTTGCATCGACGAAGGAGCGTAGCTCGCGCTCGGTGCGGCGTGCGCCATGCGAGATCCGTCACAGCTGCTTGCTACGCTGCGCGTCGATGGAAGGAGACNNTTTCGTGGGTCGGGTGATCGGCACCGACGACGCAACTCCACTGGAGTTCTGGGTGAGCGTCGCAGAAGGGGAGTACCTGCAACTCGACGACGTCGTGGCGCTCGAGCGCGCGCTGCCGAATGCCGACGTCGTCAAGATCTACGGGATGGTCGGTCAGGTGCGCGCCCGCCATGAGGGGGCACGTTTCGATTCGGACGTGTTCCTCATCGAAGACGGAGTGCTGCCCGCCGAGGTTTCGGAGTCGGCGCTGGTGACGGCGACGCGGTTCGAACCCGAGGTGTTCGTGCCGCCGCGTCCCGGCCAGCAGGTGCGCCGTGCGGCCGGCGAGGAGCGGGACGAGGCGCTGTTCTTCGACAAGATGGCGGAGCGGCTACCCATCGGGCTGTCGCGGAGCGACGAGCCGCTCTTCGCCAATCTCGAGTTCTTCGACGGGCGCAGGGGCGCCCACGTCAACATCTCCGGCATCTCCGGTGTAGCCACCAAGACCACCTACGCCACGTTCCTCCTGCACTCGCTGTTCACATCTGGAGTGCTCGGATCGAGAGCCGTCAACACCAAGGGCCTGATCTTCAATGTGAAGGGCGAGGACCTGCTCTTCCTCGACCGGCCGAACGTTGTGCTCGATGAGAGCCAGCAGGAGCGCTACCGGTCGCTCGGCTTGCCGGCGGAGCCGTTCAGGTCGGTCGGCATCTTCGCCCCTCCCCGGCGGGGAGTCTCGAGCGGCGTGCCCGACGTCAGCGCCAGAACCGACGGCGTCACGTCGTTCTATTGGACCATCGGCGAGTTTTGCCACGATGATCTGCTGCCGTTCCTGTTCGCCGACGCCGAAGACGACCGTGCCCAGTACACGATGGTCGTCTACAACGTGATGGCGCAGCTTCGCCGCGCCACGAAGCTCGAGGACGGCGGCGTCGTGATCGAAGGATCTTCGGTCCGCACGTTCCGTGAGCTGGTCGACCTGATCACCCTGCGGGTCCAGGACGAAGACGATCGGTACGTATGGGCGGGTCCCGCCATCGGCACGGGAACCATCAATGCCTTCGTACGCCGTCTGCAGGGAGCGGTGCGGCATGTCGAACATCTGATCAGGGCCGATCTCCCGAATCCCGAACGGCATCAGGTACGGCTCGATCATCAGGTCACGGTCGTCGACCTCCACAACCTGCACGACCGCGCCAAGCGGTTCGTCGTCGGTGTGACGGTGCGGCGAGCATTCGACGAGAAGGAACGCGCCGGCCAGTCGGGCGAGCTGCTCATGATCGTCCTCGACGAACTCAACAAGTACGCGCCGCGCGAAGGCTCCAGTCCGATCAAGGAGATCCTGCTGGACGTGGCGGAGCGCGGCCGGTCGCTGGGTGTGATTCTCATCGGTGCCCAGCAGACCGCATCGGAGGTCGAGCGTCGGATCATTGCCAACTCGTCGATCAGGGTGGTGGGCAGGCTCGATTCGGCAGAGGCGTCCCGGGACGAGTACGGATTCCTGCCGTCGGTGCAGCGACAGCGTGCCACGATCCTGAAGCCGGGGACGATGCTCGTCACTCAGCCGGAGATTCCGGTGCCGCTCGTGCTCGAGTTCCCGTTCCCGGCCTGGGCGACGCGGGCCAGCGAAGCCGGCCCGGCGCCGTCNNGGCGCGGCTGGTCACCCGTCACCACCACGGGCGCACGGCGAACAGCGTTGAAGATGTCTCGCGCAGCCTGGTCGGGTTTCACTCCAGTGACCCGGTGACCGTCTTCCTGTCCGCCCGGGCACGCGTTCGCGACTTCGACCGCGCCGAACGCTCTTCGTCGTGCCTCCCGACCTGGCCGCCATCATGGACGTGGCCTGTAGCCGGGATCTCGTCGCCGCCGAGCGGCGGCGCCTCATCACCATGCTCGAGGACCAGGACGTCGCCGACGACGGCGACGCGTGGCTCTCTCGAGTCGAAGAAGCAACGGTCGCAGCGATGTCCGAACTGGGGGAGGCGACCGCCGGCGAACTGAAGGAGTTCGTTCCCGAACTGGGTGAACGGCTGATGTTCGGCGAAGGGAAACAGTGGGGAGGCACGGTGGGAGTCTCGACACGGGTGTTGTTCCTGCTGGCGACCGCGGGTCGTATCGTCAGGGGTCGGCCGCGTGGAACCTGGAAGTCGAGTCAGTACCGCTGGGCGCCTGCCGGCGAGTGGATCGACGGGGGACTCGAGTCGGTCGATTCCGAGTGGGCCGAATCGGAGCTTCTCCGTCTTTGGCTTGCGTCGTACGGGCCCGGAACGATGACCGATCTCCGTTGGTGGACCGGCTGGACGCTCAGGAAGACCAGAGCGGTTCTGAACCGGCTGGAGGTGGCCGAGGTCGAGCTCGAAGATGGGAGTGGGTTCGTGCTCACGGATGACCTCGATCCGATCGAGCCCGAAGGTGGGGCCGCGGCGCTCTTGCCCGCATTGGACCCATCGGTGATGGGTTGGAAGGAGCGCGGCTGGTTCCTCGGCGAACACCAGAAGATGCTGTTCGACACCAACGGCAATGCGGGCCCGACAATCTGGGTGGACGGCCGGATCGTCGGGGGATGGGCGCAACGACCCGACGGCGATATCGCCGTGCGGCTCCTCGACGATGTCGGGACGGAGGCGGCGGCCGCCATCGACGACGAGGCCGCCGCGCTGCAGGACTGGCTCGGCGACGATCGCTTCAAACCTCGATTCCGCTCACCACTCGACCGTCAGCTTGCCGGGTAGTCAGCCCGGGTCTCCTAACCTGGCGCCATGCGAATCCTGACCGTTTGCCTGGGAAACATCTGCCGCTCGCCGGCTGCAGAAGCCGCCATCCGGGCGGAAGCGGCATCCCGGGGTATCGATGTGGAGGTCGACTCGGCCGGAACCGGTCGCTACCACCTCGGCGAACCGCCCAATCCTCGATCGGTCGCTGCGGCGGCGGAGGTGGGTCTGTCGGTGACCGGTCGAGCCCGGCAGATCCGGGCCGAGGACTTTGACCGGTTCGACCTCATCGTGGCGATGGATCACTCCAACCTCGACGACCTGCTCCGGATGGCCACGCACAACGGGGCGAGAGAGAAGGTCCGCCTCTTCCGGGACTTCGATCCTGAGTCGGGTGGCGGTGAGGTACCGGATCCCTACTACGGGACGGACGAGGACTACCGGCGCATGATCGAGATCATCCGCCCCGCTGCGAAAGGCCTCGTGGATCATCTCGAGGAGTTTGGTTCCTGAGCTGGGCGTCCATCACTCGCACCACCGTCGACGGCCGGCCCGTCGCCATCAAGCGCACGACATACGATGCGCGCCTCGAAGCGGACGGGCTCCGGCGACTCGCCGGCGCCGGGGCTCCGGTACCGGAAGTACTCAACGTCGACGAGCGATCTCTCACCATGTCGTGGGTGTCGGGTACGCCGAACTGGGAAGTGCTCGGGTCGACGCTGGCAGCGGTGCACCGCACCACGGCCGCCGCGTTCGGCTACGACCGGGACAACGTGATCGGATCCCTGCCCCAGCCGAACGAATCACACCGTTCGTGGGGTGAGTTCTTTGCCGGGAACCGGGTCCTGGTGCACCTGACCGACAAATCAGTCTCTTCCGCACTGCGACTCCGGCTCCAGCGAGCCTGCGACGGGCCGCTTGTCGAACTCCTGAACGAGCACCAACCGGTCCCCAGCCTGGTGCACGGCGACATCTGGTCGGGCAACATCATCGACGGGTCGTACCTGATCGATCCGGCTGTGTCGTTCTCCGACCGGGAGGTCGAACTGGCCTTCATGGCGGTGTTCGGCGGTATTCCCCGGGCGATGTGGGACGGTTACCTGGGCGCCTGGCCGCTCGACGAGGGCTGGGAGCGCAGGCGAGACGCCCTGCAACTGCATCACCTGCTGGTTCATGTACGGCTCTTCGGCGGCGGGTATTCGGGGATGGTGGCCGATCGCCTCGACCGTCTGGGCTGGTAACGCCCGGTAGGCTGCAACGTCGATGACCCCCGACCTCACCGCCCGACTGAGGGCCGCAGGCGCCGACCACATCGAGGATCCGCACGAAGCCTGGATGGTCCTCTTCGAACACGAGGAGCGTCGCGCCACGCTGGTCGATCGGTATGCGCTCGAGGCGCGGCGGCGAGGCGTCGACGTGGATGAGCTGCCCGCCGAGGACCGGAGGCGGATGGGCGTCGAGGTTCTCAACGTACGGTATGTCGGGATTGAACTGGTCGGTGAGTCCGGCGGTGATCCGATCGACGTGGTGCCCTACGACGAACAGTGGCCTGACCACTTCGGGGTTTGGAAGGCCAGACTGGAGACGGTGCTAGGCGGTTCCGCGGTTCGCATCGAGCACATCGGCTCGACGGCCGTACCGGGGCTCGCCGCCAAACCGATCATCGACGTGCAGGTTTCGGTCGACGACGTCGAGAACGAAGACCGCTATGTGCCGGCGATCGAATTGCTGGGGCTCCCGTTGCGAGCACGCGAACCCGGGCACCGCTACTTCCGACCTCCGCCGGGCACTCCACGAGTCGTGCAGGTCCACGTCTGTGAGGCGGGTAGTCGCTGGGAACAGCAGCACCTCATCTTCCGCGATCACCTGCGTGATCATCCGGAGACCCGTGATGCCTATGCAACTCTGAAGACGGAACTCGCCGGGAGGTTCCGGAACGATCGTTTCGCTTACAACGAGGCGAAGACCGGGTTCATCCTCGATGTCCTCGAGACGCGTTGAACGTCTCGCTGGGTCCCGGTTGCGATATGAGTTGGTTTGCGTGGTGGATGGCCGGTTGCTGGTGGGGCGGTCACCCTATGGGTGGGTCGGTTCCGCCGGTGGGTTTGTGGAAGCGAATACGTCGGGGTGGTGAGTGGGGGTCGATGGTGTAGCCCATCTGATGCACGACGACGTGGTGATGGAACCAGCAGAGGGTGATCAGATTCGCAGGGTCGGTTCTGCCGCCTTTTGACCAGGGAGTCTTGTGGTGGGGTTGGAGTCGGTATCTGCTGGTACAGCCGTCGGCGACACATCCCCCGTCCCGCCAGAGGACGAACCGGCGGAGT
>JABAOG010007149.1_pt2 | contig 13816 bp, 17 predicted proteins | sample 7062131 | NCBI WGS metagenome assembly JABAOG01 (sample SAMN14538629, study PRJNA623070) | marine sediment metagenome | biome: marine biome [ENVO:00000428]; feature: marine pelagic biome [ENVO:01000023]; material: deep marine sediment [ENVO:00002113] | place: India: Arabian Sea | collected... | reverse complement strand
CTCTTCTCGCTCACCGATGTACTGGCAGTGCAGTGCGATGTTGCCGATGAGGCCGGAATCGAGAACGCCTTTGCCGAAACCATCGATCGGTTCGGCCGGGTCGACTCCGTCTTTGCCAACGCCGGCATCGGGGCGGGGGCCACTCGCTTCGCCGACATGACCCTCGACGAATGGCGAGCCGTGTTTCGCGTGAACATGGACGGGGTGTTCCTGACCTTCCGCACGGCGGTCCGCCACATGCTCGAACACCAGCAGGGCGGTTCGCTGGTCGTCACCAGCAGCGGGTCGGCGATTTTCGGCATGCAGCGAGGCGAGCACTACGCGGCGACCAAGGCCGGGGTGAACGCCATGATCCGCGGCCTGGCGGTCGAGTACGGGAAACACGGCATCCGCGCCAACGCCGTGATGCCGGGATGGATCGACACCGACATGACCTCGGCCGTGCTGGCGAGCGAGCGGTTCGAGCGAGGCGTCCTGCCGCGCATCCCCCGGAAGCGATGGGGTCGTCCCGAGGACTTCGAAGCCATCGCCGTCTACCTGGCCTCCGATGAGAGTTCCTGGCACACGGGCGACGTGATCAACATCGACGGCGGCTACGCCGTCGCCTGATCCCGTTTTCGCGCGCNNATGCGACGCTCCATCATCACCCTGTCGATCATGGCCCTGCTGGTCGTCGGCCTCGTCGTGCCGGCATCCGCCAAGCAGCCCTGGTCGGGTCCGGACAACGGCATGAGCATCGTCGAGACTGCCGTCACGAACTCGGGCGGCATCGGAGACTACGACGACAACGCTGGAGACTTCGACATTCTCATCGGCGCCCTCGTCGCTACCGGCGCAGTCGGACTTTTCGACGGTACCGAATACACGGTGTTCGCACCCACCGATCAGGCGTTCATGGATCTCGCCGACGCACTCGGCATCGACTACGACAATGAACTCGACGTTCTGCTCGGCATCGCCGGCGCTCTGGGCGGCGTAGACAAGGTGACTCCGGTTCTCGCCTACCACGTGACCGAGGACTGGCGCCCGTCGCCCAGCGTGCTGAACGCCAAGAAGATCATGATGCTCGATGGCAACTACATCTCCGGCAAGAGCGGCGCCCTCGTCGCCAACAATTCAACCGCCGGATTCGTCGCCACCGACATCAAGACCACCGACGGCGGCATCCACATCATCGACACCGTCCTCCTCCCCTAGTCCCTCGCCGGGGACAGCCCAAGAGTGGGGTCTGCCTTTCGGGCGGGCCCCACTTCGCGTCACGGACGTTCGCCCGGGCGGTATTCGACCTCGAGGTTGGCGAGGATGTCGACCGCTTCGTACCAGACGGGACGCAGGCGCCGGTCGACGAACAACTCCACCTGATCGGCGTAGTGAGGCGAATCCTGGTCGAGTGTGGCGCTGCCGAACTGGTGGACCGCCTCCGAGGTCACCGTTCCATCTGCCGCGAACATCACGAACAGCACGTAGGCATCACCGGCGATCCCCGCGAATCTCCCCTCTTCGAAGTCCCCGTACACCGCGTGCAGCAGGTCGGGGCCACCACCGACACCTTCATCGACCTCGCCGCGCACCAGTCGGTTCACCTCCGACCACGGTGGGTCGATGCGACCGTGCTCTTCCCGCAAGGCCTGCACCGACACCCGCAGTGCGTTCCGCAGTTGATCGTCTCCGACCTCGAGGGTCTCTCCCATCTGGGAAGGATCGAACTCGACACCGTCNNTCGGCACCCCATTCACCGGCGACGATGCGATCCACCAACCGCACCGGAAGCGAGTCGGGATGGTAGGCCATGTCCCATTTGATCGCCTCGAGTTCGTCCGGAGTCAGAGACCCGTCGGCGGCGAAGAGCTCCCGGGAGCGGAGGGAGCGATTGGTCTCCTGATCCTCGACGCCCATGAACGTGGGGAAGCTGCCCGGATCGAGTTCTTCGAGGGCGGCGGTGAACGGCGTCGAGTTGGAGTTCTGAATGAANNGCCGTCGAGCGGCACGTACGCGTCCCACAGGGTCGCCCGAGTGTTTCCGGGAACGTACCCGGCCCAGTCGAACGCCGGATCGCGGTCGGGAATCAGGCCGTGGTAGAGATAGGCGATCTTCCCGGTGCGATCGGCGTAGCCGACGTTGAACGACGGAAGCCCATCCTGGCGGGCGAGCGCCGCCTTCCACTCATCGAAGGTCGCGGCCTTGTTCATCTCGTACAGTTGCTCGACGAGCCCCGTCTCGCCGATGCCGGCATAGCGGATGGCGTAGGTGCCGTGATCCCGGCGCAACACCGGACCGTAGATCGACCAGAGCACCTCCTGCGGGAAGTCCCACCGCAGACGACCGGCCAGCTTCACCTCGATGGGCGCTTCCCCCACCTCGAGGTTCAGCCATTCACCGTCCACCCGGTAGCGATCGGGATCGTTCGGATCGATGTCCAGTTCGTACACATCGATGAGATCGGGGTGGTTCACCGTGAACGACCAGGCGAGATCACGGTTGTGCCCCAGCGCCAGAACCGGCATGCCGGGGAAGAGACCCCCGGTCATGTCCCAGCCCTCATCGCTGGTCACATGCGCCTCGTACCAGGCGACGGGACCGACCCACGGCTGATGCGAGTTCGAGACCAGCATCGTCTGCCCTTCCGAGCTTCGCTTCGGCGAGACGGCAAACACGTTGGAGCCGTAACGGAAGGCCGGAGCTGCCATGGCACTGAGGTCGGGACGCTCCTCCTCGAACAGCGCTCCGATCGTCGCCTCCAGACCGAAGAAGAGCGGCACCTTCTGGGTGAAGGCGGCCACGACATCCCGGCCCGAGATTGGAAAGAGGCCCGGCAGCGCGTCGCCCGGATGCAGCTCGGCGTAGTGGTTGATACCACCGGCATAGGCGTCACAAAGCGCGCGCACCTCCGGCGACAGCTCCTGCCAGCCATCGTCGACCGTCTGCGGGATTCGCAACAGGTGTACGAAGTAATCGATCGGCGCCGAGTCGGGACCGAAGACCGACGCAAGTTTCCCGCGCGCAGCCAGGAACGTCTGCTGGATGGTCAGAAAATCGTCCTCGGCGTGTGCGTAGGCCAGTCCATAGGCGGCGTCGGCATCGGTCGCTCCCCACACGTGAGGGATGCCGAGCGTGTCACGCCGGATGACTGCGTCGTACGTTCCCGGCTCCGGAGCGATTCCCTCCACCTCCCGCGCCGCCGATTCGGGCCAGTACAACCAGACCATTGCCAGCGTCAACACCACACCGATTCCAAGCAGCCACTTCTTCCATCGAGCCATGCAGGGCACGGTAGTGACTGTGCACCGACGAATGCTCGTCCATCTGATTTCTGCGCAATGCGACGGCGCGTGGTGAACCACCGCATTGCCGAGAAACCAGAGGAATCTCGACAGCTAACGTCCACCGCATGACGTGGAGACCCCGCAGGCGAAGACTCCCCTACACGCCGCGCGCCCGTCTCTTCCTGGGACTGGCCGGATCGTCGGCGTTCGCTCTGCTCGGGCTCTGGCAACGCGCCTCCGGTGAGCCGACCTGGACCGTCAGCTTCGGAGTGTCGATCTTCCTCTACGTCATCGCCTCGTACTCGTACTGGCGCAGCACCCGGTGACCAATACACTCGACACATGCAGCTCACCGACCCCCAGCTCGACTTCCTCTCCGAACGCCATCTCGGCAGCCTCACCACGATCCGGAAGGACGGCTCACCCCACGTCGTGGCCATCGCCTTCACCTATCTCCCGGACGACGGGACGGTGCAGATCATCACCAATGAGGCGTCACAGAAGGTGAGAAACGTCGAGGTCACGGGTCGAGCAGCGGTGTGCCAGGTCGACGGCAGACGCTGGCTGACGCTGGAGGGGGCAGCCGTCGTGCATCGCGATCGGGCCTCGGTGCAGCGAGCCGAAGCCGCCTTCGAATCCCGCTACCGGCCGCCTTCCGAGAACCCGAACCGGGTGGCGATCGAGATATCGGTTGATCGCGTGCTCGGCCCGAAAGCCTGACGTATGCGCCGGCACTGGCTTCTGGACGAGTCGATCACGTTCCTGAACCACGGCTCGTTCGGCGCTGCGCCTGGTTCGGTGCTCGACTATCAGACGTCGCTCCGCCGCCGGATGGAGCGCGAGCCGGTCCGCTTCTTCGTCGACGAACTTCCGGGCCTCGGCGAGGCCGCCCGACAGGACCTCGGCTCGTTCGTCGGTGCACAGCCGGACGATCTGGCATTTGTGCCCAACGCCACCACCGGAGTCAACGCAGTGCTGCGCTCGCTCCATATCGAGGAGGGAGACGAACTCCTCATCACCAATCACGGCTACAACGCCTGCTCGAATGCCGTCCGGTTCGCGGCAGAACGGGCGAGAGCGACCGTGACCACGGTTGCGGTTCCGTTTCCCCTCGAGTCCGCCGACGAGGTCGTCGACGCCATCGTGGCCGCCTGCGGCCCGCGTACACGCCTCGCCGTCCTCGATCACGTCACGAGTCCGACGGCCCTCATCTTTCCCATCCGGCGAATCGTCGCCGCCCTGGCCGAGCAAGGCATCGACACCCTGGTGGACGGCGCACACGCGCCCGGCATGATCGACCTCGACGTCGAACGCATCGGTGCCGCCTACTACACGGGCAACTGCCACAAGTGGATGTGCGCGCCGAAGGGTGCCGCGTTCCTGCACGTCCGCCGGGACCTGCAGGACGGCATCGTTCCGACCACGATCAGTCACGGCGCCAACTCGCCGCGCACGGACGTCTCCCGGTTCCGGCTGCTGTTCGATTGGACCGGCACCGACGATCCCACCCCGTTTCTGTCGATCGGATCCGCCATCGAGTCGATCGGCGAGATGTTTCCCGGCGGCTGGCCGGCCATTCGGCAGCGCAACCACGAACTCGCCTTACAGGCGAGGGATCTGCTGTGTGAAGTGCTCGAAATCTCGCCTCCGGCACCCGATCACATGCTCGGTTCCATGGCGGCAGTTCGGCTTCCCGATACCGACGTCCCTCTCCACCCGACCGAGCACCAGCCGCTGCGCAGACGACTGCTGGATGAGTACGGCATCGAGGTCCCCGTGCCCTGGTGGCCCGGCTGGCCGCACCGGCTGCTGCGGATCTCCGCCCATCTCTACAACGAACCGGAGGAGTACCGGCGACTGGCCCATGCGCTCGCCGAGTCCGGGATCACGAACCCGCGATGAGGGCCTGCGGGCAGGTCCCTCCCACCGTGAACCGGGCGGTGGCTCCCTGATCGGCGTCCACGCTCACGATGATCCCGGCGCCCCGNNCGCCCCGAGGACCGACCAGGTTCGGATTGCTGGAGACTTTCCAGTGGTCATAACCCCTCAGTCCCGGCGAGACGAGCGGCCCTGATGCTTCCAGTAGAGCGGCGACAGCTCTTCCACCGAAGCCACGCTCTTGTGCGAGGCGAGTAGTTCCGACATCATCCCCACCTCGCTCTCCCGACAGGTGATGACCAGCAACCCTCCCGACTCGCCCTTGCGTTTGAAGTCGACCTGCTCGGCGTCCGGATCGACGCGATGGATGAACTTGAGAAGGCCGTCGAGCTTGGTTCGGTCGCCGATGTGGATCTCGAGCCTGCTGTCGACGCGCGCCTTCCTGCGGGCGACGGCGGCGTCCACGGCTCGCAGCCCGTAGAGGGTGGCGAGGGTCACTGCGGAGCCGATGACGGCGAGCCAGTACGTGCCGGATCCTGCAGCCATGCCGAGGGCGGCCACGACCCACAGCCCTGCGGCGGTGGTGAGACCGCGTACAAAGGCACCGTCGCGGAAGATGGCACCCGCCCCGAGAAATCCGACGCCCGTGACGATCTGCGCCGCGATGCGAGATTGATCGGGTCCCTCGAATCCCACGATCGAGGCCACCGAGAAGATGGCGGCGCCGACTCCGACCAGCGTGTGTGTGCGGAGCCCGGCAGCCTTCTGCGCCGTCTCCCTCTCGTAGCCGATCAGCCCGCTGCACAGGGCGGCCAGCAGCAGCCGGCCGAGCATGATCCATGGCGACACTTCGGTTCTCCCGTTCGACCACCACGCTATCGCATTCGATCGAGAGCCGCCGGTATCACTGGGGCGACCGGGACCTCGAACATCACGGCTCGCATGTGCCGAAGAGGGGAAGATCACCCTCGCCGTCGATGCCGTGGCTACGCTGCTTCGCATGAGGAGGGTCGCCGGATGGACGCTCATCGGCATCGCTGCCTGGCTGGGCATGGCGGTGGTATACGCGCTGGGATCGGTGTTGACGGGTAACACGGGACGGCCGGGCACCGACGTCTCCACGGCCACGGCTCTGCTCGCCGCAGGGACACTGACGATCATCGCTGTGACGCTGCTTCGTTCCGGACGACGGCTCATAGTACGAAAACGCGACGGGGCGGAGGACGGCTAGCGGGATGCCGGGACGACCCTGCCGAGCCTTCTCTACAATCGGACGTCTCGGGAGGCTCTATGTCCCACAGACTCGGTCGCTCCATCTCAATACTGCTGTTGGCAGGCACCGTCGGTGCGTGTTCGGGATCGTCTGCCGGCACCGCGGCACAGGAGCCGACTACGGTGCCCGCCCCGGAAACCTCCACGACCGCATCGACCACCACGCCTGCGCCGACCACATCTACTGCTCCCGACTGGAACACACCGCTCATCTGTGACGGACCCTGCGATCCACCGGTCGAGGTGCTGTTCACGCTCTCGGTGAGCGATGAGGGGATCGGATACGCCAACGTCGGCATCGAGGAGATGCAAGCCTCGGGACCGACTGCCATCGCGGTTGCCGGCGGCGGCGTTGTGTGGATTCTCGACTCCGTCCACCGTGAGCTGCTGGCGTTCTCGCTGGACGGATCCCCACGGAAGACCGTCGACCTCACGTCCTACGAGGTGGCTTCGGCGGTCGACCTCGCAACCGGACCCGCGGGGATGCTGCTGCTCGACATCTACGTCGCAGCTCAGCGGTACCGGCTCCTGGAGTTGGACGACGAAGGGAACCTCGGTGACGTACACGACCTGCCTGCCGGCGTGTGGCTCGAAGACGGACTGACGGGAACGGCGATCGGACCGGCCGGCGAACGATGGCTGGAGCTACAGGCCGGCGCCCGCGTCGCCGCCCTCGATGTGTCGACCGATCCGGTTTCCTTCACCATCACGAACGGGTACCCGTACCCGGATGGACTGTACGGCCCGGAGCCGGGCAATACCTTCGTGTTCGGCGCCGGTGATGTCGAGATCTCCGTAGAAGGCAGCGGACCCATGGGTGGACTGAGCCTGCTCGGCACCAACCCCGATGGGAGTTTCGTACTGATGCTCGACGAAGTGAGCATGGATGCGAACGGTGTGATCAGAGTCGACGAATCCGTGCACCTCTTCGACTCCGAGGGCTACCACCTCGGCGAGGCGGTCGTCCCGCTGACCGAGCAGTTCCTGGAGGTATTCCATGCACTCACGCTGGGCCCGGACGGGAACACCTACATGCTGCTCACGCACCCCGACCGCGTAGAAGTGGTGAGGCTCCCCTACTACCGGTAGCACCGCTCACTCTGCCGGCAGCTCGCTGGCTTCACACGGGCGGCGGGGACTCAACCCGAAGAGGAAGTGGAGCGTGCGGTAGTACCGCAAGCCGCACTTGTAGCAGTAGAGGTCCCACCAGTAGCCGGTGCCGTCCGCCCTCTGGACCTTCTCCTCCGCAGGTTGGTGGCCGGCGGCCTCTAATGCCCACACCAGATCGGGTCTCCCCGACAAGAAGGAACTTGCGCCTTGCATGATTGGTCTCCGCGGATGGCTCCATGATCTCATGATCCTGCCGGGGACGGAAGCGGACGAAGGAGATAGATCCGACCAGGCCAGGCCCATTCGGCTGCAGGTGCGCCGTGCGCCGGACGCGGCCGGAGCGTATAGGTTGGTGGTGAAAGACCTGCATCAACTGGAGGTTCCAATATGCCGGTTCCCAGATGGCTCGCCCAGATCAACAAGCGGGTCTTCAACAAGCTCGAGCTTCGCCGGGGTGTCCGTCCGGTGCTCACGCACGTCGGTCGCACCTCCGGAACGACCTATCGCACTCCGCTCGATGCCCATCCCGTCGACGGCGGGTTCCTCTTCATCGTGAACTACACCTCGAAGTCGGACTGGGTCAAGAACGTCATGTCAGCCGGCAAAGCTCATCTCCATATCCGGGGCGACGAGTGGGACCTCGTCTCACCGCGGCTCATCACCCGAGAGGAAGCTGCACAGATCGTCTCGACAGACGTGAACCTGCAACCCGGAAGAATCAAGGGCCTCGAGTACTTGCTGATGGACGTCGCCTGAGGTTGCGCCCAGACCCCCGCAACGGTGGCGGTGTCCGACTCGGCCGTGTATGCAGTCGATGCCGGCTGGGTACCCCACGACCGCGGCGAGGCTGCGATATGCCGCGGTTCAGTACCCACCTCTCGGGGCACCGCCGGTCACGAGGGCGACCCCATTGCTGGTCCCGATGCGGTCGGCGCCGGCTTCGATGAGTTCATAGGCGAACTCTCTCGAGTTGATACCACCGCTCGCCTTGATGAGGACTTCGTCGCCGACGACCTCGCGCATGAGTCGAACATCCGCGACCGTCGCCCCGCCGTCTTCCTTTCCGGTGGACGTCTTGATGAATCGCGCGCCGGCGGTTTTCGCCAGGGTGCAGGCGGCGATCTTCTCGGTGTCGGTGAGCAGCGCCGTCTCGATGATGACCTTGACCGGTACGTCTCCGCACGCGCGCACCACCTGCTGGATGTCCTCGAAGGCGAGGATGTAGTGCTTGCTCTTGATGGCGCTGACGTGGATCACCATGTCGATCTCCCGGGCGCCTCGATTGGTGATGGCGTCGTGCGCTTCAAAGGCCTTGGCGACCGGGGTCATCTGGCCGTGAGGAAAGCCGACGACGGCGATGGGAATCACGTCCGATCCCTCGAGTTGCCTCGCCACGTACTCGACGTCACCCGAGAACACGCATACCGACCTGAAGTGATACCGCTTCGCCTCCTCACACACGCGGTCGAAGTCCGCTCTCTCGGCGTCGGTCCGGAGCAGTGTGTGGTCGATGACGCGTGCGAGTTCTCGGTCGTAGGTCTCGTCCACCATCGGTTCCTCCTGGCCGTTGTCGACCGATCATAGGGATTCGCCGGCCGGTGGTCCCAGCTGCGAAGTACCCGAACCATCAACCACGCCACACCACTGTTCGCGAAACGAACCGCTCGGTGCGGCTGAGGATTCGTCGCCGATGTGTCGACAATCCGGTCGGCTTGATGTTCTATGTGGATGAGACGTCGGCTGGAGAAACGCTGCAGAACATCGAGACGCTTTCGTCAGAGTTCACCCGGTTCGTCAAGGAAGCCGAACCTCGCCTCTCCTATGCGTTCTTTGCGGCCTACGGTCCTGAGGTGGCTGCGGACGTGACGTCTGATGCCTTGGCGTACGCGTGGGAACACTGGAGCGAGATTCGGGAGATGGAGAATCCGAGCGGATATCTGTATCGGGTGGGACAGAGCAAAGCCCGTTGGTATCACAAGCCGAGAACCTGTTTCCCGTCCATCGCCCGCTCCTCGATTCCCGAAGTCGAACCCAGACTTCCCGAGGCCCTGGGTCATCTGACGAGAAACCAGCGTGTTGCGGTTGTGCTGGTCTACGCGATGGACTGGACGGAGGACGAGGTTGCACGGTTGATCGGAAGATCACGGTCGACTGTTCGGACACATCTCGAGCGTGGGTTGCTGCGACTTCGGGACGAGTTGGAGGTGAAGGCCCATGCCTGATCTGAAACAGCAGTTGCACGAGTATGTGGAAGCCAATGTCGAGCGGATCGACGCCGACGACGTACTGGCGACGATCTCCCAACCACGCACAGGTCCAACGTCACGTCGTTCGCTTCGGCCGGCGTGGGCGTTTGCGCTCGGGGCGGCCGTCGTCCTGGTTCTCGGAGGTGCCACCTGGATGCTCATGGCCGAGCGCGCCTTGAACAATGTCGTATCTCAGCCGGAGACGCCTGTCGTCAATGATGTCCTGTCTCAGCCGGAGGCACCGATCGTTGATATCGAGTGGAACCCGGTCCTGACCATCACGAAAGCGGGGCAACCTCCCCCCGCGGCGACCTGCCCACCGGGGTCCGACCCGGATACCCCTGGTTTGGTCGATCAATCGAGGCCGTGGGGAGCAAACTGGAGCAATCAGGCCGCCGTCTTCGACCAACACGCCGGCCACATCGTCTACATCGACGAGGCCGGCGACACGTGGACGTTCGACGTATGCGCCAATACCTGGAGTGACATGAACCCCACGTACATCCACGGGGATACTCCCGGTTTCTCGGAACCCGACGGATGGCTGGGGGAACTCGTGTACGACGTCGACTCCGACCGAACCATTGCCTTCAGCGGCGACTACGTGGCCGTCTACGACGCCAACACCAACACCTGGACACGACGGGCACAACCCTCCGAGTACGACCCCGGGATGCCCGGGTCAGGCGTCGTCTACGACCCGAGGTCAGGCCTCGTTGTTCTGCAGACCCATTCATCCGGGCTGGTTGCCTACGATGTCGACTCCGACACCTGGACACCGATCGGCAAGACGGGTGACGGGTCGTATCCGCCGTTCTTGGTCGGGTACACAGCAGAGACGGACAAATTCGTCCTTCTCAACGGATTCAACGATGAAGGGATGCTCGTCGACGCCCGCACAGGGCACACCGAAGACTTGAAGGCACCCGACGGAGGTGTCTTCGCCGGATTCGGCCGTCTCAACTATGCGACGAGCACCAGCGGCCCATACGTCCTCGACGATGACGCCGAGATCTGCCGACTCCACCCGACCACCCTCGAATGGGACTGCCTGACGGGTGGTCCCGAATCCCACTCAGGTTTGCTCGGAGCTGTTGTTGACGACCCGATCAATGACCGGATCGTTCTGATCTATGGATACGGTCCCGGGTTCAACGGTGCAAGGTTCTACGACGTCAACCCCGTGTGGGCGATCGACTTCCGGACCAACGAATGGACCCAACTGCTATCTGCCACCGGAGCAGTCACGCGCGAGTCGGACGGGTGAGGTAGCCGGCAATCTGTTCTGAGCAGGGATTTTGACCTTCTGACGTTTGCTGCTGGTTCTCGTCGTTTCTAGCCCCTCGTTCGGGGTTCTCGTCGACGACGGTTGGTGCGGTGTGATGGCTGGGGTGGGTAGGGTGGTCGGCAGCTGGCAGTGGAGGAGCCTGCGATGACGGAGCATTCGGCGTCGGGCGATCAGCCGATCATCGTGGAACGCCAGATCCGTCGACCGCCCGGCTCCCTGTCTGGGGCGGTGGTGGCGACGGTCGTTGGAGCGGTGGTCGTTGCCGCGTTGTTCGGATACCTGTTTCGGGGAGCGAGTGCGTCTGGCACCGTCGATGGTCCGGTCCAGAAGGTGCGAAGCGGCGACGACTACGACTATAAGGCGGTCGTCGAATACCGACCCCAAGAAGACGTCGCCCATCTCTGTGGGGACTCGGGGGTGTGCCGGGCGATCGTGGATGTACCGCGTGATGCCTCGATGGGCGATGAGATCCGTGTTCGCTATCACCTCAACAACCCCACAAGAGCAGATTCGTTCTCTTGGAGCGCGTTCGGGGTCCCGGGAGAGATGCTGATCCCATTTGTGATAGCGGCGCTGGCGGTGCTGATCGGGGCGCCGTTGCTGGTCTGGCACCTTCGCTACCGACGGACCCCGTCGGCTGTCGACGAACCTTCTAGAGCAGGCGGGCCTGCGCTGGCGGAGGATCCGTTGCCGGATGATACGCCCGTGTTCTTCGCCCGCAACACCTACTCCCATCAGATGATGCCCGCAGGTGGGCCCGATCCGAGTGCTCATTGGGGACGACGCTACGAACATGTCCGCGACGATCTCCTCAATCGTTTCATCGGCGACGGTCACCAACCTCAGGTGTGGCGGTTCCGGGCGAACAGTGGTGAAGGTGGATCGTTCTGGGTGTCGATGGCACGCTGCGCCCGCTGTGACTACCGGACCCGCATCCATCGGTTCCCTCTCGCCTGGGTCCGATATCGGGGTGACGCGTGTGTTCCGATGACCGATGAGGAGCTTGGTGACCTTGTTGCTCGAAAGGAGCATCGGGAGGCCCGATCCGGCTGGCTGCTCGGAGCCGTGTTATCTGCGGTCTTTGCGGTTGCTGTGTTGATGATGGTTCTTTCCGGCGACTACACCCACCCGATGCTTCGGGTGCTCGGGGTGGTGGCCGGTGTCGCCTCCGTCTATTGGTTCGCCAAAGTCATCCGCCGCTGGACCGGACCGTGATGACACCACGAGAAGCCGGTCGGATTCAGACCGGCCGACGTCGGCAGGAGCCATGACATGAGGCGAAGGAAGGCCCGTGCAGCGAAGCAGAGCAATGGGTGGAGCTCCGATCAGAACACGCCATCCTCAGGAGAAACCAGGGCGATCGAGGAAGACCCCGTAGCAGCCAAGAACAGATGGATCGACCATCACCGTGACCTGATTCGGTCCCTGGAGGCAGCCGGGCACTCGCCGACCTTCTCGGTTCAACCCGATCGGTCGGCGGAAACGGGAGCAACCTACGGGTACCGGACCGAGTTGTGGTGCACTGCGTGCCACACCACGTATCTGGGCCCGCGGAAACGTCGCGGATTGTCACCGGAGAGACCCTGTGGTCCGTCTGACGGTCCGATGTTTGCGAGCGCGGCAGACCGGATCATGTCCAACAGGAAGATCAGGTTCGAAGATAGGAACCGAGGGCTCATCGACGCGCTGTCCGATGTCGGACACGAGCCGCGGGTACGCGTTTCCTGGTCGACGGGCGAAGGAGGCGGAGCCAGGGTGTCGCTGATATGTGACCGATGTGGCGCGCGCCGCCGGTCGCTTCTTCCCGAACGATGGCAGAAGTTGTCGCCTACGAAGCCATGTGAGATCTGGTTTCGACGACGCCCCGACCGATCCTTGCTCGGGTGAGTCTGCAGAGTCGTGGGCCTGCCGACGGGGTATGTTTGAGTCGGCGGTAACCGAGGAGAGGGATGACCGGGAGGACCAACTCGCAGCGGCGAAGGTTGGAGCGACGCGCTGAACTCGTTGATGTCGACAAGACCAACGACAAACCGTGGTGGCGGAGATGGTTCCGAGGTGGTCGCCATTTCGAGTTGGAGCAGGACGGCAGCAAGGTCGCCGCAGTCTCGACGTTGCTACGGCAAGCCGAGTCGTTCGGCAATGGGCTGTTGCGTCGAACCGAAGTCAGGTTTGCCGACGGTGACGTGTGGGAAATACTCACCCGCGCTCCAGGCCCCCGACAAGAGAAACAGATACTCGGTGTCCGCTACCTGGCGTCCTGGAATGCGGGCGATCGTGTTGTGGAGGTTGTCGGTAGAGGGACACAGATGGGGAGACGACTCGCCCACCTCGCCGGCGACCCTCCAACCATGACCTTCACCGAAGCACTGTTTCGCACCGCAAAATCCGTCGAGGTGGAGACTGCTGATGGGCGCTCATTGACCATCAATCACTCGCGCAGAAGACTCACCGCAAAGACCAAGCTGGCATCGGGCGACGCGCTCACCATCACCAGAGCACGGACCCGCTACCTACTCACCCCAACCTCCCCCGTCCCCCTCGAAGCAGCCCTCTTGCACTGGCACCTGATGCTCGGCGACTACCAGGTTCCCAATAGCTACAGCGGTGGTTGACGGTGGACCCACAGCGGGCCCGCCCGAAGGCGGCCCCGACCGAAACCCCGATGGTGGTTGTCTGGTCGTTCTCTAGGTAGTCGTTCACAGATGTGTCGTCCTGGGCGGCGTCCCAGAAGGATTCGTCCTTGCCGTGTTCCTCGACAA
>JABAOG010011610.1_pt1 | contig 13819 bp, 30 predicted proteins | sample 7062131 | NCBI WGS metagenome assembly JABAOG01 (sample SAMN14538629, study PRJNA623070) | marine sediment metagenome | biome: marine biome [ENVO:00000428]; feature: marine pelagic biome [ENVO:01000023]; material: deep marine sediment [ENVO:00002113] | place: India: Arabian Sea | collected... | reverse complement strand
AGCGTAACTTGGCTATGCGACAACAGTGGAAGTCGTGTGATCAGGTGGTCAGCGGGAGCGACCGCTGGCGAGCGGCGTAATACGACGACTGGATCCCGAGACCAATGGCAGAGTACCAACCGATGTACCTGTGGACCTCGCCACCCTTAGGACCATAGGCCAATATCTCCGTGTTCGGCGTGTCAGCCCACAAGTCCCGGACCATGTTGGCAGCGTCAGCTGCCGTGCTGGCCAGTACTTCGTAACGGATTGTGGCCAAGGTGCCGGGAACCCGCGCCATGGGCGCATTGAACACGACGTACACGGGCACGCGGTTTACGCGTTGACCGCTGGGCAGCTTGCCCACGAACCGGGCCGCTGCACTGTACTGGGCACGCCGAGGATCGGCGGACGGCTGCGCGCCGTCGAGCCGGTCGTCAGTGATCGGGTCAGAATGTAGTCTCAACATCTCAAAATCCTCCCAGTCTGGCCGCCAAGCTGGCGATGACGTCGGCCGTGCCGGCCACAGTGAACAGGAAAAACAGGCTAACAGTGACTAGGTAAGCTCTCATGACGAATCCCTCCGGTTGACGCGGTACACGCCGACGACCCTATGTTGGCGGTCGGCGGTCCAGTCGATGATGTGGCCGATGCTGACGTTATAGCCGGCAACGTGGCCCCGTGTGAAAACCAAGTAACCGGTCGTGTCGGTGCCGTGTCCTGCAGTTTGCAGGAGCCGGCCCGCAGTGCGAACCGTGCGGCCGCCGGCCCGTCGAATCTGAGCCGTGACGTCTAGCAGGTCAAACCCGAGAGACTCCACGGCGCGTGCTATGTCCCGGGTGAGCATGCCGCGACCGGTGGAGCGGCCCATTTTGCGGCATGCGTCGTGTGCACGTTCATACGACACGCTGCACGCTGCAGCGGCCGCGATCACGCTGCAGTCGTTGCGCTCGCCGATCTCGGTGGCGCGGGACCGCAGGACTGTCCACAGCTGGAACCCGAGCGGCTTGGGTTTCGCGTCTCGGGCTGCCGGGTCAGTGCTCGACGACACAACGGCCGTCGAGCGGTTAGCGCGGACTCGGCCGACGGGTCGGCCGTCGGCGTACTCGGTGCGCTTGGTTTTCGTGTTCCACACGACGCCCGCGGGGCGTTGCGTGATCACGACGGCACCCGGCCGATAGTCGGCCGGGCGAAGCTGCTTTTTGAGTTTCGTTGCGTTCATTGCATCAGTCTCCCGTGTTAGCGTCGCGGAATAGCCGGAGGCTAATACTCTGGCCGTTGCTGTTTCGGATGTTGATGGTGCGGTACTGGTAGGCGCCACCCTCGTCACGCCCTTTGCGCCACCGGCCCAGCTCCACTGACGTAACGTCGTGGATACCCGCGCTCAGTGACCGGTCGTCGCCGTGAACGTGGACGTTGAGGCCGCACTGGCTCTCGAAGTAATCGCCGGTCGTGTCGTCGAATTGTCGGTTGCTGTCGCTCATGATGTCTCCGTGTGTTGTCGCTGAGTTCGCGTGTATAGTCTCAAATGGAGACTGTATTGTATGTGAACTGCGTCACACTTTCAACACTTCGATTCGCTTCATTATCGGCGCGCTGCCATGGGCCGGGATCACGATGTTGCCGCGTTGCCGGCCGTTGTTGCCGTGGCATGCCATGCACTGCNNCGAATCGTGGCAGCTGACCCGGGAGGCCGGCCCGGAATGTCCGGTAGCCGCGGCGCCGTGCTTCCGCGTACTCTGCCGCGGTCTCGACGCTGGCCATGCACACGGCCGCGTAGTCGGCCGAGACGTCGCGCCACTGGTGAGTGTACCCGGTGGTACCGGCTGCAACGGCGCGTATCGCCTGCCACACGTGCAGCGGCACGGCCGCCGGGTCGCCATAGGCGCCGAACCGGACCAAGCGACCGCGTGCCCAGTCTGCATTTTTGGCGGTAGGGTAGCTGTCGCGCTCCCACGCGCGCCACACGGCCAGCGGCGCCTGTCCGAGGTTCACGTAGCAGGTGCGGTCAGAACCATCGCCAGCGGCGCCCCGGTGCACGCAGGCGCCGCATACCGTGGAATCGGCGCCGCTCTTGACCGCGGCGACCGGGTTCTGATCCTGCCGGAGTATGAATGTCTGGATCATGGCGCCGGTTTTCACATTGGCCGACGGCCGGTTGATACCGGTCGCGATCGCCACGATGCCGCGGCCGTCGAGTTCGGACGGGCCGCAGTAAATCACGAGTCCGTTACTCATTGTTGGGATCCTCCCGGATGATGACCGGCGCAGTTTCCAGCTTCAGCCGGCGGNNGCGCGCTTCGCGCAGTGTCTTATATGACCCGGCCACTAGTACCGGGTCGTCGCGTCGAATCTTGTACTTTACAGTATACATAGTGTTCTCCAGTTGTCGTGGTCTCATCCTATATGACCGCGATTCGCGTGTATGTGACCTATGTCACAGTTTAGGACATTGACCCCCAGATTGCAAGATTGTGACGCGCGTCACGTTTTGGTAGTCTGGATGTGAGACCATGGGAATCAGGACCAACCACCGGGAGTGCAGAACATTATGGAAACTTGTATTATTGTCACATTGGGGTGGATTGTTATGTCAATCCCGATCAGCATTATGACCGGCCGCATGTTGGCGAGGTCAGCGGAGCTAGGAGAGTTAGAAGCCTACTACATAAGCCTACTGCGAGGGCCGAACCGTGACCAGTGACACAGTTTTACACTGCCCAGCTTGCGGCGGCGACGCCGGCGTGCTAGGGTTTCTTGGTAGCCTACTGTGGCTGCGCTGCATCCACTGTGGCTTAGACTTCAACAGCAAAGGAGACGACTATGTCGAACCTGAACTTGAAACTGACCAGGACTGAAGCCCTGGAATTGATCGGTGCCCTGTACCTCCCGACTCGCGGGGCCGTCCGCAATAGCCTACATGATGTTGCCGGGCGCCTCAAAGACGCGTTCATTGATCCTCCCCAGGACCTGGAGCCGGTCGGGAACGTGGCCACTCACGGATTCACGCTCCCTGGCTTCTCGATGTACCCGGTGACGGGCCGGATGCAGGCGTCATACTTGGTTGTACATGACCACGACCAGGACGTGTGGACGTGCACTTGCCCAGACTTCCGGCACCGCAAGAGCGGCGTCGAGGGAGATGTCTGCAAGCACATCCGCCTACTGCAGAAGTACTAATAACCGGAGGTTATAAGCCATGAGAACCTTCACGCCTAGCGGCGATTTCGACTTGGAATCGTACCTGGAGAACGAGGTGTTTGCTGACGACGTGCTAGGCGTCGTCGGCACACTTCGCGAGCTGCAGCGTTCGGTTTACGAACCCCAGGCGCCTACGGGCCTGCGGGGGTTCTGGGATTACACCCAGAGCTACTTGCCTAGCCTGGTCACGGTACGCATGCGCCCAGACTACGATGAGCAACATTATGTCTGGAACCCCTTGCATAAGGCCCCTGTTCGTGCCATACTGGACGCAGAACGTGAGAAGAGAGGATTGAACGATGCAGATCAAGTGTGACATGTGCGACTGGATCGGCGCCGAAGACGACGCTGACCACATCGAGGAACGGCACGGAATGCCCGGGCCGCTCTGTGAGATAATCCTGACGTGCCCGCAGTGCGGGTCCCCGAACCTGTCGGACGTCTACTGCGAGCCGCCTGCGTGGCTTGAGGAGGCATGATGGCCAGCCTACACATCATCGTCAGCCAGGAAAGTATCACGGCGCCCGACTGGGCGCGGTATACCGCCGTCCTGGACAGCTATGACGGGGCGCCGGACGCCGCCGGCCCTGACAACCTCATCGGTACAGGTGCGACGCCGCAGGCAGCGGCGGCGGACCTGTTGGAAACACTCGACGAGTGGTACGATATACGCCCGACTTGACAAGGAGGGCGATATCGATCACCCTACAGGTACATGTACAGGTACACGTGTACAGGTACATGTACCCGTACTCGTCCCTCGTTACTACGTACTCGTGACTCGTACACGTGTACCCGGTAGGGTAAAATACCTGCCTGGGGGGCTTGACAAATGCCCCCCAATCACCCCTAGACTGGTATGAGGACACCAGTATGGACATAGACGCCATGGACATTGACACGCTGCTCGCCCTGGTCGAGGCCTGGTGCCCCGACTGGGAAGAGCACTACGGCAGCCTCCGGCAGGCTGGCCACGCCATGAAACGCGCCCAGGGCGCCCCTAAGGGCGGCCAGAGCGACTGGGAGACAGGAGACCGGAGACGGTGAGCAGCCACACGCTATGCCCCAAGTGTAAGGGCGGGAGCAAGCGCGAGCTGTCCCTGTCTACCTGGTACGTCGGGGACGTACGGCACGAGAAGTGCCACCGCGCCAGCTGCCCGTACTTCCACCGGGAGCACGACCCGAACGGGCACGTCGAGGTCATCTACCGGCGTAGGCCTACCTTCGAGGTAGAAACCAAGACGCCGAGCTTCAAGTGCCTGGAGTGGTTCTTGAAGAAGTACCCGTTCGACCGCAGTGAGCGATACAAGCTTGTAGATGACCCGCCATTTCTGCAGGTACGGTACGTACGCGGGATCGCGGTGCCGATCTACTCGGCGCTGAGGGAGCACACGGGCATGGTACTGCGCCGATACGACGGCCATGAGCCCAAGGCAAGGACATTCCGCCTGGGGCCCGGCACGGAGCCCCTGTGCGGCTGGTGGCTCACAGGCAGTGAGCCCGATGACGCCTGGTCCCCGTTGTGGGTCGTCGAGGATTGGCTGTCAGCGTGGCGCCTACATCATCGCGGCGTGAACGCGATAGCACTCAACGGCGGCGAGTACACGCAGGCTGTGGACATGGCGATCCGCCAGCACACGGGCCAGTACGTGGACGTTAACCTGGCGCTAGACCACGATGCCTACACCAGGGCATGCACGGCAGCAACCAGGTTCCCTGGCCTACGGCCAATCCTCCTGTCGGATGGTGACATCAAGAACCTGGGTAGCGCGGACATTGGCCGACTGCTGCGCAACGTGAGGAAACACAGTGAATGATCAGAAGCTTGTGGCAGCAGTTTGTGAGTCCCGAGGAGCCTTCCAGGCACTCGCCAAGAGTCTCGACCCTAAGGATTTCACTGAGGCGGGACGGGCGATTGTTGAGCTGGCAGCTAGACAGTATGCGAGGGATGAGGATCTACGCAGCGTGGATCGTGACGTGCTGCGCACTGCTATTCAGTCCCGTTTCCCCGTGGCGAAGCAAGCCGCTGCTGTTACTGACTACCTTGAGGCTCTGCCGAAAGGCGTCACAGCTGGGAACGTCGCTGCCGAATACCGTAAGCTGCGGCAACACAAAGTGGGGATTGAGCTGGCAGCTCGTTTGGGTTCTGGTCAGCACAACGCCTACACGGACGCACTAATCGAGAAGTATCATGGACTGGCACACGAGGCGTCGACACGCAAGCGAATCCCTTCTCTTGACGATCTGGTTTCTACTTTTAGTGGCGACCGCGTTCGTCTTGTCCCTGGTACTGTCAATAGTGCGTGTAACGGTGGAGCTATCCGTGGTCATCATATCCTCATGTATGCTCGCCCTGAAGGCGGCAAGTCGGCCTTTGCGATCAACATGGCTGTCACGGCGCTGTTTGATGGCCTACGCGTCCTGTACTGCTGCAATGAGGAGCCTGCGGACGTTTATGTGGTCCGTTTTCTTTCAAGGATTGCCAAAGCAGACGTCAACCGTCTCCAGACAGACACGGACTACCTCACCCAGATTCACGCTAAAACTGTGGCGTCGACTAAGTTCGACTGGTCGAACCTCATCGTCCAGCACGAAGTCTGGTCGACGTCCATCGTCGAGGAGCTAATGCATGAGTATGAACCAGACGTCGTCTTCGTCGACCAGCTGCGCAACGTGTCGAGCAAAGGCAGGACTGAAAACCGCACGACGCAGCTTGATCGAGTGGCAAACGACCTACGTCAACTGGCGATCAGCCATAAAGCCGTTGTCGTATCACTCACCCAGGCCGCCGAATCGGCGGAAGGCAAGCTGAAGCTGGACATGGGAGACGTGGACAGCAGTAACACGGCCATACCCGGCGCCGTGGACATCATGTACGGCATCGGGCACAACGAGGCGTGGTACGACCAGGACCGGCGGCTAGTGACCCTGGCCAAGAACAAATGTGGCGGCAGCCACGCGTCGTTCCCGGTGCACATCAACAGAGATTACACCGTGATATCAACACGGAAATGGAGACCCTGATGAGAGCAGAACACCTGAAAGCGGGCGACTACTTCTCGTACGAGACGACGCTGCACAAAGACACGCGGTACGGATACCGCGGGTCGGTGCTGGCAACCCAGGTGGTAGTCGAGGACTACCAGGGCAACGTCATGGACTACGTGTCGAAGGGGCACGAGGTCAGCCTCGTTGGACACGAAAGCATCATTGGAGACGAAAGCAGTGGCTAGCAGCGGTGACCGCGGGAAACAGCATCCCCGCAAGACGTGCCCGAGCCCAGCGGACTTCCGTGCGCTGGGCAACTACGGCAAGATGCTGATGGATTCTGTACGGCGCGAGTACGATTCGCGCCTGCAGCGAGCAAACGACAAACGGAGGAAAGCGTAATGCTTGGACCACGAGGAGCAATTGGATTCTTGATCGGCGTACTCACCATCTGGGGAGTGGCCGCGGCTGTCAACACGGCGTTCGCGCACGGCTCGCCGGCCCTGTACGACATGCACACGGTCGAGTACCTGGACGGTGAGGTTATCGAGGACGCTACCGTGCAGCTGCAGCAGACGCGCGACGACTGCATCATGACCATGTCCGGCAGCTTCTGGACCATCGCGGTCGAGAACAAGCTGAACGTGCAATGGGTGTCGGAGTCGACGACTACTGAGTACGTGTTCAGCGCGCTGCTGACGTACCCGGACGGCGTTGAGACGCTGCTCGTGTCTCGCTGCATTGCGGGGCCAAGAGCGTGAAGGGGCCGCCAGTGCCCCTCATACTGATCGCTGGCGTAATCGCTATTATCTTCGCCGTTTCGTACGAGCGGCCGGAGCCTGAGTGGCAGTGCGACGCGACGACCGGTGCAAAGTTCTTCGTGCCCAACGACGTTGAATACCACTGCGAGTGGGACACCCACTTGCGCTGCGAATGGAGGATCCCTGACGATGATCTACTTGAAGGTTCCTGAGTCCGAACGCGACATCGACGGTATCATGTATTTCTCTGATCTGGCACAGACGGCCATCGACACGAACTGGGGCCTGCCGCCCCGCGGGCGGGGCATCCTAAACCTGGCCTATCGCGTCGTGGTTGCCGAGGCGGCTGCCGTCCGCGTAGCGGAGCTGGAGAAGGAAGTCAAGGGCCTGCGGCTTACCGTGGCCCGGTACAAGAAAAACGCATGAGGCTGCCTGATATCAAGACGGCCCGCTGGTTGGTCTTCGACCTGGAGACCGACCTGCTGGACTTCAAGTCGCCCTGGTGGAATGACCAGAGTGTCGACGTGATCCAGGTCGCCTGGAAGCTGCGCGGGGAGCCAGTGAAACACCACTACGGCTCCCTGCGCGACGCGACCGAGTTCTGGCAGGACGTCGAGAAGGCCGAGGTACTGGTGGCGCACAACGTCAAGTTCGAGGCGCACTGGATGCTGCGGCACAACTTCGACCCGACCGACAAGTTCTGGATTGACACGATGATCCTGCAGAAGTTCATCCAGGGCAACCGGTTCCGCAAGGGCGAGTTCAGCTTGGCGTCTGTTTGCGAGAAGTACGGCGAGACGGCCAAGGATCCGATGATCGACAACCTCATGAAGTCCGGTGTCCCTACCAGGGACATCGACCAGGAGCGCCTCATGGCGCGCTGCCGGCGGGACGTACGCACGACCGAGAAGGTCATGATCAAGCAGCTGAAGCGCCTGCTCCGGGAGCGGCGCGTCAAGCCTGCGCTCATGCGCTGCCAGCTGACGCCTATCCTGGTGCATATGGAACGGGCGGGTATGACCCTGGATCCCGAGCGCGTGCGGAGAACATATGCTCAATTCTCCGCAGAACATGCGGAGGTTAAGGCCGAGTTCGACAAGCTGACGGGCGGGATCAACCAGAACAGCCCGAAGCAAAAAGCCGAGTACCTGTACAAGGTGCTCAAGTTCCCGGAGCGCAGGGGACCGTCCGGCCGGCCGATACGCGGCAAGAAAACCAAAGACTGGCCCGACGGCATGCCGAAGACAGACAAGGATACGATGGACTGGCTAATGACACAAGCCACGACTGAGAAGCAGCGCGAGTACGTGCGCTTGGCGCGCAAGCTGTCGAAGCTCGACGCTGCGCTCAACAAGAACCTGAAGTTTTTCCGTGGGGTCTGCGAGGAGCGGAATGGGCAGTTTACGGCCGAGTTCAACCAATGCAACACGGCTACGGATCGGCTCTCATCGTCCGGGCTGCCTCTCTTTTTTCAGCTGTTCGAGGATCAGTACAGCGTGCAGTTCCAGAACATGCCCCGCATCTTCAAGCCCCTGTTCACGACTGACAAAGACGATTACTACATCGTCGAGACCGACGCGGCACAGCTGGAGTTCCGGGTGGCCGCGTTCCTGGGCGACGACTCCCAGGCGAAGCACGACATCCAGGATCCGAACTTCGACGCACACTGCACGTCCGCTGCAGTCATGCAGCAGCTGGAGTACACAAACTTCCTGCACGCGTATCGCAATGGCGACAAGGAATACAAGGTCATGCGCCAGGACGCGAAGGCGGACACATTCAAGCCGCTCTACGGCGGCACCAAGGGCACGCCTGAGCAAGAGCGATGGTACAAGGAGTTCAACAACAGGTACAACGAGCTGCACATGACCCAGGAGTCGTGGCTCGGAGACGTGCTCGCCACCGGTAAGAACAGGACCACCTGGGGTCAAGTGTTCTCCTACTGGTACAGCTTCAACAAGGCCGGTATTCCGCTTGACAAACTCACTGGCAAGCCTATCGGCCCGGCAGTCTTCAATCACCCCGTGCAGGCCCTCGCTACGGCGGAGATTGTGCCAATCGCACTGATCCACTTGTACCATGCCTGCAAGAAGGCTGGTCTGCGTGTGATCTTCATGAACACCGTGCACGACAGCGTCATCGCACTTGTACACAAAGAAGACATGGACCGTTTCCGCAAGGCGGCCGTGTGGGCCTTTACCAAGGCAGTCTACAAGTTCCTGAAGCGCGAGTACGGTATCACTTTCGATGTTCCCCTCGGTGTGGAGATTGTCCACGGTACACACTGGTCAGAGGGTGAGGAGTATTCCGTGGACGTTCAACCGGAGGTATCTTAAATGGGTACAATCACCAAACCCGTTGTCTGGTGCTCGGATGAGAAGAAGTACGGGAACTACTCGTTCAAGCTGAAAGACGTTGACGCGTTCTTTCGCTGCCCGAAACACTTCCCCGACATCATCAAGCGCGGGAACACCGTGAAGGTCACCGTCGAGAAGAACAGCGACGGCGACTACCAGGTGAAGAAAAAGCCGGTCCTGGTCGAAGCGGCCAAGGGCAAGGGCGGCTGGAAAGGCGGTGGCAAGGGCGGCGGCGGCTACAAGTCTGACCCTGAGCGACAGGCTCAGATCATCTGGCAGCACAGCCAGGAAATGGCGCTGCGCAAGATCGACCTGCTGATCGACGCCGGTGGGTTCGGAGAGTACAAGACAGAGAAGGCTGCCGGTGCGCGCCTCGACTCGCTACTCGACGAGTTCACCGTGAAGTTCTTCAAGGAGGTCACGGAGCGACCGCAGCTGAAGGATGCCGCGGAAGTGGCAGACGACCTGGAGGAGTCCGAGGAGGATCTGGATGATCCGAACTTCGACGACGCCGAGCCGGAGAAGGATGATGACGACGAGCTGGAGTGGGATGATGATTGACAACGTGTACAAGCTGGGTATGGCACTGCCGCCGCGGCAGCGGACCNNGCGGCAGCGTACCGTGGATGACATCCTGGACCGCTACAACAGCGGCATCGAGCCTATCGAGAACTGGCTCACGGAGGACATCGTGGCGCTCATTCAGGCGCTGGATGCGGAGCTGCAAAACCGCGTGCCGCAAGACGCGTAAGCTGGAGCAGGGGCCCCTCTTTTCAGGGGGGCCTCCTGCCCGCGTAGGAAGTTTGATATGAGAATACTCGTAGACGCAGACTACATCGTGTACGCCGCTGGCTTCGTGTGCCGGCACAACCGGTACACGGTAGTCACCGGCAAGGGCGACAAGGCTATGATGCTTGGCGAGTTCAAGGGCAAGCGCGAAGCGACGGCTGCCCTCAAGGCTGCCGGCGTCGACGGTGATATCTACCAGTCCCAGGAGATGGAGCCTCTGAGCCACGCGCTGTTCACTGCGAAACGCATGATGGAGAAGCTGAGGGACAAGATCGAAAAGAAGTTCGACCAGTTCGTGGAGCTGGAGGTGTACCTGACCGGGGACGGCAACTTCCGTGACCGGCTGGCCACGATCAAGCCGTACAAGGGCAACCGCCAGGCCGTCGAGGTCCCTTACAAGGCGGACCTGCAGAAGTACATGGTCGATCGCTGGGACGCAGTGTACGTGCACGGCATGGAAGCTGACGACGCTGTGGCTATGCGCCAAACGGAACTGGCCGGCGACTCGATCATCGTGACACGCGACAAGGATCTGCTGCAGGTACCGGGCTGGCACTACAACCCGGACAAGGGGTTCGTGAAGGTCAGCAAGAAACTCGGAGAGCTGCTGCTGTATCGGCAGATCATCTCAGGGGACGCGACTGACAACATCATGGGCTGCTATCGCATCGGAGTGGGAAAGGCGAAGGATATCCTGCCGGTGTGGTCGGAGTGCATGGAAGAAGTCACCATCAACACATTCGCTAACAACATGGCCAGGTACCCGGAGCAGTACCCGGAGAACATGACGGCCATCGAGGCTTTCAAAGAGACGGCGCAGCTTGTGTACATGCGCCGCTCAGTCAACGACACGAGGTTCCAATGAAACACATACCAGACGTATTCATGCTCGGCGGTACAGTGTGGAAGGTCATCTTTGATGATGCCCTGCTGAACGTCGACGAGATGGGCTCGTGCTGCACACGAGACAACAGCATCTACATTCGCCCCGGGCTGCCGGTGGCAGTGCAGGAGCACACGTTCTACCACGAGCTGGTGCACGCAATCTGCTACACCATCGGCTACAAGAAGTTGAACGCGGACGAGGATCGCGTGGACGCCATCGGCGGCATGATCTACCAGTTCATGCAGACGGTGCAGTACCCGCGGAAGAAACGTGCGAAGTAAGTGGGAACGCAAGGTGGCGCAGTGGCTCACGGACCACGAAGTCCAGTACCATTACGAGCCCGGGCAGTTCACGTTCGAGCAGACGGGTAAGATCCGTAACACTCAGTGCTACCATTGTGGCGAGCGTGAGATGGTGACGGTGCGCAAGTACACGCCGGACTTTTACTTGCCGAAGCACGACCTGTACCTGGAGACCAAGGGCCGGTTCATGGCCGATGATCGCAAGATACTTGTCGGCATGGCGGACTCCAACCCGTGGATCAAAATCGTGATGGGATTCCAGAAGCCGGGATGGGTCGGCAAGCGCGGCGTCACGTCGTACGAGGACTGGTGCTTCACGCGTGGTATACGTGCGTGGACCGGCAAGGGTGGATTCGAGGAGTGGATGTATGAGCTGGAAGGTGTTTGATTACAAGTGCCACAACTGCGGGCACCTGGAGGAGCGCATGGTGCCGGCCGAATTTATGGACGCGCAGTGGTGCGACAAGTGTGAGACTGACGATTTTGTTAGTGGCATGAAGCGCATGCCCGCCGGCACACGCACCCACTTCCGCTTTGCGGACAAGAAACTCAAGAGGTAGTTATGACTATACCAACTGACGATGCGGCGCGTAAGGCGCTACCAGTATTCCAAGGCTGCGTGGAGTATTTCCCGGACAGCCTTGTGGCGGTCGCGGAGCTGTCCAAGATAGCCAACGACCAGCACAACCCCGGCGAGCCCCTGCACTGGGCCAAGGAGAAGTCCACGGACGAGCTTGGCTCGCTGACGCGGCACCTGCTCGGCATCGCTAAGAATGGGCCGGAGGCGCGGGACGCTGACGGCATACTGGAGGCCACCAAGATTGCGTGGCGTGCGCTGGCGAATCTCCAGCGCCTCGCGGATAGCGGGATCAACATACTGGCGACTCCTGCCCGCGTAGAGAATTCTGCGGCGGATTTGGACCCGCCCATCACCGAGACAGACGCCGAGTGCGCTGCTCGCATCCGACGTTCAATCACTGAGGGACCAAAGTCATGAAAGTATACGTAGCCGGACCCATGAGCGGGATCCCCAGGTGCAACGTCCCTGCGTTCGACAGGGCCGCCGCTGCCCTGCGTAAGCAGGGGTACGATGTTATCAGCCCAGCCGAGCTGGACTCACCCGAAGAGCGCATGGCCATGCTGGCCGATGACGCCGGGTTCTTGTCCGGGGACAACTGGTTCTTCTGCCTGGGGCGCGACATCGCCCTGCTCGAAGACGTGGACGGTATTGTCCTGCTGCCCGGCTGGCACAAGTCGAAGGGCGCTAAACTGGAGGCGTACACCGGTCTCCTGACGGGGCTGAAGTTCTTCAGGTACTTCCCCACGCAGGGCGAGATAGTCTGTATGCGCAGCTCACTGGTGTTCAACGTGATCACCCGCAACACCGAGGTAGACTATGATGAGTTATAAAGGCATGAAGGTCCTCGAAATAGACATCGAGACTGCGCCGCACATCGTGTACGTCTGGGGTCTGTACAATCAGAACGTGGCGATCAATCAGATCGTCAAGCCAGGCACCACGCTGTGCTGGGCTGCCAAGTGGCAGCACCAGAAGCGGACCATCTTCCGCAGCGTGTGGGAGCACGGGCACGACGCCATGGTGCAGGACGCGTACGACCTGCTCGAAGAAGCCGACGTGGTCGTGCACTACAACGGGAAGAAGTTCGACATCCCGACCCTGCAGCGGGAGTTCGTCCTCATGGGCCTGACTCCGCCGTCGCACTACCACCAGATCGATCTGTACCAAACGGTGCGCCGGCAGTTCAAGTTCGCTAGCAACAAGCTAGACTTCGTGTGCCAGCAGCTGGGCCTTGGCAACAAGACACAGCACAAGGGCATGGATCTGTGGACCGGTGTCATGGAGGGCAGCAAGCCCGACCAGCGCGTCATGAAGACGTACAACATCCAGGACGTCGCACTCCTGGAGCGACTGTACTACAAGCTGCAGCCGTGGATCACGAACCATCCGAACCGGGCCCTCTACATCGAGTCGAAAGACGGCAAGAAGATGTGCCCGACGTGTGGCAGCACGCAGCTGGAGAGCAAGGGCATCCGGTACACGCACGCACAGAAGTACCGCAGGTACAAGTGCAACAACTGTGGCGAGAACCCGCGCGAGCGACTCCGTATGGAGAAGTCGGGCGACCACGTACTCAAGGGAGAGTAACATGTTTGGACTGCAAATGAGCCAAGAGAACTTCAAGAAGCTGATGGAGCTTCACAAAGTGCACAACGAGGTCGGACNNGACAAGCAGGCACCTGGGAGGACTTTGGCGTCGAGCTGCAGCGCGCGCTGGACGAGGCGTACTTGCGCATACAGGAAGCTGACGATGCGGACGAGGCCATCAACAAGGCCAAGCTGGAGGCGCTGGATGCGGAGCTGGCGGAGGCCATGGCCGCCTCTGGCCGCAACGTGGAGAGGAAGTATGAGCATTGATGCGCCCATACCTGAGGAGCTGGTCAACTACGCGACCAGGACGGTCGAGCAGTGGCGCCAGCGCGTGGAGCAGTGCGAGAACGATTTGCGCACTGCCCGCGAGCAGTACGACAGGTTCC
>JABAOG010015189.1_pt1 | contig 13821 bp, 11 predicted proteins | sample 7062131 | NCBI WGS metagenome assembly JABAOG01 (sample SAMN14538629, study PRJNA623070) | marine sediment metagenome | biome: marine biome [ENVO:00000428]; feature: marine pelagic biome [ENVO:01000023]; material: deep marine sediment [ENVO:00002113] | place: India: Arabian Sea | collected... | reverse complement strand
GCCAGGGTTTGAAGGCCAAATTCGCGGCGGAAACGTTGGTCGAGTTTGTTTTTAATGAGATAGCCGGCAACGGCCGCGGGAACCATCTTCTGCCAATCATCGCCTTCGGCCATTGCCCGGCGGACCATGGTGCCATTAATGGGTATTTTATTTTCTTCGGCAATCAGCGAGACCGGACGGATAATCCTATAATCTTCGGCAAGCAGGCTGGTGACGTAGGGGTTTTCGGTAACAAAAAGGTCGAGGGGGCCGAATATGTCCAGGATCATTTTACGCCAACGGGGACCGTCATCCAGGTCGTTGATAGGGAGAAGGGTGTAGTTATGGCGGCCGTCCAGCGTCAGATGGATCATCTCCATCGTTTCTTCGGCTGTAAAGGGGTTGCGCAAGTTATAGCGGTTGGCGCTGCCAATGCCGATGAAAGCGTGTTCAGCCCGGTCGCACAAGGCTCTGAGCACGGTGGCCTGGCCCAGGTGAACCGGCCGCCAGCGGGCGACCATGCCAATTCGGCCGACTATGGAGGGTATTATGTCCGGCGAAGCCATGCTTTTTCAATCTCAATCAATACAATCATTACAAAGCCCAAAGCAATGCACAACAAAAGTTCCCAAAAAGACAATGGCGTAATTTCGAAGAATTGGTCTAAAAATGGGATGTAAATGACGGCCAGTTGAAGGACCGCCGTGAGGACAACCAGGGCCAACAAAACGGGATTTGAGAGCAAACCCAAAGATAAAATTGATTCCGTTCTGGAACGAGAGGCCAGGGCCTGACCCATTTGCATAAAGGCGAGGACGGTAAATATCATGGTTTGCTGGTGGCTGACATCACCGGCAGCGGTGTTCCCAAATATAGCGCCGACAGCCAGCGCGGTCATGCCAATTGCCAGACCTACCCAGATAACGTGCCTGGTCAGACCTTCGCTAAACAGGCTTTCCTGGGGATCGCGGGGCGGCCGTTTCATCGTGTTTGATTCGGCCGGTTCAACCCCCAACCCTAAGCCAAGCAGTCCGTCAGTCAACAGATTCAGCCAGAGAAGCTGCAAAGGAAGTAAAGCCACATTCAGCCCGATGAGCGGGGCCAGGAGCATGACCAGCACCTTGCCAGCGTTGCCCGCGATTGAAAACTTCACAAAGCGGCGAATGTTGTCGTAAATGGCGCGGCCTTCTTCCACGGCCGAGACGATGGTGGCAAAGTTATCATCCAGCAGCACCATTTCCGAGGCTTCTTTGGAGACGTCCGTGCCGGTAATGCCCATGGCAATGCCAATATCCGCTTTTCGCAGGGCAGGGGAGTCGTTAACGCCATCCCCTGTCATGGCCACAACCTGGCCCTGGTTTTGTAATACTTCAACGATTCGCAATTTGTGTTCCGGCGTTACCCGGGCGTAAACGGAAACCTCCCGAACCACGTCGGCCAGTTCTTCGGGCGACATATTGTTTAAATCCTGGCCGGTTTTGACGCGCATATTGTCGCTGATGCCGAGGTCGTGGGCGATAAAGCGGGCGGTTAAGGGGTGGTCACCGGTGATCATTACAGGTCGAATGCCGGCCGTTTTGCAGGTGGCTACGGCCGTTTTTACTTCCGGGCGCGGCGGGTCAATCATCCCGGACAAACCAATAAAGGTCAGGTCTTCCTCGGCAGGTGTGGTGTCTGGCTGGTAACGCAAGGCCAGCCCCAAAACGCGCATCCCATTTTGAGCCATCTGGTCATTGGCCATGTCAACCCGCTGCCGCCAATGGTCGTCCAAAGGCACGACTTCGCCGTTTAACCAGAGGGTCCGGCATAAGGGCAGCAAGGCATCTACCGCTCCCTTGGTAAAGGCCACAAAGGGACTCGATGTGTTTGCCAGGGCGCGAAGAGCGACAGGAAGTTGTTCTTTGTCTTCCGGCAAGCGATGGACGGTCGTCATCCGTTTGCGGTCTGCGTCAAATGGCAGCTCTCCGACGCGCGGGGTTATTTTTTCGAGGACGCTCTTGCGCAGGTTGACCTGGGAGGCGGCTACTAGAAGTGCGCCTTCAGTGGGGTCGCCTAAAGCAAGATAACGGCCGGTTTCGGGGTCTGGCCGGAGGGAGGCGTCGTTACACAAGGCCCCAGCTGCCAGCGACAGGCCGATTTCTGGCGGCTGGCGGGATAGAAATTCAATGGGGGCGTCTTGTTGTTGAAGAACTGAGGCGGGGTGTTTGGCGGTGCCTTCTAATTCCAGGAAATGGCCGGCGACGTCGATGATGGTGACGGTCATCCTGTTTTCAGTAAGGGTGCCGGTTTTATCGGAGCAGATGGTGGTGACGGAACCAAGGGTTTCAACGGCGGGCAGCTTGCGGATCAAGGCCCGGCGGCGAAGCATCCGCTGGGCGCCCAGGGCCAGGGTGACGGTGACAACGGCAGGCAGCCCCTCGGGAACCACGGCGACGGCGACGGAGACGGCCGTCAAGAACATCTCTTCCACCGTCTCGCCTTGCAGCACGCCAATTATTAAGACCAGGATGGCGACGATAATGCCGCCAATTGCCAACTGCTTACCGACCTGGTCCAATCGCTGTTGGAGGGGGGTCAGGCCACTTTCAACGGTCTGGAGCAGGTCGGCGATTTTGCCCAATTCCGTCTTCATGCCGGTGGCGGTGACAACGGCCGTTCCCCGTCCATAGGTGACAACTGTTCCCATGTAAGCCATATTACGGCGGTCGCCCAAGGTGACATCTTCGTCAGGCAGGGCTTCAGACTGTTTTTCAACCGGCTCCGACTCGCCGGTCAGGGCGGCTTCCTGGATGCGGAGATTGACCGCCTCCACCAACCTTAAATCGGCCGGAATGGCGTTGCCTGCCTCCAGGAGGATGACATCACCGGGGACCAATTCTTTGGCTGACAGCTCAGCGACTTGACCCTTCCGGCGAACACGGACGGCGGGGACGGCCAGCCGCTTCAAAGCGGCCATGGCCTGTTCGGCGCGATACTCCTGGAAAAAACCCAGGAGGGCGAAGAGGATGACGATGGCGGCGATGGCGGCCGTTTCTGTGACCTTGCCCAAAAATCCGGAGACAACGGCGGCCGCAATCAGGATCAACACCATCGTATTAGTCAGTTGGAGCCAGAGCAGCCGCAGCGGTGAAACGCCGCCTCTTTCTTCCAATTCATTTGGGCCGTGTTGCTGCTGTCGTTTTGAGATTTCCCCTTCGTTTAAGCCTTGGGTCAAATTAACATTAAGGGCGTCTGTTACGTCAGTTGTGGTTAGGGTATGCCAAATTTTTTCCGTAGCCATATGGGCGCAAAGTATAACATAAAGTTTAATGATAAATAAGATCGGCGGGGTGTTTACATTTCGTTAAGGATTGGATGTTATACTGTGTTTATAATGAATGCTCGAACGAATAAATCATGGCTTAGAGATTTAAGAAGTACGGGCAATGCCTATAATCAGGCACTTTTAGAACTGCGCGACTTCCTGATGAGGGCGGTGCTGGTTTACCTGACCCGCCATCGTAGCGACCTGTCTTTCTGGACGGCCGAAGATTTACGCCACTTTGCTGAAGATATGGTTCAGGAAGCTATTATCGATATTGAGGATAATCTGGAGAGTTTTCGAGGAGACGCGAAGTTTACAACCTGGGCCTATCGCTTTGTTATTAACCGGGCAATCGGAGAATTACGCCGCAGCCGTTACCGGGATATCTCTTTTGAGGAGATTCAAGAGGTAGAAACAGCTTTTTTTGAGAGGCTGCAGGCTGAATCTTCAGGCGTCTCACCGGAAACGAAAGCAGAGCAGCAAGAAATGGCCGCTTTGCTTCTAAACATTATTCAAAATGAGTTGACAATTCACCAGCGTCAAGCTATGGTTATGGTCTATTTCCAGGGCCAGTCAATGGAAAAAGTTGCTGAAAATTTGAATATCAGTCGCAACGCGCTTTACAAACTACTCTTTGACGCTCGCCAGAAAATGAAGGCTGTCCTCACATCTCGTCACTTGAGTGAGGGCGATATCCTTGCGCCTTTTGAAGAGTGAAACGTCTCCATTAGGTAAGAATTTGGACGCTCGCAACATCCTATATGTTGGAGGGTGTGCAAAAGATAACCTGTGATTAAACAGGGAGGAAAATTGATTTACAAGGAACGTCTTAAAAAATGGCTCGACGAGGTTTACGAAGAATCGGTCGAGAAGGACATTAGCTGCCGGGAGCTTTTGGACCATCTACCCGCTTACATTGATGCCGTTGTCCATGGCCAACCGGGCAATGGTAAATATGAAGATTTAGACCAGCATTTGGACAGCTGCCCTGACTGTGCAGAACTATATGCTGAATTGGTCCATCTGGCTGCATTGGAAGTAGACGGCCGTCTACCTGAAGTTGATGAATTATTAGCCGAATTGGCCGGTGAGGAAACGGCCGTGCCAACAGTCTGAATTGACCCCATTTTACCCAAAATAAGAATAATCTCCTAGAAACTTTTCGTAAGAATCGTTTACCCCATCACGTCTAATAACTGAATCAGGCTTGTTTCAATGTTAGAAACGGTCGATGTATTCGTTGGCTCAATGTGAGAACTCCGCAGCAGCCTCACGAAAGTCGGGCCGACCTTTATGGTCGGCCCGTCCTCGTTAGCCAACGTTTGGAAATTTAACATGATGTTGGAGGTTAAGAGATGACGGTGAAGGAAAACCAATCGATTTTAGAGACAATCAAGGCGCTGCAAGATACCAGCAATTTCCGGGACTTACATTGGGAAGGGAGCTTTGAGGAATACCTGGAGGTTGTGCGCCAGGATCCTCGGGTGGCCCGGACAGCTTACCAGCGCGTTTACGATATGATCGTTTCTCACGGTTTTGAGGAATACAGCCGCAATCGGGAAAAGCTGGTCCATTATCACTTTTTTGATGATCCATTTGAGAACGGCCGAGATGCGGTATTCGGTATTGATAAACCGCTCATGGAATTGGTCCAGGTTTTCCAATCGGCTGCCCGCCGGTATGGGACGGAGCGCCGGGTTATTCTGTTGCATGGTCCGGTTGGAACGGCCAAGTCCACCATCGTTCGCCTATTGAAAAAGGGGTTGGAGGCTTATTCCCGGAGCGAAGACGGCCGTCTTTACACTTTTTACTGGCAGTTAGAGAATGGGGAGCGCATGCCATGCCCCATGCATGAAGACCCATTGCATCTGATACCACCCGAATTCCGGCGGGTTGTCCTGGAGCGGTTGAGCAATGGTCACGTCGATGAGCATCCGGTCGATATCGAGGGAGAACTGTGTCCTGCCTGTCGTTTTACTTATAATGAACGATTGGCTGAAGCCGGGGGAGATTGGACCAGGGTTATCAACCAGGTTCGGGTGCGGCGGCTGCTGCTGTCCGAAAAGGATCGCATCGGCATCGGCACCTTCCAGCCCAAGGATGAAAAGAACCAGGATTCGACCGAACTGACAGGGGATATTAACTACCGCAAAATCGCAGAATATGGCTCTGATTCTGACCCCAGAGCTTTTAACTTTGACGGGGAGTTGAATATCGCCAACCGGGGGCTGGTCGAGTTTATCGAAATTCTCAAACTGGATGTGGCCTTTTTATATGACCTTCTAACCGCTTCCCAGGAACATAAAATTAAGCCAAAGAAATTTGCCCACACCGATATTGATGAGGTTATTTTAGGCCACACCAACGAGCCCGAGTACCGGCGCCTGCAGAACAACGAGTACATGGAGGCGCTGCGGGACCGGACGATTAAGATTGATGTGCCGTATAATGTTCGCTACCAGGATGAAGTCCAGATTTACGAGCGGGACTTCAACAACCGCCGGGTGGTGGGCAAGCATATTGCGCCCCACACGCTTGAACTGGCGGCTTTATGGGCGGTCTTGACCCGATTGGAGGAGCCGAAAAGGGCCGGGTTGACACTGTTGCAGAAATTGAAATTGTATGACGGCCGTTCCCTGCCTGGCTTTACCGAAGACACCGTTATCGAGTTGCAGGAAGAGGCTAAGAGCGAAGGGATGTTTGGTATTTCACCCCGTTATATTCAGGACAAGCTGTCGAATGCCCTGGTAGCTGACCAAAACCGGACCTGTCTGAACCCGTTTATGCTGATGCGGGAGTTGGAAACAGGCCTTAAGCATCATTCGCTCATTACCAATGATGACCAGCGTAAGCGTTTCCGGGAGATGTTATCAATTGTAAGAGGCGAGTTTGATGAGATTGTCAAGAACGAGGTGCAGCGGGCGATTACGGCCGATGAAGAGGCCATTAAACGGCTTAGCGCCAACTATATCGACAATGTTAAGGCTTATACACAAAAGCAAAAAGTCCGAAACCCCTTTACCGGCCAGGATGAAGCCCCCGACGAACGGTTGATGCGCTCCATTGAGGAGAAAATAGAGATTCCAGAAAGTCGCAAGGATGATTTCCGGCGGGAGATTATGAATTACATCGGCGCCTTAGCTATCGATGGCAAGAAGTTCAATTGGGACTCGAACGAACGGCTGCGGCGGGCGCTGGAACTGAAGATTTTTGAAGATCAGAAAGATTCCATTAAGCTGACCAGCCTCGTCTCCAATGTCATTGATGAAGAGACCCAGGAAAAGATTGAAGTTGTTAAGAGCCGGATGATTAAAAACCAGGGTTATTGTAATGTCTGCGCCGCCGATGTGTTGAATTATGTGGCCAGCATCTTCGCCAGGGGCGACACTGAGAGGGCGCGGGCATGATAGATGGTCATTTACGCATTGAGCAGGATACCGGCCGTTTTCGCCAAATCGTTCGCGGCCATGTGAAGGAGAATCTGCGAAAATATATGTCCCAGGGGGAGTTAATCGGCCGTCAGGGTAAAGACCTGATTAGCATTCCTGTGCCTCAGATCGACCTGCCCAACTTTCGCTTTAACGACCGTCAGATGGGTGGCGTGGGGCAGGGGGAGGGTGATTTGGGGACGCCAATCGGCCAGGGTGATGAATCGGGAGATGGCGGGGCGGGGGATGCGCCCGGCCAACATATCCTGGAAGTGGAGCTAACCCTGGATGAAATGGCGGCTATTCTGGGCGAAGAGTTGGAACTGCCAAGAATTGAGCCGAAGAGTAAGCACAATGTTGAGGGTGAAGTGGTGCGTTATACTGGCGTGCGGCGGGTAGGGCCGGAAAGTTTGCGCCATTTCAAGCGCACTTACCGGGCGGCTTTGAAAAGACAATTGGCGACAGGAACGTATGACCCGGAACGGCCGGTTATTGTGCCTATTCGCGATGACCGGCGTTACCGTTCCTGGCGGGTTTATCCCAAGCCCCACAACAATGCCATCGTCTTTTATATGATGGATGTTTCCGGAAGTATGACGACTCGCAAGAAGGAGTTGGTGCGGCTGGCGGCCTTCTGGATTGATACCTGGCTGCAGGCCAATTATAAGAGCATCCAGACCCGTTACATCGTTCATGACGCCGCCGCTAAAGAAGTTGACCAGCATACCTTTTACCATTTACGGGAGAGCGGCGGCACCCGTATCTCATCCGCCTACCAATTGTGCGCTAAACTCATCAAAAAGGAGTATGACCCGGAAGAGTGGAACCTTTATGCTTTCCATTTCTCGGACGGAGAAAATTTTGGCGGCGAGGATGATCGCCGTTCCCTAGATTTGCTGAACCAACACCTCCTGCCGGCTTTGAATATGTTTGCTTATGGGCAGGTGAAGGGGGGGTATGGTAAGGAATTTATTGAGACGTTAGAGGAAATTGAAGATGAGAAGCTGGTTTCTTGCAAGATCAACCAGCCGGATGACATTTATACGGCGATTAAGGTGTTTTTGGGCAAGGGGTATTGAGCAAGGTAGCAAATGGCAAGTTGCAAGTGGCATTAAGACGAGCGAATTAATATGACCTTACCACGAGAATTGGCGGAATTACAGGATACAATTGAGGATTATGCGGCCGATTTTGGTCTTGATTTCTTCCCGGTTGAATTCGTCATGGTTGACAACAGGATGATGAATCAATTAGCGGCTTACAGTGGTTTTCCGACGCGTTATTCCCATTGGCGTTTCGGGATGGAATACGAACGGCTTTCCAAAAGTTACTCCTATGGCCTGCACCGGATCTATGAAATGGTTATCAACACGAACCCTTCTTACGCTTACCTGTTGACCAGCAACAATCTTGTGGACCAAAAGCTGGTTATGGCCCACGTCTATGGCCATGTTGATTTCTTCAAGAACAACTTCTGGTTTGCCCACACCAATCGAAGGATGTTGGACGAGATGGCTAATCATGCTTCCCGTATCCGGCGCTACGTTGGCAAGTATGGGCTGGATGCGGTGGAGGATTTCTTGGATGCTTGCCTGTCGCTGGAAAATTTGATTGACATTCACGCCCCAGGCATCCGAAGACGGCCGCGCCAGGCAGACCCCGACGAAGAAGACGGCACGCCCGTAACACCCCGCCTGAAGGCCAACGAGTATATGGACAGCTACATCAATCCGCCCGAATACCTGGCCGAACAGCAGCGACGCATGGAAGAAGAAAAAGCCCAACTTAAAAATTTCCCGGAAGAGCCAAGGCGGGATGTGCTCCTCTTTTTGCTTGAGTATGCTCCTCTTGAAAACTGGCAGCGGGATGTGCTGGACATCGTTCGGGAGGAAGCCTACTACTTTGGTCCCCAACGGCAGACGAAGATTATGAATGAAGGCTGGGCCAGTTATGTTCACAGCCATATTATGACCCGTCATGCCCTGGAGCCGGATGAGTTGATTGATTACGCCGATCATCATTCGGGGACGATGGCGGTGCATAACGGCCGACTCAATCCTTACAAACTCGGCCTGGAACTACTCCGGGACATCGAAGACCGCTGGAATCGGGGGGCATTTGGGCCTGAATATGACGCCTGTGAGGATATGGAAATTCGCCGAAGATGGGATAAGAAACTGGGCCTTGGTCGGGAGAAACTGTTTGAGGTTCGCCGCATTTACAACGACGTTGGCTTCATTGATACTTTCCTGACCGAAGATTTTGCCCGCGAACAGAAACTGTTTGCCTTCGATTACAACGAACAAATGGACACCTATGATATTGTCAGCCGAAAATTCCAGGAGATTAAACGCCGTCTGTTGTTCCAGTTGACCAACTTCGGCCAGCCTGTCATTGATGTTGTCGATGGGAACCACGCCAACCGGGGCGAGTTGTATCTCCTGCATCGTCATGAAGGCACTGATTTAGATGTACCCTACGCAACGGAAACGTTGAAGAACCTGTATACGATTTGGGGACGGCCGGTTCATCTGGAGACGCAGGTTAAGAAAAAGGGGCAGGTACGCTTTAGTCATGATGAGGATGGGGGCAGTATGGAGAAGTTGAAAGGGGATTAGAGGACGATGACGCCTCGTGCTATTTTACCGCCGAGCATGTCCTGGTAGGCTTCGTTGATTTGGTCGAGGGGGTAGGTTTTGGAGATGAGACGGCCGAGATCCAACTTCCCCTGCCGGTACAACTCCGCATACAAAGGAAAATCCCGTGCGGTGTTGGCCGAGCCATAGTAGGAGCCGGTGACGGTCTTTTCCTGGCGGGTGATGATGGCTCCCGGTAAATTGGTTCCGCTTCCCATTGGGGAGACGCCGACGAGAACGGCCGTTCCCCCCGGTCGTACCGCATCCAAACATTGTTCCTGGACGGCCGGAATGCCAATGGCTTCAAAGACATAATCCGCTCCCCTTCCGGCGGTCAGGTTGCGGATGAAATCGTTTGTATCAGGGCGAGCCAGGAGAATGTCCGTTGCGCCAAATTCTTTGGCCATATCTCCTTTAGCTTCATTGGTGTCGATGGCGATGATGCGGGATGCTCCGGCCAAGTGGGCGCCCATGATGATGCTTAAACCAACACCGCCAGCCCCGAAGACGGCCACGGTGCTGCCCGGTTCGACTTTAGCCGTGTTGAGGACGGCCCCAACGCCGGTGGTTACAGCACAACCAATAAGAGCAGCCACAGAGAGGGGGATTTCCTTGGAGATGGGTACGCAGCATTCCTGAGGGACGACAGCATAGTCGGCGAAACAGGCCAGAGCAGAAAAATGGTAAACGGGTTCGCCATTTTTAGAGAGGCGGGTGGTGCCGTCCATCATCGTGCCAGCCCAGATTGGCCCGACGTAGGTATTGCATAGGCTGGGCCGGTCGCGCAGGCAATAGAAGCAGGTGCCGCAGTTGGGAGCCCAATTCAGAGCTACATTTTCTCCCGGCTGGACGCGGGAGACACCCTCGCCAACANNCTTCATGACCGGGGACGACCGGGACGGGGTGCCTGGTGGCGCCGGTCATTAGATGCCAGTCACTGTGACAAACACCGGCGGCGGCGACTTTGACCAGCACTTCTCCAGCGCGAGGTTCTTCAAGGTTAAGGGTTTCTATTTGGAAGGGGACGCCGGGTTCATAGAATACGGCCGCTTTTATTTTCATCTTTTTTCATCTTAAAGTCGTAAGGAGTTAATAAATGATATGTTTCCTACTTTACCATTCTTGATCCATTATTCAAGAGCATTAAAAGGACCACTCAATATTTGTAACCGTTTAGCCCCTCTAAAGACATTTGTTTTTTCGGTATCTTTCAACCCAAGTTTATCGTGTGCAAAAAAACAAATGTCTGAACGTTTACCAATATCAATTATTTTCTTAAGTGGTATAAGTGTAAATTAAGGGTAAAATTGGGACCATATTAGTGTCTAAATGGGTGTGGTATCATGAATTCTTTTCTGATTTTTTTTCTCAAGCGGTTGACCTTAATTCCGGCAACATTGATATTGGTTACAATCGTCCTCTTTAGCTTTATTTATTCTATTCCAGCCGAGGAACGGGCAGTTCTTTTCTTTCCGCCAAGACTTCCAAGAACCTTGGCCGGGGAAAGATTTGAAAATTATGTCAATACGATCATTGAGGAAAATGGATTAAATGACTCCTTTCCAGAACAGTACCTTACCTGGATGTCGGGAATTGTTCGGGGTGATTGGGGTTGGAGTCCAACATTTAATGCACCCGTTTTGGAACTCTTGCGTCTTCGGACGAGCGCAACCCTGGAGTTGACATTCTATTCATTACTGACCTTGATTCCACTTGGGTTAATTAGCGGCGTAATTACCGGCTGGCGACCAGGGGGTTCTTTGGACAATTGGTTTCGTTTAACGGCTTTTTTGGGCACCTCTATACCGCCATTTATTTTGGGCCTTTTCCTTTTGTCTATTTTTTATGTGGGACTGGGCTGGTTTGCCCCAGGTCGGACTGGCTTTTACGAATTGTCGATGAGTACCTCAACATTTGAGCATTTTACCGGCTTTTTGACGCTGGATGGGTTGTTGAACGGCCGACCGGATATTACCATCGATGCCTTCCGTCGTTTGGCTTTGCCCGTTTTCACCTTAAGTCTGGCCCATTGGGCGACCTTAGGTCGGGTGACACGGGTTTCAATAATAAACGAAGTTGGTAAAGAGTACTTGCTAGCAGCCAGAGCACGGGGGTTGCTTCGTCGCTCTATTGTTTGGCGGCACGCCTTCAGAAATGTGCTCGCCCCGGCGCTTACGACAACCTATCTCTCTATGACGACCCTGATTACAGGGGTGTTTGTGATTGAAATCATTTTTGATTACAAAGGGGTATCAGAGCTTATTACTAAGGGTATAAGTGGTTCTCAATTTGTAGGCGTGATAGGTGTACCGGATATGGCATTAGCGATGGGTTTTGCTGTGTACAGTTCGCTTTTGGTGGTGCCGATTATGCTGCTGTTGGATGTTGTGAAGGCGGCCGTTGACCCACGCCTTCGGGAAGATGTTTCTTGATTAATTGGCGACATTTTTTTAGGCAGCGGCAGAATTGGCTGGCGATAATTCTGCTCCTGGCGTTTGTCGGGGTGGCGTTGGCAGCGCCAATTTTATCGCCGCCGAATGACCCGGATAATCCGCTGCCGTTTAAGGGGACTGGTTTATCTTTCGGCCGAATCCCAAGCCCGCCAACGGCTGAAAACCCGTTGGGGACAGTCCCCCAAATCAAGAACTTGCCCCAATTTGGCTTCATACCAGACCAGGACGCCTTTCAACAATGGGATGTGTTACATACTGTTATATGGGGAACACGGTCAGCTTTCCGGTTTGGGCTGGTGGTTAGTGTGTCTGCGGCCGTTATTGGAATCTTGATTGGGGCGGTGGGGGCTTATTTTGGCGGGCGGCTAAACCGATTTGTCCTTTTTATAACTGACTCATTCCTGGCGTTTCCAGTCATTGCGGTGGCCTGGCTCATCCAGCGTACCTGGTTTGCCGACATTTATAACCCCTTTCAATTTCTTGTCACGTTGTCCCCTTTTGAGGAAACTCTTGTAGCTCTCAGGCTGAATCCGATAATCCTGGCCCTGGTCATGTTTTCCTGGATGCCGTATGCCCGGTTGGTTAATACGACGGTGGCGCAGCTGAGAACGGCCGAGTTTGTTACGGCCGCACGAGCGTTAGGGGCAACAGAAGCAAGGATAATTTTTCGACACTTATTACCTAACGCCATCTCTCCGGCCATAGTCTTATTGGCGCGTGATATTGGCGGTGTTGTGGTTATCGCCTCAGCGCTGACCTTCATCGGTTTCGGGGGCGATATTGCCTGGGCCATTATGCTGGTTAGCAGTCGGGATTTTGTTCTGGGTTTAGGGGGAAATCCATTTATTTATTGGTGGTCGTTTATCCCAGTTGCGTTGTCCTTAACGCTTTTCGCGTTGGCCTGGAATTTGTTGGGAGATGGCTTGAATGTCGCTTTAAATCCAAGGAAAAATCGGTAAAAAGTGAGACACAATCTGAGGGGTCTAGAAGAATAGAGGAGTTTCGTCAGGGGTCATATGAGTTTTCAACTGGAGAATATGGATGCCGGCAATTTGTTGCCGCTGCTGGCCCAATTACCACAAACTCTCTGCCACTTGGACGCTTTTCGAATGTCATCCCGATTTTGTTGGATGAACAGCTGCATCCTCTTATGGAGCGAAGTTTAAACAGTTCGTTTGAAGATATTTGTGATTATTGGCGGGAATTTTTTCTTCAATCTACCAATCATTTGCTCGCTAAAACAAATAAATCTGCCCATGAGTTAGGGCTGGTTTGAGGAATTCTGCCAATTGCGGCTATCGACTTTAACGGAGGGACAAATGATCGACCGAGTGTGGATTATAGGGGATCGGCCGAAGGTGGTTCGGGATTGGGTCGTGGGCGTGAGGCTGAAGAGGGGTTCGCTGAAAAGCGAACCCCTCTGTTTCTTGACAGGCGTTTTTATGGGATCAGGCGGCGTCAGAAGAGATGTTGTGATTAAGCCGGAAGAGGTTGGTGGGGTCGTAGTGTTGTTTAATGGCCTTGAGGCGATCCCAGGTTCTTCCGGGATAGGCGCTGCGGACCCGGGCTTCACCTTCGTCGCCCAAGAAATTGACGTAAACGCCGCTGTTGCCCTGGTTTAAGTCGGCCGCGAAGTTTGTGACCCAGGTTTCGTGGGCCGGTTTTTCTTGAGGGTTTTGGTATAGGCCGGCGACATTGACCATGATTGGGGCGGTGCGGTGGGCATAGGCGGTGGCGTCAACAGGCACGCGGGCCATGGCCCCGCCCAGAACTCGAATTTGGGCGACGGCCATTGAGCCGGATAGATTCTGGAGGTGGTCCAAAATTGTGGCGGCCACGTCGAGATCGACCTGGTTCAAGAANNAACGCCCAGGGGATGGTAGTTGTCATCTTCTGGTGGGTACATTTCAGGGTAAGACATTGGCCGGAGCATATCGGCAATTGGGGCGGCCAGCGCCCGGAATGGGGCGAGGACCTGTTCACCGTCTTCGACGTCCCCGGCATAAACCATCATGGCCATT
>JABAOG010012139.1_pt1 | contig 13822 bp, 8 predicted proteins | sample 7062131 | NCBI WGS metagenome assembly JABAOG01 (sample SAMN14538629, study PRJNA623070) | marine sediment metagenome | biome: marine biome [ENVO:00000428]; feature: marine pelagic biome [ENVO:01000023]; material: deep marine sediment [ENVO:00002113] | place: India: Arabian Sea | collected... | reverse complement strand
GGACGAGCCAGCGCTCGTGCGGCGCGCTGTTCTCGGCCTTGGCGACGACGCGGTCGATCTTCTTGAGTTCCTCCATGAGGTTGTGCTTTGTGTGGAGGCGTCCCGCCGTGTCGATCAGAACCACGTCGTATCCGCGCGCCTTCGCCTTTGCGACTGCATCGAAGGCGATGGCCGCGGCATCGGAACCGATATCCTGCGCGACGACCTCGCAGCCCAGCCGCTTGCCCCANNCGGAACGTGTCGCCGGCGGCGAGCAGGACGCGCTTCCCGTAATGCTGGAAGCGATAGGCGAGTTTGGCGATGGACGTCGTCTTGCCGACGCCGTTGACGCCCAGCACGAGGATCACGCGCGGCAATGCGTGAAGGCGCTCTTCGGGAATGGCCGTGAAGAGGGCGACCATCTCGTCGCGCAGTAGTTTTTTCGCGTCCGCCGGGGTCGGCGCGCCGCGCACGGCTCCAATCAGCCTCGTGCACGTCTCCATGCCCACGTCCGCAGCGATGAGCGTCTCCTCCAGTTCCGCCAGGAACGCGTCATCGACCGCAGGCCGCGTGAAGAGCGCGCTGAGCCTGCCCGCGATCGTCTTTTTCGTCGGCGCGAGCCCTTCGGTGAGCGGCTTGAGCGGCGTACCCTTCTTGAGCGTGCGCCGCTTCAGGAGCGCGCGCGTCGCCCACGCAGCGGTGCCCGCGGCGGCAACGCCCGCTGCAATGAGTATGGGATATAATAATGACATAGGGTCAGAGTGGATATGACAGGAGCACCGGTCAAGTCAAGGCTCGTAATATAATGATGCGCGATGGATAATGAACTCATACGGCTGGAGCAGGCGCGCAGCTCGCTGTGAGCAAACGCAAACAGGCCCAGTCACGATTCGCTCGGCTTCGCACAGCGGGTCGTCCGCCCATCCTCAGCAACCGACTGTGCTCTAGCATGATTGGGGACCGTCAGGGGGTAGAAGGTTTCAGCGAATCGGACATGGACCTGTTTGCTTCAAGCCGCTCAATGCGAGCTGCGCGCCTGCTCCAGCCGTTCGGGCTGTTTTCATCACGCGTACCTTGTATTGCGCTTTTTGTCTGTTTTCGTGTATAACAAAGGCCTATGGCAGCGTTCTCGTGGTCAATCCTCCTCGGCGGTTTTGCGTTCTTCTTCTTTGGCCTGAAGACCGCCCGCAAATCGCTCCAGCTAGTCACCGGCGATAGGCTTCGACGCGCCATGGGCCGCGTCGCCTCCAATCGCGTTCTGGCGCTCGGGTTCGGCGCCTTCATCACCGTGATCCTGCAGAGTTCCGGTGCCACCAGCGTCATGCTGGTGAGCTTCGCCGAGACGCAGCTCCTGAATTTGCCGCAGGCAATCGCGGTGCTCCTGGGCGCAGACATCGGCACGACGGTCACCGTCGTCCTGCTCTCGATTCAGAAGATCACGCAGTACTCGCTGCTGATCGTCGCGGTGGGGTTCCTCGTCCAGATCATCGCGCGCAATCGCAAGACGAAGCACATCGGCGGCATCGTCTTGGGCTTCGGCCTCATCTTCTACGGCATGCACCTGATGTCGCAGTCGGCCGTGCCGCTCAAAGAGAGCGAGGTGGCGCTGCAGGCGTTCGCCTTCCTCGCGGGCCATCCGCTGGCGACGCTCTTGCTCTCCGTAATCATCGCCGGCGCGATCCACTCCGCGGCGATGATCGGCATCGCCATCGCGCTGTCGTTTGCCGGCACGCTCTCGTTCGAGGCGGCCATCCCGATCGTGCTGGGCGCCAACATCGGCACGTGCATTACCGCGATACTCGCCGGCATCAGCTCGGGCACCGAGGGGCGCCGGGTGGCGCTCGCCCACACTGCTTCAAAAGTGATCGGCGTGGCGGCCGTCTTTCCGTTTATTCCGAAAGTGGCTGAGTTCGTCACGTATGTCGATAAGCTCATCGCGGGAGTCGTTCCGGCCGTGTCCACCACGGTGGCGGCGAAGATTGCGATCACCCACATCATGTTCAACGTGGCGCTGGCCATCGTCTTCCTGCCCGCTCTTCCGCTGCTGGTGAAGCTCGTGAAGTACATCATACCCGAGCCGGCGCACAAAGAGGAGGAGTTCAAGCCGAAGTACCTCGACAAGTCGGCGCTGGAGACGCCGGCGCTCGCGTTTGCGCAGGTGAAGCGCGAGATACTGCGCGTCGCGGAGATCTGCTACAGCATGTTCGAGCGGTCGCTGCGCATGTTCAGCCGCGGCACCGATGCGCTTGAGGAGATCGAGCAAATTCGCGCCGACGACGACAAGGTCGACATCCTCGAGAAGGCCGTGCGCTTCTATCTGGCGAAACTCGGGCAGGAGAACCTGTCGCCGGAGCAGGTGCAGATGGAGATGTCTCTGCTCGCCATCATCTCCGATCTCGAGGATATCGGCGACACGATTTCGCGCGACATGGCGATGCTGGCCAAGAAGAAGGCGCACTGGCATCGCCTCTTCAGCGACGAGGGCTGGCAGGATCTGCGCAGCCTGCAGGCGAGCGTGAAGGGCAACTTCGACATGGCCATCTCCATGCTCACGCAGCCATCGGAGGAGCTCTATCGATCGGTGACGCGCCACGACGAGGACATGAATCGGGTCGAGCAAGAGTATCGCCAGGCGCACATCCAGCGCCTGCATCAGGGGCTGCAGGAGTCGTTCGATACGAGCTCAATCCACCTGGATATCCTATCAAATATCCGCCGGATCAACTCCAAGCTCGCCCATATGGTATTGATGATCGCCCAGACGCAAAAGGGGCTGCTGACCTCTGAAGACGAATAATTAAGGAAGCCGCCGTTTACGGCGGCGCATCAGACTGCCGCGGCTGCTGCGACGTGCCCTCCCCGGCACGTCGGTCAGCCTTAGCTTTCTCACTGTCGCAAAATCCACCCACCAAGTGTCATATTTTTGACGTTTTGTGGTAAAAATTGACCCACCCTCGTTATTGATACAATTAATAGTATCCTAATATTCTGAAATCATTGCGATAATCGATCAATCAAGGTCGAGATACATCCGTTTTAGCCCCCAAATATGGCACGAAGATTGCTTATTTAAAGGGTGAACACCCTGGAAAGGGGGAATCGTATGAAACATTTAATGAGAACAGCATTGGTGCTGTTGGTAGCAACGGGCTTCATGGCAGGCTGTAATTGGGGGGGGCAGATCGTCTGGGACNNGGCGGGCAGATCGTCTGGGACGACCCCACATCGAAGTCGTTCCCCTTCAAACTGCCGGAGAACGTGGAGGGTGTCAGTGAGATACTCACCACTGATATGGTTATACCCGTGACGACGCCCAAGGATAGCGACGATCCAGGAACTATCTGTATTCCTGATTGCGACAAGTACTTGGATATAGAATGCGAAATCCCGAATGTGGCCATGTTCAATGCCGATACCTTCGATACAGAATTACCTCCGATGACCTCGTTCAATCCCGAGGACTGTTGCATTGAATTGACACCTCAGGAAGGGCGCTGGCTTGAATGCATTCGCAAGCTTATCATTACGGGTCAATTGAACTGCGAAATGCTCATGGCTGCAGGCGACTTGATGGATGCGAGTGTCAATAAATTCGGGGCCGAGATGGATAGAAGTAACATCGTACGCGTGAGCGAGGCGTTCGAGCTGAACTTTACGCCGACCTGCACGTCGGGACATCAGGAGGAGACCGATTTTCGCGGCATGCTGCCTCCCGTCTTTGACGGTCGATACATGTTCTTCGTGGGTCAGGATTCGGACGGGGCCATCTCGATCGAGAAGCGCGACCCGATAGCTGAGGAATGGCAGTGGGTTTCACCCTACCAGATGAGATCGAATCCGCCTGCCGCTGCGACTATCCAGCTTCTGGGNNGCGGATGTGGTAGACGTTGCGGATACATTGTATGTTGCCACCATGGAAAATCGCATCGATTTGGAAACAGGCGAAGTCTTAGGAGATTACTTTGTCCTCTACCAATTCGATGTTGATAGTCTGGCGCAGGTAGCGGAGCCCGTGCTCATGCAATTCTATGATGAGGCGATAGGGGTCATCCCCTTCATGCGCGACCTGTCGACTGGCGAGCTCATGACCGTATTCATGTCACGTTTTGATAACGGAACGGCGTTCGATNNTGCCTTGCTCCAATATGGTGTAAACGAAATGGGCATGCTCGTTTCACCGGTTGCAACCGATGGCGGGTACGCGGCGGCTATGGTCGATGTCATAGGGGAGAAGGGGGCCCATTTGGCGAAGTTGGGGATAGCGCTGCACGACGTGGTGATGGACGTATCCGCCAACTCACTTCCTGAGCAGCTAAATGAAGCGGGCATTGTCGATCTTACCGACGAGGAGATTGCCGAGGGGGTTCTGCCGATGGCGGGTGGCGGCATCGCCATGAGCGATCAAGGCGTGGTTTTGGCCCTGTCCTTTCAGGAGGGTGAGGATGAATTCGGCAATATGCAATTTTCCAATCATGTCTTATCGCTCGAGAATGGTGCTATCGTTGACCACGTAGCGATCGATTCCGATGTCGTGGGTGCGCAAACGTTTATTACCGGTGCTTCCGCCGTAGACGGCGATGTCCTCCTGCAGATGTACGATGAAAACCTGCACGCGAGTGCGGTAGCCGGCGTTTCGCGCGATGGCCCAGCATTGACTGTTGAAAACATGGTAACAGGTCTCAATGGTTTTATCGCGGGCGCGTCGTTTGATTACCACAGCAACACGATCGTGATGAACGCGCTGGGCGGGATGATCGGCGGCGACGCAGGTGATGCCGGCGCACCTAATGTCGCTGAAGGCGGCCAAGACTTCCCGGTTATCAACCTCGATCGGTTGGGTTCAACTATGTACCTCCATCGCATGGATACGGATTTCTACTCGAGTTCGTTCTAGGGTATTTCCGATGAATGTCTAAAGCGCCGGTCCTCCCAAGGGGCCGGCGCTTTTTTTATGGTTCTTTGCTGAGACGGTCGAGGCGCAGGATATGCCGCTGCGTCCTGAAGACGACATAGATGAGCGCCAGAAAGCCTATGACGAGCAGATAGGGCAGGAGGGGGAGGACATAACGCGGCCCGAGGGCGATCATGAGCATGTTGTTGAATATGGCGACGATGCGCCCCTCGGTGGGCCCCACACCCATGAAGCTGATCTTGAACTCGTTCGTGGCGGCCATGAGCAAATAGGAATTCACCATGAACGCCGTGCACAGGATCACGACGATGATGATCATCCACTGCACGCGGTTGGGCAGCAGGAACGAATAGCCGTAGATGATCGCGCTGAGGAAGATGTAGTCGAGGAAATGATCCATGAAGTAGCCCCAGCGCTTCATCCCCATCTTGCGGCGTTTGCCCAGTTCGCCGTCGAGCGAGTCGGTGAAGTACTGCAGCACGATCATCAGCGACGACATCCACAGCCAGTGTATGTTGTAGCTCGCGAGATAGCCGAAGAACACGATGAGGGCGCTGATGGGGATGCTGGCCAGGGTCAGGTAATAGCTCTTGATCCACAGGGGCACTTTGGGGGCGATATGGTTGATCATCATGCGCTCGTAGATCCAGAGGACGGAAGCGCCCTTCTTCTCATCGCCGGCGAATGGTTTCCCCATGAGATGGAGTGTGCATCATGTGCGCGCCTCGGTCAAGGGAGGCGATATGAAAAGGGCCGTTTCTCGTCGGAGAAACGGCCCGAAATTGAACCGGGTGTACTTAGACCTTCTTGGCGAGCTGCTTGTCGCTCTCCATCTGCTTGCGATACTGCGCGATGGCGGCGTGTTTCTCGCCGACCTTATTCTGGTAGAACTTCGCCTTCGGCGCGTTCTTCGCCTTCTGAAAGCCCTGAACTTTTGCCGTGAGAGCCTTGCTCTTTTCGGTCGCCTTCGCCTCGAGCTTCTTCAGCTGTTCCTGGCGCTGGGCGAGGTATTCCTTCGCAAACTTCTTGTAGGCGGCCTCGAATGCCTTCTTGCCCTCGGGCGACGTGCGCTTGGTCTTCTTTTCCTTGTGCTCGGGGTTGTCCTTCAGGAACTGGCCCCACGTATATTTCTGGTTCAACGACATAGCTACCTCTCAAACGTGTGTGGCGCCGGCCGGATTTCCAGCGCCTAGTGAAGCATGATGACAGGGCGGCGGACTATAGCCAAAAATGNNATGCTATTGGTCATCGATATAGGCAATACCCATGCCGCATGTGGAATGTATCGGGAGCGGCGGCTCATAGCCACCTGGCGCGTTCCGACGGCCGCGTCGGCGGCGGGCGAGGCGCGGGGGATTATCGCGGGCATGCCCGCAGGCGACGTGGAGGGCGTCTGCGTATGCAGCGTGGTGCCCTCGATCGAACGTTCCCTGGAGCGGATCCTCAAGCGCCGCGTCTCGCGCAACGTGCTCTTTGCGACCCCGGACACGATCGGCATGCCGATCGTGGGCTATCGGCGGAAGGAGATCGGCGCCGATCGTCTGGTCAATGCGTTGGCAGCGTATCATCGTTATAACCGAGCGCTCATCATCGTGGACTTCGGGACGGCGACCACGTTCGACGTGGTCACCTCGGACGGAGCGTACATCGGCGGAGCCATCGCGCCGGGCATCAACCTGGCCAACCGCTCGCTCCACGATTATACCGCGAAGCTCCCCCATGCGCCGATCAAGCGCACGAAGCGCCTCATCGGTCACCGAACGGTCGAGAGTATGCAGGCGGGCGTGTTTCACGGCTACGCAGGGCTGGTGAATCATCTGGTGCGCGGTATCGCGAAGGAGATGCATGCGCGGCCGAAGGTGATCGCGACCGGTGGGCTGGCGAAGCTGATCGCGCCGTCGACCGACGTGATCAGCACGGTTCATGACGACCTCACGCTTGAAGGCCTGCGCCTGGTGTGGGAGCGCAACAATTCCTCACGCTAGCGAAGGGAAGAGCTTCTTCACCACATCGTGCAACACCTTTCCCTTGCGGGTCTGCAATCCCCTGGCGAGGATGTGGTCTTGTTCGAGCGCCTTGTCGATGCCCTCGTTGGCGAGCTTCACGATATAGGGCTCGGTCACCGACGTGAGCGCCTCCGTCGACGTGCGCGGCGTGAGCGCCGGCATGTTGGGCACGCAGTAGTGGATGACGTGGTGCTCGGTATAGGTCGGTTCCTCGTGCGAGGTCGGCCGCGACGTCTCGGCGCAACCTCCCTGGTCGATTGCGACATCGACGATNNCCCTGGTCGATCGCGACGTCGACGATGACCGAGCCGGGATCCATCTCGCGCACGATGTCGGTCGTGATCAGGTGCGGTGCCCGGTCGCCGGCGACGAGCACCGCGCCCACCGCAAGGTCGGCTGCGCCGCCGACCCATTCGGCGATCGAGTCCTTCGTCGACTTCACCGCCCTGATCTTTCCGCCGTACTGCTTGTTGATCGCTTCGATCTTGTGATCGTCGATCTCGAGGATCACCGTCTCGGCGCGCTGGCCCATCGCGACCTCCGCCGCGTTGAGCCCCACGATGCCGCCGCCGACGACCGTGACCAGGCCGCGCCGCGTGCCGGTCACGCCGCCGAGCAACAAGCCTTTGCCGCCGTGGTTCTTGTGGAGGAGGTACGTGCCGATCTGCGAGGCGACGCGTCCCGCCACTTCGCTCATCGGCCTGAGCAGCGGCAGCTGCCCGTCGTCAGTCTCCACCGTCTCGTAGCCCAGCGCGGTCACCTTGCTCTCGCACAGCGCGTGTGCGAGCGCGGGGACGCTCGCCAGATGCAGGTAGGTGAACAGCGTCAGCCCGTCGTGAAAGTAGGGAAACTCGCTCTCGAGCGGTTCCTTGACCTTGACGATCATATCGGCCTGCTCCCAGATCTCGGAGACGTCGTCGAGCACCGTGGCCCCCGCATCGATGTAGGCTTGGTTGGGATAGCCGGAGAGCGAGCCGCCGTTTTCCTCGAACAGGACGGTATGCCCGGCGCCGGTCAATTTTTTCACACCGTCGGGCGTCATCGCTATGCGCGTTTCCTTGGTCTTGATCTCCTTCGGTATGCCGATGATCATGTCGCCTCCTGAGGACCTATTATTCAATATATTCAACGACTTTTAGCTCCCGCTTCCTAGCTCGTTTGCCCTGGATTCGTCAAGCGGTTTGGTTCGTGACGCGCTGTTTCATGCCTCATGACGGGCTGCGCCTTGGTTTTTGGAGGATATAGGTGTTTTTTTAGCAACCAACTGTGGGGAATGACGAAAAACAGGTACCCGTTATTATGATCAGACGATGCTCCATATTTGTGTGCGCCCTGCTGCTGGGCGGCGTCCTCGTCGGCTGCGATGGAAACGGCCACGGGATGAGTCCCGACTTCAGCGGATTCCCTGATACGCCGTTCACGATCTACGACGAGAGCAGGCTCATCGGCGGACCGACTGCGCAGGGCCGCATCGGTGACGTGCTCCTGGATAACGACGCCATCCGCGTCATCATCCAGAAGCCGGCGAAGAACGCCGGCGTGAACTCATTCGGCGGCGTCATCATCGATGCCGACGTGCAGGGCGGCGCGGGCGATCACTTCGGTTCGATCTTTCCGCTGGTGAACGCCGAGTGGACGGTCAACTATCACAACTACGAAGTCACGGCCGACGGCAGCGACGGCGGGCCGAAGGTGCTGCGCGCCTACGGAAAGGTCGACGTCTACGACTATCTGAACTTGAGCTTCATCGCGGACGTTGCGCAGGGCATGGTGGGCCAGCAGGTCACGTGGAGCAGGCGCTTCGACGATCGCGGCGATCCGTTCGAGATATACAGCGATCTCGCCGGCGTCGACGACAACGTCGTCACCGACTACAGCCTGGCGCCGGGCGCGCATCACGTGCGCATCGACACGACGTATACGAACGACGGCGACGAGGATGTCTACATTCCGGTCGGCGAGTTCATAAGCGGCAGCGGCGCGCTGCAGTTCCTCATCCCGGGCATGGGCTTCGCTCCCAGCCTGATGGGGCAGGTGGCGGGCGATACGCCGGGCATCATCTATGCGGGTCTGCCCGGCACGCACGTCTCGTACGGCTACTTCTACGATCCCTCATCGTTCGTGGATCCCGAGACGGGCGATCGGCTGAAGACGACCTCGCTCACCTTCTCGGGCGTGACCGGCGTGCTGCTCGGCGAGGAGCTCATGCAGCTGCTCGCGCCGAGCGCGGGGGATACGCCCAACGTGAACTTCTTCATCCCCGCCGGCGAGTCGCGAACCATTACGCGCTACTTCGTCGTCGGCGATGGGAGCGCGCAGTCGGTCTACGAGGAGGCGCTCAAGATATTTGGCATCAAGGCGCGCAAGGTGAACGGCACCGTCGTCGATGGATCGGGCCAGCCCGTCGCCGGCGCCACGGTAGCCATCAAGAAGAAGAGCGGCGGCACCGTCGTTACCTATCGCACCGANNTCTTCGCGGGCAGCCTGCCGTACGCGAGCGACATGGAGTCGCGGATGCTGGGCGGCGGCGTCTACGAGGTCGCGGTGGACAAGCCCGGGTATCACCTCAACGCGTCGGGGAAGGCGGGCAGCTGCGAGCCGGCCGAGATCGATCTGACGACGGCGACGGGCGCCGCGGTCGCGTGCGCGCTCGGTGAAAAGGGCGTCGTGACGGTGGGCGGCGTCGTGGATGCCGATACGGGCCTGGCGATCCCCGCCCGACTCACGATCGTGGGCGAGGATCCCAGCCCCGAGGGATCATCGGCGGGCACCTTTCGCGACATCAACGTGTACGACTATCCCTTCGGCATCGTCGACGTGAGGTATCTGGCGATCGACGGGACGATCGGGTTGGACGGGGAGACGAGCTTTGATCTCGAACCGGGCACCTATCTCTTCGTATTCTCGCATGGGACGGAATACACGACTGAGGAGGTCGAAGTGACCGTCGCAGCGGGAGGCGCGGCCACCGTGCCGGGCGTCGCGCTCAAGCGCGTGGTTTTCACGCCGGGCTTCGTGTCCGTCGACTTTCACCATCACTCGATCGTGAGCGTGGACAGCTGGATCCTGCAGGAGCGGCGCGTCCTGACGGCGGCCGCCGAGGGCATGGACATCCTGCTGGCGTCCGAGCACGACTACCTGGGCGACTTCGGACCCTTTATCGAAAAAGTCGAGAGGCAGGGGAAGATCAACGCGGGTTCGCTCAAGTCGATCGTGGGCGACGAGGTGACGCCGAACCACTACGGCCACTTCAACGCCTATCCGTTCGCCATCGATCCCGACGACCCGTCGAACGGCGCCCTCGATTGGAGCGCGTCGCCGCTGGACGAGGTGTCGACGGCGCCGGATTATGTGATGAGCCCCGGCGAGATAGTGTCCGCGCTCAGGACGGACGCCGACCGCGTGGTGCAGATCAATCACATCATGGATAATCCGACGGGGTTGCTCGCCGCCACCGGCTGGGTCACGAGCCCCTTGTATTCCGACATGGGCGTCAAGCCCCTGTCGAGCTACGCCGATCCGGTGGAGCGCAGGCTCATGGCGGCGACGGGCGATTATGGGTTTCCCGTTTCCTACGGCGACTCGCCCCTCGTCGCCGTCGAGGGCGTCGATGCCATCGAGCTGGCCATCGGCTATGACTTTTCGAAGAAACAGTTCATGGAGTCGTCGCTGCCCACCTGGTTCAACCTGCTCAACCTCGGCGTGATCATGACCGCCGTCGCCGATACCGACAGCCACGATGAATATCTCAATCCCCCGGGCTTGCCGCGCAACTTCGTCTCGTCCTCGGTGGACCCCAAGGATGGCATGGGCGCGTCGGAGACCGGCATCAGCGAAGCGGAGATCGTGCAGTCCGTGCGCGACCATCGCGTCATCGTATCCGCGGGACCCTACCTCACGGTCGATGCGACGGGAACTGACGGGGCGATGTACGGCGTGGGCGATGTCATCTCGGGAGGCGAGGTGACGCTCACGATTCGCGCGAGCGCACCCTCATGGGCCTGGTTTGACACGATCGATATATTTGCGAACGTGGAGCCGATCCCCATCGACGATGAGACCGACCAGGCGATGACCGGCACGGCGGCCGATCCGGCGCAGTTCTATCAGCCGTACCACGTGCCGCGCTACACGTATCAGCCGTCGCGGCGCTTCCGCGTGGCCGACGGGACGCTCACGAACTGGAAGGAAGAGGATGGCCTGATCACGGCCGAGATCCAGACGACCATCAAGGTCGACGAGGATACCTGGGTCGTCGTGTTCGCCCACGGCACCAAGGATACGGATGGATTCCGCTCGTTGTTTCCCGTCGTGACCAATGTGCTGATGCCGGGGTCGAAGTTCCCCGAGCTCTTCGATCCGCTGCAGCTGTCGGCCTTTCACAAGGATCCCAACGTCTGGGCGCCGGCCTGGGCGCTCGCCAACCCCCTATTCATCGACGCCGACGGCGATGGCAGGTTCACCGCGCGCTATGTGCGGGAGGGGCTCTCTCCGTTAAAGCCGTAGTTCCGATGTTAACGCGACAGGCGGAGTTTTTTCTGGATCCGTTTGATGAGAAGCTGGATCTGCTTGTTCCCCGGCATGAGCTTGGCGATCTTTTTGAAATCGCTGATGGCGCCCGCATACTGCGTCAGGTGAACTCTGATCAGCCCGCGCCGATACAGCGCGTGCACTGACCTGGGATTTCTGGCGATGATCGTGCTCAGGTCGGCCTCGGCTCCCTTGAAATCCCTTTTGCGGGCCTTCGCACGGGCGCGGCCGTAGAGGGCGGCGGCGTGATGCGGCTTGATGAGCAGCGCTGCGCTGTAGTGCGCGATCGCCTTGCCGTACTTTTTCTGCTGGAACCGCATCTGGCCGAGGAAGAGATGAGCGCGCACGTCCTTCGGATAGAGCTTGATCGTCCTCTTCAGCTCCGCGATGGCGGCTTTTGTTCGTTTCATGGCGAGCAGAATGTTCGCACGCTCCAGATGGGCCGCGATGAATTTGGGATCGAGTTTGATCGCTGCGTCGAGATCGCTCAGTGCCCCTTTGAAATCCTTGAGGCCCGACCTGATCTTTGCGCTGTCGTAGCGGACCGGCGCCGACCGGGGTTCCGTCTTTACCGCCATGGCGCAGTCCGCGAGGGCTTCCTTCCTCTTCTTGAGCCCGACGTGGATATTCGCGCGCAGCATGTAGAATTCGACCTGCTTGGGGGCGATCTTGATGATGTGCGAGCATTCCGCGAGCGCCGCCTTCAACTGGCCATTCGCCATCTTCCGTAAGAGGATCTTGATGAAGGTCGGGGGATCGGTCGTGATCGCTGTCTTCAGATCCTTCGTGGCGCCAGCCGTATCACCGAGCTTCCGTTTGACGTCCGCGCGGTACAGCAGCGCAGCCGTGCTCTTCGGATTGTGTGCGCGCGCCTTGGTGAAGTCTTTGATCGCGGCACGATACTTGCGCATGCTCAGCAGGTGAACGCCGCGTCTGAGATAGGCGTCGGCGTTCTTGGGGTCCACGGAGATCGCCTTGGAGAGATCGGCGAAGGCGGCCGCGCGCTTGCCCGCCGCGCCCTTCGCTATAGCCCTGCGATAGATGATCCGGCTGATGAATTTCTTGCGCGAGGCGGCCGTCGAATGCTTCGAGGGTAGGCCCATCTGATACGCCAAGCCGATGACCGCATATCCGAATATCTCGGGATCCACGCGCTTGGCCACAAGGCTCTTCGACAGCATGCCGTTGCTGCCGGTGACGCGCAGGTTCTTCCTGAGCTGTCCGATCACGATCCCCATGCGCTGCGGCGCCGTCGTCCGGCCTTTGCGCGCGGACGCGAGGCGACTGTGCTTAAGCGCCTGTTTGAGAAACAGGTAGGCGAGCTTGACTTCATACGAGGGTATCATCTCCGATTCGACGCTGATGAGATCGTGGAGCGGGTTGTCGACCTTCATGTTCTTGGGGTCGAGCGCGGCCGCGTATCTGAAGAAATCCACGCGCTTCTCGATGGCAGTGCGGTTCTTCAGGTAATATTTCTTGAACGCGTCGATGTTGAAGGCAGTCAGGCGCTCGTTGCCCTCGATCTTGCCGTTGCCGTCGAGGTCGGCGCCCCTCTTTCTAATGATATTGGGAAATGCCTTGGTGAGTTCAACCTTGACCCATCGTCCCTTCATCATGATGTGCTCCCCGTTTCTTCATGCCCCCACACATTCAAGTATCGGCAGAAAATGACAAATGTTGCGAACTTTCTGAAAAGCGACCTAACTACGGTTGGTTAGGATTTTCATCATTTATCCCGCAACTTTTCCCAAAATTGGCCGATAATAGTACCGTAAGGAGAAAAACCGCCTAAAAACAGGCCTAATGGGGGGGGAAGGTAACCCATGGGCTCAAAAGGCATCTCAAAACAGCTCAGGATCGGGCAGATCCTGATACAGGGCGGCGGGAAGCGGCAATTCGTCCCCGGCGCGGTACGCATCCTCAAAGGAATCCCTTTAAAGAAGGCCCTCGCGGACATCAAAAAGAAGGCAGTTCCGTATCTCGATTACTACGTCTTCGAAGATCGCAACAACGATCCCGACAAGCCGCAAAACGATCGCATCTTCGTCGTCACGGCCGATGCGAGCGCCTACGATCGCGCCAAGGGCGATACCTCGAAATTCAAGCTCTTCGCGCCGAACGCCCTGGGCAGCCTCACCCGATTGCGCGGCGCGAAATTCGTCGGCATGGTGGACAAGACGTGGAAGTACCCCTTGAGAGAGGTCGACGCGTACGTCGACCTGCCCCGCGGGCGCAAGCCGACGCCGGCCCAGCAGAAGCTCATCAAATCGTTTAACGCATTGCTCAAAAAGAAGGTCGGCAAGGAGAACGCCAGCGTCCCCCTGATACGGGCTGCTATCCACGAGGTGCTCACAAAGATCGGTGAATTGAGCGTGGGCGTCGGGCGAATCGACAT
>JABAOG010004704.1_pt2 | contig 13825 bp, 14 predicted proteins | sample 7062131 | NCBI WGS metagenome assembly JABAOG01 (sample SAMN14538629, study PRJNA623070) | marine sediment metagenome | biome: marine biome [ENVO:00000428]; feature: marine pelagic biome [ENVO:01000023]; material: deep marine sediment [ENVO:00002113] | place: India: Arabian Sea | collected... | reverse complement strand
TCCGCAGCGCCTTCAGGACGAGATCGAGCAACCTTCCGTACCCGCCCCGCCGCCAAAGAAGTTGCTGTCGAACGGCATGAAGATCCTCGTCGCGGAAGACAACGCGATCAATCGGAGGGTGGTGCATGCCCACCTTCAAGCGCTCGGGTACGAGGTCGACACCGTGAACGACGGTGTTGCTGCGCTCGAGGCCCTGAAGGAGGGCCATCGCTACGCCGCAGTCATCATGGATGGTCAGATGCCGAACATGGATGGCTATCAGGCTGCTCGCGCACTGCGCGCGCACGAGGCTGAGTCCGGGCAGCGCCGCGTCCCCGTCATCGCGCTCACGGCACATGCCATGACCGGCGATCGCAGCGCCGCGTTTGCGGCCGGGATGGACGACTACCTATCGAAGCCCTTCACACAGAAGCAGCTACAAAAGGCGCTCATCCGCTGGGCTGCGCGACCGTCGGCGAGTGTCTCAGAGTTCCCGCCCGACGCGCTCGACACGACGATCACCTCTCAACTGTTGGAGCTCGAAGAAGAGGAGCCGGGTTTCATCTGCGAGGTCATCGACAGCTTTTTCCATACCGCCGAGGAGAGCATTGCTCGGATGAAGACCGCCATCGACGATGGTGACCTCAGAACGCTGCGCGCTGCGGCCCACATGGTTCGCGGTAGCAGCCAGCAACTGGGGGCACGACGCTTCGGCGCAACCTGCTTCAAGCTCGAGAAGCTCACCGAGGTTGCCGGCTCGATCGTCCATGACCTGGAGCGCGATCTCGAGGGCGCGCGGGAAGCGCTCACCAACCTTGCCGACCGCGCGCTCGATGCAGCGTCCTAGCGACGCTCAGTTTCCTTGCACGCCGGCCAGGCGTGAGGCGTCGACGACCCAGCTATCGCGAATCGTCTGCTCCGGAACGCCGTCGACGTGCTCCACAAGCCACTCGACATCCGACGCTTCGAAGCGCGCGATCTGATGGAAGTGATAGATGCCCAAGCGATTGAGTGCCCGCTCGAGGCTCGGGTCGACCCCCTCGAGCCGCTGAAGATCGTCGCGCGGGCCGAACGGCTGCACCATGACCCAGGCAGGCGGTCGCGATTCACCGGTCGTCTTGACCTCGAGCTCCGCCTCGCGGATTCGGCCCTTGAGGCGCTCGATGTCGTCCAGCATGCGCTCGTGAATCCCGTGCAACACTTCGAGCTCGGTGCGCAACCGTTCACTTCGGGTTTCGGCCTGTCGTAACGCGGCCTTCGCATCGTCACGCTCATCGACGGCAATGCGAAGCTCACGTCGAAGGTCTTCTGCGGACTCGCGAGAAGTCGGCCGTGCGTCTAGGTCGATCGCCGAAAGCCGCGTGTTTACTTCTTGCATCTTCCGGTTGCGCGCATCCAAAGTGGCGGTGAGCTGCCGCTTTGCGCGCTGGAGCGAGTCGACCTTTTCGTTCGAAGCACTGAGCTCTTTGTGCAGCCCTTGAATGCGCTCGTTCTGGGTGATCATGTCGGCCCGCGCTTCCTCGAGCTCGTACTCGAGCGTCTTGGCGCGCGTCGGAGCGACCAGCCGCCCCCACAAAACCTGCCCGAGCCACAACAGCGCCGCACCAAACGCAGCCGCGATCAGCAAGGCGCCGATCATCTGCAGTACTAGATACGTCACGTTTCACCTCCCCCATGGCTCCCATCGCCGCCTACACGCATGCTCGCGCGCACGACGCGCACCCCCCGAACCATGCTCACGATTCGCTCCGCGCGCTGCGCCTCCAATGCCGACGGCACCTGGCCCCGAAGCTCGACGTCTCGTCCGTCGACCACGGGAATCACCGCCGAAAAGCCAGTCCGTTCGAGGACCGCGGTCACCCGCGTAGCGACGTCCCACTCGACTTGATGGCGCGTGGGGCTGAGACACGAAACCCAGACGACATAGCCAAGGAAGCCTGCCGAAACCGTGCCAAAGACTGCCTTCTTCCACATTGCGCGGTTTGCCAACGAGCCGCATTGAACCCGATTCGAGGCAAAAAAGCTACGTTCTGGCAAGGCGTCGGGCTCCAGGCGGGCGAGGCAACGCACAAATTGCGGGGGTGCATCGCCCGATCGGGTGGTCTGAAGCCGGCTCAAGACTCGAAGACGCGCTGCTCGACGATCTGGAAGAGCCGTTCTCGGCGATCGTCCGCCCACGTGTAGAGTGCAACCGATGGGGCGGTGAACGTGACCCCACGCAGATCGATCCCCTGCGCCCAACGAAGCGCCGCCCGGCGTTCGGCCGCTTTGGCGCGGCGTTGAATGCGCGCCAACGTCATGTGTGGAAGCGGCGGGCGGGTATCTTCGGGCGCCCCCGCGGCGCTCAAGACGGTCTCTCTAGCCTCGGCGATCATCTCGGTGAGGGGCTCTCGCCCGGACTCGACCATCGCTGAGATCGCCGAGGGCTTTCGTGGATGACCGAGGGGCTCGATGCGGCTGAAAGTCCCCGTGACCCGGCAAAACGATGGGAAGTCCCCGATCCGCTCCCAGGCCTTGCGCGCATCCTCCTCTTGCACCGAGCCCAGAAAGCCCAATGTCACGTGGAGATCCGAGGTAGCGAAAACACGCACACGTGGCGGAGGCGCGGGACGCAACTGCAAACCCTCCACTTGCATTGGAAACGCGATGAACCAATTAGGGGCCACCCCGCGAGTCTAGGCCCATCCGAGGCCGACTGCGAGAGCCCATGCCCATCACCGAAGCCTTCAGCGAGTCCCTCACGGCGCACCCGCTCTACACCTGGACCGTGCTCGGCATCGTCGTCCTCGGCGTCGTTAGCTTCGTCCTCCTGTCCTTCATCTCCGCGCCCTATGGCCGGCACCTGCGCCCCGGCTGGGGCCCGACGATCAACGCCACCGCATTGTGGGTGATCATGGAGGCGCCATCCCCGATTTCCTTCGCGCTCGTCTACTTCATGTCGGACAACGCGTTCGAGCCCGTCCCGCTGTTTCTGCTCGGCCTCTACATGTTTCACTACCTCTACCGGTCGTTCATCTATCCCTTCCGGATGCGCGGCGGTCACAAGCAAAAGCCTATCGTCACCGGCCTGCTGGCTTTCTCCTTCAACACCGCCAACGGCTCGACCAACGCGTTTGCGATTACGGAGCTCGCCCCACACCTGCTGAACACCGATTGGATCACCGACCCGCGGTTCATCATCGGGGTGATCGTTTTCGCAGCCGGCTACCTCATCAACCAGCAATCGGATGCGATCCTTCGAAACCTCCGAAAGCCCGGCGAAAGCGGCTACAAGATCCCTCAGGGCGGCTTGTACCGGTGGCTCTCGAGCCCGAACTATTTCGGGGAGATCATCGAATGGACTGGGTTTGCGTTCGCTGCATGGACGGTGCCTGCCTGGGTCTTCGCCTGGTTTACGGCCACAAACCTCGTTCCGCGCGCCTTTACCAACCATCGGTGGTACCTCGAGCACTTCAGCGAGTACCCGAAAAACCGGCGCGCAATCATCCCATTCCTCCTTTAACCCATAGACTTGCATCCATGCCCCGATTGACGCGACAATGTGCGGCCAGGGGCGCACGTCGTCGGGGAGGGATGTACCGTGGCCGACAAGGACTCGAGCTCGCGCAAAGAACCGTCCGATCTGTTCAAGGTCGAGAACGCTACACCATCGCTGGCACCGGTCGACAAGATCGTGCTGCCGCCGGAAGAAGCGCTCAAGCGACGCATCCGGCGCTTCATTGCTGCGGGCATCGCAGCGGTGATCTTTTTCTTCATCGCACACCTGGTCCTCGGGTGGATNNGCCATCGACGATGCGCTGAGCCTTCTTCGGGATGATCCAAACAATTCCGTCAGGGCGCGCCTGCTCGCCACGGCAGCGCTCGGGGGAGACCACGACAAGTTGTTGGAGGCCGAGGCGTTTCTTTCGGAGTCGCCCCAGCAGAACGATCCCGACCAACGGATCGCGAGAATCTACGCCTTCCTCGCGGAAGGGGACGCGCGGGCCGCGCATGCGGAGGCGGAGAGGCCGGCAAAGTATGGGGATCAAGCGGACGCGTTCCTTCGTGGCCGAGCGCTGACCGCGATGGCGCGCGGCCAATGGACACAAGCCCTTCCCGATGCGCAGAAGGCGGTTGCATCACGGCCTGCGGCGCCCGAGCCCGCTGCGTTGCTCGCGCGCATCACGGCGCGGACCGAAAGCCCCGAAGCTGCGCTGGCGGTGCTCGACGGGGTTAGCAAAGAGACGGCCTCCACCAAGATCACCCGCGCACGAATCGTCGGCCTCCTCCAAGACAACCCGGACGAAGCGCTCGATCTCGCGGACGAGGTGCGTGAAGACGACAACGCGCCCGTGGTGCACAAAGCTTGGTCTCACTTGATCACAGGCGCGCTTGCCTACCGACGGGGTGCGATCGGCGCAGCGTACGAACACGCGCGAGCTGCAGCGAAACCCGAGCTTCGAGTCGACGAACCGTTACTCGTAGGGACCGCACAGCTCTTACTCGCCCTCGGGCGAGCAAGTGAGGCAAAGCAACTGCTCAAGCGACTGACGAGCGGACCGTCTGCCGACCTGTTCACTCGCGCGCACGTGATCGCATGGTGGTACGCGCAGATGGGCGATATGCGGGCGGGCCTCGCCACGTTGAGCGGTGCTGGTTTTGGGCCGGATAAAGAGGCTAAGCCGGCGTTTCGCGCTCTGGTGATCGCGGAGCTGCTGAAGAACTCCACGCGGGCAGCGGAGCGTAGCCGGGCGCTTTCGCTCTACCAGGAGGCCGTGAGCGACGCGCAGTGGGGGGTGGCGGCTTCGAACGCGCTCGCGCATGTGCTCGTCGAAGCGGGCAACGCCGAGGAAGCGATCGATGTGCTTCAGGCAGGGCTCGGCAAGACACCAAATCACCTGACGCTGGTGGACGCAGCGGCGCAGGCGTACATCAACGCCGGCCGGCTCTCGGAAGCGGAGAAGGTGACTTCCGCGGCGCTCGCGGCATTCGAGGACGAGGGTTGGGCGCACGGGAGTCGCGCACGCGTGTTGTTGGCCAAAGGTGAGCCGGCCAAGGCTGTGAGCGAGCTCGACCGCGCCGTCGAGCTGAGCCCGGGCGACGCCAGCTTGTATGCGCTTCGCGGCGATGCGACGCGAGAAGTTGGATCGCGCGATGAGGCTAAGGCCAGTTACGAAAAGGCACTGCAACTCGATCCGGGTCAGCCGCGCGCCCTTTCGGGATTCGTGGCCTTGCTGATCGACACGGGTAACTTCGCCCGAGCTGCCGAGATCGTCGAGCAGATGGATGGCGCAAAGGTACGGGACCTGCGCGCGGACGAGCAGCGTGTGCGTTACTTGGTGCGTACGGGTGCCGGGCAGAGTGGAGTTACCACGATGCGAAATGCGGTCGGGCGGCACAGGAACAACGTGGCGCTTCGGCTCGCCGGTGCGCGGGTATACCTGCAGGCGGAAGACTACGCGCGTGCGGGGGTTTACTTCCAGCAGGCCAAACGCAACGGCGCGAACGCGCGGCTAGCCGAAACGGCCCTTGCGCTAGCGCAGATCTACGGCCGCAGGAAGCTGGGCGCCGAGAAGTCGCTCGAACGCGCGGCCGAAGCGGTCGATGCAGAAGGTAACTCCCTCGAGGCCGAGCCGCAGGTCCAAGTTTGGGAGCTCGTCGTCAAAGCACGCCTCGCGCTCGCGGATGAGAAGCGAGGCTTGGCAGTGCGGTACGGGAAGCAGGCGGAAGGGCTCATGCCCGACGACGCCGACGTGCACCTGCTGCATGCCGACATCGAAGAAGACCGCGAACGTTCACCCGAGGAGCCGCTGCGCAAGGCTGCCAACGCGCCCGTCCCAATGCCGGTCGCTGCCGGCCGCCTTGCCACCCTGCTCGGCCCAACCGAGGAAGGCTGCGAGTTGGCGGCGCGCTACTTGAAGGCAAACCGCGCCGGCAGGCTCGCCAATCGGGTCCGGGATGTGAGCCGCCAGTGCAAGTGATCGGGTCGCGTTAGTCCGCGTCGGAGAGCAAGCCGGAAAGCCTCTCGGTCGCGTCGATGTACTCGCTGACCATCTCCTCGATGACCTGACGTGCAGGTTTGCGGGTGTTCATCTGGCCTACGACCTGGCCTACCGGCGTACCGAGAAGTGTATCCGAGCCTTCGGCGCCGGTCTGGGCGAAGCGGGTGATGCGCTGGGTGGCCTCGGCCGTCGCCATGAACTGAAGGGGCATCGGAAGGTAACCCGGGCACTCGGGGTCCTCGTCCCACGCACGCGTGTACGCCGTCTTCAGCTGACGGGCGGGCTTGCCGCTGATGCAGCGCGAACGTACCGTCTCGGTGGAATCGGCGACGAGCAGCTTGTCGACGAGCGACGGAATCGAATCAGACTCCTCGGTGGTGAGCCAAATCGAGCCCGTCCAGACGCCAGCGGCGCCCATCGCCATGGCGGCCGCCATCTGACGGCCAGAGCCGATCCCACCTGCGCCGAGCACCGGCGTCGGCGCCACGGCATCGACGACTTGCGGCAAGAGAACCATCGAGCCGATTTCGCCCGTATGTCCGCCTGCCTCGTAACCAGAGGCGATGACGATGTCGACGCCGGCGTTCTTTTGCTTGATCGCCTGCTTCACGGTGCCGCAAAGCGCAGCGACCACGACGCCTTTGTCATGCGCCTGGCTGATGATGTCTTCGGGAGGTGGGCCGAGAGCGTTCGCGATGAGCGCGATCGGGTGGTTCATCGCGACCTCGAAGTGCGCGCGGCCACCGGAGGCCGACCAACCGAGCAGGCCTTCGATCTGCTCGACGTCATCGGGAAGCGGTGGCACACCGTTGCGATCGAGCAGGTCGTTGATCCACTTGCGGTGAGCAGGCGTGATCATCTGCTCGAGCTGCTCTTTGGTGATGTCGCCCTGGTCTTTGCCGATGTACTTGGCAGGGATGACGGTGTCGACGCCGTACGGCTTGCCGTCGACGTGGTCGTCGATCCACTTGAGCTCGAGCTCGAGCTGCTCCGGGCTGTACGCCACGGCCCCCAATACCCCGAGCCCGCCGGCTCGGCTCACCGCAGCCACGACGTCGCGGCAGTGGCTGAACGCAAAAATGGGAAACTCGATCCCCAACCGCTCACAGATCTCTGTCTTCATGCAAACACCCGAAAAAAAATCCCTAGGAAAAGGGGACCATCCCCTCTCCCCAGGGCTTAAAAGGAGGAGGTAGAACGTGTTCTATTTTGGGGGAAGGCGAGCGAGGGGTCAATGGAAAAAGCATCCGTGTTGTCAACGATGGTAGCCTTCGGGGCGTATGAGATGGGCGCAGTCGTTTGGTGTCGCCGTGGTTTTGAGTCTGCTGGCGGCGGGGACGAGGGCAGACGAACCGGCTGCGCAAGACTCGGAGACCGTCGAACGCGAGGCGATCATCGAGGAGACGAGCGTCGGTGAAGCGATCGCGGAGACGGCGGCCCCGGGTTGGCACTATCCCAAGGGCTACGCTTCACGCCCCCTTACGATGAACCAGTACATGATCCGCGGCACGTTCCTGGTCGACGTGAAGCGCGCCGTCCCTGGCAACACTTCGGGAACGGCCACGGGCGCCCCGCTCGTATCCATCGACCTGGGTGCTGCGTTTTCCGTCTTCGACAATTTGGAGGTGGGCGTCAACAACTACCGCCTCGGCTCGACACCACCGAACGCCGGCCAGGCCATGTTCCCGATCGTCGTTGCGCCGAAAGGCTCCTTCGGTGACATGCCGCTCTACGTGCGATATAGCTTCCTCCGAAAAGACTACGTCGAGATGGCGGCCGACTTCGTTCTGCTCCTGCCATCGTGGACCAACCTCTCAGCCACTTTCGGCCTCCCGATGCGGATCCGTGTGCGCGATGTCTTCACCATCGACACGGGCACGGAGCTCGTGATCCTATCGAACGGCGCCGGCCTCAACGTCGAGGTTCCCGTCAAAGCCATCTACAACATCACCCCGGCGGGTTTCATCTTCGGCGACAGCGGTTTTTCATTTCAAAACCTCGCGCGAAATGTCACGGGGGGGAGTGACTTCGATACGAATCTCGCGTTCCCGGTCGCCCGTAATCAAGTCTTCGTGCCGCTTGGCGTGGGGGGTGGCTACACACACGTCATCAAGAACCTCGTCATGGTCGACGTGTTCGCTCGATTCGGCTGGAATCCGTTTGTCTACGTGAATCCGCCGAGCGGCAGGAACGCCGTCCCCGTGGTCGACACCTGGGTCCTCACCGTCGGCGCCATCATTCACACCAGCCCGATCCTTCACGAAGGCGATCTGTAGAGAGTCGACGGGGGGATCAACGGTTCTCCCGCAAGAGGGGCGGCGGATTGGGCAGCGAGAAATGGCGTGATTGCAGGCAGTTACCCACCGAGACCGCCCCTCCCCTGCGTCGGCCGCTCTTCGGAATCACGGCGGCCATCATGGAATCGAGCGGCTGCTCCGTCCAGGCCAGAAGTGATTCGTCGCTCTCCGCGGCAAAGACAAACACGTCGTCCTGGTAGACGACAGCCGACTGCGCACGCTCGCCGGCATCGGCGTTGACCTCGTCACTGAGAATGCTGGCGTTCGCCTCCTGATCAAAACGAACTCGCCACACGGCCACTATTTGCGACCCATCGTCGTAGATCGCGAGCTCGTCCCCGAGCCAACTCAGCGCCGTCATCCAGGCCACGTCATCGGACACCTCGTGGCGCCGCAGGAAGCCGTATACATACCAAGCGCCGAACCGGTTCTCGACTTGCACCGAGTGCCCCTGAACGGGAGACGGGTGCGCGACGTCTGGGAAGTCGAAGGAAGGCAGTACGGCACCGTAGCCGGCCATCACCTCCATCGCCGTGGCAGGAGGCGCCTCGAACGCCGAGGCGCGGCCCAGCAAGCCACCGGACAACGTGGCCGCCGTCATGAAGTCGAAGCCGTAGGAGTACGGGAAGCTCGAAGCGGAGTCGATCAGCGCCACTTCGGGGTTGGACGCATCGTCGCGGACACCGGCCTCCAGGTCTTCGTGAATCGTGTCCCAGTCGATCTCGTCGGGCGCATAGCCGAGATGCTCATACGTCCAAGCAAACGAGCTGTGCATCGCGTCACCCTCGATGACGCCCCTCACGCCCATCACCCCGTCTTCGGTGTCCACACCGGCACTCACCTGGTTGAGGTTGAACTGACCGTCTTGAATTGCATGGACGAACTCGTGTGCCAGTATGGTCTGCCCGTCGACCGGGTCGTAGTCACGATCGATGACGGTGATGCTTCGGCTGCTGCGGCTGTAATAGGCGGCGATCTGGTTGATCCAGTACTGGATCTGCGTCTCGGTGAGGCTCTCGGAAGCCTCGGGGATGAACCCCAGTAGACGAAGGCCACGGCTCGTCGCGTCTTCCCCGGTCAGGTCTTCGAGGTCGATCCCGGCGCGAACCTCCTGCGCATGTTGGTCGACGGAAATCGTTCGGATTGCCGGGGGGGTAACGTCCTCGGCCCCGAGCATCGCGGCAATCGAATCGAAGATGCTAAGCTGGCACGCGCTGTTCGTGATGTCGCATTCGAGGAGGTCTAGGGCGCCGTCCGGACCACGGCCGGGAGCCGGCGGAGCATCGCTCCCGCACGCAGCAACACCCATCAGCGCAGCGAGCCCGAGGGCGAAGGCGGCGCGCTTCATCGTTTTAGACCAAGCCAAGGAGCCCCTCATCCTTTCAATATGGGGCAAAAGGTCCCGGACGGCCAAGTCCTAGAAGGCGCCGGCGGCGCTCAATCCAATTGCGCCCGCATTTCCATACGGCGCGAGGTAATAGAGGTGCCGCTTCTTGCCTTGCTCTCTTTTTGTGAGGTCGTGTCGGTAGTGCATCAGCCACGGCATCAGCCAACCCGCAACCAATCCCACTCCCGCCCCAGTCAGCACATCGGTCATCCAGTGACGGTTCGCCACCACGCGGAAGACCCCCGTAGTCGTTGCCAAAGCCAACACGCTGGCACAAGCGATCGGATCACCTACCCGACCAAAAAGCTTCAGATGTCGGTGTTCCGCACATGTCAGCCCCGCGCCGGTAAACGCTAGCGAGGTATGCGAGCTGAAGTAGGACTTGTTCGCGCTTTTCGAACAGTCGACGGCGCCCGATGCGCAATTTGCGTCTAGTGCCCATGGTCGTTCGCGACCACTCAATTTCACCACATTGGTCACAAAGCCGCTTATCGCAAACGCTTGTGCTTGGATTGCAAACAGCTGAAGGCCCACCTCTTTGTTTCGATCCCCGATCAACGTCACGCCGATCAGGTCTACCAGCACCGGAAAACCAATGCTCGTAAATGCGAGCACGTCGCTCGCTGTGTCGTATCTCTCTTGCTTTGCGCTGGTCGCCATGAGTCGGCGCCTAAACCAATCATCAAATGCGTTCTGTCCCGTCCAGCGGCGCTCAACATGGACTGGGGCGAGCGCAATAGCGGCTACTCCGAGCACGCCGGCGGTGACACCTTCTGCCCAGTGCACGGGTTTGAAGTGCCACTGGAGTCGATAGTTTCGGTCGGCCGTAGGCTGCGGGATCTGCTGATACTCGACGCTGAGCGCTTCCTCCTGGTTGGCCGGCCCTTCGATGTCCGTCTCCCCCTCGGCAAACGCAGTTGTCCCGCCCAAAGTCAAGACGACGCACACGATCACCGTTGTGCACCGCATGTCATCTCGCGCTCAGGCGTCGTGCTGCGAGCACAACCAAGATCGATGCTGCCATTGCCCATATCCACGTGGCTCGGGCGGGCCCAACTCCTGCCGAACAGATCATCCAGTTCGGAAGGATGGGACTGGTCGGGTCCTTGCGAGCCTCCACAACCCATTTATTCCCGCAAAAGTCGTTCTCGAAGGTGCAACCTTCTTGGAACGTGACCCATTCGTCGACAAAGTCGTCGAGCGCACTTTCGTCCCCCGCTTGCGTTCGCAGAAACGCGTCGAGCAAGTCTTCCGTCGCCAAATCAACCGCGTCCCGCAGCTCCCTAAGCTCGGCCGCATCGCATCGATCGAGGTGCCGCGAGTGCGCTATCCCGTCACGCGATTCGTTGAAATGAGTGTAGACGGCGTCGACATAGTTGAGAACGTGCAGGATTTGCCCGAGGTCGATTTCATCGCGAATCGAATGGGAGAAGCTATCTTGCAGCGTATGCGCCGCCTCGCCCAACAAGAAACCAGGCTGCCAGACTTCCACGTGAAACAAATTGTAGAAATCGAGCGTGAAGGGCGCAGCAGAGATCTGCGCCTCAGCCGGTTCGAGCGACGCGGCCGCGGCACCGGAGAAGGATTGGCGGATCGATGCGCGGGTGCCCGTCACCGTATTCTGGCTCCCCTCCGGCTCATCGTCCTGAGCAGCGCGTATCGCATGCACGTACTGGGCCTCTGGACGGGGATCTAGGTTGATGCTGCGCTGTGAAGACAAGTCGGACACCGAACGCCCATCTGTATCTGGAGAACGGGCGCCAACGACCAAACTAAACAGCACGAAGAGTTGTGGCTCCGGGAGCGCTTCGTCAATCAGCGCCTGGTCGAATAGCCATTGATTGAGCGGCCGGGCGAGATTTCGCCATGTATTGCCTCCGGGAACGACGACCTCGGGCCAACGGTGGATCATCGAGAAGAACCATGAACGCCTCGGCGGTTATTCTTTCGTGACACCCCTCGGTGAATCCGCTCTTCACGGTGTAGGCTTTGGCCGGCACGGCTTGTACCCAAGCCAGCACTGCGATTGCCAATATCCATCCGTGATACCACATCAGAAAGGAGTCTCCACGTAGAAGGTCGTTCGATACTCGACTTGCACGAGGGGGATGGCGTCAAGTGAGGGGGCGACCAACGCAAAGCTGATCGGGTCGAGTCCCAAACGAACGTAGCGATGCACATCCCATTGAAACCCGACCGGCCTGAGGTCGAAGAACCAGCCTACACTCCCCCGACTGTCCAACAGCGTATCGAATGCAAGGATCGACGGACCGAATGCGATGCTCGTGTGAACTCGTCCTTCGAAGTAGGTGAAGTCGACGCCGACGGCGATGTTGTAAGCGCCTTGCACGACTCGGACGTCATATTCGGTCGCGAGCCAGAAATCCTGCTCGAACTGGAGAAACGCGGCCACGAATCCCCATCGGTATCCGCCTTTGAGCCCATAACCAAACGCTGGCACAACGTTCGAGCGGTCGGAAAGGTCTGTCAGGAGCGAGTAGTGGAGCTCTAAGCGTACGAACGCCTCATTGGGCAACGATGCTTTGGACCCGCGCTTGCTCTCGACCTCCGGGGACTGCTCGGCCTCCGCGAAGGCGGGGGCCATGCTAGCAAGACTAAGAGCTAGAAGAGCCAACGCACGCCTCATACCGCGCCACTCCCCGGCGCGCCGCACGACGCAGCGATCCCCCTTAGCTCCTTCATGCGGGCTTCGGACGGTGGCACGAGGTGGCTCAACGGATAGTGCTTACCGAGCTTGGTGTACTTGGGCTCCCCAAACCCGTGGTAGGGCAAGAGCTCGTAAGCAGAGGCGCCGCCTGCATCGTCGACGAACTCGGCGATCGCCCGGATGTCGTCTTCGGAGTCGTTGACGCCTGGAACAACCGGGGTGCGAACGACGACGTCGACCTCCGGGAACTCGGCACGCAGTCTCTGGAAGTTGTCGAGGATCTTTGTGTTCGAGACTCCGGTCACCTGTTCGTGCTTGTCGGGATCCAGACATTTGATGTCGAAGAAGATCCGATCGGCCAAGGGCGCGACATCCCTCATCGTCTTCCAGTTGCAGAGCCCTGAGGTTTCGACGGCGGTGTCGATCCCGCGGCTTCGCGCCGCTTCCAGAAGGGCCCGAACGAACGCACCCTGCGCGAGCGGTTCGCCGCCGCTGACGGTGAGCCCGCCACCTGACCGAGCATGAAACGCGTCATCTTCTTCGACTATGCGCACCACGTCGTCCACGCCCACCCATTCGCCCGACACCTCGAGCGCACGCGAAGGGCACACATAGGCGCAGTCGCCGCAGCCGTCGCAGTGGGCGCGATCGATGCGTAGCTTGCCATCGTCGTCCCGGGTGAGGACGTGCTCCAGGCACACGGCGATGCATCGCTCGCAGTCCTCCTGGTCGATGCATCGGTCGCAGGTGAGCATGAGCTCGGGCGACGCAGACTGGCCTTCGGGATTGGAGCACCACGTGCAGGCGAGAGGACATCCTTTCAGAAAGACCATGGTCCGGATGCCGGGGCCGTCATGGAGCGAGAACTTCTGGATGTTGAAGATCAACCCCTTTGGCACGCCATTGCTCTTGTGGTTCAGGGTCATCCTGCCCTCGCTAGAATTCGTGCTCCGTTCTCCGGATGATCTCGTTTTGCAAAGCCGGTGTGAGGTCGACGAAGTAGGCGCTGTATCCCGCCACCCGGACGAGCAGGTTGCGGTACTTGTCCGGGTCCTTTTGCGCGGCAAGAAGCGTATCTCGGTTGATGATGTTGAATTGAATGTGCCACATCTTCATGTCGCACGCGGCGCGGATCAACGCCATTAACTTACGGGTGCCGGCCTCGCCCACCAACGATGCCGGCGACAGCTTCATGTTCAGGAGCCGCGCGGCCCGCTCCTTATACTGCGCGCACTTGGTACTGCTGATCGACATGAGCGTGGCCGTCGGCCCTTTGACGTCCATCCCCTGCGAGGGACTGATGCTCTCCGAGAGCGGCTCCCTGGCCTTGCGGCCGTCCGGGGTTGCGCCGACGACGGCGCCGAGGGGAACGTGCGAGGTGACCGACACGTAGCGCAGGTCGAGCTCACCGCCGAATGCGGTCGTGTGTTGGCGAGCCAAACGCGCGAAACACTCCTCGATGTCGCGGCCGATATGGTCGACCGCGGGATCGTTGTTGCCGTACTTGGGCGCG
>JABAOG010004575.1_pt1 | contig 13840 bp, 16 predicted proteins | sample 7062131 | NCBI WGS metagenome assembly JABAOG01 (sample SAMN14538629, study PRJNA623070) | marine sediment metagenome | biome: marine biome [ENVO:00000428]; feature: marine pelagic biome [ENVO:01000023]; material: deep marine sediment [ENVO:00002113] | place: India: Arabian Sea | collected... | reverse complement strand
AGGGCATCGCCCCTCAGTTCGTGCGGGATGCCACCATAGGACTCGATGCTCTTAGCGAAACGTGCGAAGACGTCCTTTATACGCTGATGGGCCAAGGTTTCATTCCTGCGGACGAGGCCCGTCGAGCCGACCACATCAGCGTGCATGATCACCGCAAGCTTTCGTGAAGGCGTGTCGGCCATTGCGTTGCCCTGTTCTTCAGATCCGGGGAATGTTTGATCGAAATGCTACACCGTCAAGTGCGCACTCCTTGACCACCGAAGTCTACTCCTGGCTGCACATGCGATCACCACCATCGGGCCAGGTAGTGGACCTGCCTCCTTCAATCGAATGCTCACAGGGGTAGGAACCCGTCTCACCGTCAAGTACATACCGGGAGAACGCCGGGACTCCGAAGGCTGCCGGGGGTAGGCACACAGCTTCCCGAGGTGACGGCCCATTTTCGATTCATAGAGCCGGGGCCAAACCAACTGGCCGCACGCGGACTGATGCAGCGCAGCATCACGGCCACTGTCGACCGATCACGCCGTCATACGAAGCGCCCGACTTGATTCAAATACGCGTTGAACCACGGGCGGCGGAGCGATACACAGAGTTCGAAATGCCGGCTCGAGCGTGCTCAGCCGGCTTTTTCTTCTCCAGCGCAATCACGTTTTTCGCAAGCAGGTCGAACGCTCGGCGGTACGCGGCCGTGAAGCAACCATCCCTCCGGGTGCAGTTCGGTAATACCAAGCCGGGGAGCCGGCGCTTTTCGGCCGAGCACCGCTGACGGAACGAGCGCCCGGCCTTCTGCGCGATCTCGAGAAGCCGAATGCCTTCGTCGGGGCAGGTCTGGTTGGCTTCCTGGTGAGTGCGGATCAGCTCTGGGCAGTCTTGCTGCTCTCCGCGCCACTGCGCAGCCTTGCGGTCGAAAATCTCCTTTGTGTTTCGGTCCGACCGCAGCGTTGCTCTCCGGTCAATGATTTTTCAGTATCAGCACGAAGACGATCATCTGGGTCGATCTTTCCATCGCCTCATCCGCTTTTATGCGGTCGGGCTTCACCGGATCCAGATCGACCTCCAGGTCGACTTTGTGACCCCTGCTGTCGGTAATAATCGCGCCTTCAATCTGCATTGGAATTCCGGCCAGACTCGATCGCGAAGAGAAGAAGGAGTTCTCGATCACGTAGCCTTTGCTCATGAAATCGTGAAGGGTCTGGGCGCAGGAGCCCCCTGCTTTGGCCGAGGCCAGCACATCCGAGGCGAGCGGGGTATCCGCCACCACCACGCGAATGTGATTCTTTGCGTCCAGCGCACAATAAACGATTGCGGCGTGGTCGGCGTGCACGGAGGTGATTGCCGCGCTCAATACAATGGCAGATAAAGGTTTCCAGATATTCATGGCCTGTCCCTCCCGATTGGCTGACGCCGAGCACGTGTGAATCAGCTTCAACGCGAAATTCTGCGACGACCCAGTGGTGCCTTACTCCGGGAGCATGCGTCTGCCCGATGCCGAAACGCATTGCATCGAAGTGCGGTGAGCTGCATGGAAACTCACGAGGAACCATGCCGGGTGCGCCGACGCTCACCTTCTGCAATGCTCTCCCAGGGGTGGGGAAATTCGCCTTGATCGGGGTCAAACGCAGCCGCTCTTTGGCGGTCAGCGCAACGGAAGCGGGGCCTCCGGCGTGACGCATCTGGTGGCCGGGAAGCGCAGCAGCGACGGCTGTTTTAAGGGCCTGAGCCGGCACCATGGAGAACCGAAGATCTTGAGGAGAGAAGCCGCCCGGCCGGGCGCCTTCTCTTTTCCGGCGACGGGTTTATTCTTCGCGCTCATGGCCCCTGCAGTGGCAACCCGCGCCGGTGCAGCAAGGCGTGCCTCAGCGTTGCCGGCGCTTCTCGCCGACATGCTTTTCCCGGTCTGCGTCGCCGCCGTCGTCCTCGCGGCCGGGGCATTCGCCTGGCTGGACGATCGCTCCGCCGCCATCGCGCACGCCTCGCCGGTTGCGGCGGGCTCGAGGATGGCTGAGCGAGGGTAACGGTCCGGACAGGTCGGCGACGGTGCCGGCCGTTCAATGGCCGCCGGCTGGCTCGGAGGACGCGGACGGCTGAGCGGCCGCCTTCATCTGGCGGTCCTGCACCCGCTCCAACGCGAGCAGCGCGACCATGGCGCCCAGCATCGCCATCAGCATGTCGGCCTGCGCGTCGAACGGATCGCCCTGGTGCCCGAGCCACTCCAGACCGGCCTCCGGATAGTAGACAACGGCGACCCACCACTCGAGCAGCTCGTAGAATGCGCTGATCGCGAGGCTCACGCAGACGAGGAGGAACCGCAGCCACCAGCCGCGCGTCAACCCGGAGGTGCGAAGCAACAGCTCACGGCCAACGAGCGCCGGCGTGAATCCCTGCATGAAGTGACCGACGCGATCGAAGTGGTTGCGGGACAGATCGAAAGCATCGCGCACCCAATCCCCGATGGGCACTTCGGCGTACGTGTATCGCGCGCCAATGGCGAGAACGAAGTAGTGGACGATGACCACGGCGTAGACGACGCTCGTAAAGCGAAATCGCCGGTACGTCGCCAGCAGCACAACGATGCCGATGAGGCCGAGTAAAATCTCGAAGAACCAGGTCCAGAAGTCGAGATTGCCGAAGCAGGACCAGATCGAGATGACGACGGCCGCCGGCGCCAGCCACAGGCGCGCGTCGTTCCACCACGGCTGTCTCTCGCCCATGGCGCATCCTACTGGGCAGAATGCATACGTGCCAGGGGTCGTTGGCGTGTGCGCCCCGCTCGCCCGGCGTCGCGGCGTTCTACTCCGCCAGGAACGGCTCCAGCTCCTCGAAGCAGGCCTCCCACTCGGGCTCATCGAGATTCGACGACATCTCGAGCTCGTCACCGACCTTTGCCACACAGCTCGGGGAATCAATCACGGGAAGGCCCACCAGCCTGACGCCCTCCACCGGACCGTCGGTGACAAGGAAACGCGCATTTTCATCGGAACATTCTCGCAGCGTAAAGTCGTTTCGCATCAGCGTATCAGTGCACAGGTCGAATTCGAACGCGTCATCAAACATGCGCTGCACGTCGGCTTGCGTGAAGCATGGGCAGCTGGCCATGGCAAACTTTGCCCTGCCTTGCCTGCTCGCATTCTCAATACCTGACAGGGCTGATTCTGCGATACAGATCGTCTTGAGCTGCCCCGAAGGCAATAGGAAGTGAACTTCAATTTTGCCCGAGCGGCACGGATTCTTCGCGATCGCGGGCCCCGACATCAGCGCCGTCAGCACCGCGGTCAGAACGATGTTGCGGATAACAGTCATTTCCCCCCCTTCTCCGCGGCGACAATGGTAAAGGCGCAAATCGAATCTCTCAAGCAGCGGGCTTACATAAAGCGCAGTCCGTGCTCGAGCTACGGGGCCGGGAATTTCACATCCTGCCCGAGGCATGAACTGAGAGCGGGCAAGAGTCAGCTCAGAATGGTACAGGACCCTTTTCGCGATGCCTTTATCGGCGCGGACGCTTGAGCTGCGGATTCAAGCGATCGATGTCCGCCTGCACCTGCTCGCGGGAGCGCTCGTAGACGATCTCGCGGCCCATCACGCTGCCGGCGTAGGCCTGGCCGGTGCGCGTCGGCGTCAGATCGCAGGTGACGTTGTGCACGCCCTGTCCGAGCACCACCTGGATCAGGTCGGCGCGTTTTTTCAGAACCACCACATCGATGAGATCGCCGCTTTCGGTGACGCGCACTTTGATGGTCTCTTCCTTCATGACCGCTCGCTTCCTGACGCGTAAATAAAAACCCCGCCTGGAAGGCGGGGCAACGTACTTGGACGTACCTGATCTCTCCGGGCGGGATGCGGGCCCGCCTTCTTATTCTTGCTCTGTATGTTCTTATTATTTATTGAGCGTGGTCCCCCGTGCTCTCCTCCCCTGCAGGTGCGCTAATGCTACGACAAGCGGGCGCGTCAGGCGACTCGAATTCGCGCGATGGTTCTTAGCAACATCCATGCCCGCCCTGGAAATTCGCTTTCTTTCAATCGGTTAGCTAAGAAGCTAAATGACGATTCGAGTCCTGTGTAAGATTTTTCGACGCTCGCCCCGCGATTGCCGGCAAAGGCCAATTCTTTTTCAGTCAGCACCTTATGGAACATTGCTCATTGAAAGCCTCAGATCCCCGGCCGCGCGGACGTTGTAAAGATTCTCGACAGCGATGCGTCCTTGTGCATCGCATCACTCCGTCCGGGCACCGCCTTCCGGCAGCGACGCGCGCGGCATCTGCGAAGCCCACGCCGACCATCGCAGGGCCCGCGCCGGCGGCGTGACATCACCGGGGCGACGTGCTAAGACATCCGCCGGGCGTCGGAATCCGCAGCGGCGGATGGGAGCAACACAACGTGATCAGCTTTATCATCGACGAGAGCCATCTGCGCAAGCTGTCGCCGGAAGCGCGCACGGAGCTGCTGCAGATCATCGGCGCCGAGGTCTCGGAGCTGAAGCGTGCATATGCCGACATGGAATGGGATCCGGAGGAGAACGAGTCCTATCCCCTGAGCACCGAGGAAGCCGAGGCGCTCATTCTCGGGCTGGACCAGCCGGCGAAGAATCTCCTGCGCACCTTCTGCATGAACTACAACGGCCGGGTGGGCAGCGGCGAGCTGGACGAGATGCTTCATTCCGCCGGGATCGAAAGCTACGAGCAGCTCGGCCACGAGGTTTCCGCCATCACCCAGCGCATGCACAGCGCGACCGGCAACCCGGACGCGTGGCTGTTCAACTGGCACGCGCGGGACTGGGAGTGGGACGAGGAGAAGAATACCTACGTGCAGGGCCGCTACTTCATTTCCAGGCCCGCCATCGACTCGCTGCGCGCGGCGTTCGACATCGGTCCTTCCGGGGGCTGATCCCCCGGCTTCGCCGGTCGACCTAGCGCAGACCGGCGAGGAAAGCGCGGAAGCTCTCGCCGAGCTCGGGGTGCCGGCGCGCAAGCTCCACGGTCGCCTGCAGGTATCCGAGCTTGCTGCCGCAGTCGTAGCGTTTGCCGGTAAAACGATAGGCCTGCACGCCGCCCTCGTGCACCAGCGCGGCGATGGCGTCGGTAAGCTGAATCTCGCCGCCTGCTCCGGGCTTCGTGTTCTCGAGGGCGTCGAATATCTCCGGCGCGAGCACGTAGCGGCCGACGACTCCCAGGTTCGAGGGCGCCTCGGCGGGAGGCGGCTTCTCGACGATGGCGTCCACCCCGGCCACCGGCCCCGCCTCGCTCGAGACGCTGACGATGCCGTAACGATCGGTCTCGTCGTGCGGCACCTCCTCGACCGCGACCAGGCTGCAGCCCTGCTTCTCGTAAACCTTCACCATCTGACTGACGCAGCCGTCGCCGTCGCTGGCGATCAGGTCATCGGCCAGGATCACCGCGAAGGGCTCGTTGCCGACCACCGGCTTCGCGCACAGCACCGCGTGACCGAGCCCGAGCGGCACCGCCTGGCGCACCGCGATGCACGTCACCCCGGAGGGCAGCACCTCCCGGACCTGGGCAAGCTCCTTGCTCTTTCCGCGCGCCTCGAGCTCCCGTTCCAGCTCCGGCGCGCTGTCGAAATGATCCTCGATGGATCGCTTGGTGCGGCCGGTGACGAAGATCAGCTCGGTGATGCCGGCGGCGATGGCCTCCTCGGTCGCGTACTGCATCAGCGGCTTGTCGATGACCGGCAGCATCTCCTTGGCCGTTACCTTGGTCGCGGGCAGAAAACGGGTGCCGAGACCGGCAACGGGGAAAACGGCCTTGCGTATCGGCTTCATCGCGTTCCTCGATGCGTTGAGGTCCATCCCGGCTCCGCGAGCTCGATATCGTCCATTCCCACCTGCACCCGCGCGGTCTTGTCCTCGGCGAGCTGCAGAAGCAGCACCACGCGTTCTTTGCCGGTCTTCGCCTGGAATATGGCCTCGTAGCCCGCCATGACGCCCTCGACGATGCGCACACGGTCGCCCGGCTCGGCCTGCGGGGCGACGACGATCTGCACCCCGTCCTCCTCGCGCTCGAGCATGGCGCCAATGAGCGAGTCCGGCACGCGCGCCGCCCGCGCTCCGAAGCGAACCAGATTGGCCACACCGATGGTGGATCGGATCGGTCCCCAGTTATCCGTCTCGTCGCTCAGGTGCACGAAAAGATAACGCGGAAACATCGGCTCGATGACCGATGTGTACTTGCCCCTGATGCGCCGGCGGTTTCGAATCATGGGAAGATAGGACGCGTAGCCCTGACGCTCGAGATTCTCCAGGGCAAGGCGTTCCTGCTGTGGCTTGCTGTAGACGAGATACCAGGCTTTCATGACGCGTGCTTTCGCTCCCTGGCGTAACCGCTACCTTCCGACACAGTGATAATCCAGCCCGACCCGGCGCATCTCATCGGGCTCGTAGACATTCCTGAGATCGATGAACGTGTCGCCGCGCATGCGGCTTCGCATCTCCTCGAGATCGAGACCCCGGTAGGCATTCCATTCCGTCATGAGGACCACCGCATCGGCACCGTCGAAAGTGCCATAGGCGTCGACGCAATACTCGACCTCATCGGGAAGCAGCTTGCGCGCCTCCTCCATGCCCTTCGGGTCGTGGGCCCGGATGTGGGCGCCCCGTTCCATCAAGGCGGGAATGATCGCGACCGAGGGCGCATCGCGCATGTCGTCGGTCTCGGGCTTGAACGTCAGCCCGAGGACGGCAATGGTTTTACCGGATTCGCTGCCGCCGAGCGCCTTGCGTATCTTCTGAACCATGCGCGCGCGTTGCGCCGCATTGACCTCGACCACCGACTCGATGATACGGCACGGCGTGCCGTGCTCCTGGGCGGTTCGAACGAGCGCCAGCGTATCCTTGGGAAAGCAGGAGCCGCCATAACCCGGTCCCGGGTGGAGAAATTTCCGGCCAATCCGTCCGTCGAGACCCATGCCCCTTGCGACCGCGTGCACGTCTCCGCCGACCGCCTCGCAAAGCGCGGCCATCTCGTTGATGAAGCTGATCTTGGTGGCGAGAAACGCGTTCGCGGCGTACTTGATGAGCTCTGCGCTCTCCAGCCCCGTGACCACGATGGGCGTCTCGATGAGATTGAGCGGCCGGTACAGCTCGCGCAGCAGGCGCTCGGCCCTCTCGCTCTCCACGCCGAGCACGACCCGGTCGGGGCGCATGAAGTCGGCGATGGCCGCGCCCTCGCGCAGGAACTCGGGGTTCGACGCCACGTCGAAATCGGCATGCGGATTCTCCTCGCGGATGATCCGCTCCACCTGGCGCGCCGTGCCCACGGGTACCGTCGACTTGTCCACGACAACCGTATAGCCCGAGAGATGTGCAGCGAGCTCCTTTGCCGCCGCGTAGACATAGGAGAGGTCGGCGTGCCCGTCGCCTCGTCTCGAGGGCGTGCCAACCGCGATGAAGATCAGATCGGCATCGCTCACCGCGGGCCCGAGCTCGCTCGAGAAGCGCAGGCGGCCCTGATCGATGTTTCCCTGCACCAGGGTTTGCAGCCCGGGCTCGTAGATGGGGATCTCGCCGCGCTGTAGGCGGGCGATCTTCTCGGTGTCGATATCGATACACNNCGCTGCAGCCGGGCGATCTTCGCTTCATCGACGTCGACGCAGACGACGTTTGCGCCGAACTCGGAAAAGCACGCACCCGACACGATTCCCACGTAGCCGGCGCCGATCATGACCACGTTCACGAGCCGAACCCCACCCTTACAGCCGCCACAGGGTCACGCCTTCGGGCTTTTCGGCACGTCGAAGAACGCCCCGCACATCGGCCACGACTCCGGCGCCATCTCCCAGCAGCTGCGTGATGAGCCCCCAGCCGGCGTCCACGTACTCGTCGTGCGCGACCGCCAGCACGACGCAATCGGCGGGCCGAAGGTTTTGCTCCGCGATCAGCGGGATCCCGTACTCGTTCATCAGCTCCTCTTGGTCGACGAGCGGATCGCTCACCTGCACGTCCAACCCGTAGTCGCGCAGCTCGCGGACGATATCGATGACCCGCGTATTACGCAAATCCGGGACATTTTCCTTGAACGCCATACCGAGCACGGTGACGACCCGGCCCTTCACGGAGAGGCCCTGCTGAATGAGGCTCTTGACGACGTGTCCGGCGACGAACACCCCCATTCCGTCGTTGATGCGGCGGCCGGCCAGGATCACCTGGGGGTGGTAGCCGAGCATGGTCGCCTTGTGGGTCAGGTAATAGGGATCGACGCCGATGCAGTGACCGCCGACGAGGCCCGGCGAGAACGGCAGGAAGTTCCATTTGGTCGACGCCGCCGCGAGCACGTCACGGGTGTCGATGTCCATGCGCTCGAAGATCAGCGCCAGCTCGTTCATCAGCGCGATGTTGAGGTCGCGCTGGGTGTTCTCGATGACCTTGGCGGCCTCGGCGACCTTGATGCTCGGTGCCCGGTGCACGCCGGCCGTGACCACCGACTCGTAGACGCCGGCGACGGTTTTCAGGGTGGCCTCGTCCTGTCCCGAGACCACCTTGACGATGTCCTTGAAGCCGTGCTCGCGGTCGCCCGGATTGATGCGCTCGGGCGAGTAGCCGACCCGGAAGTGTTCCCCGCAGGTGAGTCCGGAGGCGCGTTCGAGCTCCGGAACGCATTCTTCCTCCGTGGCGCCGGGATAGACCGTGGATTCGAAGACGACGATATCGCCGGGCTTCAACTGTCCGCCGACCGCGCGCGACGCCGATCGCAGCGGCGTCAGATCCGGCTGCTTGGCCACATCGATGGGCGTCGGCACCGCGATGATGTGAAAGTCCGCGCCGCTCAGGTCCTTTGCATCGCTGGTGAAAAGGATGTCGGCCGAGCCGAGCGCGTCCGCGGAAACCTCATTGGTGCGATCGTGGCCGGACTTCAGCTCCCTGATGCGCTGTGCATCGGCATCGAAACCGACGACACGCCCGTGGGTACCGAAGGCGACGGCCACCGGAAGGCCGACGTAGCCGAGCCCGATCACGGAAATCTTGCGCCCGTGCGCCATCATGCCACCCGATAGTATTCCTTGTACCAGTCGACGAAGCGGCGCACGCCCACCTCGATGCGCGTGTCGGGCCGGTAGTCGAAATCCCTGACGAGATCGTCGACGTCGGCATAGGTGTCCGGCACGTCGCCCGGCTGCATCGGCAGCAGGTTCTTCTCGGCCTTGCGGCCGAGACACTCCTCGATGACCTCGATGTAGCGGTCGAGCTCGATGCAGCGGTTGTTGCCGATATTGTAGATGCGATGCGGTGCGCTGCTGGTCGCGGGATCGGGCCGGTCACCACTCCAGTCCGGATCGGGCTCGGCCGGCTTGTCCAGCACGCGCACGACACCGTCCGCGATGTCGTCGATATACGTGAAGTCGCGCCGGTGATGCCCATGATTGAAGACATCGATGGGCTCGCCGGCGAGGATCTTCCGGGTGAACAGGAACAGCGCCATGTCCGGCCGCCCCCAGGGGCCGTAGACGGTGAAGAAGCGCAGGCCCGTCGCCGGCAGGCGGTAGAGGTGGCTGTAGGTGTGCGCCATCAGCTCGTTGGCCTTCTTGCTGGCCGCGTACAGCGAGACCGGGTGATCGACATTGTGATGAACCGAGAACGGCAGCGTCGTATTGGCGCCGTAGACGGAGCTCGAAGAGGCGTACACGAGATGCTCGGTGCCGTGGTGGCGACAACCCTCGAGGACGTTCATGAAACCCACCAGGTTGGTGTTCACGTAGGCGTGGGGATTCTCGAGCGAATAGCGCACACCGGCCTGGGCGGCAAGATTGACGACCCGCTGCGGCTGCTCGCCCGCGAAGATCTCCTCGAGCGCCTCGCGATCGGCGATGTCGGCGCGCACGTCGTGAAAGTGATTCGAGCTCGTCAGGCGCGCGAGACGCGCCTTCTTGAGCTCGACGTCGTAGTAGGGATCGAGGTTGTCCACTCCCACGACCTGGTCGCCGCGCGCGAGCAGCCGCTCGCACACCGCGGCGCCGATGAATCCGGCGGAGCCTGTTACCAGAACCTTCATGAAGTGGAGATGATTTCGTTCTAACCAGCTGTTCGGGAACGAATTCCCTGGCTGCGGCAGCCCGGGGCCGCGCCATCGTTCAGGAGTCGGAAGCCGTTGTCAAGCATAGCACCCGAAGGAGTCGGAGCTACCCTGGTGAGGCTACCGGAGCAGCCCCCGGGCGCAGCCCGAAGCGACGCTCGCGCACGCGGTGGGTGTGGCCGGCACCGTGCCCGGCGGGAACCATTAAGAACGAAAAGCGCTAAGCCGACAGCCCTGCCCTGCGCAGACCGTCGAGGTAACGCTCCTGGTCGATCTCGCGCCTGAAGCGCTCGAGTCGCTCTGTGACGAGCTCCAGGTCGCTAGCGGGCTGCGGCGCACCGCTCTGCGTCAGTTGCTTGCGCCGCGTCTCGGTAAAAGTCAGCCATTCCGCGCGCGCTTCCTCCAAGTGACCCGCCTGCCCGTAGGCCGCAGCCAGGTTCGCATGATGCCAAATGCCGTACTCGCCACCACGCCGGAGCTCACGGACGGCCTCGTCATAGCGGCCGGTGAAATAGGCCGCATGTCCGAGAACGTGGTGGTAGGAGTTCGGATGAAACGGGTTCAAGCGCATGGCGTCCCTGATGAGCGCATAAGCTTCCTCCGTTNNCCGTTCGCCCCAGATAGACGAACCCCAGTGCGAGCCAGGAAATGCAATGTGCATCGTTGCGGTTCAAGGCGAGCGTTTTCTCGAACTGCCCCTCGCTTTCGTCGAAGCGGTGTTTTCTCAGCAGGGTCCACGCCAGGGTCAGGTGAGACCAGTTGTCGTTGCTGTCGAGTGCCAGAGCCCGTTGCACCGTTTTCAGGGTTTCGTTCCACGTGTCCTCACTTTCAAATCCCATCCCGGCCAGCAGGTTGTCGCATGCTGCCAGGCGCGAGTATGCCAGGGCGAATTTCGAATCGAGCTCGATGGCCTTTGCATAGAGCCGCTTTGCTTCCAGCAGATCGTCATGACTGATGCGATGAAAATACATGTTTCCGCGCAGCAGGTAATCGTAGGCCGTCATGTTTTCGGTTCGCTTGCGTTCGCCGCGCTCGNNCCGGGCAGCGTTGCCACGATAGCGTTGGTCACTTCATCCTGAACATCGAATATATCCTCGATGCTTCGGTCGTAGCGTTCCGCCCAGATGTGATCGCCTGTCGCTGCGTCAATGAGCTGCGCTGTGATGCGTATGCGATTGCCGGCCTTTCGCACGCTGCCTTCGACGAGATAGCGAACGCCCAACGTGGCGCCTGCCTCCTTGAGATCGACCGCTCGACCTTTGAAAACNNATGATGTCCTCGGTGATGCCGTCGGAGAAGTACTCCTGCTCCGGGTCGCCGCTCATGTTGGTGAAGGGCAGCACCGCGATGGACGGCTTGTCGGGCAGCTCCGTGCCGGGGGACGGGGATCCCACCGCCGCTGTGAGCTGCGATCCATCGAGAACCACCCGATAGGCCCTTACCGGCTCCGGAATATTCTTGACCTTCTGTTCGCCCATGAAATCGAAACCGGCCGCGAGCTTGTTTCCAACGGCCGTGCGCACCGATTCGGATATGCAGATTCCTCCAGGGTCTGCAAGGCTCTCGAGCCTTGCTGCCACATTGACCCCGTCGCCGTAGATGTCTCCGCGATCCTCGATCACATCACCCAGATTCACGCCAATGCGAAAGCGCACCTTGCGCATGTCGGGCAAGTCCTCGTTTCGACTCCAGAGCTCACTCTGGATGGCGACGGCCGCCGAGAGCGCGTCGATCACCGCATCGAAGCTTGCGAGGACGGCGTCACCCGCGTAGTGCATGACGCGGCCACGGTGCCGATCGATGGTGCTGGAAATCAGATCGAGGTATTCGCTGAGCGTGCGGTGAGTGGCGTCCTCGTCTTCACCGGTCAAGCGCGAATACTCGGCCACATCCGCGTACAAGATGGCGGCGAGCTTACGGGGCAGTCGCTCGGAATCTTCCACGGATGTCTTCCTTCAGATACATGAGAAGGCCCAGAGCAAAGTTTACCGGCGTACCGACAGGCGCGTCTAACGCCTGACTATCTGCGGCAGCTCCCCACCGATGCTCGGTAAAGGACGTATGTCGGCGCTGTCCCATAGTGCGCGCGATGCTCACAGTCGTAGTCGGTGCCGTATACGTCGAACACATGATAGCCGTCACATTCGGCGACACTGACGACGGCCTGGCCGGTGCTTGGCGGAATCGTGATCGGCGCCGGGCGCCGCTCCGAGAACGTCATATCGATCGCGATTACGTGCTGCTGAAAATTCGCTGCCACATGCTCGACCACCTGTTGCCGGCACACGCCATATCGGGGCTCGCCCGAGCCGCTTACCGAGCCGCAGCCGGCGAGCACAGCGCTGCCAACGAACGCGAGCGCCGGAAATTTCGGCATCGCCCTCGCAAACGCCGCCTTTGGCGTCCTCATGCCGACAGGTTGGAGCGAAATGATTGGCGTCCCCAAGGGGACGCCCTGCTATTCCGGTGCTGCGCGGCACCACCGTTCTGAGGGTCCCGAATCGCCGAGCGTCCAAGACTTGGTAGCTCACTCGCTGGTCCCGTGAGTCGCCTACACCCGCTCTGGAGCTCGAGCCCTTGCTGCGGCGCAATAGTGCGAGCCCGACCAATTGCCGCCATCGACTCCGCCGAGCCGAACCCTGACCCCGTTCGACTCGGTGAATCGTGCCTGGGAAACTGAATGTCCACGATCAAGATCTGTCGTGTCATGGTCCCCGGGTGACTCAACCCGCGTGTCCGGTTTAATCTCACCGGAGCATCCCGGCGCCAGAGCTTCGCTCCCGAAATGGGGATCAGTACATGAGCGAAATCACTGCTATCGGCCTCGGCCTCATGGGTTCCGCCTTGGCGAGAACCATGCATTCGAGCGGCCACGACCTGACTGTTTGGAACCGGTCCGCCGAGAAAATGCTGGCTTTTTCGCAAGACGGAGTGGCGATGGCTGCGGATGCCGCTTCAGCCATCGCCGCCAGCCCGGTCATCCTACTCTGCATCAATGACTATGCCGCGACAAATAGGCTTTTTGAGTCGGAAGGCATCCCTGCATTGTTGACCGGGCGTGTCGTCGTTCAGCTCAGTACCGGCACTCCGAAAGAAGCGCGAGATGCATTCGAATGGATGAAGACTCACGGCGTCTCGTATCTGGACGGCGCGATACTTTGTGGGCCCGATGATATCGGCACCGACGCAGCCCAAATACTATTATCCGGCGAAAAAGCCGCCTACGAGCAGGTCGGCTCTTTACTGGAATGCCTTGGCGGAGAGGTGCGATATCTCGGAACAAATGTGGGTGATGCCTCTGCACTCGATCTGGCTTGGCTGACGACGCGCTATGGCCGATTCATCGCCATGATTCATGCGGCAAATGTGTGCAAATCGGAAGGTGCCAGTTTGAAGCATTTCATCTCTCTGTTTCGCAACGATCCCGTCTTCCAACGATACGTAACGGTCATAGCGGACGAGAGCTACCAAGAATGCACGGCAACTCTTCGAGTCTGGGGAGCTGCACTTGAGCGTATTCAGCGACAGGGTAATGACGCGGGCATCAATACGGAGATCCCTGATTTCATTGGCAACTATTTCGCCAGGGCTATCGATGCCGGTTTTGGCGACGAGAACGTGATGGCCCTGTTCAAGATACTGGACCAGTAGATGCCCCCGCAAACAGCAGCGACCTTGCCGCCTTCCTTCAATGCGGCCCAGCCCCCGCGTCAGCCGGAAATCAAGGGAGCAGCACCCTCGTGAAATTTCCTGACGAAATTTGGCGTCCCCAACGGGATTCGAACCCGTGTCGCCACCTTGAAAGGGTGGTGTCCTAGGCC
>JABAOG010007495.1_pt1 | contig 13842 bp, 12 predicted proteins | sample 7062131 | NCBI WGS metagenome assembly JABAOG01 (sample SAMN14538629, study PRJNA623070) | marine sediment metagenome | biome: marine biome [ENVO:00000428]; feature: marine pelagic biome [ENVO:01000023]; material: deep marine sediment [ENVO:00002113] | place: India: Arabian Sea | collected... | reverse complement strand
TTATTCTTTCTTTGCGTGTTGATGATACCGAATGATTGCTGCCTGCGTCAGTGATCGATTGCCGATCCAGGCGGCCGGAGCTTCTTGGGAATCTAACTGCAGAAGAGTCAAGCTATAGGGAGTGGGCGCTATCCACCATGAAATAGCCGTGAATGGCCCCCTGGCGATGTGGGCTATGAAGCGTGGATAGCGAAAACAGCAAATCGGACTCTCTTTTTCCCTCCACCGCGGCCTTGTGCCCGAACAGCGACACGGCTGCCATGTCTATCCTGCTACGGGAAGTGAGTAATGCCACCTCGCCTTCAATGCGACTGGCGGTGATCTCCACTTCCGAACCCGTTGCCGAGAGCCCAAAGATGCCGCCACCGAGCTTACTGTGAGTGATGGTAAGACGGGAGCGGACTGCCACCACCTCTCGGACACGCGCATTGCGAATCACTACCTCATTACAGTCAGTCAATAGGATACGGCGATAATAACCGCTGAACTCCCTCCCGTTTTCACCACGACACTCCACCTCATTTTCCAGTGGGACCTCCCCGACAGGATAGGAAACACCGGGACGCTGCAAGGCGGGGCTGCGGGTCAAAAATGACTCCACCGCACGATTGAAAACCCGGGGTTTTTCCAGCATGGGAAGATGACCGGTTTGCGGGATAATCAGCAGCTGGGTGACCGGAAGGCGGGCTGCCAGGGCATAGCCGGTGCGCAGTGGAGCGATACGGTCATTCTCCCCCCAGACGATTAACACCGGGATTTTCACGGTGGCAATGGAGTGGCTGAAGTCCTCATCGATTAGATGAAAGGCTGCCTCCAGTTCCGGCTTGCGAACATAGTACCCCTCATCTTCCAGCTGCTGGGTCCGTGTCCCCATCTCGGCGGTATAACCGTCCATGCCGATCAATATTTTGGTGACCAGTTTATCCAGCAAGCGGGTAAAGAGCTCACCCTCCCCTTCCGCTCGCCGGCGATTTTTAATCAGTGATCGGGTATACGAGATTCGCTGCAGTACACCGGCCACATCCACCAGCACCAGTTTGTTTACCATGTCGGGGTACTCGAGGGCGTAACGCAAACCAATCACCCCGCCCATGGAGTGGGCAAACAGTTTTATCGGACCCTTGGCATGGCGTTGCGTGAGCAGGTGCAAGGCTTGGATCAGCGCACTCACCCCTTCCTCGCCATTAGCCGCAGAAGCACGGTAAAAGCTGCTGAGTTGCAGGGAAAGAACATGATAATCGCGTGAAAAAAAGGAGATTTGCTTTTCCCAATTCTTAATCGGGTCACCATGCAGTCCATGGATCAACACAACCGTTTGCTGGGCCTCGGGATTGAACTCAACAGCACAGACAGCATGGTTGGAAGGCGGCAGATTGACACAAACCAACTTGCCCGGACTACTTTCCGGACTGGATGCACATGCTGAGAGTGTCACCAGCAGCAGGACCGGCAACAGTGCACGCGGTTTCACCTTTACCCACCTGCCACAGCGGTGCTCAAACCGGCTACAGTTGTTATTCTCACCGCTTTATCCTTAAAACAAGAGGAGATATTCGCCTCAGTTAATGACTATCGGTCATTTCCAAAAGATAGTTCATCGGCCCGAGCAAAGTTTATTGGTTATCAGTTCTTAGTGGCCAAATTGATCCCCTCTTCCATCACCTGCACCAAAAATTCAATCTGTTCTGGGGTAACAATATAGGGCGGCATCAGATAACTGACGTTCCCCAACGGCCGCAGCAAGGCCCCCTGGGAGAGAGCATGCTGATAGACGCGCAGGCCGCGGCGTTCCTGCCAGGGAAAAGGCTCTCGGGTGGCCTTGTCTTTGACCATCTCCACCGCCAGGGTCATGCCGTGCTGGCGCACATCGGCAACATTGGGATGATCATTGAGGTGTGCCGTCGCTTCACTCATCACCTTGGCCAGGCCACGGTTGTTCTCAATGACGTTGTCCTGCTCGAAGATATCGAGCGTCGCCAACGCTGCCCGGCAGGCTAACGGATTACCGGTATAGCTGTGGGAGTGGAGAAAGGCGGTGAGCCGCTCGTAGTCGTCATAGAAGGCCTGATACACATGGTTATTGGTCAGCACCACCGATAGCGGCAGATAACCGGCGGTGAGCCCCTTGGAGAGGCACATGAAATCGGGGGTGATTCCCGCCTGCTCGCAAGCGAACAGGGTTCCGGTGCGACCGAAGCCGACGGCAATTTCGTCAGCGATAAGGTGTACCCCATGGCGATCGCAGGCCTCGCGCAGTAACTCCAGGTAACGCGGATCGTACATNNTCATCCGCGTGCTGCGAAAGCGCCTCCTCCATGTGCACGAACATGCGCTCGGCCACCTCACGACAGCTCTCCCCTTGCTCCCGCTGGTAGCAGTCGGGCGATGGCACGGTGATCGCCTGCATCAGCAGTGGCTCGTAGGTCGATTTGTAGAGCGCCACATCCCCGACCGCCAGCGTACCCAGGGTCTCGCCATGGTAACTGTTGGCCAGGGTAATGAAACGGGTCTTCTTTGTTCGTCCCAGGTTGCGCCAGTAGTGGAAGCTCATCTTCAGCGCCACCTCTACCGCGGAGGAGCCGTTGTCGGCGTAGAAACAGTGATCCAGCCCTTGCGGGGTCACCTGTACCAACCGCTCGGACAGCTCCACCACCGGTTGATGGGAGAAACCGGCGAGGATCACGTGCTCCAACTCATCCAGCTGTGCCTTGATTGCGGTATTGATTCGTGGATTGGCATGGCCAAAGATATTGACCCACCAGGAGCTGATGGCATCGATATAGCGGTTGCCATCGAAATCTTCCAACCACACGCCCTCGCCGCGCCGGATCGGGATCAACGGCAAGGATTCGTGGTCTTTCATCTGCGTGCAGGGGTGCCACAGCACCGACAGGTCACGCTGCATCCAGTCGCGATTATTCATCAACGTAGCCAATAGTCGAGGGCAATGCCGGCAAATACCGCCATGCCGAAGTAGTGATTATTGAGAAAGGCCTGAAAGCTCAGCTTGGGATCCCGATCGCGGATCAGGTACTGCTGATAGACGGCAAAGCCACCCGCCGCCAGCAGCCCGAGCATATAGGGCCAGCCCAGGTCGAAGCTGAGACCGCCGACAAACAGCATGCCAAGGGTAAGCAGTTGCATCAGGCCGATGCCCAGTCGGTCGTAGCGCCCCAGCAGAATCGCTGCTGACTTGACCCCGATCTTCAGGTCATCCTCACGATCGCAGATTGCGTACATGGTGTCGTAGGCGATGGCCCAGAAGATGTTGGCAACAAAAAAGAGCCAGGCATTGAGCGGTACCTCGCCGGTCTGTGCCGCAAACCCCATCGGAATAGCCCAGCCGAAGGCTGCCCCAAGATAAGCCTGGGGCAGATGGGTGACGCGCTTCATAAAGGGGTAACTGGCCGCCAGGAAGGCACCAGGGATCGCCAGCAGAATGGTCAGGCGGTTAAGCAGCAGCACCAACGCCAGACTGACCAGACACAACACCACAAACACCGCCACCGCCTCGATCGGCTTAATAGCCCCCCGTGCCAGCGGCCGCTGCTCGGTGCGACGCACGTGCGGGTCGAAATTGCGGTCGGCAAAATCGTTGATGGCGCACCCGGCCGAACGCATCAACACGGTTCCTAGGATGAACACCACCAACACCAGGGGATTGGGCCAGCCCTCCGCGGCAATCCATAACGCCCACAGGGTCGGCCACAACACCAGGTAAATCCCGATGGGGCGGTCCAGCCGGGTAAGAGTGACATACTCGGAAAGTCGTTGTTTCAGGCTTAGTGCTGTCATGACGTTGTGCTGTTTTAAGAACGACACAGTGTAACGGTTTTGACATCGATTCTCACGGGGGAGAGGTCGAGCGGCCAATCTTGTTCTATGTTTTCGATAGATGCTGGTAATCAATGCGATGACTCGATGTTACAAAATACCCCCCGATTCCTCCTCTTGCTCCCTCTGCTTCTCAGCGTATTCCTGAGCGGTTGTGACCAGGCAACCGCTCCAACGCCTAGCGTAAGTAGCCGGGAGGAGGCCGAAAAACTGCGCATACTGCGCCCGAGACAGACATGGGGGTTGCTCCCTTCCGGTACCGTTCCCCGGTCCGAAGAGCTGAGACTCATCGAGCGCTTCGCTGCCGAGGCCGGATTGGAACCTGAATATGTCTATGTGGATCGCTATGATCGATTGATTCCTCGCCTGCTGCAGGGGGATGGCGATCTTATTATCGATAATTTCACGGTTAGCCCCTCCCGCAAACACCAGATCCGCTTTACCAGCCCCATCACCTACGTCAAGGAGCAGATCGTCGCCCGCCAGGGAGAGGCGCCTGAAAGGCTCCGGGATCTTGCCGGAAGAAGCATAGCGGTACACGCGTCCAGCGCTTACTACGATTCCCTGCGAAAGCTTCAAGAAAAGCGTTACCAGCCATCCTTTGATATCCAGCTGGTTGATGAGTCCATATCTGCAGAGGCAATTCTCATTGGTGTCGCCGAAGGTGTGTATGACCTTGCCATCACCGACAACAACCTGTTCCAGCTTGTAAAAGCATATCGCAACAACCTGGAGGTTGCCTTCGACCTTAGCTCGGTTCGAGCCATGGCATGGGGAGTGCATCCCGACAATCCTGCCTTGCTGAGCAGGCTGAACGAATTTCTTGGACAGCACCACCTCGCCTCTCAGGAGCCATTAATCGCCCGCGATGATCTGGCAGCGATCAAGCAACGCGGTACGCTGCGCGTGCTTACCCGCAATAACCCCGCAAGCTATTTTCTCTGGCGTGGTGAATTTTTCGGCTTTGAGTATGAACTGGCCAGGCATTTTGCCGAGCAGCACGGTTTGCGCCTGGAAATGGTGGTTCCCCCAAGTCGCGACCAGCTTGTACCCTGGTTGTTACAGGGCAAAGGAGACATTATCGCCGCCTCATTGAAGATTAACGACAGGATCGAAAAGAAGGGTGTGCACTTCAGTCGCCCTTACAATCAGGCCTCCGAGATCGTGATCAGCCGTGCTGATGAAAAAGGCATGGATGGCCCGGAATCCCTCTCAGGAAGAACAGTAGTGGTCCACAAAAGCAGTTCGTCGTGGCAAAGTCTGCAAAGGCTTCAGGCACAAGGAGTCGACCTCAATATACGTGCCGCCCCTGAGAAGCTGGAAACCAGCGAACTTATCGCGAAAGTAGCCAAAGGAGAATATGACCTGACCGTTGCCAACAGTCATATTCTCGATATCGAACTGACCTGGCGAGATGACGTTAAGGCTGCATTTCCTCTTGATGCCCCTCAACCCCACGGCTGGCTGATGCGGGAGAACAATCCCGGGTTATTGCAGGCGGTCAACGATTTCTTCAAAAAAGAGTATCGCGGCCTGTTTTATAACGTGACCTACAAAAAATATTTCAAAAATCCCAAGCGAAACATTCAGCAAGTCGCATTGCAAAATGACGCATATAATCGTACCCGCCTCTCCCCTTATGACGATCTGGTAAGAAAATACGCCAAGGAGTACGGATTCGACTGGCGACTACTGGTTTCTCAAATGTATCAGGAGAGCCGTTTTGAACCTGGAGCCAAATCGTGGATGGGGGCGATGGGGCTTATGCAGGTTATGCCGAGAACTGCGATGGAGTTGGGGTTTGAGGATTTACATCAGCCTGAAACCGGCGTACATGCCGGTGTTAAGTACCTGCACTGGCTGATGCGCCGTTTTGAACCCGAGCTACCGGTGGCCGACAGAACCTGGTTTGCCCTGGCATCCTATAATGCCGGTATAGGACACGTGATCGATGCCAGGCGCCTGGCGCGCCACCTCGGAATGGATCCCAATCAGTGGTTCGAAAATGTTGAAAAGGCCATGCTGTTATTATCGAACAAAACGTATGCCAAAAACGCCAGACACGGCTATGTTCGTGGCTATGAACCGGTGAAGTATGTACGGGAGATCCGCGACCGATACCAGGCCTATCTCCTGCTTGCAGGCACTGCCGCCATCACAAAGCCTCAGTCCACTTTACTGAATTGAAGCTTCCTGATTTTCACCGAATTCCTGCTGATATGGCTGCATCACCACTCTGTTAGCGTTTTGGCGGGCGAATGAAAAACACGACCAAAGCGACCACAATCAACAAAATGAACAGCTCTATCAATATCATCGCATGTCCTTTCCCGGCAGAGAATGCATAAAGTCAGCGAGAACCCTTGCCACCGCTGTCGGATCTTCCATGTGCAGGTGATGGCCGCCTGGAAGCCGCGCCACCTCAAGCCCCGGCAGCGCCGCGCAACGGGCCGCCGTGATTGACCTTGAAGACAGCAGCCCCTGCTCGGCAATCAATAACCCCACCGGTACCGTAATCGTGCCCAGTACCGCCAACACCTGCTCCTCGGTGTAGTAATGGGGCGAGGTAAAGGTCAGGCGCGGATCATGGCGCCAGTGTACTCCCCCCTCCACCGCCTCGGTACCGCGCCGGGTCAGATGTAGCGCCAGCTCCAATGCGATATCACCATTACTGGCTCGCCGTGCAGCCGCCTCCTCCAGCGATGGGTAGCAGCGGGTTCGCCGTTTCCCCTGCGAAGCATATTGACTCAAATAGCGGCGCAGCCGTTCCTGTTCCCGCTGCGGTTGACCGCTCAGCGGACCGAGCCCTTCGATAAGCAGCAACCGGTCGATGCGCTCAGGCATCGCCGCCGCGGTAAAACTGGCCACTGCCGCGCCCATGGAATGACCCAGCAGGGTAAACCGCTCCCAGCCGAGGGCATCGGCCGCTGCCAGCACATCGGGAATATTGTCCACAAAATGGTAGGCACTGCCTGCCGGTCGGTGCTGTGAGTGACCATGTCCCGCCAGCTCCAGGGCGACTAGCTGAACACCTTCCAGCAGCTCACCCAGCGCATCGAAGGAGGCGGCATTGTCTAACCAGCCATGCAAGGCAAGCACCGGCCTCGCCCCCTCCTCGCCCCATACTCGGGCCGCTAGGCGCAGCGGACCGGCCTGCAGTGTGACTTCTCGGGGCGTCATCATCTTGTCTGATTCGGTACGTTATTTGCCATCCAGGTAACGGTGGTCGTCGAAAGAGCCGATCCACTCCGGGCGAAACAGCACCATACTGGTTGCCAGCATCCCGGTAAAGAAGCCTTCGGCAAAAATCATCATGGGGGAAAAAATCAGGTAATTGTGGCGGATCATCTCGAAACTATAATGGGTACAGCAAGCCAGGAGAAGGGCCACCAGCAGCATCGTCACACCCATCGACAAACCGGCACAGAAAAATCCGTTAAACAGCGTGTAAATAAAAAAGTGCCGGGGCAGGAATAACACCGACAGTCGAAACACCGCGAAACTGAACAGCACCGGAATAACAGCCATTACCAGCGCATTAAACGAAAAGCTGAACCACTCGATATTGCCATATACTGCCTGACCCACCAGAACGAGAGAGAGGCTGAAAAGAGCAAACTGCCAGCCAAACATCAGCATCAGCAGCGTTGCCCCAAGCAAGTGAAAACTCATGCCCGGCTTGATCCCCGCCTTAAGTGACCAAATCACCAGCAGCGCCACGGTGGTGCCAAGGAACACATGAAGATTCTCCCGGTTACGGATCTTGTACCAGGGAGCTGTATATATCGCCCAAATAAATACCGCGGCAAAGGCTGCATGAGCCAGCCAGTAATAAAGGTCAGGAAAAAGGTCGGCAGTAAAGTTCACTCTATTCACCAAGAGGCGTCAAATACCCTTATTAAAATTATGGCAGAAAGCCGCCAATTCACATACGGACAAAAAAAAAGACCGGCAAAAAACCGGTCTTTAATAGGAGCCTGGATGTGAAATTTTTTGGTGATACCGCAAAAAAGCTTTTTGCCCTTGGCTATATCTCTAATTAATCAAAGAGTTAAGCCTTAGTCATGCATGAAGTGGGGGCCTGCCTCTATTTGGTTGTGCTCTTGCCTCGGTAGTCGGTAATCGCCGCCTTGATAGCGTCCTCGGCCAGTACCGAACAGTGGATTTTAACCGGGGGCAGAGCCAACTCCTCAGCAATGTCACTGTTTTTGATCGAGGCCGCCTCATCGAGGGTCTTGCCCTTGACCCACTCGGTGACCAGCGAGCTGGAGGCTATGGCAGAACCGCATCCGTAAGTCTTGAAGCGGGCGTCCTCGATCACCCCCTCGTCGTTAACCTTAATCTGCAGGCGCATTACATCGCCGCAAGCAGGGGCACCCACCATTCCCGTGCCAACGTGGTCATCTTCCTTATCGAAGTTGCCCACATTGCGGGGGTTCTCATAATGGTCAAGGACCTTGTCACTGTAAGCCATGTTCACTCACCTCTTCGACGTCACACGCCTGAATAAAATCGCTAATACCTGACTATTGTGCTCAACTATATAAATTCAAGGGCACGCTGTCAAGTTCTGACAAAACCTTCAGGCGTTGTAACAGTTTGGTTCGCGGATCTCGCGATAACGGTTGCGCTGACAGTACATGAGCAATTCATGCAACAGCAAATTGACCTGGCGCTTCTCATCCTTGTGAAAAGGGGTCGCCTGGTCGACTTCATAACGTGCCGGGATGCGTTGACACCCCTGATAGCTGACCACCTCAACCACCCGGGCATCATGATAGATACGCAATTGCATGCTCAGATCCGGAAGCCACACCCCGTCAAGATAGAACGGTTTGGTTAGCTCAATGAAGGTGGTGTAACGGCAGCGCTCAAGAATCAGGATTTCCAGTGCCTGGGCACCGTCATCGGCGGAAAGCCGATAGCGATCACCACCTGCTTCCATCTCGGGAAGCAGCTGCTGTAACAGTCGATAGTTCTCCTCAAAAACCCACATCGGGCTGCGTGGTGAACTGTGTGTAATGGTGTGGCTCATAACAACGGATACTAAAAGATCAGAAAAACCACTCTACCATATGTCAGCATCTGACACAGGGCATGAATGCATTTCCGGCAAAAAAGTCACGTTTGTAGGGATTAGTGAATGCTTCGCATGATGGTCTATTCGACGAACCAAAGTCCACGCTGTGACCGTTTATCCACTCAAAATATAAGCTTAATGGATATTTCAGCGCCCATGGAATGCCTGTTTTTTCAGCTACAGGTCATGGTGCCAAGAGAAATCAGACAAGTCGCTGTTATATGGCGCCCCGGAGAGGATTCGAACCTCTGACCTTCCCCTTAGGAGGGGGACGCTCTATCCAGCTGAGCTACCGGGGCTTGAGTGCCCATATGTGCACCATGTGCGCTAATTTTAACACTGCTGGGCGCCAAACAGCCAATCGACTTTGTTTTGCCAATGACTCAGGCCAGGAATCGAATCGATGGATGGAGGCAGTACACATCACTCTCAATCGATCTTACCACCAACCTCACAACCAACTGGGCAAGCCATACGGCGTGTGGATGGTTAGCTGAAAGAGGCCGAAAATTCGTGGGAACACTTACCAGCAGCTCAACTTGTGTTTAATTAACCCCCGTTTACCATAAAAAGAAACGGGGCTTATCTTTCTCCGTATTGTCGCAGCTTCCAGGGAAGAGACACAGGGCACGGACACATTGTCTCAAACGATGAGGGGGTAGCTATGGAGAAGGAACCGCTAACACGTTTTACCTGGCGCGGGCAGGAGACCGTTGAAAAAGTCATGTCTGCCCGCTCTCGAGCGATGTGTATCGAGATCTTGCTGCCAGCAAATTACAACCACGCTCTGTTCCGTTTGCTGTATCCCGGTGAAACGCAAACGGCTGTAGAAAGCCTGNNAGGCACTGTCATCAGCAAATGCCACCATTCAGCTCACAAGCCCACCAACCCTAATCATCACTTTTCCTAATAAGAACCGTGAACAGTGATGACTGATTCCTCGATACTGCAACCGGGCATCAACTGCTGGCGAGTTGAGCAGGCAGAGCGTGCCGCTTTCCTCATTGACGGTGAAGCCTATTTCAATGCGTTCTATCAGGCGACACAGCAGGCACGGCACACCATCTTTATTCTTTCCTGGGATATCGATACACGGGTGAGACTGGTCCGGGGGAACGGTCACAATGAAGATCTTCCTCCACAGTTGGGGGATTTTCTCAACGCGCTGGTAAGGAAGCGAAAAGGACTGCAGATTTATGTTCTGAACTGGGACTGGGCCATGCTCTACGCCTTCGAGAGGGAATGGCTTCCAACGTATAAGTTCAACTGGAATACGCACCGGCGTCTGCATTTTCATCTTGATGATGAATATCCAGCCGGGGCATCCCAGCACCAGAAGCTGGTAGTCATTGACGATGCTATCGCCTTTGTCGGCGGCTTTGATCTCACCAGACAACGTTGGGATCAACCGGCACACCGACCGGATGATCCCTTACGCACTACCCCGTCAGGCAAACATTATCCACCGTTTCATGATGTACAGCTCCTGGTTGAGGGCGGGTCGGCAACCGCGCTGGGTAGACTGGCACGTGAACGCTGGTACCGCGCAACAGGACAGCGCCTCCCGCTACGAAAGAGAAAAGACCGTTCCAGCCCCTGGCCCCAGTCTGTCTCTCCTGACATGCGGGATGTCAATGTCGCCATTGCCCGAACGGAGCACGCCTACCGTAAGCGGCAGGAAGTACGGGAAGTCGAACAGCTGTACCTGGATATGATTGGCGCAGCCGCGAAGTACATCTATATCGAGAATCAGTACTTCACCTCGTGGAAAATCGGAAGGGCATTGGCCGAGCGGCTTGAGGAAGCCAATGGCCCGGAAGTGGTTCTGGTGTTGCCGTTGATGTCGAGCGGTTGGCTGGAACAGTACACCATGGATGTACTGCGTAGCCGACTGTTACACCAGTTGCAGGCGTCGGACCGTTACGGGCGTCTGCGCGTCTATTATCCTTACGCAGAAAGCCTGGGCAAGGGCCGTATTGTCCTGCACAGCAAGGTCATGGTTGTGGATGAGAGGTGGCTGCGGGTTGGGTCATCCAATCTCAGCAATCGCTCGATGGGGCTGGACAGTGAATGTGATTTGGTAATCGAGGCATCGGATGATCACCAGGCCTCCCTCCTCGCCTCATTCCGTCACCGCCTGCTCGCAGAACACCTCGGCCTAAGCCCCCATGCCGTGACCAAGTCAATGACTGAAACTCACTCCCTGATCGGCACCATCGAGGCGCTGCGTAACAGTGGACGAAGCCTCGCTCCACTCGATGCCCGGGTTTCCGAATTGGCAGACCAAATCATCCCTGAGGCTGCACTCATCGATCCGGAGCGCCCACTTGATGCCGAACAGCTGGCGGAATACCTGATTCCAGCGGAAGAGCGTACACCTGCCAGCCGGAGGCTCTTGCTCATCGCAGCCGTTCTCGGCGTCGTCTTGGCCTTGACCGCCGCCTGGCGCTGGACCCCACTCAGCCAGTGGCTGGATCAGGAGACACTAATAGCGGCTGCTGAGTGGGTGAAGGAGAGTGCCTTCACCCCGTTTGTTGTCATCGGCATTTACCTGTTGGGAGGATTGATTGCCTTCCCCATTACTGTGCTTATCCTGATTACAATCATTACCTTTGGTCCCTGGCTGGGTTCCAGCTATGCTCTGGTCGGGGCGGAGCTGAGTGCTTTTCTCGGCTACTGGGTAGGCGAGATTCTCGGCCGGGATACAGTGCGACGCTTTACCGGCTCCAACATCAACCGTCTCAGCCGGCGTCTTGCCCGGCATGGCGTGATTTCGATTGTCACTGTCCGGGTGATACCTATTGCCCCTTTTACCGTCACCAATCTCGTGGCGGGAGCCTCGCATATCTCCTTTCGTGATTTCGCATGGGGAAACCTGCTTGGTCTCGCCCCTGGCATTCTTGCTATCGCTCTGTTTACCGATACCTTGCTGAGCGCCATCAGCGAGCCCAATCTGCCAGGATTGATCCTGTTGGTTATCGTCGTGGCCATTATCGCCCTGGCCGGCATTGCTTTGAAAAAATGGTTAATCAAACACAGGGAGGAGCCTGACCGAGGGGCTCCACACAGAGGGGATCGCAGATAAGCCATGTACCTGACACTAGCCACTTACAACATTCACGCAGGCATAGGCGCCGATGGCCATTTCAACCCGCAACGCATCACCGAGGTGCTGGCCGAACTCGATGCCGACATCGTGGCTCTGCAAGAGGTGGAGCAGCATGATGTCGGGGGACTGGGTATGTTGGACTATCTGATAGCAGACACAGGGTACACGAGCATTGCAGGACCGACGTTGCAGCGTAACAGACGCCATTACGGCAACGCTCTGCTCACCAGGCTGCCCTTGCTGTCGGTCAATCGTATCGACCTGAGTATGCCGAAGCGGGAACCCCGTGGCGCCATCGATATTGTTCTTCAGGGGGGGGCATGCCATCTGCATGTGGTGGCCACCCATCTGGGACTCATGCCCAGCGAACGCCGACAGCAGGTTCGTCATCTGCTAACGCTTTTTGATCCGGAGTCCGACGAGATAGCGATATTAATGGGCGATCTGAATGAGTGGTTCCTGTGGGGCCGGCTATTGCGCTGGCTACATGCCTATTTCCAACCTATGCCGGCCAAAGCCACCTTCCCTGCATGCTGCCCACTCTTTGCCCTGGATCGCATTTGGGTAAGACCGCACGACAAGCTGATAAAGCTAGAGGTGCATAACAGCAAACTGACGCGCAGCGCGTCCGACCACCTGCCGCTGAAAGTGATGATCTCATTGTGAACCAGCAAGCATGAGTCAATGTTTCGGTCTTTGCGAGGAACGGTAGTGACGAAGCACTCTGCCAACGACGGTGAGCGGGAAACTCCGCTTTGCTCGCAAAGACAGAGCTGGAATGCGTGCTTCATTCGGTCTGAGTGCAATAGGCATTTAACTCATGAAAGGATAATCCCATGCCAGAGCTCCCCGACGTCGATGTCTATCGCCAGTACCTGAACTCGACAGCGCTACACCAGCGAATCGATGAAGTCAGTGTGGCAAGCCCGGAGATACTGAATGGAACCTCACCACAAGGACTCGGCCGCTCATTAAAGGGCAAGGCGTTTGGCTCTAGCTGCCGTTATGGCAAGTATCTCTTTGTCGACATCGAGGATGGCGACTGGTTGCTGATGCATTTCGGCATGACCGGATACCTGAAATACTACAAGCATAACGACAATATCCCGGACTATACACAGGCATTATTCAGCTTTGAAAACGGCTACCATCTTGCCTACGTGGCACCTCGGAAACTCGGCCGGATTGCCGTGGTGGCTAGCCCCGAGGAGTTTCTTAGCAAACAGGAACTCGGCCCCGACGCGCTGGCCCTGACGGAGAAGGAATTTATCGAAATGGCATCCAGATACAATGGGAGCATCAAATCCATGCTGATGAACCAGAAACTCATAGCGGGCATCGGCAATATTTATTCCGATGAGATACTGTTTCAGGCAAGGCTCCACCCCACACGGGCTGTCAATCAGCTGAATGAAACAAGCCTGAAACAGCTTTATCGGGCGATACAGTCAGTGCTGCAAACCGCGATCAATGCACACGCTGAACCAGACGAAATGCCCTCCTCCTTTCTGCTTCCCCACAGAGCCAAGGGAGAACGCTGCCCCCGGTGCAACTCTCAAGTTGAAAAGCTCCAGGTATCGGGTCGCTCCTCCTGGTTTTGTCCCCGATGCCAAGAGAAATAGTTTCCTGCGCTTCGAAGACGACAGAAATGTTCTTTAAGCGGCAACTTAAAAGGCAAACACAGGAAATGGCCTTCGGCGTTCAGAACCACTCCGTGTTTCGGTCGAACATGATTTGATTACAGTCGGAGGTTCAAATCCTTCCAGGCTGAACGAAAAAGGCCCCTGCTTTCGCAGAGGCCTTTGTCTTGAATGGCGCG
>JABAOG010007123.1_pt1 | contig 13881 bp, 16 predicted proteins | sample 7062131 | NCBI WGS metagenome assembly JABAOG01 (sample SAMN14538629, study PRJNA623070) | marine sediment metagenome | biome: marine biome [ENVO:00000428]; feature: marine pelagic biome [ENVO:01000023]; material: deep marine sediment [ENVO:00002113] | place: India: Arabian Sea | collected... | reverse complement strand
CGGCGAGAAGAGCTCGGCGCGCTCTAGGCCTCAAACAAGCGCCCGCTCATCGATCGATCAGGGTGGCGTGACCACTTGAGCCGCCGAGCGCAGGTCGCCGACGGGCGGGAGCCCGGGGGGAGTTGGAGCTGGCGATTTTCGTGGAGCCCTCTTTCGGATCGTAGGAGGTTGAGGTCGAAAGGAGCCGGCCTGCCCGGGCCGTAGTGCGTCAGGCAGGCCCGCGCGTCAGCTGGTGTCGAGCGCCGCGTCGAGGCGAAGGAAGAGGTGCAGGTCGGGTCGCCACGCGAGGATCCGGTGCACGAGGCGGCGACCGCTCTGAAGGATCTGGACCGGCACGAGCATCAGGCACTGGAGGAAGGTCCGAAACTCCATCGCGAGGACCCGGTCGCGATCGGCGAGATGGCGATCGCGCCAGCGGCCGGTGACCGGTAGTCGCAGCGCGAACCACGCCTTCAGGCTCCAGGCGAGCGACGCGATCACCATGTACGCCCAGTTGGACTCGAGGTTGTCGACCGGGGCGTGCAGCGCGCGGACGCCGCCGTCCTTGAGCTGCGCGATCAATCGCTCCTGGTTGCAGCGGTCGTTCGACTCGCGAACGACCTGCTCGCGAGTGAGGTCGCAGTCGTTGGTGATGTAGAAGTGGTAGCGGGTCAGGGTGTCCATGCAGACCTGGCCGCGCTCTTCGAGGATGGTCTTGCGAAGCACGACCATCCGGTACGTCTTGTCCGTGCTGCTCGGCTGGTAGTCGAACTCGGCGAGGTGCTCGGACTCGAGCACGAGGTTGCGGAAGCCGCGCTCGCGGACCCCTCCGCGCCTCCCGCCTGCCATGGGGACTACCTTCCCTCGGGAGACATCTTTCCGCTGGGCGAGATCGCCCGGTGACGCCCATCGCGTCGATCCGCGGCGGGTGGGGATGGGTGTCGACTACGGGTGGGCTGACGCGCATCGTCGCCATCGACCAAGAGAGCCGCGAAGCGCGAACGATCACGCTCGAGGACGTCTCTCGCACCGGCAGTACCGACTATCTGCCCCTCGACCTCAGCCTCCACGACTCGGCGTCGCGAGGCGTTCGTAGGTACACGCCGTCGAGCATCGGTGTGTGAAAGTGCAGGTTGAGCTCGCAGCTACTGCCGAAGCGCTGGATGACGGTGAAGGCGCCGGCTTCGATCTCGGCGCCTTCGGGCACCAGGCCAAGGCGCCGGGCGCGTTTGCGGTGGAAGGTGCGCAGGGCGCGCCAGTAGACCCGGTGCACGGCCAGGCTCAGGTCGTGGTCGAACGCCAGCAGGAAGCGCAGCCGGTGGGGGATGGATAGCTCGCGGGCTTCTCGCTCGGCGAGGAAGGTGTTCAGGTGCCGTCGCAGCACTCGGTGAAGCACGCTCCGGTCCGGTCGGCGCCGCACGTAGAGGCGCTCGCCGGGGGCGAGAAGTGCTTCGGCGGGGGCGGCCATGGCCTTTCACCCGCGCGTTCGTCGAAAATTGGACCGCAGGGGGGTAGTTCTGATGCCTTCGGGGTATGGAAGCGTCGCCGAAGACCCCCGCCATCCTCTCCCACGGGCCGCGCGCCCGCTTCTTCCTCGAAGGAGTCCGGAGCCCGGTCCACGCTCAGGTGGAGCACTCGGACGACGAGGGGATGACGCTGAGGCAGGAGCTGCCCTTCTTGCAGCTGCACCGCTCGGTCATGGACGAGGACGGCCGGGAGGCGGAGCTCGCCTCGGTCGGCGTCTCGCTCCGGGACGGCACCCCGAGCCTGATCCTGAAGCTCCGCTACGCCGCCATGCAGCGACGGGACGCGACGATGCCCTTCGAGCTCCCGCCGGAGGCGCCGCGCGCGCCGCGGCGCCGCGACGAGACCATCCCCTTCGGCGTACAGCTCGCGCTCCCCGACGAGCCGGCCCACGGCGGCCCGCTCGAGGGCGAGGACGAGGAGCCCGCCGCCGAGCTCGCCCTGCACCACGGCAAGCAGCCCTGGTACGTCGACCTCTGGACCGCGATCCGCGCCTTCTTCGTCGCCGACGAAGCGAGCTGACGCTCAGCTCAGAATTTCGCCGGCGAGCTTGGAGGCGGTCTTGCCGTCGATCTGGCCGCGGTAGCGCTTCATCACCGCCTGCATGAGCTTGCCCATGTCCTTCTTGGAGGTGGCGCCGAGCTCCTCGGCGAGGCCCTTCATCGCCTCGCGGACCTCGTCCTCGCTCATGGGCTTGGGCAGGTAGCGCTGGACCACGGCGATCTCCGCCTTCTCCTTGTCGGCGAGATCCTGCCGGTCGCCCTCCTCGTACTGCTTCGCGCTCTCGGTCCGGGTCTTCACCGCCCGGCTGAGCACCTGCAGCTCGTCGTCCTCGGAGAGCTTCTCACCCTTGGCCATCTCCGCCTCGGTCAGCTGCGCCTTGATCATGCGCAGCGTGTCGCGCGCGACGAGGTCCTTTGCCTTCATCGCGTCCTTGAGGTCCTTCATGATGGTCTCGATCAGCGCCATGGGTTCCCAGCTAATGCGCCGCGCGGCTCCGGTCAACGACTGCTATCGTCGCGCTGTGATGACCCGCGCCCTCCCCGCTTCGCTTCTCGCCCTCGCGCTCGCGCTCGCCGGCTGCGGCGATGACGGCGGCACCTCGGACCCGCCGACCGACGGCGGCACCGAGCCGGATGCGCCGCCCACCCCGGACATGGGACCGCGAGACTACAGCGACGAGCTGGCCTGGTACGGCGAGCACCCGGTGGGCTACCAGGAGCTCGAGGTCACCTACACCCGCCCCGATGGCGACGGCGAGCGCACGATCCCCTACCTGGTCTGGTACCCGGCCAGCGGTGAGGGCGGGACGCGCCCGCGGCACGCCTTCCGCCGAGCGGAGGTGGCCACCACCGACGCCCCGCCGGCGAGCGGCGCCTTCCCGACCCTGGCCTTCTCCCACGGCCACCTCGGCGTGGCCGACGTCTCCACGGACCTCTGCGAGCACTTCGCCAGCCATGGCTGGGTGGTCTTCAGCCCGACCCACGTGGGGAACACCACCGCCGACGGCGATACCCGCACCGCCGACATCTACTACCTGCGCGCCACCGACGTCAGCGCCGCCCTCGACGACCTGCAGGCCCACCCGGACCTCGGCGCGCTCGTGGGCTCGCCGATGGTCGTCAGCGGCCACAGCTTCGGCGGCTACACGGCGATCTCGCTCGCCGGGGCGACTTTCGACGTCGACGGCATCCTCGCGAGCTGCGAGACCGACCCCGACGATCCGATCTGCACCGACCTGGACACGACGGCCCAGGACATCCTGCGCGCCGGGCTTCGGGACGAACGCTTCGACGCGGTGCTCTCCATGGGGGCTGGCGATGCCCGCCGCTTCGGCGAGACCGGAGTCGCCGACGTGGACGTCCCCGTGCTGCTGATGGTCGCCGAAGGCGATGGGTATCCGGCGGGCTCGTACGCCGACGACAGCTACTGGAGCGCCCTGGACGGTCCGGGCGACCTCTGGGTGAACCTGCTCGGCGCCGGCCATCAGACCTTCACCGACATCTGCGCGACCTTCCCCGCCTTCCCCCGCTGCCCGCCGGAGGAGTACGACGCCGAAGCCGGGCTGCGCTGGACGCGCCTCTACACCCACGCCTTCGTCCGCTCCCGGCTCATGGATGATGCCGAAGCGACGGCCATTCTCGAGGGTGCGCCCGAGGACTCCTCACTCGAGGTCATGTCGAGAACCCCCTGATCCCCTGTGGTCACCGCAACCTACGGGCACGGTGCCGATTCCGGTTGGAGATCTGTGCACGCCATTGCTAGAGTTCCAACTCGGAGGGGATGAAAATGAACGGTCGCTACGACAGCGGGGACCGCATGCGGAGCACGGGTATCACCCGGCGCCGCCCGCGGGTCCTGATCATCGACGACGACGAACGGCTGAGAGACGTCCTCTCGCTCGTTCTGGCGGACGAGTGCGAGGTCACGCCAGCGGCCAGCGGCGCCGAAGCCTTCGGGCACCTGGAAGCCGGGAGCATCTTCGACGTCATCGTCTGCGACCTGAGCATGCCCAAGATGGGGGGCCCGCAGGTTCACGCGCTCCTGAGCGAGCGGGACCCGGAGATGGCCGCCCGCATGGTCATCGTGACCGGCGGCGCCTATTCGGCCGCTTCCGAGGAATTCCTGCGCCGCAGCGGCTGTCCGCAGGTGCCCAAGCCCTTCACGCCGACCGAGCTGCTCGGCGCCATCCACGAGATCATCCTCCGCCGCGGGCCGGCGCCTCTGCGCGAAGCCGTCTGAGTCCGAGTCCCCTCCCGGGGTTGACCTCTCGCCGCCGACGAAAGACTCTCGCGCGGCCGTGGCCGCACGCGTCACATTCCTCTGCACGCTGCTCTTCCCGAGCATCGCCTACGCGCAGGACGACTCCTTCGCCTCGCGGCCGCTGATCTCGCTGGCGGCCCTGGCGGCCCTCACGCTGCTGCCCTTCGTCTTCATGATGACGACCAGCTTCGTGAAGATCAGCGTGGTCCTCTCGATCCTCCGCAACGCCCTGGGCACCGGACAGGTCCCCAGCGGGATGATCATCAGCGGCCTGGCGGTGATCCTCAGCCTCTACGTGATGACCCCGGTCGGCCAGGAGATCGCCGCGGTCGCCGGCCCCGCCGCCGCGCGCATCGACGCCGACGACCCGCTCGAGGGCGACTCCTACGACGCGCTGCTGGAAGCCATCGACGCCGGCAAGGAGCCGCTGAAGGACTTCCTCGAGCGCAACGCCGGCGAGCGCGAGCGCGCCCTCTTTCTGGACCTGGCCCGGCAGAGCCGGCAGCCGGACACCCGCGACGACGTCAGCGCCGACGACCTGCTCGTGCTCCTGCCGAGCTTCCTGATCACCGAGCTCGCCGAGGCCTTCCAGATCGGCTTCCTGGTCTTCATCCCCTTCCTGATCGTGGACATGGTCGTCGCCAACGTCCTGCTCGCGCTGGGCATGCACATGCTCAGCCCGACCACCGTGAGCCTGCCCTTCAAGCTCCTGCTCTTCGTGCTGGTGGAGGGCTGGTACCTGCTCGCGAGGGCGCTCGTGCTCGGCTACACGTAGCCGTCGCAGCCGAGAAGAAGCGACCGCGTAGGCCATTCCGGCTCACGTGAGCCAGCGGTCGGCGGGGCTGAGGAGGAACTCCTCGAGGCCCAGGCCGCCTTCGCCGACCAACAGCCGCCGGGTGACCTCGTGGCGCTTGCAGAAGGCGGCGGTGCCCGGGTGGGCGCCGCGGGCGCGGCCGCTCTTCACCTCGATGGGCACCAGCGCATCGCCACGCTCGAGGACGAAGTCGACCTCCTTGTCGCGGTGGCGCCAGTAGGTGAGCTCGATGATGCGGCCGGCGGTGGTGTGGAGCAGGTGGGCGCCGACCGCGGACTCGACGAGCCGGCCCCAGAAGCTCCGGTCCTGCCGGGCGCTCTCCAAGGTCCGTCCCGCGGTCGCAGTCATCAGCGCCGTGTCGTGCACCTGGAGCTTCGGGCTCGAGGCACGCTGCCGTGTCTTGCCCCGGGCGATCTTCTGCAGCCCGGTGACGAGACCGGCGCCGGAGAGCAGGTCGAGGTAGTGCGCCAGCGTGGTCGTGTTTCCAGCGTCCTGCAGCTGACCGAGCATCTTGTTGTACGAGAGGATCTGCCCGGAGTAGTCGCAGCCGAGCTGGAAGAGGCGACGCAAGAGCGCAGGCTTGGTGATGCGCTGCATGAGCAGGATGTCGCGGGAGATGGTGGTCTCGATGAGGGCGTCACGGATGTAGGCGCTCCAACGCTGCTGGTCCGCCACGAGCGGCGCCGCGCCCGGATAACCACCGAAGTAGACGTAGCGGTCGAGGTCCCAGCCAAAGGCGTCGCGCATCTCCGCGAAGGACCACTGGGACGCGCGAATGAGCTCGAAGCGCCCCGCGAGACTCTCGGTGAGCCCCGACTGCATCAGCAGCGGTGAGGAGCCGAGCAAGAGCACCCGCAGGTCCAGCCCAGCGGCCGTGTCCTCGTCCCAGAGCGCCTTGATGACCTCCGACCAGCGATCGATCTTCTGAACCTCGTCGAGCACCAAGAGCGCCGAGCCCGACTCCCGAGCGCGCAGGCGCCCGAGGTCCCACTGCTGGCCGATCCACGCCGCGGGCTCGAGCCCGGGTCGGTCGGCGGAGGCGAAGTGCGTCTCTCCCTCGAGGGCTTCGATCGCCTGATGCGCCAGGGTCGTCTTGCCGACCTGCCGCGGGCCGGCGAGCACCTGGATGAAACGGCGCGGCTCCCGCAAGCGGGTGAGAAGCTCCTCGAGCAGCGGCCGCGAGTACATTTTACTCAGTCTATCGAGTATTTTTACTCAGGCAATTGAGTAAATTGTCGGCGCCCCCCCCGGAACCCCTCGAGCCGCTCAGCGACGGGCGAGGGAGCGGAGGCGGCTGGCGACCTCGTTGGGCGCGTCGGTCTCGATCACGATGTGCTTGAGCCGGGCGTGCTCCCCATGGGCGATGCGGACGCGGCTCTTGGAGACGCCGAGGGCCTTGCTGAGTAGCTTGATGAGCGCCTTGTTCGCCGCGCCATCGACCGGGGGCTTCGTGAGCGCGAGCTTCAACGCTCCGTCGTGGACCCCCATGGCCTGCGCGCGGCTGGCGCGAGGCGCCACGCGCACCTCGAAGGCGACGGACTCGTCCTGCAGCTCGAGGTTCAGCTCCGGCGGCGGGTCCGTCACGGGCGCCGACCCTAGCAGCTGGGACGCCGCAAACCAGAGCATCACGGATCAGGAACGCGACTGCAGCGACGCTCCGGGGGGCAGCGACCGATCACCGGCCATGAGGGCACGGGCGGCAGAAATTTCGCCGGCTTTTCACCGAAGACGCAACTTTACAACACCGCCGTCGGTAGGACGCATTCGTTGCGCCCTGAGCTTCCGCACGCCGTCGGCGCGACCATTGGCGCCCGGAGGATAGGGTTCCGCACAGATGCTCGTCTTCTACGGTGTCATCGCGGCCATCTTGGCCTTCGACGCGATTCTGCTCGGTGTGCTCGCGTGGGCGTATCACTCGCCCCGCTTCGCCGACCGGCGGCTGAGCGACCGGCCCTCGATCAAGGTGTCCAAGGCCAACCGCCTGGGCACCATGGCGCTGATCTCCACCCTCTCGCTCGCCGCCGTCATCGGCCCGATGGCCCTGCTCGGTGAGCACCTGGTGACCGCCGCGGCGACCCCCTGGTGGCTGATCGCCCTCCAGGCCATCGGCATCCTCTTCATCTACGACTTCCTCTACTACGGCCTGCACCGGACGCTGCACCACAAGAAGCTGATGCGCTGGGTCCACGGCATGCACCACCGGGTGCGCAACCCCTCGGCCCTCGAGAGCTTCTACCTGCACCCCATCGAGCTCCTCGCGGGCCTCGGCCTGCTCTACGTGTCGACGCTGCTCATCGGGCCGGTGCACCAGGTGGCCTTCCTGATCGCCTTCTTCGTCTACTCGACGCTGAACATCACGATCCACTCGGGCCTCGATCTGAAGTCGCTCGGCCCGCTGAACTTCCTGACGAAGAAGCATCAGGTCCACCACCTGAACGACATGTCGAAGAACTACTCGTCGCTCACGCCGCTGCCGGACCGGATCTTCGGCACCGCCGGCTGACGATCAGCGGCCCATCAGGAAGCGGGCCGCCGGGGGAAGCAGGCTCGGCTTCCGAGCGAGGCCGGCGACGGCCGCGGCCATGATCTCCCGCTCGAGGCCGTAGGGCTGCGCGAAGACGCCGCCGTGGATCTGCTCGCCCATGATCGCCGCGAGCCGCTCCTGCGGGGAGAGCCCCTCTCGGCGACTGGGCGCGTCCGGCCGGAGCAGGTCGTGGAAGGCCAAGAGGGCGCACATGACGCGCGTCGGCTGCGGCTCGCTCACCAGGATGCCGAAGAGCTCGGCGCCCTCGAAGCCGGCGTCGAAGAGCGGGTGCTTCAGCGAGGCGGTCTTGGTGATCGGCGCCACCGGCGCGGAGATGGTCAGCCCCTCGCTACGCTCGTCCGAGCCGTAGGTGGCGTAGACCTCGGCGGCCATCATCTTCCCGATGTATTGGGCCGCCTGGTAGGCGACGCCCTGCAGCGAGACGATCGAATGGGAGATGCGGTCGGGCAGCTCACCGCTCTGGCCCGCCGCCGAAGGCGAGCGACCGAGGGCCAGGGGCGAGAGGAACCAGCGCTTGCGCTCGGCCGCGGCGGCCGCGTCCTCCGGGCTCACCGTCCCCGGCGTGGTCGGCGAGATGAGCATCACCAGCGAGCGCACCAGCGCCTTCGGGAGCGCGTGGACGATGGCGTTCATCGAGGCGGTCAGCCGCCACTCCTGCGCGGCGCCACCGCTGTAGGCGTACATGCCGACGTGCACCGGGTCGTCGCCGGCGAAGGCGCGGATGGTGGCGGCGATCTCGCGCGGCTGGGTCAGCAGGTTTGCGCCACCGGGGACGTAGCTGATCGTGCCGGAGACTCGCGGGTCCTTCAGCAGCGCTTCGGACGGCTCGCGGATGTCGAGGTAGAGCACGTCCGCGCCGGCGCGCAGCATGGCCCGGGTCGGCGAGAGCTCGGCGCCACCGCCGAGGCAGACGATCTTGTGGCCCACCAGATCGGCGCGCCCCTCCGGCCCCTGCATGGCCTGGTCGAGGGTCCAGCGGATCCCCTCGTGGGCGCTGCGAGTCATCCAGCGCTCCTCGAGCCAGCGGTCGGCGAGCTCGGCGAGCCCGGCCCCCTGGTAGTGCTGCCCCTGGAAGGTCACCTCCGGTACGAGGCCCGCGGTCTGCTCGAGCCTCACCGTCCGTACCGACAACGGCTCCGCCTCGGTCTCCAGGTAGGTCGCCAGCGGCGTGTGCGTCTCGCCTTCGGCGAAGACCATCGAGGCACGGCTGGCGTCCACGATGGTCTTGGCGATCGCCGCCCGGTCCGGAGAAGCCACCCGCCGCTTCTCGAAGGCGAGCAGCGCCGCGGCGTACTGCTTGCGAAACGCCTTCCCATCCTTCGGCCACCGGAGCCCTTCGAAGGGCTCGGGGTGCGCCGCCCGCGCCTGCTCCAGCACTTCGTAGAGGAGCTCCGACGCACGGGCTCCTGGCTTCAGCTCGACTTCACTCACCGCCCCTGTGTGGAGCAGCGAGCCCGTTGCGTCCAGGGGCGATGCGCGATCGGATCAGGGCGCGGGTAGGGGCACCAGGGCGACGTCGAAGCTCGAATACCAATAGTCGGCACAAGGGGGCTCGCAGCTCTCCGAGTAGCGATCGTCGCGCCGGGTGATGCTCTCGATGGCGACCGCGATGGGGCGGCCGTCCACGGCCAGGTCGACCGACTCTCCAGGCGTGACGAGGGTGTCCCCGAAGCGGAGTCCGTAGGACACGAGGCCGACGTCGGCACAGAAGCGCGGGTCGTGGTGCGGAGCGCTGCTCGCGCAGAGCGCCTCCACCTGTAGCTCCACGTCCCCTAGGGCGAGCGGCGCGGCCCCGGCTTCTTCGGTCGCGCTACGCAGCACGCCCTCGAGATCCCCAGAGGGAACCAGGCCGCCGGCGAACGCCACGAAGACGCCGTCCAGCGCGATCGTGAGCGCGGCTCCGTCGGCCTCGATGGTCACCGTGTCCCCCTCGACGAGCGCGGGGGCCGCCGGCAACACCACGACGCGCTCCGCGTCGCCCTGCGCGAGGGTGACCTGGGTGGTCCCGTCGATCGTCTCGATCGACTCGACGGTCGCGTCCCCGGCACCCACGTCGTCGCGATCGCCTGGCTCACCCGTCCGGGTGGGAGTCGTTCCACAGGCCGCGAGCTCGAGGGGCGGTGAAGAAGGCTCGCAAACGCCCGAGTCCGGGTCGGGATTGGTGCCCCCGTCCGGATCCGACATGGAGCTCTCGCTGCACCCCGCGAGGAGCGCGAGGGCGACGACGGCAAAGGCAATCGGTGATCGTGTTCGCATGTCGGACGACGCTGCAAGAACCGTAGCACCCGGGTCTGGCTCAGCCCGACACACCCGCTGAAGCGCGCTCACCCCGGATCAGCGCAGCGCGCACCAGTCGGCGCGGACCGCGGCGCGGACCCGGCCACGAGAAGCGGCGAGCGCGCGCTCGGCGAAGGCACGAGCGCCGTTCCCGTCGCCCGCCACCTTCGCCGCCCAAGCGGCGAGGTAGAGCGCCAGGCCCCGCTCCGGAGACTGCAGCTCGGCGGCCCGGTCGAAGAACTGCACCGCGGCCGTCGGGTCGCCGGTGCGCAGGTAGTGGAGGCCGAAGCGCAGGTAGGCGGCGGCGACGAGGGGGCTGCTCGGCTCGTGGAGGATCAGCCGGTGATAGACCTGCCGTGCGCGCTGCGGCTGGTCGATCGCTTCGAGGAGCGATGCCAGCCGGAAGAGCGTGCGGTCGATGCCCGGGCCGCTGGGCTCCTCGCGCACGACCACCGCGTAGGCACGGATGGCCTCGCGGAGCGCGTCGCGATCCCCATCGAGGAGATAGCGGTCCCGCTGCGCGTCGGCATAGCGGCGGGCCAGGGCGGCCTTGTCTTCGCCGGCAGCGGCCGCCTCGACCTGCGGCTTCAGCGCTTCGGCTTCGGCTTCGGCAGCGGCCGCGCTCGGGAAGACCGGCGGGCTGTCACCGACCCACGCCGGCGGATCGTAGGAACGCTGCGTCGGCGCGGTCCCGCAGCGCGGATCGAAGGCCGCCGCCTGCCCGAACGCATGGGACGAGACGGCCAAGAGCAGCAGCGGGAGCCAACGCATCGGCTCATCGTACGGACGGCGGCCCCGCCACATTCCCGCCGGAGAGCTTCAGAGACGCGCGACGACCGATGGGGGGATCGGCACCAGCTTCCCGTCGCGATCGACGCAGACCATCTCGATGCGGCCCTCGACCAGCAGCGCGTCACCCTCGCTCGGGCGGTGGACGTTCTGCTGGAAGGTGAGGCGGAAGTCGCTCTCCTTGGCGGCCGTCGTACGGATCTCGATCGCGTCGCCGAAGACCGCGCCCTTCTTGTAGGTGAGCTCGGCCTTGTAGACGACGAAGCCGATGCCGTCCTCGTTCAGCAGGCGGACGAGCTCTTCGACGCCGAGCAGGTGCTCCCGCGCCCGCTCGAAGTACTTCAGGTAATTCGCGTGATAGACGAGCCCCGAGTGGTCGGTGTCCTCGTAGTAGATCTGCACGCCGTGCCGGTGGGGCTCCATCGAGCGGGAGTTTACATCCCCGCCGAGTGGCGATACTCCCGCTTTCGTGTGGAAGACGCTCCACGCCGCCTTCCATCGGCCGAAGACCCGCATCCACTCCTGGGTGGAGGGAATCGTCTGGACGTTGATCGCCGCGTCGATCGTGCTCCTCGCCCTCGAGCCGATCGTGGAGCACGAGGCGCTGGTCGTCGCCGATCGGGTCATCCTGATCCTCTTCGGGATCGAGATCGGCCTGCGGGTGCTCACCTACACGCCGCCGCAGCTGCGGGTCTTCCATGACCCGCCAGTGCGGAAGCTGCGCATCCACCTGACCGGGCGGCTGCGCTTCCTCCTGCGGCCGGCGCAGCTGATCGACCTGGCCGCGGTCCTCGCGGTCGTGCCCGAGCTGCGCGGGCTGCGCGCGCTGCGTCTGCTCCGGCTGCTCCGCTCGGCCAAGCTCTTCAAGCACGGCAACCCCTTCGAGGGGCTCATGGCCTCCTTCGAGAGCGACCGGCTGCTCTTCGTCTTCGCCTTCTCCGTGCTCGGTACCGAGACGATCCTCGGTGGGCTCAGCCTCTTCCTGGTGGAGCACACGGCCCCAGAGGCGTCGGTGACCACCCCGGCCCAGGGGCTCTGGTGGGCGCTGGTGACCCTGACCACCGTCGGCTACGGCGACTACGCGCCGGTGACCGACCTGGGACGCGTCATCGGCGCGGTGCTGATGGTCGGCGGCATGTTCACGCTGGCCCTCTTCGCCGGCATCGTGGGACACACCCTCTTGACCGCGGTGCTGAGCATCCGCGAGGAACAGTTCCGGATGAGCAACTACGTCGACCACATCATCGTCTGCGGCTACGAGAAGGGCAGCACGCTCCTGCTCGACACGCTGCGCGAGGAAATGGATCTGGAAGAGCACAAGGTGGTGCTCTTCGCGGACCACGAGAGGCCAGGCGACGTACCCGCGTCCTTCCTCTGGGTGCAAGGCGATCCGACGAAGGAGTCGGAGCTCGACAAGGTCCGCCTCTCCCACGCACGGGCGATGATCATCGTCGGTTCCCGCGACGTGACCCCGCAGCTCGCGGACGCGAACACCATCCTCACGATCTTCACCTCGCGGTCCTACCTGAAGAAGCAGGAGCGGACCGAGCGACGGACGGCGCCGCTGCACCTGGTCGCGGAGATCCTCGACTCGGAGAACGTCGACCACGCGCGCGCCGCCGGCGCCGACGAGGTGATCGAGTCCCGCCGGCTCGGCTTCGCGATGATCTCCCACACCGTCCGCTATCCCGGCGCCGCCGGCGCGGCGGCCACCATGGTCTCCGCCGGCGACCAGAACCTCTACGTCGGCGACCCGCCGGCGGAGGTCGAAGGCGAGAGCTTCGGGGTCATCGCCCACGAGGTACGCCAGCTCTTCGGCGTGATGGTCATCGGCTTCCGCAACGCCACGACCGGCGAGCGGCGCCTCAACCCGCCGGACGACACCCCGCTCCCGGCGGGCGCGCAGCTCGTTTACCTGGCGGACGAGCCCCGGCTCGCGTCGCTCCTGCCCATGANNCGCGTAGCTCCTGCCCATGAGCGAGCGAAGGGAGCGCGGCCGCATCGAGCCGCTGCTGGTCCGCGCCGGCGCGCGATACCGCTGCTTCGGCGACGGGGTGTGCTGCACCGACGTCCACGCGGTCGGTGACCTCGACCCCGAAGAGGTCGAGCGGCTGCAGGTGCTCCAGCCGGAGGTCGTCGGCTATAGCGAGCTCGTCGACGCCCACGTGCTGCGCATGCGCGAGGACGGCACCTGCCCCTTCCTCGGCGAGGGCGGCTGCATCCTCCACGAGCCGATGGATGGGCTGTTGAAGCCGAACCCGTGCTGGCGCTTTCCCTTCGGGCTGACGGCGACCCCGGACGGCGGGCGGGTGACCACCGAGCACCGCTGCCCCTGCCGGACCATGGGCGACCGACCGCCCATCGCGGTGGAGAGCGCCGCCGAAGAGCTGAAGGAGCGCGACGGATCGCTCCGGCCGAACCACCGCGTCGGGGAGTCCGTGCCCTTCCGGCGGGGAGAGACGATCCCCTTCGCCGAGTACCTGACGGTCGAGGGCCCGATGCTCCAAGCGCTACTGGACGAGGGCGCGACGCCGGAGTCGGTGCTGGACCGCGAGCCCTTCCCGCCGCTCATCGAGGGCACCTGGGGCGGTCTCGCCGCGGGCATGCGTGCGGTGAAGACCCACAGCCGCTTCGACCAGGCCCTCGAGCTGCTCGCCAATGCCATCGACGTCCGCGACGGCGGGCCGATGAAAGTGATCGAGCGCCCCTGGCGCCACAACTTCGAGCGCGCCGAGGCCCGGGTGCCCGAGCCGGAGGACACCGAGGCGATGATCCGCGACTGGGTCGCCGACGTGATCTGGTCGCTCTACTGGACCGCCTTCGGCAGCTTCGAGCAGCTCCGCTCCGAGCTGGCGACGCGGGTCTGGATTCTTCGGCGCATCGCGGACGCGCTGACCGAGACCGGCACGCGCCGGGACGTCGCCACCGCCGAGGCGCTGACCGTGGTCGATCTGGTCGGCACCAGCGAGTGGTGGGAGGGCGTCACCCACCGGCTCAGCGAACGCTAGTCGATCCGGACCAGGCCGACGTTCTGAATGCCGGCCACCGGGTCGAGGTCCACCGTGAGGTAGTGACGGCTGATGCCGTCGAGCTCCTCCTCGATGGCGCCGCCCCCGCCGGAGATGTAGCTGTCGATGCCCGCCAGCGAGTAGGCGTAGTAGCTGTGCACGTGGCCGAAGAAGAGGGCGTC
>JABAOG010003367.1_pt1 | contig 13883 bp, 18 predicted proteins | sample 7062131 | NCBI WGS metagenome assembly JABAOG01 (sample SAMN14538629, study PRJNA623070) | marine sediment metagenome | biome: marine biome [ENVO:00000428]; feature: marine pelagic biome [ENVO:01000023]; material: deep marine sediment [ENVO:00002113] | place: India: Arabian Sea | collected... | reverse complement strand
TGAAGCTGGGACGGGTGGTCTCCACGGTGGTCTCCACGATCTGCGCCCCCGTGTTCGAGGATCGCCGGCTGTTGCTCGTGGACCTCGTCGACCCGTCGGGGGAGTCCACCGGCGGCTACGTCATCGCGGTGGACGTGGTGGACGCCGGCGCGGGCGAGACCGTCCTCGTCCTCGACGAGGGCAACGGCGCCCGCCAGATCGTCGGCATGGACCCGGCCCCGATCCGGGCGGTGGTGGTGGGGATCGTCGACGAGGTCCACCTCGCTTGACGTCCGAACCCGGCGGCCGTAGGGTGACATCAATCTGACATCATTACGATGTCAGTCTGTGCGGGTCGGCAGGCGCCGCTCGCCGGCGAAAGGGTTCGGTGACCGTGTTCCGCACGTTCCTCGTCGTCTGGATCGGCCAGCTCACCTCGCAGGTCGGCTCGTCGATGACCGGATTCGCCATGTCGATCTACGTGTTCCAGGAATCCGGGTCGGTGACGCGGCTGGCGGTCGTGATGCTGGCGGTCAACCTCCCGGCGATCGTGGCGGCGCCGGTTGCCGGCGTGATGGTGGACCGGTTCGAACGGCGGCGGGTGATGCTGGTGGCCGATGCGACCGCAGGGTCCTCCTCGCTCTTTCTGGCGGTGTTCCTCCTCCTCGACGGTCTCGAGTATTGGCACATCCTCCTCGCCGTCGGAGTCGCCAGCGTCGCCGGCGCCTTCCAGGAGCCCGCCTACCGGGCGGCACTGCCCACGCTGGTCCCGACGCGGCACCTCGGGCGCGCCAACGGGATGGTCGAGATGGCCCCGGCGGTGGGGACGCTCCTCGCCCCGGCCGCCGCCGGCACCCTGCTGCTGCTCTTCGGTCTCGGCGCCGTTCTCGTCATCGACTTCTTCACGTTCCTCGTCGCCGTGTCCACGCTCGCCGCGGTCCGCTTTCCCGAGGTTCCTCCCGCCGGGACCGACCGACGCTCCGTCCGCGAGGAGGCAACCGAAGGGCTCCGCTACCTGCGCAACCGTCCGGGACTCCTCGGGCTCCTCGGGGTCGCCGCCGGGCTGAACCTGGTGCTCACCGTCTCGAACGTCCTGTGGATCCCGGTGTTCCTCGCCTTCACCAACGAGGCCGCTCTCGGCACCCTGATGTCGCTCATCGGCGTCGCGATGCTCGTGGGGTCGGTGGTGATGAGTGCATGGGGAGGCCCGCGCCGAAGGGTGGCGGGGATGCTCGGGTTCATCGCGGTCGGTGGTGTGTCGCTGGCCGTCGCCGGACTCAGACCCTCGATCTGGGTCGCAGGGGCGGGTGCGATCGGCCTCATGCTGGTCGTTCCGATCGTCAACGGGACGAGCCAGGCACTCTGGCAGACGAAGGTCGCTCCGAGGGTCCGTGGCCGGGTCTTCTCGACCAGGAGGATGGTGGCGACGATCGCCACGCCGGTCGCCTACGTGAGCGCCGGACCGCTGGCGGACGGCGTCTTCGAGCCGCTCCTTCTTCCCGGGGGTCCGCTGGCGGACACACTCGGAGGCCTCTTCGGGACGGGTCCCGGCCGGGGATCCGCCCTGCTGGTGACGCTGGCCGGGATCGCCGTGGTTCTCATCGCCGCGATCGGATGGTCCGTTCCCGCAGTCCGCAACATCGAACGGGACATCCCCGACGCCGTCGAGGGCGTTCCGTCCCCGGAGGCCGCACCGGGTCCGCTCCCCGCCTGACCCACGTCTACAGTCGCCGCGGTGCCGTCGCGAACCCTCCCGGTCGCCGTTCCCCTCGATCTCGGCGCCACGCTCCGACCGCTCACCCTCGCCTGGGGACGACGCGAGCGGGACGGGTGGTGGCGGCCGATGAGGACGCCCGACGGGCCGGCCACGCTCCGTATCGCCCGCCGGCAGGCTGCGGTCCTGGCCACGGCCTNNGCAGTCCTGGCCACGGCCTGGGGTCCGGGGGCGGAGTGGGCGCTCTCCGGCCTCGAGTCCATCGTCGGTCTCCACGACCCCGCAGAGGAGTTCTCCACCGACCATCCGGTGGTCGGTCCCCTCGTCCGTTCCCACCGAGGCTGGCGGTTCGGGAGGACCGATTTGATCCTCGATGCGCTCGTCGTCGCCGTGGTGTCGCAGAAGGTGGCCGGCAAGGAGGCCGCCCGGTCGCTCCGCGCCCTCACATTCCGGTTCTCGGAGGCCGCTCCCGGACCGCATCCCCGCTTGCGGCTCCCACCCCGGCCCGACGCGATGGCGAGTGCTCCGTACCACACGTTCCACGACCTCGGAGTCGAGAAGCGGAGGGCAGACGTGCTCCGGGCGCTCTCGCGTGACGCCGACAGGCTGGAGCGGCTCGCCGGTCTGGCCCCGGCAGAGGCGTCCCGCGCCCTTCTGCGGTATCGGGGAGTCGGACCCTGGACCGCCGCGGAGACGACGTCGGTGTCCCACGGCGATCCCGACGCGGTCTCGGTCGGGGACTTCCACCTGAAGCACGTGGTGGCCTGGCATCTGACCGGATCACCCCGGGGGACCGACGAGGAGATGCTGGAGCTCCTCGAGCCGTTCCGACCTCACCGGGGACGGGTCGTCCGTCTGCTCGAGTCGGCGGGAGGTGCTCCGCGGTTCGGTCCGCGGATGCCGCTCAGGGAGTTCCGGTCGAGCTGACCGTTGCGAACCGGACGATGCGATCTGCGACGACCACCGGTGCGTTCACGAGTCCGTGATCGGCGCCGGGGATCACCTCGAACGTGACGTCCAGGCCCGCGTCGGCGAGTGCGTCGGCGAAGTCCTCCGAGAACCCGACCGGGACGAGCTCGTCGATGTCACCGTGGAGGAGCAGATACGGGATGTCCGGTGCGGTCGCCGCCCGCTCGAGTGGATTGCCCGCCCGCCACGTCTCCGGGTCGTCGGCCCTCGGGGCCCCGAAGAACGGGCCGAGCAGACCGTCGAACCGGGCGACGTCATAGGGACCCGCCAAGCCCACGAACCCGTCGACGTTCGACGGCGCCCCACAGGCCCCTCCGAACTCCCCGGGGGCCGTCGCCACGAGCGCGGCGAGATGCGCTCCCGCCGAGTGGCCGACGATGACGACGCGCTCCGGGGTCGTCGTGTACTCCTCGGCGTGGAGCCGGGCATACGAGACCGCGCAGGCGATCTCGTCGACGGTGTCGGGGAACCGGCCGCCGACCGAGACGGTTCGGTACGACGTGTTGAACACCACCGTGTTTCGGGCTGCGAGGCCGTCGGCGAGGAGCCCCATCGACCGACGATCGCCGACGAACCAGCCGCCCCCGTGGACGGTCACCACCACCGGCCATGGTCCCCGGTCCTCGGGAGCGTGGACGTCCAGTTCGAGGCCGTCGGAGAACTCGAAGGTGCCTGCGAAGTGGTCGTAGACCAGCTCCTCCCTGCTCGGCCCGGTCCTCTCCGTGGAGGTCGTCGAAGAGGGAGCGACGGTCGTGGTGGTCTCGGCGGGAGGAGCCGTCGTGGTGACCGGAGCGGGCGTGGCCGTCGAGGACTCCGGTTCCTCCGACGCGGCGGGGTCGGACGCGCNNCACGCCGCCACGAGGACGACCACGGCGAGGAGTACGGGGAGACGGGGCATCGCCGGCGAGTGTACGAACGGTGTGGCGCTACCGGGTCGGCCGACCAGGGGGGTTCAGTCGAGGAGGGAGGCCGCTGCGGGGTCGAGCATCCAGCGCACCGAAGGGGCATCGGCGAGCACTCGCGCCGGAAGCTCGGAGTGCTCATCTTCGAGCACGGAGCGAACGGCCGCCGCCTTCGAGGTTCCAGAGACGAGCACGACGACGAATCTCGCCGTGGTCAGCAGCGCAGGAGTGGCGGTCAGTCTCCATGCATCGAGCGACGGGACGTGGTTCTCGACGTACATCCGCCCGGCCGGGGCGTTCACGGCATCGGTGCCGGGGAACAGGGAGGCGGTGTGTCCGTCGTCCCCNNGCCCATCCCGACGAGGACGAGGTCGGCGGCGCCGTCGTCGAAGATCCCGCGCAGGGTCGCCTCGTAGAACGCGGCGCTGTCCGCCGGTCCAAGGTGCTCACTCCAGCGGGGCCGGTGGAACGCGGCCGGAACGTGGGCGGCGAGTGCCTCGTCCACCATCCTGCCGTTCGAGTCCTCGTGGTCCGGCGGCACCCACCGCTCGTCGGACAGCCAGAGATCGACCTGCTCCCAGCGAATCGCCATCCATCGCAGCCGCTCGTAGACCGGTCGCGGAGTGGTGCCGCCGGCCAGTCCGACGTTGACCCGGCGTCCCTCGAACGAGGAGACGAACTCCGCGACCGACGCCGCGGCCCCGTCGGCCAGGGCGGCGGCGTCCTGGGAGACGGTGACGTCCATGCCGGGAGGGTACCGGCCGGGTGCTCGGCGTAGCCTCCGCTCGATGGCGCCGGACGAGACGGGCGAGGTCGAGTGGACCGACGGCAGGGTCGTCGGCGTGTCGACATGGCGACGGGACGGTCCGATGCTCGTCTTCGCGCACGGGGCGGGTACCGACCGCGACCATCCCCTGGTGGTCGGCACCGCGGCCGGTGTCGCGTCTCACGGGATCTCGGTCGTGACGTTCGACTTCCCGTTCCGAGCCGAGGGCCGTCGCTGGCCCCCGGATCGGATGGACGTGCTCATCGGGTGTCTGCGATCCGTCGTCGAGTGGGCGTCACCGCGGCGCCAGGCGTTCGTTGGGGGCCGCTCCCTCGGGGGGAGGGTCGCCACCCTCGCCGCGGCGGAGGGGCTCGCATCGGAGGGCTTGGTCTGCCACGCGTATCCGCTCCACCCGCGCGGGAGGCCGGAGCGAACGCGGGCAGCGCATCTCGGGGAGGTCTCCGCACCGATCCTCTTCGTGCGCGGGTCGAGGGACGAGCTCGCCACCGATGAGCCGTTCGGTCGTCTGATCCGTCCTCTGCCGGGCGCGACCGTGGTCGATCTCGACGGGGTCGATCACTCGTTTCGGGCTCGGGCGGGCGGGGACGACCCCGTCGCCCGAGCCGCCGACGCGACCGCGGCCTGGATCCTCGACACCGTCTGAGCGCTCCGGGGTTTTGCCCATCGGACGGTCTCGGAGGCATAATCCCTCCTTCAGCTTTTCCTCCCCAGGAGTCCATCCATGGCCGACCAGATCACCCTGCGCGCCCAGACCGGGCGTTCGCCGGGAAGCCGCGCCTCCCGCCGCCTCCGGCGCGAGGGAAGTGTCCCCGCCATCGTCTATGGGAAGGACGTCGACGCGCCGATTCCAGTCGCGGTCGACCACCACGATCTGGCCGTCGCCCTCTCGACCGAGGCCGGGATCAACGCGCTGATCACCCTGGACATGGACGGTCGGTCCGTCCTCACGCTCCCCCGCGTGGTGGAGAAGCACCCGTTCCGCAATCAGATCCGACACGTCGACTTCGTGACGGTGTCACTGACTGAGACCGTCCACGCCGACGTCCACATCGAGTTCATCGGTGAGCCGGCCGGACTGCTCGAAGGCGGCGTTCCCTCGTACCCGAGGACGTCGGTGTCGCTCGAGGCGCTCGTCACCGAGATCCCCACTTCGATTCCGCTCGACATCTCCGAGATGGAGATCGGCGACGTGCTCCGGATCGCCGACCTGCCCGAGATGTCCGGTGTCATCTATCTCGACGAGCCGGAGGCCGTGATCGTCAGCGTGACGCTTCCCCGACCCGAGGTCGAGGAGGAAGAGGAGCCGCTCGAAGGCGAGGAGCTCGAGGGCGAAGAGCTCGAGGGCGAAGAGGCCGAGGGCGAAGAGGCCGAGGGCGCGGACGAGGAAGAGCCCGCCGACACCGAGTGAAGGTCGTCGTCGGCCTCCGCAATCCGGGCGACACCTACGACGGCACCCGGCACAACGTCGGGTTCGAGGTCATCTCCACCGTGGCCGAGCGCCACGACGTCTCCTTCGGACGTGGTCCGCTGCGCACCAGGTGCCGGTTGGCCGAGCTGCGCCTCGACGGATCCCGTGTCGCCCTCGCGACGCCGAACTCCTTCATGAACGAGTCGGGTGGACCCGTCGGAAACCTGCTGAACTACTTCAAAGCGGGTGTGGGCGACCTGCTCGTGGTCCACGACGACATCGATCTCCCGTTCGCCCGGCTCCGGCTGCATGCCGGGCGGGGGAGCGGGGGACACAACGGCATCCGGTCGATCGAGGCGCGGCTCGGAACGAAGGACTTCGCCCGGCTCAAGGTCGGCGTGGGGCGACCGCCGGGACGCATGGACCCGGCCGCGTTCGTGCTCGCCCGGTTCCGGCCCGAGGAGCGGGAGGAGGTGGACCTCCTCGTCGAGGACGCGGCCGATGTGGTGGAGCGGTGGATCGCCGACCCCGACGGGGCGGTGGAGTTGGCGGCTCGACGTCGCCCGCCCGAGTGAGCCGGGTCACGATCTGCGACAGGAGGAGGACGAGATGCCGCAGTTGGATGCGATCGGTGTGACGGTGACCGACATGGCGAGGAGCGTGTCCTTCTATCGGCTCCTGGGTCTGCCGATCGCCGAGGGTGCAGAGACCGAGGGTCACACGGAGGTCGCGCTTCCCACCGGGATGCGCCTGATGTTCGACACCATCGAGGTCGTGCGGTCCTTCCGGGACTTCGAACCCGGCGACGGCGATCGATCCGTCGCGTTCGCCTTCCGCTGTGCCGATCCCGCCGAGGTGGACGCGACGTTTCGTCGCCTGACGGACGCGGGACACCGGGCCGAGGTCGCCCCCTTCGATGCGGTCTGGGGCCAGCGGTACGCCACAGTCCTCGACCCGGACGGAAATCCCGTCGACCTCTACGCACCGCTGGAGGCCTGAGACGGACGTCGACCCACCGCTACGGTTCCGTCCGTCGAAAGGAGCGAGTGAACGTGGCCCCACTCGTCGGCGCGCTCGACCAGGGCACGACCAGCACCCGGTTCATCGTCTTCGACTCCTCGGGACGGATCGTCGCAGCGGACCAGCGGGAGCATCGGCAGATCTTCCCGCGACCCGGCTGGGTGGAGCATGATCCGGGCGAGATCACCGAGCGGATCTGGCAGGTCGTCGACGGAGCGCTCTCGGCTGCGGGGATCCAGTCCGGCGATCTCGCCGCGGTGGGGATCACCAATCAGCGGGAGACGGCCCTGGTCTGGGAGAGGGCGACCGGGGCGCCGGTCGCCAACGCGATCGTGTGGCAGGACACCCGCACTGCCGACCTCTGTCGGAGACTCGGAGGGGACCAGGGTCAGGATCGCTTCCGGCATGCCACCGGCCTTCCCCTCGCCACCTACTTCTCGGGTCCCAAGGTTCGATGGCTGCTCGACGAGCATCCGGATCTCGGGAGACGGGCGGAGAGCGGCGACCTCGTGTTCGGGACGATGGACTCCTGGGTGCTGTGGCAGCTCACAGGGNNCGGACCCGACGAACGCCTCCCGGACGATGCTCATGGATCTGGCCACGCTCGAGTGGGATCCGGGCCTCTGTGACGCGATCGGAGTGCCCCGTGCGATGCTCGGAGACATCGTCCCGTCCGTGGGCGTCGTGGGGCACGGGGTCGGGAGCCTCGACGGCGTGCCGCTCGCCGGGATTCTCGGTGACCAGCAGGCGGCGCTGTTCGGTCAGGCCTGCTTCGACGCGGGCGATGCGAAGAACACCTACGGCACGGGGTGCTTCATGTTGCTCAACACGGGTGGAGAGCTCGTCCACTCGGAGAACGGACTGGTGACCACCGTCTGCTATGCGATGGACGGCCATCCGCCGACGTATGCGTTGGAGGGATCCATCGCCGTCGCGGGCTCTCTGGTGCAGTGGCTGCGGGACAACCTCGGTCTGATCTCCTCCGCCGCCGAGGTCGAGGAACTCGCCCGCTCTGTCGAGGACAACGGGGACGTCTACTTCGTTCCCGCCTTCAGCGGCCTCTTCGCTCCCTATTGGAGGTCGGACGCCCGTGGCGCGATCGTGGGGCTCACCCGGTACGCCGGCCGAGGGCACATCGCCCGGGCGGCCCTCGAGGCGACCGCGTTCCAGACGCTCGAGGTCCTCGCCGCCATGCAGGCCGACTCCGGCGTGGAGCTGAACGAGCTGCGCGTCGACGGCGGGATGGTGGGAAACGAGCTGCTCATGGCGTTCCAGGCCGACATCCTCGGCGTCGAGGTCGTCCGCCCGAGGATTCGTGAGACCACGGCGCTCGGTGCCGCCTCTGCGGCCGGCCTCGCCACCGGCGTGTGGTCGTCGTTCGAGGAGCTGAGGTCGAACTGGGACGAGGACCGCCGATGGCGCCCGGAGATGGACGCGCAGGAGCGCGATCGACGCGCCGAGCGATGGCGGAAGGCCGTGTCGCGGACCCTCGACTGGGTATGACGATCGGGTCCGACGTGTCACCTCCGGCCGAACCTCCATCCACTCGGGACCTCCCCGCCCACGAGTCCCGGCGTCTCCGGGCCGTGGCCGCCCGGGATCCGGACCCGGAGGCGGCCTATCGGGAGCTCGCCCGTCGAAGGCTGGAAGGAGAGCCGCTCCAGTATCTGGAGGGAACCGCCGCATTCGGCCCGCTGGACCTGCTCGTCGACCGGCGCGTCCTCGTCCCGCGGCCGGAGACCGAGCAGCTCTGGGACCTCGCCTGCCGCACGGTCCGGGATCCTCGGGTCGTCGTCGATCTCGGGACGGGCTCCGGAGCGCTGGCCGTCGCGCTGGCGACACGGTTCCCCGGGGCCCGGGTGCTCGCCGTCGACGCCTCGCCGGACGCGGCCGAGGTGGCGCGAACGAACGCCGACCGTCTCCGAGTCGACGTCGAGGTCCTGGAAGGCGACCTCTTCGGCCCTCTTCCGCCCGAGGTGCGGGGCCGAGTCGATCTCCTCGTGGCGAACCCTCCCTACGTCGCAGAGCAGGAGTGGGACGACCTCCCGTCGGACGTCCGCCGGGAGCCGCGGGAGGCCCTCGTCGCCGGTCCCGAGGGAACCGAGGTCCTCGATCGGATCGCGGCGGCGTCACCCGCCTGGATGGCCCCTGGGGGCTGGGTCGTCTGCGAGATCGGGGCCACACAAGGGGCGCACTGTCGTCGTGTGTTCTCCGACGGGGGACTGGTCGACGTCGACGTGCGGCAGGACCTGGCCGGACGCGACCGCTTCGTCCTCGGGCGCCGCCGATGAACGTCGATGCGGCGGCTGCGGCCATCCGATCGGGCCGGATCGTGGGTGTCCCGACGGACACCGTCTACGGCCTGGCGGTCGATCCTTTCGATGCGGCCGCCGTCTCGTCCCTGTACGAGGCGAAGCGGCGTCCCGTCGAGAGGCCGGTGGCGCTGCTGGTCCCGTCGCTGGAGTCGGTTCGGGACGTCGTCGAGCTTCCACAGGCTGCGGTCGACCTGGCGGAGGCCCATTGGCCCGGCGCCCTCACACTGGTGGTCGGCACGATCGGGCGTCTCCCCGACTGGGTCGGAGACCCGGAACGCGGAACGGTCGGGATCCGCATGCCAGACGGCGAGGTCGTGCTCGCCCTGCTCGAGACGACCGGTCCTCTCGCGGTCACGTCGGCCAACCGTTCCGGCGAGGCCCCGGCGCTCGACGACGTCGAGGCACGGCGCCTCTTCGGGGACCTCGTGGCGGTCTACCTCCCGGGACGCTGCCCGGGAGGGGAGGCGTCGACCGTCGTCGACCTGACCGGGATGTCACCCGAGGTCCTCCGACCCGGACCGATCGAGCTCTGAGGCGGCCATCCACAGATCGCCGAGATTGGTCCCGGTCGGGCCGGTCTCGACGAGGGCGCCCGCCGCCGACAGCGCCCGGTTCGAGTCGTTGTCGTCGAGGAGTGGCCCCGGGTCGAGGCCGGCGGACCGGATCCTCGCCGTGGTTCCCCCGTCCACGACGGCCCCGGCCGCCTCCGTGGGTCCGTCGATCCCGTCCGTGGCGATCGCGGCGAACGTGACCGGGCGCCCCTCGATCGCGAGCGCGGCGGCGAGTGCTCCCTCCTGGTTCCGGCCTCCTCGTCCCGACCCTCTCACCGTCACCGTCGTCTCACCCGTCGCCACGACGGCTCGCCGCCCGTCTGCCCGCCGGGCGAACGCAGGTCCTGCCACCCTCGCCTCCCCTTCCAGCGTCGTGGTGACGATGGTGGCAGGGACGCCGTGGTCCTCGAGGAGACGGCCGGCCGCCGCTGCGAGGTCCCCCGGCCCGGCCAGCACCTTCCATTGGTGAGAAGGGCCGGTGCCGGCCGGGGGCGCGCCAGATCGGAGGTGCGCGACCACGTCCGGGGGGATGCGGTCCGAGACTCGATATCGGGTGAGAACCGCGAGGGCGTCCCCGGGGGTCGTGCCGTCGGCGATCGTCGGTCCCGACGCGATGGCGCCTGGCGGTTCCCCCGCCACGTCGGAGAGGAGAAGGGTCACCACCCGGGGCGCGCCGGCGGCCGCCAGGAGGCGTCCGTTCTTCACGAGGGAGCAGTGCCGGCGGACCGTGTTGAGATCGCCGATCGGGACACCCGACTCCATCAGGACCCGCTGGCACTCCGCCAGGTCCTCGATGTCGACCCCGGACGGCGGGACCTCCACCAGCGCGGACGCTCCTCCGGACACCAGCACCAGCAGCGTCCCGCTCGACCTCCGAACGGTCGACAGGATCGCCTCGCCGGCGGCGACGGAGCTCGCGTCCGGATACGGGTGGGAGCCGATCCACGACACGGCCCCGGGCACATCCACGCTCCGTTCGCCGACGATGATCGCTTCGTCGGCCCGATCGCCGAGCGTCCCGAGGGCGCCCTCGGTCATCCGGGGAGCCGCCTTGCCGATGGCCACGACGTCGACCGATCCTTCCAGGGACATCGTCTCGAGTTCCCGTGCAACGAGGCGCCCCGGATCGAGTTCGGCGAGGGCGGTTCGGGCGACCGTCTCCAGCAGTCGCCGGATGGTCATGGCCGAACGAGCTTGAACGCCTCTCCGAACGCCAGTTCCGCGGCGGCTCCCTGCTCCGCCGCACGCTCCCGTATGCGGCGTTCGAACTCGCCCCGGGCGTCGTCATTCGTGTGGGCGTCACCCATGGTGGTCTCGCCCTGTGAGGAGTGGCAGAGGAGGGCGTCGATCTTCCGGTCGAGGGTCGTGGAGACGTCTTCGACGTGATCCGGCTCGTCGGCCATCCAGAGGAGCAGCGCCTCGGGTCGGTGCTTCTCGAGCCCGCCGGTCAGCTGGTGGGTGAAGAACAGGTGGTCGCGGGCCGCCACGATCCCGTCCACGGCGGAGATTCCGGTCGCGCGGTGGTCGGGATGGAGCATGTAGCGCTTCCACGGGTCGTGGGTGAGGACCACGTCCGGACGGAGACGGCGGATCCAGAGGCAGAGCTGCTCGCGGAGCTCCATCGTCGCCTGGAGCTCCCCGTCGCCATGTCCGAGCATCACGACCTCTCCCGTCGCTCCGAGTGTTCGGGCTGCGTCCTCTTGCTCACGGGCCCGGGCGCGGACCAGCTCGACCGGGTCGAGGTCCGGATCCCACGTCCCCTTCGAACCGTCCGTCACGACGAGCATCGAGACCTCGCATCCGTCCGAGGCCCACCGCGCGAGGGTGCCGCCGGCGCCGAACTCGGCGTCGTCGGGATGGGCGCCGATCGTGAGCGCCCGTGACGGCGGCGGCAGCGCCCCGGGGGCCTCGTCCCNNTCGTGAGCGCACGAGCCGGTGTGGGGAGAGGGCGATGCTCCACCATGACCTCCTCGTCGTCGGGTCCGGCGAGGCTACCGCGCGCCGGTCAGGAGTCTTCGAGGATCCGTGCGACCCACGCGCCTCGCGGGTGGGCGAGGACGGCGTCGAGGTCGGACGGCTCGTCGAGATCGAGCGCCAGCCCCACCGCGAAGACGACGCGCGGGTCTGTGGCGCGAGCGAGGTGTCGATGGAAGCTCCCGGGACCGTAGGCGAAGCGGAAGCCGTCCGTGTCCGCCCCCAACAGGGGTGTTCCTCCGGTCGACGACGGGGCGAGCACCGATGCGCCCGCCTCGACGGCGCGGATCGCCGGGGCGAGTTCGCCGGCCGTCAGCAGCGGGAGGTCGGCGTGACAGATCATCCACGGCCGACCCGCCGTGCGTGCCCACGCAACCGCCGCTTCCGCCGCCCGGTCCAGACTCGACCCCTCGTCGAGCAGGACGTCGAGCTGCTGCGAGCGCGCCCACTCGGTCACGTCGTGATCCGCCGACAGCACCAGGGGGTGCCCCCCGGCCGCGGCCACCACCCGGGAGGTGCGCGATGCCAGCTCCTCTCCGAGCCGACGACGTGGAGACGAACCGACGACCTCGGACAGTCGCCGCTTGGCGTCTCCGAAGGGCTTCACGGGGATGCCGACGACGACGCTCCTCACCCTGTGTGCCGCCAAGGTCGGGTCATCGAGGCCGCAGGCTACCGGCGGTGTGGGGTGCGCGTGCACGCGGGGTGCGGCCCCCGCGTCTCGGGTGTCGACCCCCACGGGGAAGGTTTGTTTCGGCCGCCCCTGTGCCGTTCTCCGATTCCCGTTGCCGAAGGGGAACCCCTAGGTTTCTCGGTATGCGCGTTGGATGCTTCGTACCCCAGGGATGGCGTCTCGACCTCGTCGGGATCGATCCCCCCGACCAGTGGCCGACCATGACCTCCGTCGCCCGCACCATCGAGGAGTCCGGCTACGAGTCCCTGTGGGTGTACGACCACTTCCACACGGTTCCCGTTCCCACCCAGGAAGTGACCTACGAAGCCTGGACACTCATGGCGGCGCTGGCGGCTGTGACCGATACCGTTCGCCTCGGGCAGATGTGCACCTGCAACTCATACCGTCCTCCCTCCTACCTGGCCAAGGTGGCGGCCAACATCGATGTCATCTCCGGCGGCCGCCTGGAGATGGGAATCGGAGCCGGCTGGTANNCTACGAGGGCACCCACTACCACCTGCAGGGTGCCATCAACCGCCCGAAACCGGTACAGCAGCCGCACATCCCGTTCTGGATCGCCGGCGGTGGAGAGAAGCTGACCCTCAACGTCGCCGCCCGGTACGCCTCCTACACGAACTTCGGGCAGTCACTCGATGAGTTCGTTCACAAGTCGGTGGTTCTCGAAGGCCATTGCGGCGAGGTCGGTTCCGACTTCGAACGCATCGTTCGCTCGAGCAACTTCAACGTGGTGTGTGCCGAGACCGAGCGCGAGGTCGAGGAGCGTATCAACTGGATCAAGGATCACTACCGGCCTTTTGTCGGCGAGGACCGGGTCGAGCGCAATGCCGGTCTGTTCCGGGAGATGGCGGGTACCCCCGAACAGCTGATCGAGAGGCTCCAGGCATGGGAAGCGGCCGGCATGACCTATGCAATCGTCTACTTCCCGGAGGTCGCCTACGACCAGAGCGGGCTCGAGTTGTTCGCCCGGGAAGTGATGCCGGCGCTGCAGTAGACCCTGAGGAGCCGACTCCGAAAGGCGGCCGCTCGTCGGGTCACCTCGCTTCGCGGGCGAGCAGCGCAACGGTCAGGACCAGTGCCGCAGCAGCGCCGAGTCCTGCGGCCTGAACGAGGAGTCCGCGCTCGATCGGACTCCTGGAGAGCACCAGCACCACTCCTGCGGTGACGGCCGCCGCGGCGGCGAGGCGAACCAGCCGCCAGAGCTGCGGTCCGTACGCTCCCGGGAGGCACCGCCGGCGTTCGGAAGCCCCGGCTGCGGAGTCCACGAACGCGAGCATCAGCACGGCCGAACCGACCGTCCACCATTCCGGTCCCGGTTGCGCTCCCAGGGAAAGGGTGAGCTGGATCGAGAAGAGGATGACGGCGAACGCCACTATGCCCGGACGGTCGACCAGCAGTCCCACCACGGCGGCCAGGAACCCGCCGGCTCCGAGCGTGATCACGACCGCCCCTCCTTCGCCGAGCAGCGGCGGTAGCACCGCCACGCCGGCGGCGGACGAGGCGGCGATCAGCGGCAGGCTCACACGCGTGCTCGTAGCAGCCTCCTTCTGAATGCTCCGGCCCTCGTGATGGC
>JABAOG010022429.1_pt1 | contig 13884 bp, 15 predicted proteins | sample 7062131 | NCBI WGS metagenome assembly JABAOG01 (sample SAMN14538629, study PRJNA623070) | marine sediment metagenome | biome: marine biome [ENVO:00000428]; feature: marine pelagic biome [ENVO:01000023]; material: deep marine sediment [ENVO:00002113] | place: India: Arabian Sea | collected... | reverse complement strand
TGCGGGGGATTCCATTGTGGCGCTCGCCCGCAACGCCGAGGATGGGGCGCAGGAAGATTCCGCTGCGGTGGATGAGACCGGCGAGATGAAAGGTGACGACTCGTGACGACCAGCGGCGGGACTGGGCGTCCCACGACGCCCTCTGACGCGTCCCAGGGTGCTCCGTCCGAGGCATCTTCCCAAGGGAACGGCGCCAGCTCGACCACCAAGGCCTCGTCGGCGTACGAAGTGGCGGCAGCCTTGCGGGCGCAGGCGTCCCGGGCGGCGGAGCGGACCCGGGAGGCGGCCCAGCGCGTCCACGGCCCGTACACGTCGCCGGAGCAGGACGTGCAGGCGAAGACCGGGAGAGCGGACCAGGACGACGGGGAGACCGGCGAGCACACTGTTGTCGAGGGCCCGACCGGCGCCGCAGCCGCGATGGCGGCGACGGCACCGGCGCGAGACCGCGCACCGGGTCATCCCGGTGAGGATGCCGAGGCTGCGCATGACCCATCCGTCAGTGCGCCGAACCCGGCCAGCCAGGCCGTGAGTGGCCGAGTGGACACCGCACCGCCTGCGAACCGGACGGCTCAGCAGCCCAGGCAGCGGCAGGCGCGCCAAGGTCAGTCGGCGGCACCGCAGGCGCGGGTGGACGCACCGGCCCCGGCCGCGCCGGCGGCTCCGACCCATCCGAAGCCGGCTGACGATACGCAGGTGAGCCTCGACGCCAAGCCCGTGCAGCAGGTTCCGGCACCGCCGCCTACCCAGCCGCCGCAACCGATGCCGGCGCCCGTGCGCCGCACGTCGCGGGTCCGGAAGGCCCGCCTGCGGCTGATGCGGGTTGACCCGTGGTCGGTGATGAAGACCTCGTTCCTGCTGTCCGTGGCGATCGGCATCGCCATCTTCGTGGCCGTCGCCGTGCTGTGGTCCGTGCTCGACGCGGCCGGCGTCTTCACTGCGGTGGGCAACCTGGTGCTCGAGCTCACGGCGTCGGAGACCAGCCAGGGCGTCGACATCCAGGACTACACGGCGCTGTCGCGCGTGCTCGGGTTCACCACCCTGATCGCAGTGGTCGACGTCGTGCTGGTGACCGCACTCGCGACTCTCGGCGCGTTCCTATACAANNTGTGGTCCGTGCTCGACGCGGCCGGGGTGTTCAGCGCTGTCGGAGGTCTGGTCCAGGACCTCACCGAATCCGAAGCCGCGGGTTCCGGCGTTGACATCCAGTCCTACACCTCCTTGTCGCGGGTGCTCGGCTTCACCACGCTGATCGCGGTCGTGGATGTGGTGCTGGTCACCGCTTTGGCCACGCTCGGCGCGTTCCTGTACAACCTGTCCGCTGGCCTGCTCGGCGGCCTCGAGGTCACCCTCGCCGAAGACGACTAAAGAATGACCATGTTTGGCCGGTGATTCCCAGCCAAACCACGGTTGTAGACCGAGCAAGGCACATACAGTCCGCGTACCGTCGTCAGACGTGCCCGCGCAGCGGGTTTGGATTTGGGCGGGCCCGCCCAGGTGAGGTACCTTTGTTCGGCGCGTCCGCGCTTCTCTCGGGCCTATAGCTCAGACGGTTAGAGCGCTTCCCTGATAAGGAAGAGGTCACTGGTTCAAGTCCAGTTAGGCCCACCGCCACCTACGGCACACGGGTGTCTCAAGAAACGCCGAGCGCCTCCGCGGCCATCTTCGTCCCCTGCACCCGGTTCCGGATCTTCTGGAAGGCGACCTCGCGGGCGAAGTCCGGCGATCCGTGGCTCGGCTTCTCGTCGATGCTGAACGGGGAGAAGCCGCAGTCGTCCGTGGCACCGAGGCGTTCCTTCGGAATGAAGTCGGCCGCCCGCACCAGGTCGTCACGGACCTCTTCGGGGCTTTCGACACGGGGGTTAAGCGGGTTGATCACGCCGAGGTAGGCCATCTGCGCCACACCGTTCGCGTCGTCGCGCAGGTGCTGCGCGATCCACCTGTAGACAGGGTCCTTGTCCCGCTCGCTCTTCAACTGGATGAGGAAGTACCCCGCGTTGAGCTTGAACATCTCGGGCAGCAGGTTGTTGTAGGGCACGTCCTGGCTGTGCACCGCGTCGCGGTCGCCGCCCGGACAGGTGTGGATGCCGATGTTGCGGCGCTCCTCGGCAGTGAACCGGTCCAGCACCCGGTTGTTCAGTTCGATGAAATGCGGCAGCAGCCCGGCGCCCGTCCACGGGTTGCGCGGGTCGTTGCGGGTCGCCAGCCTGCCCTCGGTGAAGTCGATCGACACGCGGGAGGCGCCGGCGGCGAACGCCTGCCGGATGTCCTTCTCGCATTCGTTGACGATGTCCTCCTCGAACTGCTCCCGCGAATACCCGGACACGGGGTCGTTCAACGGGTAGAGCAGCAGAATCATGGAGGGAGCGATCACCGCTTGTTTCATGGGCTTGTCGGTCAGCGGCCTGGACTTCTTCAGCGAATTCGCCGCGTAGTCCTTGTACCGGAACGGACCGCCGGTCAGGCGCGGCAACTGTCGCGGGTGCCCGTCGGAGAAGATCGCGAAGTACTGGCCGCCCTCGGGCGAAAGATTCTCGGCGAGGCCGGTCCCCGACAGCGTGTCCGTGACCGGATAGGTGGCGAAGCTCGACCAGCGCTGCTCGCCGTCCGAGATGATCGGTGCTCCCGTGGCCTCGTAGCGCCGCAGCGAGTCGCGCACCGCCTCCTCCTGCTCGGCCCGTAGCTGCTCCTCGGCGATCTTTCCAGCGTCGTAGTCGGCGTATGCCTGCTGAAGTTTCGAAGGGCGGGGGAGGGAACCGACCGGCTCGGTGGGAATTCCCGTTTCGGTCCTGGGATCAAAAGTGCTCATGACATCTCCTCCGAGATTTGGGGCCTACTGTGAGATGCTGTTCAACGGCGACAATTCGCCATCATTCTGTCGGGGCATCTCGGCGGTAGAGCCGTCTGGAATTCAGCGGGAATCGCGCGCACACCGTCGCTGATGGGCTGCGGGCGGGTCGCCCGCCCGTCCGTTGCCAGATCTGGCCATACTGCCATCGCCCGTCTCAATGTACAGGCTCAGCAGTCTCGAGCAGGCAGCAGGGGCGTCCAAGCGTGCGCTACGGCACGAGGACGACCTTGCCCATGGTCGCTCGCGACTCCAGGGCCGCGTGCGTCTCGGCGGCGTCCTTCAGCGGGAACTGCTGGACGGTCGGCACCATGCGGCCTGTGGCCGCCTCGGCGAGCGCCTGCTCCTCCGCGTCCCGGCCGGACCGGCGGCGGAACATGCCCGGGCCGATCGCCCACGTCGCGGTGAGGCTTCGGGCGGCCAGGTCGGCCGTGGTGAGCTTGGTCGGCTCGCCGGACGCCGACGCGTTGCCGAACATGACGAACCGGCCGCCGGGGCCGAGCAGGCCCAGTGCGGCACGTCCGAGGTCGCCGCCGACGCCGTCGAACGCCACGGTGACGTCCCGGTCTCCGAGCGCGTCTCGTACGGCTGCCGGCCAGTCCGCGTCGCCGTAGTCCACGGCGATCCCTGCCCCCAACTCGCGCGCCCGGTCGACCTTGGCGGGTCCGCCCGCGGCACCGACGACGGTCGCACCGGCATTTGTCCCCGCTTGGATCAGCAGGGTTCCGATCCCGCCCGCCGCCGCTGTCACGAGGGCGACATCGCCGGTGTTGAGCTGTGCCGCGTCGAGGATGGCGATCGTCGTGCGGCCGGTGCCGATCATCGCCACCGCGAGGTCTGCGGTGAGCGCGTCCGGCAGGACGTGCAGGTTCGCCACGTCACAGACCGCCAGTTCGGCGTAGCCGCCCGCGCGGCCGTCGAGCAGGGCGACGACGCGGGTGCCCTTCCAGCGCCCGTCCACGTCGGGCGCGACCTCGTCGACCACACCCGCGACCTCGCGGCCCGGTGTCGTCGGCAACTCGGGCGGCGGGAACGCCGGTCCCGCGGTGCCGCTGCGGATCCTGGTGTCAATGAGATGGACGCCCGCCGCCTCGACGGCGATGCGTACCTGGCCGGGGCCCGGTCGAGGATCGCCCGCCTCCTCGTAGCGCAGCACTTCGGCCGGTCCCATCTCGTACTGCCGTATCGCGTGCATGGTGATCAGAGCTCCGTCCCCTGGCTCCTGAGTAGCCAGGAGACGAGCATGTGAGTTCAACCAATGTTGAAGTCAAGCCCGGCCCGGCACGGGGAACGCGGCCGCGGTACGGCGGCTGTCGCCGCACTGTCCTAAGCTAGCCTGCCGAATGACGTTATCGACCGTCTGATGAAGGGGCGGCCCACCGTGCTCAACAAGAAGCTGCTGTTCGCCGTGCTGGTCGGGATTGCCGGCTACCTCGGCTACAAGCGGGTCCAGGCCGACCGCGCCGAACAGGACCTGTGGGCGGAGGCCACAGATCCCGTCGCCCCACGTGACCTTCGCTGACCGCTCCGGCGCAGCAGGGTCACGCCGGTGGAGCCGGTAGCGGCGCTGCGGCGAATCGCCTACCTGCTCGAGCGGGCGCGCGAGCCCACCTACCGCGTCCGGGCCTTCCGGACGGCGGCGGCCACGGTGGAGCGGCTATCCCCGGACGAACTCGCCGACCGCGCGGCAGCGGGGACCCTCGAGGAACTGACCGGCATCGGCAAGGTCACCGCGGCCGTCATCACGGAGGCGCTTGCCGGCGGGACGCCGGTGTACCTGCGCCGCCTGGAGGCGACCGGCGGGCGTCCGGTCGCCGAGGGCGGCACCGATGTCCGGCTCGCGCTGCGGGGCGATCTCCACAGCCACTCCGACTGGTCCGACGGCGGCAGCCCGATCGAGGAGATGGCTGCGACGGCGCGCGACCTGGGCCACGAGTACGTCGCACTGACCGACCACTCGCCCCGGCTCAGCGTCGCGAACGGGTTGTCCGCCGACCGGTTGCGGCAGCAACTCGACGTGGTCGCCGAGCTCAACGACAGGCTGGCGCCGTTCCGGATCCTGACCGGCATCGAGGTCGACATCAACGAGGACGGCTCGCTGGACCAGGACCCGGAGCTGCTCGGCCGCCTGGACGTCGTCGTGGCGAGCGTCCACTTCAAGCTCCGGATGCCCAGCGACGAGATGACGCCGCGGATGGTGACGGCGATCGCGAACCCGTACGTCGACGTCCTCGGGCACTGCACGGGACGGCTGATCACGGGCTCGCGCGGCACCCGGCCGGAGTCGGCGTTCGACCCCGAGATCGTCTTCGAGGCGTGCCGCAGGTTCGGCGTCGCCGTCGAGATCAACTCCCGGCCGGAGCGGTTGGACCCGCCGAAGCGGCTGCTCCGGCTCGCGGTCGAGGCCGGCTGCATCTTCACGATCGACACCGATGCCCATGCGCCCGGGCAGCTCGACTGGCAGCCGTACGGGTGCGAACGGGCCGCCGCCTGCGGCGTACCGCTCGACCGCATCGTGAACACCAGGCCTGCGGACGAGCTTCTCGCCTGGCCGGAAAAAGCGACTTGATGAGGCGTGGACCGACCACGGCGCACGGCGGCACTACGACGAGGAGCAACTGCTACGGCTGCAGCAGACACTGCTGCTCCGGTGCCAATCCACACTCTGCGACGTTGTGGATCGGCACCAGATACCCTAGGTGGGGCCGCACGGCGTGGGGCGATAGCTCAGTTGGTAGAGCACCTGCTTTGCAAGCAGGGGGTCGCCGGTTCGAGTCCGGTTGGCTCCACTGAGTTGACCTCAAGTTTGCTTTAAGTTGCAGGCTGTCGCCATGACAGCCAGCGATGAACGCGGTGTCGCCCTCGTCACGGGCGGCTCCCGAGGCCTCGGCCATGCCCTCACCGTCGCCCTCGCGCAGCGGGGGTGGCAGGTGGTCGTCGACGCACGCGACGGCGACCAGCTCGCCGCAGCGGTGGGCGGCCTCACCGGTGTCGCGCCGGTCGCAGGTGACGTCGCCGATCCGGCGCACCGTGCCGAACTGGCCACGGCGGTCGCCGATGCGGGTGGGCCTCGACCTGCTCGTCAACAACGCGAGCATCCTCGGCCGCAGCCCGCAGCCACCGCTCGCCTCGTACCCGCTCGACGTCCTCGCCGAGGTCTACGCAGCGAACACGATCGCCCCTGTCGGGCTGTTCCAGCTGGTCGCCCCGCACCTCGAGCGCCGGCGCGGCCGGGTCGTGAACATCACGTCCGACGCGGCCGTCGAACCNNGGGCGGGTACGGCTCGTCGAAGGCCGCGCTCGACCAGATCACGAACATCCTGGGCGCCGAGCACCCGGCGCTCAGGGTGTACGCCTTCGACCCCGGTGACATGGCGACGGACCTGCAGCAGCAGGCGTTTCCGGACGAGGACATCAGCGACCGGCAGCACCCGGTCGCCGTGGTTCCGTCCCTGCTCCGTCTGGTGGACGGCGACCTGCCGAGCGGCCGCTACCGGGCGGACGACCTCGTGGCCGTCCCGGAGGCGGCCCGGGAGCCGGCCGGATGACGGCGACCCTGCCCGCGACCCGCTTCGAGCTACCGCCCGGCCGGGAGGCGGCCACGCCTCCGGAGCGGCGCGGGCTCGACCGCGACGAGGTTCGGTTGCTGGTCGCCCGGCCCGGCGCCGTCGAGCACCGCACCTTTCGCGACCTGCCGGACGTGATCGAGGCCGGCGACCTGCTCGTCATCAACACGTCCGCGACGCTGCCCGCCGCGGTCGACGCGCGCCGGTCCGATGGTCGGCGCGTTCCCGTCCACGTCGCGATGAGCCTCGAGGACGCGGCGTGGGTGGTCGAGGTGCGCCGGCTCGACGGACGCGGTCCTGAGCACGGGCTGCGCGGGGGCGAACGCCTGCGGTTGCGCGGTGGGGTGCTGCTCACGCTCCGCACGCCGTATCCCGACGATGCCGAGCGCCCACGACTGTGGCGGGCGACGAGCAATCCGGCCACCGACGCCGCGGCGTACCTCATGCGGTACGGGCGTCCCATCACGTACGGCTACCTGAACGGCGAGTTTCCCATCGCCGACTACCAGACGGTGTACGCCACCGTCCCCGGGAGCGTGGAGATGCCCAGCGCCGGCCGCCCGTTCACGGAGAAACTGCTGGTGCGGCTGCTCGCGCAGGGCGTCACCGTCGCACCGATCGTGCTGCACGCGGCCGTCTCCAGCTCCGAGGCACACGAGCCGCCGCTCCCCGAGCGGTACGACGTTCCCGCCGTGACTACCCGCCTCGTGAACAGCGCACGGGCCGCGGGCCAGCGCGTGATCGCGGTGGGGACGACTGTAGTACGGGCCCTCGAGACGGTCGCGGGAGCAGACGGACGCCTCCGGCCCGGCCGCGGGTGGACCGATCGTGTCGTCGGCCCAGCCGAACCTGCGCGCGTAGTAAACGGATTGATCACCGGCCTGCACCTGCCCGGGGCCAGCCACCTTCTCCTGCTCGAGGCCGTCGCGGGTCCCGCCCTGGTCGGTGCCGCGTACCGCAGCGCCGTGGAGCACGGGTACCTGTGGCACGAGTTCGGCGACGCTACTGTCCTGCTCCCGTAGCCACCCGGCTGCCGCGCCACGCCTCGCTCAGCTTCACGCGGGCACCGGTACGCAGCACCGCGCGCTCGTAGACGCGGCCACCCGCGACGAGCACGGCGGTGGTCGCCGCAAGCATCGCGCCCGTCGCCACGCCGACCTCCCAAAGGGGCACGTCCGCCGTCGCAAGGCGCACCGGCATCACCATCGCGCCGAACGGCGGGACCATGGACAGCACGTGCCCCACAGGGGCGTCCGGATTGTTGAGCGCCCAGATGCCGACCAGGTACGACGCCACGATGGCGATGGTCATCGGCCCGGTGACCTGGCCCACCTCCTCCTGCCGCGAGACCAGCGAGGCCAGTGCGGTGGCGACCGCACCGTAGAACGCGAATCCGAGCAGGAAGGCGACGAAGGCGCCGGCGAGCACACCGGGCGTGCCCGGCGGCAGCTCGGGAAGCGACCCGACCACGGTGGCGGCGGTGAGTCCCGGGGCGGCGAACACCACAAGCTGGATGATCCCCAGCATGGCGAACGCAGCGATCTTGCCCGCGAGCAGCCGCCACGGCCGGACGGCGACGAGCAGGATCTCGAGATCCGGCTGCCCTTCTCCTCCACCACACCCATCGCGACCAGCGAGGCGGACCCGACGATCAGGAAGAACAGCGCCAGGACGGTGAGGAACGCGACCGCCTGGCGGGGTCCCTCGTACCTCGTCGTTGCGCCGCTCGCCGAGGCCGAGCCGCTNNCAGCGCGCGGGCGATCGCCACACGCTGCTGCTCGCCGCCGGACAATGTCCTCGGCAGCTTCCGCCGCCGCTCGCCGAGCCCGAGCCGCTCGATCCACTCCGCTGCGGACCTGCGGGCGTCCGGGCCGGCCATCCCGTACAGCCGCCCGAAGTACTCGATCTGCTCAGCGACATTCATCTTCTGGTAGAGACCCCGCTCCTCCGGCATGTAGCCGAACGACCGCAGCGTGTCGCGGCTCGGCCGGCTCCCCCGCCAGGTGATCGTGCCGGCGTCGGCGGTGAGAACGCCCATGATGATCCGCATGGCGGTGGTCTTGCCGGCGCCGTTTGCCCCCACCAAGGCGAACAACTCGCCGGGACGGACGGTGAGGGAGACGTCGTCGAGCGCGACGGTCTTGCCGTACACCTTCCGCAGGCCCTCGACTCGCAGCATCGTCTCCCCGTGTGTTCCGTCCCACATCGCCGCGGCCTTTCCCTGGGCACCGGCGGCGTTCGAGTGACACAGCAGACGACAACTGCCACCCTTAGTGCCGGGGACACGGCCTTCCCGGCATCGTGTGCCTGACCGGTTCATCAGCATAGGGGAGGTAGGAATGAGCTCGGTCGCCCGGATCACACAGATCAGTGCCCGTTCCGAGCAGAGCTTCGACGACGCGGTGCGCATCGGCATCGAACGGGCGCATGACACGCTGCGCCATGTCAGCGGCGCGTGGGTCAAGGACATGACCGTCAATTGCGACGAGGGGCGGATCACGTCCTACCAGGTAGTCCTCGAGGTGACCTTCGTTCTCGAGTGATCCGCCAGCGTCGTTCGATCACGTTCGGCAGCCGCGGCCCTGCCGCAACAGGCCTGCACGCCTGTTGCGGCAGGGCCGACCCTGCCGAACGTGATCGAACGGGTGCTAGGCGGTGTCGTCCGACTGGCCGGACGACGATCCGGACGACCCTTCGGTTCCCTCAGTCGTTGGCTCCGAGGGTGAGTTCTTCTCGGTCGTCTTCTTGGCTGCGGTCTTCTTCGCCGCGGTCTTCTTCGCGGTGGTCTTCTTGGCTGCGGTCTTCTTCGCGGCCGTACCGGCGCTTGCCCGCGTACTCGTCGACCGCGTGCCGGTGGCGGCAGGTGACGAGGTGGTCCGCTGGGACGGGGCCGCCTGCGAGGTGTCCGCGGCCTTCTGCTCCGCTGCGGACTCGGACGCTGCCGCCTCGGCCTTGGCCTCGGACGGCTTGGCCTCGGACGGCTTGCCCTCGGTATCTTCGGCCGGGCTGGGGATCCACGGTGCCGCCGACGGATCGTAGGTCGTCCACTGCTCGGCGCTCCCGCGGCGGCGCAGGAAGGCCGCAGCGGCCGCGCCGGCGGCGGCGAACCCGCCCAGCGCGACGGCGACTCGCTTGCGCCGCCGCTTCTTGCGCGGCGCCTCGACAGTGGCGTGGGCGCGTTCGGACACGTCGGAGGCGCGCTCGGACACGCGTTCCGCGCCCGCGGCGATCGCATCGGCGACGCGAGGCACGACGTCCTCGAGCATCCGCTCCTTGGCGCTGGCCGCGGCGGGGCCCATCCGCTGCCGAGCGGCCTCGACCGCCGGTGCGGCGCGTTCGGCCGCCGACTCCATCACCGGCGTGATCCTCTCGCGGGCACGCTCAATCCGCGGAGCCGCTGCCTCGCGGGCGGTGGCAGCGTAGGGCTTGATCCGCTCGGCACCCTCGGTGCCGAGTTCGGCCGCCTTGCGGCCGGCCTGCTTCGCCGCGTCGCGGGCTGTGGCGGCGGCTTCCCTCGCTACCTCGGCTGCCTGCCGGGCAGAGCGCGCCGCCTCGTCCGCCCGGGCACGGCTTCCGCGTCGCCGGAATCTACTGGCAATACTCGAAAAGCTGAACATATGGGCCTCCTCGGTTCAATCGTACGGGCCCTCACCCGGACATCTCCGATCATGCCGTGCCAAGGCCCTGCTGCCTAGCGGACTGCCAACATGGCAGGATGACGTCACCGGATGACGTCTCACAATGCGAGGGCACGTCGTGGCCGAAGAGTCGTACGCCACAACCAGTACCAACGTCGATGCCATCACGGTCCAACTGTTCCAGAACAACGCGTCGAATAGGGTGCGTAGACTCATCGGGTCGTCAGATGGTCCGACCGGGGTGAGCGCTCCTGCTGCATCCGGACGACCCTCCTTGGTCCAGCACCGATGAGCCCGACCCCGGACGACACTCCCGAGCGGAGTGCCCCGACGTGCTACCGCCACCCGAATCGTGAGACGTACATCCGCTGTGCTCGGTGCAACCGTCCCATCTGCCCGGACTGCATGATCAGTGCGCCGGTCGGATTCCACTGCCCGGAATGCGTCCGCAGCGGGAACAAATCCGTCCGGCAGCCGACCACGCCGCTCGGCGGCAAGATCCACGAACGTCGTGACCTCGTCACCAAGGTACTCGTCGGGGTGAACGCCGCCATCTGGCTGATCGCCGTGCTGGCAGGCTCGCGGCAACTGCTCGAGCCTTTCGCCCTCGCCACAGAGGTCCGGTTTCCCGGCGGTCCGCTCGAAGGCGTGGTCTACGGCGACTGGTACCGGATGCTCAGCGCAGCGTTCGTGCACGTCGACTTCTGGCACATCGGGCTGAACATGCTTGCCCTGTGGATCCTGGGTTCGATCCTCGAGCCGGTGCTGGGACGCTGGCGGTTCATCACGCTGTACGGGCTGTCTGCGCTCGGCGGTAGTGCAGTGTCACTGCTCGGGCTCGGGCCGGGCGAGATCGGTATCGGCGCGTCGGGTGCGGTCTTCGGCCTGTTCGGGGCGCTGTTCGTGGTGGCGCGCCGATTCGGCAGGGACGTGTCGTCCGTGGTCATCATCCTCGTGATCAATGCGGTGATCAGCTTCACTGTGCCGAACATCGACTGGCGCGCGCACCTGGGCGGGCTGATCACCGGCGCGGTTCTGGCGTTCGCGTTCGCGCACGCGCCTGGGCGACGGCGTACGGCGTACAGTGTCCTGGCCTCCGCGCTGCTCGCGGTTGTGATCGTCGCCGTCGTGGTGGTGTTCGTCCTGTGACTCCGGGCAAGGTTGCGCCGACGTTTTCCACAGGTGTTGTCCACAGTGGGGATGAATTACAGACGTGTAAGAACACCAGCGGCACGCTGCTGTGGACGAGCTAACGCCACTGGGTCGCGGTGATGAACCCGCCTGTGATCAGGCCCATCCCGATGACGAGGTTCCATCCACCGAGGTCTCCGATGACGGGGATGTACTCGCCGGCGACGTTGAACGTGACAATCCACGCCAGGCCGAGCAGCAGCAGCGCCACCATGGTCGGTGCGACCCACCGGGGGGAGGCGCCTTCTGCGCGGGCGTCCTGATCCGGCGGGTTGGAGTCGTCCTTCGAGCGGCGACGCGAACGAGGCACGGTACTGTCCCCTTTCCTGTACGGTTGCCCAGGCCTCAAGTGTAGGTTGTTCGGAGGGCTGGTCATATCCGCGCCTGAGTCCGTGATCCGCGGTGCAGCAGGAGGTGAAACGTGCCGCAAGCGTGGCGTTTCGCGGGTTCCGTGGTCGTCGCGGCGTGCGGCGTGCTCTTGGTGACGAGTGCGCAGGAGGCGGACGGCGAGGACTTCCGCGGCAACGACCAGGCCGAGCTCAGCGATCTGGTGGAGGAAGCCGAGGAGCGGGCCGGAGCGCTGGACGAACGAGCCACCGAACTGACCTCGGAGATCGAGTCGCTGACCGAGCAGCAGACGGCGAAGTCCCCGGTGACCGAACAGCGGCTGAACGAGTTGCGGGAGGCCGCAGCGCTGACGCCGGTCGCGGGCCCGGGAGTGCGGGTCTCCTTGGACGACGTCCCCGAGGACGAGATCCCCGAGGACGCGGACACGGCGAACTACATCGTCCATCAGCAGGATCTTGAGGCCGTGATGAACGCCATGTGGGCGGGCGGCGCCGAAGCGATGATGGTGATGGACCAGCGGATCATCTCGACGAGCGCCGTACGGTGCATCGGCCCGGTCCTGTACCTGCAGACCCGCACCTACGCCCCGCCCTACGAGGTAGCCGCGATCGGCGATGTGGACGGGATGCTGGCCGCGCTGGACAACTCCGCTGAAGTCGACTTCTACCGCTCCCTCGTCGAGCAACTCGGCCTCGGCTTCGAGCTGACCGTGGAAGAGGAGATCACCATGCCGGCGTACGAGGGGACGATGGGCGTCTCGCCGGAGACGGCGGTCGGAGCATGACACGGGTGCTCGTCGTCGACAACTACGACAGCTTCGTCTTCAACCTCGTCCAGTACCTGGCGCAGCTCGGCGCCGAGTGCGACGTGGTTCGCAACGACGAGATCAGGCCAAGCGATGCGGCGCGCTACGACGGCGTGCTGCTCTCGCCTGGCCCGGGCACGCCGGAGCGAGCCGGCGGGTGCATCGCTCTGATCCGGGAGGCCGCGGGCCGGGTACCCGTTCTCGGGGTGTGTCTCGGGTTGCAGGCCATTGCGGCCGCCTACGGCGGACGAGTCGGGCGCGCGCCCGAGTTGCTGCACGGTAAGACCAGCGAGGTGCATCACGACGGTGTCGGCGTCCTCGCCCGTGTGCCCAGCCCGTTCACCGCTACCCGGTACCACTCCTTGGCGGTGGAGACCGGAACCGTGCCGGAAGAGCTCGAGATCACCGGTGTGACGCCAAGCGGTGTGATCATGGCGATGCGGCACCGTTCGCTGGCTGTCGAGGGTGTGCAGTTCCACCCGGAGTCGGTGCTGACCGAATACGGCCACCGGATGCTGGCCAACTGGCTGAGCGTGTGCGGTGACGCGGACGCGGTGGAGCGGTCGGCCGGGCTGGCGCCCGTGGTCAGCCGGGGACCCGACTCGCTCGATCCCTCACTGCCATAGCAGAGCCTGTGTCGGGGCGGCCCTGGTGACCACCTGACCTCACCAGCGTCACCCCGATCATCGCAAGACACTCACGCCCGGCCGGGGCTTGTCTCGTGAGGCTTCGCTAGGGACCTGGCGACTCACCGCCGCCTTCCTCCTCGCAGCCCTCGTCCGGCTCCTCGGCAATGGTGATCGTGACCTCCGACCCGGCCGGCCGGTCTTCCCCTGCTGAAGGCGACTGGCCGATGACGGTGCCTTCATCGACGCTGCACGTCTGCTGCGCTTGAACCTCGACGTCGAAGCCCGCCTGGTCCTCGAGGATGTTCCTGGCCTCGCTCTCGTTGTAGCCCTGGGTGGATACGTCCGGAACCTCGGCGAGATCCTCCCCTGAGGACACGATGAGCGTGATGGTGCTGCCCGGTTCGACGGTGGTGCCGCCGGGGGGATCGGTCTCGATGACCCGGCCTTCCTCGACCTCGGAGCTGCTCCGCTCCTGCTCCTCGACCTCGAACCCCTCGTCGACCAGCGTGTCGCGGGCTTCGTCGCGGGTCTCGCCTTCCACGTTGGGCACCCGGACCTCCTCGGGCGCCTGGCCCACGGTGAGGTTGACCTCGCTGCCCTGGTCGAGCTCCTCGCCGGCCGGCGGGTCCTGCGACAGAACGGTTCCCTGCTCCTCCTCGTCGTCGGTCTCGGTGAAGTCGATGGTCCCCACCGTGAGGCCCGCATCCTCGATCATCCGCTCGGCGTCCTCCCGGGTCTCGCCCTCGACGCTGGGCACGGACACCTGGTCGGGGCCCGCGCCGACGGTGAGGGTGACCACGGTTCCTTCCTCAACATCTTCCAGCGGCGCCGGATCCTGCTCGAGCACGGTCCCTATCTCGTC
>JABAOG010003546.1_pt1 | contig 13899 bp, 12 predicted proteins | sample 7062131 | NCBI WGS metagenome assembly JABAOG01 (sample SAMN14538629, study PRJNA623070) | marine sediment metagenome | biome: marine biome [ENVO:00000428]; feature: marine pelagic biome [ENVO:01000023]; material: deep marine sediment [ENVO:00002113] | place: India: Arabian Sea | collected... | reverse complement strand
TCGACCTGCCGGCCGAGATGCAGCGCGCGATGGCGAAGCAGGCCGAGGCCGAGCGCGAGAAGCGCGCCAAGATCATCCACGCCGAGGGCGAGTACCAGGCCGCGCAGCAGCTCCGTGAGGCGGCGCACACGATGTCTTCGGAGCCGACCGCACTCCAGCTTCGCTACCTGCAAACGCTGACCGAGATCGCGGCGGAGAAGAACAGCACGCTGATCTTCCCCGTCCCCATCGACGTGATCGCGTCGTTCACCGAGATGGCGCACGCCGTGAGTGATCTGGTTAAGCGCAATGGGCAGGGTGAAGGTTAGCGCGCGCCACCGCCGCAGAATGATGTAAACTGCTGGAGCCATCCCCCATGTGGGGCATGGCTCCGCTGCATTATCAAGGAGATGCCATGCCGGGCCGCCTGTACGACGACCTCACGGTAGGCGAGGTGATCCATCATCCGTTGGGGCGCACCCTCACCGAAGCCGACAACGTGCTGTTCACCACCATGACCATGAACCCGCAGCCGCTGCACCTCGACGAGGAGTTCGCCCGCGCCACCCCGTTCGGGCAGCGCATCGTCAACGGCATCCTGACGCTCGGCGTCGTGGTCGGGCTGACGGTCGCCGATCTGACGCAGGGCACCATCGTGGCCAACCTCGGCTACGAGAACGTGGCGCACCCCAACCCGGTGTTCCACGGCGACACAGTGCGGGTGGAGACGGAAGTGCTCGACAAGCGGGAGTCGCGCTCGAACCCTGACCGCGGTATCGTGAAACTGCGCCACACCGCGCGCAACCAGCACGGCGACGTGGTGTGCGAGGTGACGCGCGCCGTGATGTTTCTGAAACGCCAGCCGGAGGGCCCACCCAATGCCTGATACCCGCGTGCGCCGTGCGCTCCTCTTTATGCCGGGCGACGATCCGAAGAAGATCGCCACCGGGGCTGCGCTCGGCGCGGACTGCATCATCATGGATCTCGAAGACGGCGTCGCGCTCAACCGCAAGCAGGTGGCGCGGGATACCGTGTACCAGGCCATGACGGGCGGCATGATCGACTTCTGGCGCACCGAACGGCTGGTACGGCTCAACCCTGCCGACAGCGGTCTGCAGGAAGCCGACATCCACGCCACGATCCGCGCGCGCCCGGATGGCTACGTGATCCCCAAAGCCGAGCGCGCGGACGACCTGAGTACGCTGGCTGAACGCCTCAGCGCGGAGGAAGATCGGCTGGGCATCGAACCGGGGACGATCAAGCTACTGGCCATCATCGAGACGGCACTGGGGGTCGTCAACCTGCGCGAGATCGCCGCCTCGACCGACCGGCTGGTGGCGCTGATTTTTGGCGCAGAGGATCTCGCGGGGAGCCTCGNNCTCGTGGCGCTGATGTTTGGCGCGGAGGACCTCGCAGGGAGCCTCGGCGCGGTACGGACGCCGGGCGGCGACGAAGTGGCCTACGCGCGCAGCGCGGTGGTCATCCACGCGGCGGCGTTCAGGCTGCAGGCCATCGACACGGTGTACGTCGATCTGCGCGACGAGCCGGGGCTGCGCGCCGCGACGCGGTCAGCGATGGAGCTGGGGTATACCGGCAAGATGGCGATCCACCCGGCGCAGGTCAAGACCATCGTGGACGTATTCACCCCGTCCGAGCTGGAGGTGATCAAGGCGCGCCGCCTGATCGACGCGTACCGCAAACATCAGGCCGAGGGCACCGGGGTGTTCGCCTTCGACGGCAAGATGGTGGACATGCCCATGATCCGCGCCGCCGAGCGCGTGATCGCCCGCGCGCGCGCCGCCGGGAAGGTACCGTAGACGCCCACCGCCCGCCGTGCCACGCCCCTGCCAGCAGGGGCGTTTTGCTGCCCCCACCACGCGGGAAAACAGGCCGCAAACTCAGTATAGTCAGTGTGCCTGCCCGGCAACGTACGTCGAGGCTGGCCACAGCAGGGTAAGGGCGGGCAGCCTGCTGCGGCGCGGAAGGATCACCACCATGCAATTACATGGCCTGCACCACGTGACGGCTGTCACGGGGGATGCGAAGGGCAATCTGGCATTCTACACGCAGGTGCTCGGCCTGCGGCTGGTCAAGAAGAGCGTGAATCAGGACGACGTGAGCGCGTACCACCTGTTCTACGCCGACGCGCTCGGCACGCCGGGGTGGGACATGACGTTCTTCGACTGGCCCCGCACCGGGCCGAACCTCCCCGGCACCGATGCCATCGTCAACACCATGTTCCGCGTCAACGGGCGCAGCGCGCTCGAATACTGGCAGGCGCGTCTGGCCGAACACGACGTCGAGCACGGCGAGATCGAGACGTTCGCCGGGCGGGACGTCCTGCGTTTTGCCGACGCGGAGGGCCAGCCTCTGACGCTGATCGACGATGGCGGCGCACCGTATGAGGGCCAGCCGTGGGACGAGGCGGGCATCCCCGACGAGCACGCGATCCGCGGGTTTTACGCGGTGGTGCTCTCGGTGCCGAGGCTCGACGCGGTGCAGGTCATCCTCACCGAGCTGCTGAACTTCGAGTACGGTGGGGAGGTCGACCAGTTCGGGCAGAGCGATGCCGTGGTGCACGTCTTTGCGATGGAGGGCGGCGGCCCCGGCAAAGAGGTCTTCGTCGCGGTCGAGCCGTCACAGCGGGCAGCGCGGCTGGGTTATGGTGGGGTGCACCACGTCGCGTTTCGCGTCACTGACGCTGCCGAGCAGAACGCGTGGGACGAACGACTCCGCCAGATGGGGCTGCGCACGTCCGGCATCATCGACCGCTTCTACTTCCAGTCGCTGTACTTCCGCATCTCACGCGGGATCCTGTTCGAGCTGGCAACCGACGGGCCGGGCTTCGCCGCCGACGAGCCCATGGAAACGCTGGGCGAGCGGCTGGCGCTGCCGCCTTTCCTTGAGCCGCACCGCGAGCAGATCGAAGCCGGGCTCACCCCGCTGTAGGGGTGAGCACCGGCGCGATCTCTCGGCAGGGTGAGGCCAGCGCCTCAGCCGCCGGCAGTGGTCGGGTCGATAGTGGCGACAATCTCGCTGACCACGTTCGCGGGGAAGCCACCGCAGCGCGCGTGCTCGCGGATGGCTTCCTCGTCTTCGGCGATGTGGACGCAGTAGATCTTGTCCCCCGCGACGAAGCTCTGCACCCAGTGGTACGACACCCCCATCTCGTCGAGCGCCGCGTTGCTCTTTTCGGCGATTCCCTGCAGCTCCTCAGCCGTCAGGTTTGTCGCACCGGGTACTTCTCTCTCGATCAGAAACTTGCGCATGACACTGCTCTCCTCGGGCGTTGGTCACCAAGCCGGTGACGAGGTGTTCACTTAACTCATCCTAACCGCCCGCCCCGGGGGGAGTCACCCTCCAAAAGGGGGGAATCCGGCCCTGATGGGTGGGAAATCACGAAGGGGAGAGGTGCTCGGCGACACTTGGCTTACCGCGAAAACGCCAACGAGGCGGTGCTGGACATTAACACAGAGGACGGGAACACGACGGAGCACCGCACCATCTTCCGGTTTACGCGGTAATCCGCGAGGCGCAGCACCCAGAGAGCCGGGCAGACACCCGGCTCTTTTGCGTTGCCCCGGCGTTTCGAACAGATGCCGGGGAAACGATATACTTACGTTATTAAGACGTAGCGTTGTGCTGCTCGGCGGGCAGGCCGAGTCTGTGACGCCACCTGCCCACCCGGCACGCCACTTACCTGACCTGCCCAGAACATCCCCCCGGACCGCACGCGTCGTCCATGCCGGGGATCCACCAGGAGTGATATCTTATGCAAGTGATTACCGACCGGGCGGCCGATCTCAGCCCGGAACAGCTCGCCGGGCTGGACATTACCTTTGCCCCGCTGACACTCACACTCGACGGCAAGAGCTACCGCAGCGGGGTAGACATCCAGCACACGGAATTCTACGACCTGCTGACATCCACAAACGGGATGCCGACCACGTCGCTCCCTTCTGCCGGAGAATTCGCTGAAATCTACCGCACTGCGGCCCAGACCGATCCGGACATCATCTCGGTGCACATCTCCTCCGGCCTCAGCGGGACGTACAATTCAGCCTGTCAGGGGGCTGAGATGGTACCTGAGGCCAACGTTACAGTGGTGGACAGCCGCACACTATCCGGGGCGGAAGGCTGGCAGGTCGAGGCGGCGGCGCGCGCGGCCAGGGCCGGATGGCCTGTGGAGAAGATCACCGCGCTGCTGGGGCAGATCGGCGAGGCAACCGAGACGATCTTCACCCTGCCGGAGCTCAAATACCTGATACACGGTGGGCGGATCAGCCACATGAAGGGGCTGCTGGCTTCGGCACTCAACATCAAGCCGATCATTGGCGTGGACAAAACGACCGGCAAGTACGCGCAGCGCGGGCGCGCCCGCACGTTCCGCCGCGCGGTGGAAGCCCTGATCGACCTGATCGCCGAAGATCACCCGGAGGGGAGCGCACTGCGCGTGCAGGTGATGCACGCCAACGACCTCCCCACTGCCGAGAGCCTGCGCGACCGTCTCGCCCAGCGTTTCGAGTGCACCTTCCTGCCCATTTCTGACATCGCCCCGGTGCTGGGGGCGCATACCGGCCCCGGGCTGGTGGGGGTGGCCTACGCGGCGCTGGCTGACTTCCCGGNNGGCTGGCATCCGTATAGATGCCAGCCCCGCCGCATGCCAGCAGGCAGCTACTCTTTGCCCTTATCCTTGTCCTCGTCTTTGTCCTTATCGTCCTTCTCTTTGCGGCGGCCAGTCGATTCCCACTCGGCGGGCACCAGCACCTTCAGCGAGGCGGGATGCGCCTTGACCTCGACCGGCAGGTTCACGGTTTCGTTCCCGTCGAAGAAGAACACCGCATGCTCGTTGGTCGCCTCGATGCGCACGTCCTTCGCGGACCAGTGCGGCATCTCCAGCCCCGGTATCTTCAGCGGTGAGGCGTCCACCAGCGAGTTCAGCAGCGCACCGACGTTGTTCCCTTCGATCAGGTACACGTCGAGCTTACCATCCTTCAGATCGAGATCGTTGAAGAACGAGATGTTGCTGATGCCGATGTGCCCCGCGTTGGTGACGAAGCAGCTCACACCGGAAACGTCCACCTGCTCGCCGTCGAGCGTCAGGCGGTAGTCCAACGGCTCGGCCTTGAGAATTTCCCGCAGCGCCGAGAGCGTGTAGGCGCGCATGCCCATTTTGTCTTTGTCCTCGCGTGAGGCATTCCGCAGCGCATCGGCGATCAGGCCCGTCGCGCCACCGACCATGAACATCAGCTCGCCGTTCACCATCCCGGTGTCGATCGTCTCGAACTTATGCGCGGACAGGTCGGCAACCAGCGCAGCGGCATCGGCCAGCTCCAGCGGGATCGTCAGCGAGCGGGCGAACGCGTTCCCTGTGCCCCCGCCCAGCACCGCCAGCGGCATCTCAGTGCCGACCAGCGCATTGACTGCCTCGCCGACTGTGCCGTCGCCCCCGTAGGTCGCGATCANNTGGCCCGAGGCGGGGTTAATAATTACGTGGATGTTGCGTGTCATTGCAGCTCCGTATGCTCCATCAATCAATAGTATGTCAGTTGACTATAGCCGGGTTCGCGGGCGACATTCAACGGGAACGTTGCAAGTGGTGGTACGCGTCTGCTAACCTCGAATCACGGCCAAAGCAGATACTGCATTTCCGAGAAGGGGGTTACGTGCCCGACACTCTAATCGTAGGCGGGGGGATCTTGCTCGTTGGGGCTATAGTGTTGATCGCGCTGCTGATCTGGCAGGCGACGGTGCGCCCGTATACGTACGAGGAGCTGTTCCAGCTGCCGCCAGAAGACGCGATCATGATGATCAATGACCAGGGCGAACCGCGCATCATCCCGATGGAGGGGACGACCAACTTTCGCGATCTTGGTGGGTACGAAACCGATGATGGCAGGCGGGTCAAGTGGGGCACCCTCTACCGCTCCGCACGCCTGCTCCAGCTCACCGATGCCGATCTGGAGCGGATGGAAGCCCTCGGCATCAAGACCGTCGTGGACTTCCGCCAGAGCGAAGAGGTTCACGAGTTCCCCAACCGCCTGACCGAGAGCATCGACTATCAGCCGATCCCGGTGTTCGAAGACACGCCGATGGCCCCGCGAAAGGTGATCTTCAACCGGCACCGCCTGCTGGACGTGTTCGCCGGGGTGTACGTCAACCACATCGTCGAGCGGGGCGGCTCGGCATATGGCCAGCTCCTCAGGATGCTTGCCGACCGCGACCGGCTGCCGCTGCTGTTCCACTGCACCGCCGGGAAGGACCGTACCGGGGTCGCATCCGTGCTGATCCTGATGATGCTGGGCGTCCCGCGGGAGACAGCCGTCAACGACTATCTGCTGACCAACCTCTCGGCGGAGGCGTTCATCGACTCGGTGAACACGCAGCTCGGCGCGCGCAACGTGCGCGGCGTCGCGGTGGAGCAGCTCTACCCGCTGGTCGCCGCCTCGCCCCGCCTGATCAACGCCGCGCTGGATCACATCGACACGAAGTACGGCGACGTCGAAACCTACCTGCGAAATCGTGCAGACCTGACGGATGAATTGTACGAGCGCCTTTGCGATAATCTTCTGATACAACTGGAGCGCTGATCGCACCGTCGGCATACTGTAAGGCCCGCGCCGCTGGCCTACTGCTCCATCTCACTTGCACCTGGATAGCACTCAAATTGAGCACACATGGATACTGTCTGGACACTGATCAAAGAAACCGGCAAGCGCTGGACCACGACCGCCACCACCGAGCACAGCGCCGCGCTCGCGTTCTACGCCGCCGTCTCGCTGACGCCGCTGCTGGTCTTCAGCGTCGCGCTTCTGAGCCGTCTCTTTCCGGGGCAGAACGTCGAGCAGCAGGTAATCAACGAGCTCAGCGGGCTGCTGGGCCAGCAGTTGACGCAGGCGATCACGTCGCTGGTCGAAGCTGAGGAAGGCTTCAACACGACCGGGGCGATCTCGGTGATCGCAGGCGTGGCGTCGCTGCTGTGGGGGGCATCCCGCGTGTTCCGGCAGATCCAGCGCTCGCTCAACGACGCGTGGAACGTCGAGCGCGACAAGGACACGAACGCCGTGNNGAAAGCGCCTACTGACCATGACGCTCGTGTTTGTGACCGGGATCGTGGTGTTCGTGATTACCAGCGCGGACACGGTGCTGTTCCGGCTGTGGCCTGCGATCGCACCGGACTTCCAGGGTGGTTTGACGTACGAACTGATCCGTTTCGGCGGCTCGATCGTGCTGCTGACGGCGCTGTTTGCGGCGGTCTATAAGATCCTGCCCGACGCTGAAATCGAGTGGAACGACGTAGTGGTCGGCTCGCTGGTAACAGCGGTGCTGTTCACGCTCGGGCAGGCGTTGATCAGCCAGCTGCTTCAGGCCCGCGCCGTGACGCGCGCGGTCGGTGCGGCAGGGACGCTGCTGCTCTTGCTGTTCTGGATGTACTACTCGGCCCGCGTGTTCCTGTGGGGGGCGATGTTCACCAGCGTATACGCGCAGCGCCGCACCCGCCCGGACGCGCGCCCCGAAGTGCTCTAGCTCGCCGCTGTGTCTGCTGCCTCAGCCGCCGGCGGCGGGCTGGCGGGTGCGATGGGCTTCAGCACCAGCGTGCCGTCGTCGTCGGCTGCCAGCGGAATCGTCTCTTCGCACTTGCCGAGCACCCCGCAGACGTACAGCTCGTCCACTAGAGTCACCAGGATCGCCATGATCGGCACCGCCAGCAGAAGCCCCAGCGGGCCGATGATCGCCGACAGCCCAAGCTGAAACACGACCAGCCCTGCCGCGGGGATGTTTAACTCGCTCTTCATGATGAGCGGCGTCACGACGCGATCCTGCACGGCCCCCACCGCGGCGTACAGCACCACCGCCAGCAGCAGCGTATTAAAGCTCTCCGCCGCCGCCACCACAGCAACCGGGATCAGCGCCACGATCGGGCCAAAGGTCGGCACGAACGTCGCGACGCCCGCCACCAGACTGAGCGCCAGCGCGTTCGGGAGCCCGGCGATCACACCCAGCACCAGCAGGAACAGCAGCGTCGCGATCCCGGCTGAGAGCAGCATCCCACCCAGCCACGTGATCACGTTCTGCCGCACCTTATTCAGGATGTCGACCGTGCGGGCTTCGTGCCGCCGCGGGACGATGGCGACGATGGCACGATAGTATGCCAGCGGCTCCAGCATCAGCAGCAGCGCGATCAGCAGCACCAGGAACAGGCTGCCGACCGTGCTGGAGACGAACGTACCGATCTCGCGCAGCAGCGGGAGCGCGGTATCTGCGAAGTCCTGCAGCCGCGTCGGGCCGTTCTGAGCCTGTTCAAACAGCGGGAACAGTGTCGAGAGATCGCCCTCCAGCATGGCAGCCATGCTCTCCGGGTCGAAGGGCGGGAGGATGCGCTCGGCCAATCGGCTGTTGTCTCGCAGATCGCTGTAGTTCTCCGCGGCGACCTGCAATGCGTGGGGCAGGTCGCTCAGCAGCGAGTCGATCTGCTGGGTAAACGACGGGACGATCAGCGCGCCCATCACCGCGAATACCACGATCAGCCCGACGAGCACCGCGAACACCGCCAGCCCGCGCGGGATCTTCTGGCGCTGCAGCCAGCGGATCGGCACCTCCAGCGTGACGGCCAGCAGCCACGCGGTGAATACCGTGACCAGCAGCCGCCAGATCTGCCCGAATGTCAGAATCAGCAGGACCGCGCCTGCCACCAGCGCGACAGCGGTCAGAGCGCGTTGGGCGAACTCTTTTTGTGTGAGCATACGTCTCCCCTCCATTATTTGGATTATACAGAGGGTGAGCGCATCGTGTAACGTGGTTGGCTGATCCCGCGGGCATTAGGTCCACCGCGCAGGATGCGCTACACTCTATGTATGGGTTTAGCCCCTCAGGATCAGGGTTTAAACACCTCCGTGGGCCCCCTCATCTCCTCAGGCCCATCAGCGCGAATAAGCTGCCGCCGAAGCGTGCTTCGACCGGCATCGGTTGCCCTCCGAACGGATCCAGGTAAGATACGCACCGACGAGAGCCCATACCTCAGAATGCAGGAGAGGTTCATGATCGCCAAGACACAGAATACGCCCTCCAGCGGGCAGCGACACTGGGCAGAGGTCGTCAAGCCGTTTGCCCGGTCCGATGTCCGCCGCAGCCTGTGGCAAATTGCCAATACATTGATTCCGTACGTGGCGCTCTGGGTGCTGATGTACTACAGCCTGCGCGTCTCGTACTGGCTCACACTCCTGCTGGCGATCCCGGCAGCAGGCTTCATGGTTCGGCTGTTCATCCAGTTCCACGATGCCGGGCACGGCTCGTTCTTCCCCTCGAAGAAGGCCAACGACCTGTGGGGCGTGATCACAGGCGTGCTAACTTATACACCTTACTTCCACTGGCGGCATACGCACGCGGTGCACCACGCATCGGCAGGCAACCTCGACAAACGCGGTATGGGCGACGTGGTGACCTACACAGTCGATGAGTGGCTGGCGATGCCGCCGCTCAAACGTTTCAGCTACCGTCTGTACCGCAACCCGTTCGTGCTGCTGGGGTTGGGGTCGCTGTATACGTTTCTCATCGGGAACCGTTTCTACCGCGGCGAGATCAGCAACCGCTCGCGCAACAGCATCGTGACCACCAACTTCTTCATCTTCCTGATGGTGCTGACGCTGATTCTGGTGATGGGCCTCCGCAACTTCCTGTTGATCCAGCTCCCGATTGCGTGGCTGGGCGGCATGGCCGGGGTATGGATGTTCTACGTACAGCACCAGTTCGACGGGGTGTACTGGGAGCGGCAGGAGAACTGGGACTATCTGTCGGCTGCGCTCGACGGCAGCTCGTACTACAAGCTCCCCAGGCTGCTCCAGTGGTTCTCCGGGAATATCGGCATCCACCACGTACACCACCTCAACCCGCGCATCCCGAACTACAATCTGGAGGCGTGTGTCGAGGCAGATCCGATGTTCCAGATCGAACCGCTGACACTCGCCAGCAGTCTGCGTTGTTTGAAGTTCCGGCTGTACGATGAGGCCAACAACCGTTTGGTAGGCTTCCGGGAGGTGGAGGCGCACACCCGCGCCCTCGCCTGACGATGCGAATACGACGAAAGGGGTGGCCCTGTTCGGGGCCACCCCTTTTCTGTTGTGATCAGGCGCTCGCTATGCCCTAAACGCGAGAAACGTCCGGGCCTCGTCGCCCTCGCCGCGCGTCTCGTACGCGACGGTCAGCGGGGTGCCGATCGCGATCTCGGCGGCGTCGGCGGCGTCCACGCCGAGGATGCGCGCGCTGATCTTGGGGCCTTCCGCCGTCTGCACTACCCCGGCGGTGTAGGGCTTGTCGCGCCCGTAGCCCTCCTCCAGCATCAGCGTCGGGGCGATGTAGATCGCGGTGAACGCCGCCAGCTTCCCCTCGCCGGAGAACTCGACCCACTCCATCGCGTCGGCGCGGCAGGCCGGGCAGATCTCGCGCGGGGGCAGGTAGGACTCGCCGCATGCGGTGCAGCGCGAGCCCATCAGCTTCTCTTCGCTGAGGTACCGGTTGAACGATGCTGCGCTGAATGGCCGCTCGTCGGTCATGGCCGTTATCTCCTCTCGTAGACGTGCACCACGCACGTCGAGCCGGTTGCGCCGACGTTGTGGGTGAGCGCCAGCGNNGGCCGCCGGAGGTATTGATCGGCTTGCTGCCGTCGAGCGTGGTCTGTCCTTCCTCAACCGCGCGGAAGCCGCTGCCGGGCGCGAAGAAGCCGAGGTCTTCACTGGCGATCACCTCGGCGATGGTGAAGCAGTCGTGCACTTCGGCGATGTGGATGTCGTCCGCCGTCACGCCTGCCATCTCGTACGCCTGCCGCGAGGCGAGCTGCGCCGCGCAGATCTGCGTCAGGTCGTCGCGGTCGTGCAGCGCCATGTCGGACGCCTGCCCGGAGCCGATCACGTACAGCGGGTCGTCGGTGAAGTCCTTGGCGCGCTCCTCGGCCACCAGCAGCACCGCGGCGGCCCCGTCGGTAATGGGCGAGCAGTCGAACAGNNCAGCACCGCCGCCGCGCCATCGGTGATCGGCGAGCAGTCGAACAGGCGCAGCGGCCAGGCGATCATCGGGTTGGCCCGGTCGTCGTGCAGGAAGTCCATCGGGTCCGACCATTCCGGCACCGGCTTGCCCTTGCGCTCAGCGGAGGCTTTGCGCGCCGCCATCCAGTCGGGGATGGTCACGCCGAACTGCGCGTTGGGGTTCAGCGCACCATTCTGGTGTGCCTTGAGCGCGACGTTCATCAGGTGCTCGGGGAGCATCCCGTAGCGGTCCATATACGCCGACGCAATCGCGGCGTAGAAGCCGGGGAAGGTGAAGCCTGCGGGCAGCTCGAACAACGCGTCGCTGGCGGTGCCGAGTGTGTCGGTCACCTCGGAGGTGGGCAGCGCGGTCATGCGTTCCACTCCACCGACCAGCACCACGTCGGCCAGCCCGGAGGCGATCGCCATTAGGCCCTGCCGGATCGCGACGCCGCCGCTGGCACACGCATCCTCGACGCGAGTCGCGGCACGGGGCGTCAGCCCAACCGAGTCCGCCATGATCGGCGCGATGTGGCCTTGGCCTTCGAACAGGTCGCTGGAGTAGTTGCCGACGAACACCGCTTCGATCNNGACGAACACCGCGTCGATCTCGGCGGGGTCAAAGGCCTTATCCACCGACTTTGTGAGGTCGCGGTACGCATCGACGAACAGATCGCGGCTGGCTTTGTCCGGGTAGGCGCCGAACTTGCCCATCCCCGCGCCGACCAGCGCGACGCCGCGACCCATCTTTCGTGGGATCATGGAATGTCTCCTGATGATTCGGGTTCAGCCTGCACGAACATCTCACGCAGCTCGCGCTTGAGGATCTTGCCCATGCTGGAAAGCGGCAGCGCGTCCATGAAGGACACGGTCTTAGGCACCTTGTAGCTGGCGAGGTTCTCTTTGAGGTAGGCGAGCATCTCATCCTCGGTAATCTCTGCGCCCGGCTTGCACACCACACACGCCTTGCCGACCTCGCCCCAGCGCGCGTCGGGCAGGCCGATCACGGCGCACATCTGCGTGGCGGGGTGGCGGTACAGCACCGCCTCGATCTCGCTGGGGTACACGTTCTCCCCGCCGGAGATGAACATATCTTTCTTGCGATCCACCACGGTGAAGTACCACTCGTCGTCGTACACCACCACGTCGCCGGTGTGGAACCAGCCGTCCTCGTCCACCACCTCGGCGGTGGCCTCCGGGTTATTGTAGTAGCCGGAGCACATGCTCGGCCCCTTGAGCAGCAGCTCGCCGGGCTGCCCCGGCCCGAGCGGCTGACCGTGGTCGCCAACCACGCGCACGTCCACGAAGTAGTTAGGCCGCCCAATGCTCCCCGCCTTGCGGATCGCGTCCTCGGGGGCCAGCGCGAACAGCCCCGGCCCGAACTCGGTCATACCGAACCCCTGCTTGAACTTGATCCCCTTGGCCTCGGTGTAGTGCTCGACCACCGGTACCGGCAGCGGCGCGCCGCCGCTGGTGCAGAATCGCAGACTGCTCAGGTCGGCACCCTCGAAGGCGGGGTGCTGCATCATCAACTGGTACATCGTCGGCACCCCGGCGAACACCGTCACATGCTCGCGCTCGATCAGGTCGAGCACCTGCGCCGGGTCGAACTGCCGCGTGAGGATCGTGGTGTTGCCGAACACGATCTGCGACGAGACGTACGCGAACAACCCGCCCGCGTGGAACAGCGGGAACACGCACAGGTAGGTGTCGTCGTGGTGCAGGTCGTGGATCACGGTGTTCAGCACGTTCCACGCGATCATGCGGTGGCTGATCATCGCGCCCTTGGGCAGGCCGGTCGTGCCGCCGGTGAACAGCAGGCAGGCGGTATCCTCTTTCTCCAGCGTCTCGCACGTCACCGGGGTGTTGAGCGCGCTTTGCAGCGTGCTCTCGAAGTGCAGGCTGCCGGGGATTCCATCCCCTTCGATGTGCAGGTAGTGTGCGATCGCGTGCGGCGTGCCGCGCGTGGCTTCCTCCAGCGCCGCCACATTCTCGATGAAGTCGTCGGAGTAGATCAGCACATCCGGGGTGGTCAGCTCGACGAGGTATTCCAGCTCGCGCCAGTGCAGCCGCCAGTTGAGCGCAGTGTGGATCGCGCCGAGCTTGCCGCAGGCGAAGAAGCAGTCGAGATGTTCCACGCCGTCCCGCGCGAGGATCGCGACGCGGTCGCCCTTCTCGATGCCAACCGTGTCGCGCAGCCAGTTGGCGAGCCGGTTGGCCCGCTGGTTGAATTCGCGGTACGTCAGGCGCAGCGCGGGCGATTTGCCCGCGTCCACGATCGCCAGCTTGTCGGGCGAGTAGACCTCACGCCGCCCCAGGTAGTCGCCGATGTACATGGTCGCTCTCCGCTAACCGTTGCTTAGTCAGCCGTCCAGCGCCACAGCGAGGCTGCCATCGCCATGCCGCCGCCCGTGGCGCAGAACACCACGTGGTCGCCCGGTTTGGGGCCGCGTCCCTGTTCGAGCGCGTCGTCCAGTGCCGCCGGGATGCAGGCCGAGCCGATGTACCCCCACTTGTCCATAATCCAGTGCGTCTTGCTCATCGGCTGGCCCAGCGCGTCCATCACGTACTCGATGGTGCGCAGGTTGAGCTGCGTGAACAGGAAGTAATCCACGTCCTCCAGCTCGATGCCACCCTTCCGCACCACGTCGCGGATCAGCGGCGGCCAGTTGTCGCTGTTGAAGGTCGCCGGGAATTTCCGCACGAACTGCACGCGCGGTGGGCCGTACTGCTCGACGTTCTCCGGGGTGGCCGGGCGGGCGGTGCCGCCGGTGTAGATGCCGAGCGCGTCGTGGAACTCGCCTGCGGCGACCAGCTTGCCGCTGAGGAACCCCGGCTCGTCGCCCGCGCTGACGATGGCGGCGGCGGCCCCGTCGGCGAACAGCGTGCAAGTGTACTTGTC